>Ga0180432_10010584_pt1 | contig 11013 bp, 9 predicted proteins | sample SS_ome_10_FD_132414 | JGI IMG/M metagenome (GOLD analysis project Ga0180432, IMG submission 132414) | Hypersaline lake sediment archaeal communities from the Salton Sea, California, USA - SS_1_MS_2 metaG | ecosystem: Environmental > Aquatic > Non-marine Saline and Alkaline > Hypersaline >... | reverse complement strand
TCACGGAACATGACGGGGGGAGGGTCGAGATCGCGGAATCGGCTGTAGGTCTCCTCGGCGGCGCGCACCCCGTGATTGCGCACGATCGAGACAAACTGCCCCTCGGTCGGGGGCATATCCTCGGCCATCATCGTGGTGACACCCGCGAGGTGCGCGCCATCGGAATTCTTCAGATTCTCGTGGAAGAATGCGTGCAGGCCACCGCACAGCTGCGCATGCGCCGAGGCCACACGCGGGAGGTCGAACTCCGATCGGTCGAGGAGCGTTTGCGCGGCAACCGAGACCGCCGAGAAGATGACCGGCCCCACCTCCGCCAGGGCCAGCAGGTGTCTCGGCGCATACCGCAGGGAATCGATGAGACCGCGATCAAACGACTCGTCGGGCAAGACGTAGGCTTGCAGAATCGGGGCGCGCGCCTGTCGGATGTCGAAGTAGGGGCTCTGCCCGATCAGATCGAGCCCGCCAGAGGTCACCATCGCCCCCCCGAGGGTGGCGACGGCATCGATGTCGGTATTGCGCATCTGGAGCAGCAACGCCGCCAAGGTCCCGTAGCCCCGGCCGAGAACACCCAGGGCATCGGGATCGACCCGCGGATCGTCCCGCAAGCAGGCGATGCCGAACTCCAGATCGCGAACCTGAGCATCCAGATCCCGGGCATCCCGGAGCACACTGACGTCGAAGGCTCCACACGAGTGCGGCGCCGCAACCACGAAGCCCCAACTGGCCAGGTACTCGAGCAGGGCGGCGTTCTCGGACGGGCTGCGCCCAAACTGGGTTGCGTAGAGCAACAGCGGGAATCTCCCGTCGGCCGGTTCGGCGTCGCGAACGGCAGTCGAGGGACGATTCATCAGGTCCATCATCAAGCCGTCATGACCGTAGAGAAGATGCCCGATCGACTGGAGTTCGCGGGCCTGAAGATACGCGAGGTGACGGATCAGCCCATCGTGGGCCGGATGGGCATAGACGAACTCGCCGTAAACCATCCGCGGATCGCTCGCCTCGGTGCGCGCGGGGTACCACACGCAGACCTGCACGGGGCGCGCGCGCTCCCCTTCCTGAACCGTGCCCAGGTAATCGCGCTTCGGACGGAACGTGCGAGACCGGTCATAGCGATCGATCGTCCGGAATCCGACGCCATGGGGCCCCGGCTCGGGAACCGGGACTTGGGCGTTGGCGGCCAGAGGTCCGGCAAGCAGGACCCAGGCCCAGGTCCAAAGGCAATACCCGGCGCGCTTCAGCATCCTTCACCTCCCGTGGCTGCAGGGTGCCGGCCTTGAGGTGTCATTTCTAGCAATGTCATAGACTGAAATCTCAAGATTGTCAAGGCCCTAACCTAATAAATTAAAAACTATAAGGGGATTTGATCTCTGTAAGCACCTCAATCAGATGATCTTTTCTAGAAATACAAACCCCATGGAACAAGGATCTTCCCTCGTGTCAGGGCCTCTTGTCTTCCGGGCCCCGCGGTTCTCGAGCCGTCGACACCCCAGGCGGGGCATGGAGCTCAACCTCATACTTGGCAACCTGATAGAGGAGCCCGCGGCCGGGAACCCACGCGCTCTCCTCTCCCGGCCATCCCCATCTCTCCGCAACCGAGCAACCGACGCCGAACTCCACCACCGGGCCTGCCGATGCATAGTTGAGGAGGATCACCATCGCCTGAGACGCGAGGGGTCATGGAGACCACAATTCATCCCGCCCGGTGTCTGTCGGGATCCCTGACCGTACCCGGTGACAAATCGGTGGCGCATCGCGCCTTGATCTTCGGGGCCCTCGGTCGCGGCCAGCAGAAGATCCATAACCTCCCGCCCTCCGAGGATGTGGCGAGTACCACCGCCTGCCTCCGGGCCCTGGGTGTCCGGATCGAGGGGCATGCCGAGGGCGAGGTTCGGGTCGCGCCCGGCGCCTGGGTTCGGGGGCACACCCTGAATGCGGGCAACTCCGGAACGACGGCCCGGCTTCTGGCCGGCTTGGCCGCGGGGCTCGACCTGGGGTGCACCCTCACCGGGGACGACTCCCTGCGGCGGCGTCCGATGGGGCGCATCGCGCGACCGCTGATCGAGATGGGGGCCACGATCGAGCTGGCCGAGGGAGACCGGCTGCCCATGCGGATTCGAGGGGGACGGCTGACGGGCATCTCCTACGCATCCCCGGTAGCCAGTGCTCAGGTAAAGAGCGCGATCCTGATCGCCGGTCTCTTCGCACGGGGGCGGACCACGGTGATCGAGCCCGCCCCCAGCCGCGATCACACCGAGAACCTGCTCCAAGCGATGGGGATCCCGGTCGAACGCGACGGATGCCGGGTCACCGTCACCGGAGGCTCCCGACCGAGGGGAATCACGCTTGCGATACCGGGGGACATCTCCTCGGCAGCCTTCTTCCTCGTCGCCGGCTCCATCGTGCCCAACTCCGAGATCCGACTTCCGGGCACCGGGGTCAACCCGACCCGCACCGGGCTGCTCGAGACGTTGTGCGAGATGGGGGCCGACATCTCCACGCAGCACTCCACCGAACAGGCGGGAGAAGCAGTGGCCGAGCTCGTCGTCCGGGCCCACCGGCTCCGGGGCGTTGAGATCGCCGGGAGGCGCATCCCGCGGCTCATCGATGAGCTCCCGGTCATCGCCGTGGCGGCTTCCCAAGCCGAGGGGGTGACAACCGTGCGCGACGCCGGCGAGCTCCGGCACAAGGAATCCGATCGCATCCGGGCGATCGTGCGGAGTCTCGCGGCGGTTGGTGGCGACATCGAGGAGCGAGAGGACGGTTTCATCGTGCGCGGGCCCCGCCGATTGCGCGGGGGATGTGTCTCATCGGGAGGCGACCACCGGATTGCGATGGCGATGACGATCGCCGCCTTGGTGGCCGACAAACCGATTACGATCCAGGACAGCGAGGCAGTGGGTGTCTCCTATCCCTCTTTCTTTCAGGATCTGAGGGAGCTTGCACAGTGAAGATCACCGGACGAACACAGCTCTTCGGGCTGATCGGTGACCCGGTCGCTCACAGCCTCTCACCTTTCATCCTCAACCTCGCCTTCCGGACCAGCGGGATCGACGCTGTCTACGTCGCGTTCCGCGTGGAGATCGGACACCTCACGGAAGCCTGCCGGGGGTTGAGGGCCTTGGGGGCGGCAGGGATCAACGTGACCTATCCGCACAAGGAAGCGGTCGTCCCGCTCATCGATCGTCCCTCCCCGCGGGTTGCGCTGCTGGAGGCGGCCAATACGCTCGTCTTCTCACCGACCGGCATCGCCGGCTACAACACCGACACGAGCGGCATGGTCGATGCGCTGCGCATCCTCAGCGACCTGTCGATCGATGGACGGGAGGTGGTGATCTTCGGCGCCGGGGGGGCAGCGCGCGCCGCGGCTTTGGGGTTGATCCGAGCCGGCAGCGCGCAGGTCACCTTCCTGGTTCGGAACCCGGCCAAAGCGGAGAAGGATCTCCAGCGGCTTCGGGCGGCGTTCCTCCGGCACCCGATCTCGATCCGCGACGCCTTCTCCCCCGAAACGCGCATCGAGCGGGAGGCCGCCTTGGAGAGGGCCGATGTCCTGATCAATGCCACCCCGATCGGAATGGACACCGATCCGGAATCGGAATGCGCCTTGATCGAAGGGCCCAATCAGGTACACGCGAGACAGGTCTGCATGGATCTCGTCTACCACCCGCGCGAGACCCCCTTCCTCCGGCTGGCGCGCAATCGCGGGGCCAGGTGCATCGATGGACTGACACTCCTGGTTGCCCAGGCCCGGGATGCGTTCCATCGGTGGACCGGGGAGACCTTCGATCTGCGGGAGATGACCAGCGCGGTGGAAGATCATCTGCGACGGGAGGCCTGAACCATGGAGCAGCGCTACGTCTTTCGCCCCCTCCCCCCCGCGGCCGTGACTCCGCGCCGCGAGGGCCGGTCGGTCGTGCTCACCGGGTTCATGGGCACCGGGAAAACCGCGGCGGGGCAGGAGCTCGCGGATATCCTGGGGGCCGAGTTCCTCGATACCGACCGGCTCATCGAAGCGCGGGAGGGTCTCACGGTATCCGAGATCTTCGCCCAGCGGGGTGAGGCCGTCTTCCGCCAGCGCGAACGTGAGGTGTGCGCGGAGGTGGTGGGAAGGCGCGGTTTGGTGATTGCGACCGGGGGGGGAGCCTTGCTCGACAAGGACACGTTCGCCGCGCTGGCGGGGCGCGCGCACCTCGTGCTGCTCGAGGCCAGCGTCGAAGCCATCGCCGACCGCGTGGGCGAAGGGATGTCCCGCCCATTGCTGCAGGGGAATGAGGTGGAGCGGCGAAAGCGGATCGAGGAGATTCTCGCCGAGCGGCAAACGATCTACCGGCGGATCCCGAATCGCATCGACACCTCGAACCTGACGCCCCGCGAAACGGCGCTCCAAATCGCCTCCGACCTCGAGATTCCATCCACGGTCCTCGCGCTCGAGCACTCCCGGATCGAAATCGGACGGGGGCTGATCCTCCGGTTGGGCGCACGCCTGCAATCGCTGGGCCTGGGTAGGCGCGTGTTCGTCCTGATCGCCGAAGGCGTTCGACCGCTCTTCGAAGATCAGATCGCCGCCTCCTTGCATCAGCACGCGATCGGCTACGATCTCATCGGAGTGCAGGATGGGGATGTCGAGAAGACACTGGCGCAGGTCGGGCGGATGGTGACGTCCCTGGCCGAGCGGGGAGCGACGCGGGATACAACCGTGGTGGCGGTGGGAGGTGGGGTGACGGGGGATCTGGCCGGCTTCGCCGCCGGAATCTACATGCGTGGGATCCCACTGGTGCAGGTGCCGACGACGCTCCTGGCGCAGGTCGACGCCAGCATCGGGGGCAAGGTGGGTGCGAACCTTCCCCAAGGCAAGAACCTCGTCGGCAGCTTCCATCCACCGGCCCTGGTGCTGAGCGACGCCTGTGCGCTGCAGAGCCTCCCACCGAGGGAGATCGCCAACGGCATGGCCGAAGTCGTCAAGACCGCCCTGATCGGCTCCCCGGAGCTGTTCGATCTCCTGTCCGCCGAATGGGAACCGAACAGCCGGTTCTGGGAACGGTGCGTCAACGAGTGCGCGGCGATCAAAGGAGCGGTGGTCGACCGCGATCTACGCGAGTCGGGCGAACGTCAGATCCTGAATCTGGGACACACCGTCGGTCATGCCCTGGAAGCAGCGGCCGGATACGAAGGGCTCTCCCATGGAGAGGGGGTGTCGGTCGGCTTGCTGGTTGCGATGCGCCTGTCGGCTCGCCGGGGCTTGTTGGCCGAGGATTGGATCGATCGAACGCGGCGCATCCTCCTTCGATGCGGCCTGCCGGTCACACCTCCGAGATACGACCGGGATAGACTGCTGACCTGTCTTCATCGAGACAAGAAGAAACGCGGCGGGCGCCTCCGCTTCGTCCTGCCGGTTTGTCCGGGTGAGATGGTGGTCATCGATGATGTCGCCGACGAGGACGTGCTCACCGCCCTGACGGAAGAGAGCCCATGAACATCCTGATCATTCACGGACCCAACCTGAACCTCCTCGGGTCCCGGGAGCCGGAGATCTACGGGTCGGAGTCGCTTCCGGCGATCAACGAGCGCATTCGGACGCACGCCGAGGCGCGTGGGGCGGTGATTGAGATCTTCCAGAGCAATCACGAGGGGGCCATCATCGATCGCATCCACCAGGCCGCGGGCACGTGTGATGGGATGGTCATCAACCCCGCAGCCTACACCCACTACAGCATTGCCATTCGGGATGCCATCGCCGCCGTCGGGCTCCCGGCGATCGAGGTCCACCTGAGCGACATCCACGCCCGCGAGCCCTTCCGCCGCACCTCGGTCATCGCCCCGGTCTGCCGCGATCAGATCGTCGGCCTCGGCTACCGCGGGTATCTTCAGGCGATCGACCGCCTACTTGGGTAACGCCTCCGCGGCCCGGGACATCGCCGCCGCAAAGGCGGCTCGATCGTCCTGTTCCACCGCGCCGGTCAACTCCCCCAGGGCGGAGGTGAGCGCGGCGTAGATCGCTCCGCGATACGGGTTCAGCCGCTGGATAGCGAAGTAGAGCGCGGGATCCTCGCCCAGGATCGACTCGGCGGTCGCGACCTGACGGGCAAAGGTCGTCGATGCCGCCTTGGCCAGCTCCTCGGGATCGAGCTTCGATCGGCAAAGCGCGCCGGCGAAGAGCAGGCCGGTCAAGTGGGCCAGTCCGAGCAGCCAGCCCATCAGCCGATCGTGGTGCTCGACCGGCAGGCTCACCAGTTCGACATAGGGATGATCCATCAGCTCCTCGATTCGCCGGCGTTCGATCTCCTCGTCCTCCCAGACCGCGTGCACGATCGTCATCGGTTCACAGAGCGGCTTGGAGGGGCCGAACATCGGATGGAGCGAGAGTGTCGGCGTGCCCGCGCGGCGGAGGTTGAGGATTGGATCTTGGAGATGGCTCTTGATCGAGGCGATCTCCACGACCGGCATCGTGAGCTGCTGAGCCGCCAGACTCTGGAGCAGATTCCCGGTCGTCTCCAGCGGCACCGAAACGAAGATCCCCCCCACGGTCCGGAGTTCGGGAACCTCGTCCAGCGCCGCCCAGCCACCGGCGGCGGATTCGGTCCCCGCCCAAGCGACATCCACCCCCTCGACCCGGTGCCCCACGCTCTCCAGAAAGCGTCGCAGCCAGCTCCCCATGCCCCCGGCGGCGCCGAGGATCAACACTCGGGTGGCCGCTTCCGCATTCCGCTCCACGCGCAACCGGAGCTGCCGATCGACCGCACCACGGACGATGGCGCGGTAGATCCCTTCCATTACCTCCGGGGTCGTCCCACAGGCCCCGGCGGCATCCCTCGCCCGGGAGAGCACTTCGTCCTCCACCTCCCGCACGATGATCGGATGACCCCGTTCCGCTTTGTAGCGGCCCACCTCGGCGGCGAGCGCGAACCTCCGCCCGAGAAGGGCGAGCAACTCCCGGTCGACGTCGGCGATGTCACGGCGCAGGTGGGTGAGGTTGGGGTTCATGGGCGCGCCCCTCCACCCTGCCGCGCCTGCAGCAGCGCGGCATCGATCAGGACGAGTGCCGCCATCGCCTCTACGATCGGCACCGCCCGCGGCACCACGCAGGGATCGTGACGCCCTTTCGCCTCGATCGTGATCGCCTTGCCCTCGGGATCGACGCTCGTCTGCGGGAGCGAGATCGTCGCCGGCGGCTTGAAGGCGACGCGGAAGAGGATCGGCTCGCCATTTGAGATGCCCCCCTGGATCCCGCCGCTGTGATTCGTGAGGGTCCCCAGGCGGCCTTCCCGCATGACAAAGGGATCGTTGTGTACGGATCCGAGCATCCGCGCCCCGGCGAAACCCGAACCGACTTCGAAGCCCTTGACCGCGGGAATCGAGAGCATCGCCTGCGCCAGGCAGGCATCGAGCTTGCCGAACACCGGCTCCCCCCAGCCGGCCGGCACACCACGGCAAGCGCCCGCCACCACCCCACCGATCGAATCGCCCTCGCGCCCCACTTCCTCGATCCGGGCCACCATGTTCTCCGCCGCGGCCCGGTCGGGGCAACGCACGGGCGTCTGATCGACATCGGCGCGGACGATCGCATCGACATCGACGCCCCCGGCTCTCACGTCCCCCACCGCCTCAACCCAGGCAACGATCTCGACGCCGTAGGCCTCCCGGAGGAGTTTCTCGGCGATCGCTCCGGCTGCCACCCGCCCCACCGTCTCCCGCGCGCTGGCACGCCCGCCCCCGCTCGCGGCGCGGATGCCGTATTTGGCCTGGTAAGTGTAGTCGGCGTGCGAGGGCCGAGGCGCCGGGGCAAAATCAAGGTAGTCATCCGGGCGTTGATCCCGGTTGGCAACCTGCAGCGCGATCGGCGTACCCAGCGTCCGCCCCCCCTCGAGGCCGGAGAGGATCGTCACCCGATCGGCCTCCTGGCGCGGGGTGGTCAGCCCGCTCTGCCCGGGGCGCCGGCGATCGAGCTGCGCCTGGATATCCGCCTCCGACAGGACGAGTCCCGCGGGGCAGCCATCCACGACCGCACCCACCGCGGCCGCGTGCGATTCCCCATACGTGCTGACACGAAAGATCGATCCGAACGTGCTCGACATCAGGCTCTCCCCGAGGCGGCTTGAGGCCCTCACGGAAAGGATCGACCGTCCCGCCTGGGATCTCTACAGGGTCTTCGGGCGGGCGAGCATCTCGTGGGCGCGGCGGATCATGCGCTCGGTCGTCTCCCAGTCTACGCACTTGTCGGTGATGGAAACACCGTAGGCAAGGTGTGACAGATCCTCGGGGATGGGCTGATTCCCTTCGTGCAGGTAGCTCTCGATCATGGCACCGAAGACCGACCGGTTGCCGTCCCGGATCTGGGCGAGCACGCTTTCCAGAACCGGCTCCTGGCGACGGTGATCCTTGCCCGAGTTCGCATGACTGCAATCAATCATGATTCGCGTGGGAAGATTCGCCTCGTCGAGAATGCGCTCGGCTTCGCGCACGTAGGAGGGGTCGTAGTTGGGCCCGGCAATTCCGCCGCGAAGCACGATGTGAACATGCGGATTGCCGCGCGTGCGCACGACGCTGGAGATGCCATCCTCGTTGATCCCCAAGAACCGGTGCGGCGTACGCGCCGAGCGCATGGCGTTGACCGCGATGTGCAGCGCCCCATCGGTCCCGTTCTTCAACCCCACGGGAAACGACAGCCCACTCGCCATTTCACGATGGGTCTGAGATTCGGTGGTGCGGGCTCCGATCGCGCCCCAGCTGATCAGGTCCGCAAGGTAGTGAGGCGTGATCGGATCGAGCATCTCGGATGCCGTGGGGAGACCGAGACCGGCAATCTCGGCCAGCAGGCCGCGTGCGCGGCGGAGCCCCTCGCCGATGTTGTGCGAATCATCCAGGTAAGGATCGTTGATGAGCCCCTTCCAGCCCACGGACGTTCGGGGCTTCTCGAAGTAGACCCTCATGACCACACGGATTCGATCCGCCACCTCGTCGCCGAGACGCTTCAGCCGTTCGGCATACTCTATCGCGCCCACCGGATCGTGAATCGAGCAGGGCCCCACCACCAGGAGAAACCGAGGGTCGCGCCGCTCGATCACGTCGATGATGCGCCGTCGTCCCTCGGTGACGACCTTGCTCGCTTCCTCCGTCAAGGGAACGATGTGCTTCAATTGCTTGGGGGTAATGAGAGGCTCGAAGCCCTCGATGTTCAGATTCTCGGTGCGTCTCATCATCATAGCTCTCAGATCCCCCGTGCACTCGCCATCGATATCGGATGAAGATCGCCATCAATTATACCAGGATTCGCCCGTTCGGCTGACATCTGGTGATCGGAAGGCTGAGATGCGCCAAAGCCGGGGAAGAGGCGCGGAGAGTACACCCTCCATTGACAGGCGGGTGAAAGGAGATCACATCGCTTCCGGGTCTGCCGTAGGCAGCGTCGGGGGTTGGGCACCGCAATCCGGGCGCGACTCGGACACAAGGAGGTGTCTTCCATGAAGAGGTTCACCGTCATCGTCCTCTTCCTTGGACTGTTGCTGTCCGCTTTCAGTTGCTCGGAATCACCCGCCCCGGCGAATCGACGCCGATCGACGATGGTGTCCCAATCATGCTGCTGGACGGCAGGGTCTCGCACCGCCCGGCAGGAGGCGAGGTGTCGCCGCAAGCGGACGTACCGACCCGAGAACGCCCGCGCTCCAGACGATCAACCCCACCGCCTGATTCGGCGACACCTCCCGCCGCGGCGCGCGGCTCCCTCCGCGGGCATCGCGCATCTCGGGGTGGGTGCGGGGAGCGGGATCGATCGTTCGTTCGGGGGTGGGCGCCGGCACCAGGAGTGTTCGGACCACGGGGCTCGGCTCGCGCACCATGCGCCCCAGGCCGACCGGAGAGGAGAGCGTGGGGGGCAAGCAGAGCTTCACCAGCACAACCCACCAGAGGGCGCAGCGGAGTCGGGGAGATGCTCGGTGGGCCGTGATGGCGAGAAGGAACACGACGGCCACCACCAGAGCCGCCTGCCCGGTCATCGGGATCATCCATTCCCACCACAACCGGGCCATCTCAGGGCCTTCCCTTTCGACGCCGCCTCTTGACCAGCTCTTCGAGCTGGGCCAGTTCCTCGTCGCTGATGTCGGTCTCTTCCGCGTAATAGCTCAGGAAGGGCGCCAGGGCACCGCCCAAGACCCGATCGGTGAATTCCCGAATCGCGCCCCGGATAGCACTCTGGCGCTCGACGGCGGCGCTGTAGAGGAAGGAATTACCCACCGGGCGAAACGCGAGCCAACCCTTCTCCACCATCCGACGCACCAAGGTCTTGACGGTCGAGTAGGCCCAGTAGTGAGAACGGGACAGGCGCTCATAGATGTCACCCAGCGCAAGGGGGCCTTGATCCCAAACAGCCTTCATGACGGCCCATTCGGCGTCGGAGAGCGGTGGACGATGTTGTGGAGACATGGGACCTCCTGTGATTCAAACTGGATCTCAAGGTTACAAATGTAACCCTGATCATAAACCCCGTCAACCCCCAGCCGGGACCCTGTCCGAAATTCTGGCACCGCTTCCCACGTCTGGGTACACTCCCTCGGTCCGATATCGAGTCTGGAAACGCCGCGGGAGGCAGCCGAAGAGCAGGGTATGCATCACACCGCCACGCCCCATCAGGAGTGAGACCATGGGCCGACCCCAACTCAGAACCGCACGCGGCATGCGTGACTTCGCGCCGACCGAGAAGCGGCAGCGTGAATGGGTAATCAACCGCATCCGCACCATCTTCGAACGCTACGGCTATGAGCCGATCGAAACCCCATCGGTCGAGCTGTTCGAGACGCTCCGGGGCAAGCTGGGCGATGAGGGCGAGCAGCTTCTCTTCAAGATCCTCCGCCGCGGCACAGCGCTCGAGGATCTCCGGCTCGGCCGGGTACCGGCGGTCACGATCCAGAGCTTCGACGACGTCGTCGACTCGGCCCTGCGGTTCGATCTCACCGTCCCCTTCTCCCGCTTCCTGGCCCTGAACCAGCAGCTGCCCCGCCCATTCAAGCGCTACCAGATCCAGCC
>Ga0180432_10010583_pt1 | contig 11013 bp, 6 predicted proteins | sample SS_ome_10_FD_132414 | JGI IMG/M metagenome (GOLD analysis project Ga0180432, IMG submission 132414) | Hypersaline lake sediment archaeal communities from the Salton Sea, California, USA - SS_1_MS_2 metaG | ecosystem: Environmental > Aquatic > Non-marine Saline and Alkaline > Hypersaline >... | reverse complement strand
TTAGTCAATTACAGGGCCACGGGGGTCTCTTTTACCATTATTTTCTAATAGCTAAACTGCTACCATAAAGTCAGTCTGAAATAAATTGCACCTCATGGTGTCTTTAAAAAAAAGAAAAAAACCCTTGATTTTCAATGAGGAGAATAAAGCCGTATGACCTTAAAAATTGCCATCATAGGGGCGGGTCCCGGAGGGTATGTTGCTGCCATACGCGCGGCTCAACTCGGAGCCGAGGTCACCCTTATTGAGTATGACAGTGTCGGGGGAACCTGTCTCAACTGGGGGTGTGTTCCATCTAAGGTCATGAGGAGATCGGCTGAAATTCTTGAAAAGTTTCATCGAGCCCAGGAGTTCGGTATCAACGTCACTGAAACGATCTACCCGGATATGCAGCGTATTATGGCGAGAAAGGAAAAGGTGATTCGAGACCATATCAAAGGGATTATGAAGCTTCTGAGTTATCATAAGGTCACCTATCTGAAAGGATACGCTTCCATTGAGGGCGCCAGCTCTATTACGGTCAAACTTCCGGATAACACAAATCATGAAGTATCATGGGACAGATTGATACTGGCCATGGGGTCCCAGCCGCTCCATATCAGCTCATTTTCGTTTGACGGAAAAAAAATTATTTCGAGCAATGAGGCCCTTTGCCTGACCGAAATACCTGAATCACTAATGATTGTTGGGGGTGGGGTTATCGGGTGCGAATTTGCGACCATTTACGCAGCCTTGGGATCTCACGTCATTCTGGTGGAGGCCCTGTCACGTTTGCTGCCACTTTCTTCGGTTGATGAAAATTGTTCTAAGGTCCTTCAACGGGAAATGAAAAAACGGAAAATAAGATTTATGGTCAACCAGACCGTGGAAAGGGTGGAAAAAAAAGCGGGTAAATGTCATGTGACTATTGGACCTTCTCCTTTCGACCGCATGCGGAACGAGCGAGATCTAAACACACAGAAAATGGAAGTGGAGAAGGTGTTGGTGTGCATCGGTCGCAAGCCCCATACGGCCAATATGGGTCTCGAAAAACTTGGGGTGAAGACAGACGAAAACGGATGGATTATTGCCAATGAAAGGATGCAAACCAGTACTCCCGAAGTTTACGCTATTGGAGATGTTTTAGGACCGGAAAAGATAATGCTTGCCCATGTGGCGTCTAAAGAGGGTCTGATTGCCGCAGAAAACGCCATGGGAAAAAGCCAAACCATGAATTACAATTTTGTGCCCAGCACAATTTTCACCATGCCTGAAGTTGCAAATGTGGGGTTGACAGAGGCTCAGGCCAAAAAACAGGGGCATACTGTTGGCGCGCACACGGTCCTTTTTCGAAATGTGGCAAAGGCACAGGTGATCGGTGAAATCGCTGGCGAGGTAAAGATAGTTTCGGACACTGAAACCGGGAAGATATTAGGCGTCCATATGATTGGCCCGCATGCAACTGACTTGATTGGCGAGGGAACATTGGCCATTCAAATGGGGTGCACGGTTAAAGAACTGGCAGAAATAATTCACGCGCATCCCACACTCGCGGAAATTTTGATGGAGGCCTCCTATAAAGCCCTGGGCAGGGCTATACATGGATAATTTTATAGACGTTTCATAGCGTTTTAGACATATGGGATCGATGAAGCAGGGATCGAATATTGCTTAGTTTTTTGACAAAATGGCCAAGCATTTACCGTAGGCTGATTTAATCTTGTTTTATCCTGTAATTCTGTCTAAAATTCCTTTTTTATCCGCCAGAGGCGGACGAGGGTTAATTCCCCGCTGCTCTGCGGCTGGGTAGTTCATTAAATGAACTTTTACACTTTAAGGGGGTAAACATGAAAGTTTTAGTATCAGATTCCATGTCAGAGGTGGGTGTTGAAGTCATGAGGGAGGCCGGGATTGAGGTAGACGTCAATACAGGACTAAAACCCGAGGAACTCAAGGCAATTATCGGGAATTATGAAGGTCTGCTCGTTCGTTCGGCCACCAAGGTAACCCCAGACCTATTAGCAGCGGCCGACAAACTTAAAGCCATTGCCAGGGCCGGAACCGGTGTGGACAATATCGATATTCCGGCTGCCACAGAAATGGGTGTTGTCGTCATGAATACACCGGGGCAAAACTCTAACGCTGTGGCGGAATTGACCATCGGACTGATGCTGGCGCTCAGCCGTAACATCCATCAAGGCACAGCCACGCTCAAGGCATGTCAGTGGAAAAAAAAAGCCCTCATGGGTCACGAGGTGGGGGGTAAAACACTGGGACTGATCGGCATTGGTAACATTGGTGTTCTTGTTGCCCGGGCAGCTAAGGGCCTAAACATGAATGTCATGGCCTATGATCCTTTCGTTGACGACGCCAGAGCCAAAGACCTGGATATAGAGCTGCTTGACAATCTGGATGAATTATTAGGGCAGGCTGATTACATCAGCCTTCATGTACCCAAGACAGAGCAGACGGCTATGCTCATCAATGCCCAGCGCATCGCAAAAATGAAGGACGGGGCCTTTCTTATCTGTGCCGCCAGGGGCGGTATCGTTGACGAGGATGCCCTGTGTCAGGCACTGGATTCAGGCAAGCTGGCCGGTGCTGCACTTGACGTCTTTGCCACTGAGCCGCCAGGCGCATGCGCCCTGCTTGAGTGCCAGAACTTTATCTGCACCCCCCACCTTGGGGCATCTACATACGAAGCCCAGGTGAATGTCGCACGGGCTGCCGGTGAGCAAGTGCGCGATTACCTGCTTAAGGGAGAGGCCTGTCACGCCCTTAACAAGATCGCTTAAAAAGCGCTTTGTTGACAGAATGGAAATATCCCATCAAGCGCCCTTTCAAATGGAGAAAGGGATTCTATTAATGATAAGAGGATAAGTGATGAACGAGCTGAAACGAACTGTTTTTTATGATCAGCACAAGGCCTTGGGTGCCAAAATAGTGGCGTTCGGTGGCTGGGAGATGCCGATCCAGTACCCTTCAGGCATTGTGGAGGAACATCTGGCCACACGGAAGGGGGCCGGGCTGTTTGATGTCTCCCACATGGGGAGGTTCATTGTCCGTGGGTCAGGGGCCATTAAGTTTCTTCAGCACGTCTTGACCAACAATGTTGCGGCACTGGATCGGAGAGAAACGGGCGCCCAGTACACACTCATTTCAAACGACACAGGGGGGGCTGTTGACGATGCGTATCTGTATCATTTCGTCGAGGGGGAGTATCTCCTGGTGGTCAATGCAGCAAACCGGGAGAAAGACTGGAAACACTTACAATCACTCATCGGGACCTTCAGTGACGTTGAGCTGAAGGATTGTACGGAAGAAATCGTCATGCTTGCATTGCAGGGACCCCTATCGCGTAAAATGATGGCGGACGTCATCCAATCAGGCCCGTTTCCGGAACCCATTCGAAATGCCGTAAGTACCGTAACGATCCAAGGGGCTCAGGTAAAGGCGGCCCGTACAGGGTACACGGGAGAACCGCTATGTTTTGAGCTCTTCGCCAGTCAAGACGACGGGCCGGTACTCTGGGACCGGTTCGTGGCCATGGGGGCAACACCCATAGGATTGGGCGCACGGGATACGCTTCGTCTGGAAGCCGGTCTCCCACTTTATGGTCATGAATTAGGTCAGGATCCCGATGACCGGGAAATTCCCATCCTGGCTTGCCCGTTGACAAAATTCGCAGTGAGCTTTTCGCCATTAAAAGGCGAATTCGTCGGCAGGGCAGCTTTGGTTAAACAGTTTAACGCCCTCTCAAGGATTATCTCCCGTGATTTCTCTCTAATTTCCGATCTGCCCCGCATGATCAGACCGATCGCGGTGGCGGGTCGTGGTATTGCCCGTGGTGGCGCCAGGGTATTTAAGGACGACAGACACATCGGTCACGTCACCAGTGGCACTAGGGTGCCTCTATGGACGACAGAGGGTGAAGGGCTTTCCTCAGCACAGGCAGACGAGCACCAGTTGCGGTCAATCTGTCTGGCCTACATCGACAGTAACATCCTTGATGACGAGAAGGTCACGATCGAAATCCGTGGAAAATTCGTTGATGCCCTGATCGTTCCGTTTCATCTACGAAGCGATGCGCCGCCATACGCCCGCCCCATTTTACATGATCACAAATTACCGCCTGCGCAGCTCCCAACCGGTGCTGTTAAGGCCAAAGTGCGCCGTCTGATTGAGAAGACCGTTGAGAACACGCAGTGGCGACAACTGGAGTGCATGAACCTTATTCCATCAGAAATGACAGTATCGCCAATGGTGCGACTGCTGTCAGTGATGGATCCGGCATTCCGTTATGCCGAACATAGAGAAGCAAAGGCGTTCTATGATACCGATATCTTCTATTACCAAGGCACCGAGTTTATCGGTGAGGTTGAACAGCTTTTGGAAAAAGAAATGCGAGAATTTCTTGGCTGCCATGAGGTCGAAACGCGAGTGGTGAGCGGACAAATGGCAAACATGGCCGTGTTCAGCGCGATGCTCGATTACATTAACCGCTCAGACCGCAAATGTGAACCGAGGCGAATCCGCCGGGTGATGAACAACCCGATTGGTAAAGGTGGCCATCTCAGCGCTCAGCCCATGGGTGCGCTCAGAGACTTTGTTGCCCGAGACCCGAAAACGGAGCGTCCGGCCGTGGTAAACTTTGCTGTTTTGGCTGATAACCCGTACAAGATCGATGTGACGGAGACTTTGGCGCTGATAGCGGAATATCGACCTGAGCTCATCATATTCGGAAAAAGTATGGTTCTTCATAAGGAGCCCGTTGCCGAGATCCATCAGTTTCTGGATGACCAGGGGATCGATTCAGTGGTGATGTATGACATGGCCCATGTCCTGGGGCTTATTGGCCCCTATTTTCAGCAACCCTTTAAAGAAGGGGCAGACCTTGTTACCGGATCGACCCATAAGACTTACTTTGGTACCCAACGGGGTGTAGTGGGGGGTCGGTTTCAAGAAAATGAAGAGCGCTACGGACTCTGGGAGGCCCTGCGCAGGCGGTCATTTCCCGGATCCGTATCCAACCATCATTTGGGGACCTTGCTGGGACTCCTCATGGCCGCCTACGAGATGAATCACTTCAAGGACGAATATCAAACAAAGGTTATTTCAAATGCCAAGGCCTTTGCCAGAGCCCTAAAGGATTGTCGTCTGAATGTAGCTGGGGACCCGGCCATTGATTTTACTGAAACACACCAGGTGATCGTGGATGTAGGGTATGGTCGCGGACCGGAGATTGCCCAGCGATTAGAGGACAATAACATCATTTGCAACTATCAGGCTGGCCCTGATGAAGAGAGCTTCACTGCTTCAGGGGCATTGAGACTCGGTGTGTCGGAAATGACCCGTTTTGGTATGCAAAAAAACGACTTCCAGATCCTGGCGGAGCTGATCAAAGAAGTGGTGGCTAATAATGCTGACGTTAGGGATCAAGTCAAATCCTTACGAAGGTCATTCAATGAATTGCAGTTCTGCTTCCATGGAGACGAATACGCTGACGTTCTTCAGGAGCTGTATAATCTTTTATAAGGAGGGAACCCATGAGAATAGCAAACCGAATTGAACGGCTGGGTACCGAAACCGCCTTTGCCGTTTCAGCGGAGGCTGCTGCCTTTGCGGCTCAAGGCAACAAGGTGTACCCGTTCCACCTGGGGGATATGAACATCATAACGCCATCCAACATTATTGAAGCGACCATCAGGGCAATGAAAGACGGGAAAACCGGATATTGCCCCAATGCTGGGATTCCCGGGTTAAGAGAAGCGCTTGCCGCTGATGTGAGCGCATCCCATGGCGTCGAATACACCATGGATAACATCGCCATCCAACCCGGGGGGAAACCCACTATCGGGAAGTTTTTCCTGGCCCTGATGAATCCCGGTGACGAGGTGCTGTATCCAAATCCCGGATATCCTATTTATGAGTCACAGATCGAGTTTCATGGGGGTAAGGCATTACCCTACGGTTACACTGAAGGGGATGAAAATTTTCTGCTGGATATGGAAGCCATTGAAAGACAGATAACCCCTCGTACAAGACTTTTGGTGTTAAATGATCTGCAGAACCCGACGGGCGCCGAGTGCACCATGGCGGAATTTGAAAGGCTCGCCGAGCTGGTTCGCGAGCATGATCTTTATGTGCTGTGTGACGAGGCCTATTTCGACATTCGCTATAGCGGGAAAAGCGTTTCATTTGCCTCATTGCCGGGTATGGCCGAACGATGTGTGCTGCTGTATACCTTTTCAAAAAAATTCGCCATGACAGGTTGGCGGCTCGGGGCGACCATCGGCCCTAAAGAGGTAATCGATGTTATTACGAAGCTTAATGTCAATGATGAATCCTGCTCCAATCATTTTATTCAGCATGCGCTCATTGAAGGTCTTACCGGCGACCAATCCGGTCCGCAAGAAATCCTGAAACGACTTAAGGAACGCCGTGACGTGGCTGTTGATATCCTTAACGCCATTGATGGCGTCCGGTGTTTTAGACCTGAAGCCACATTTTATCTCTATCCCAATGTCACTCAAGCCATGAAACATAAGGGAATAGAAGGTTATGATCAGTTTCGACGCGCTGTCCTTGAAGCGACCGGTGTGTCCGTTTGTACCCGGTTACACTTCGGCCGGGCCCTGGCGGGCGAGACGGAATATTATGTCCGTCTTGCCTATTCCGGAATCGATATCTCAGAGATCGAAGAAGGGTTGAATAAATTAAAAGTCTATTTAGAATCATACTGAAATGAACGTCATATTTTGAAAGGAGACAACCATGAGGTTGGAATTCGGACCCAGGCGAGGTGTCTATATTGATATTACGGAAGTATTAGCGCGGGAAGGAAGTCCTCTTTCGAAAACGGAACTCGGGCATTTTGAACGGTTTGATCTTATTTACCGGACACTGTGCACCGCGCTCTTCAATTATGTGCCAACATCAGGTCATCCGGGAGGATCTATCTCCTCCGGAAGATTTGTATCCGGCCTGCTTTTTGATGCCATGGCGTATGATATATCAGACCCGGACCGGAATGACGCGGATCTAATCTCATACGCTGCCGGTCATAAAGCGCTTGGTATTTATGCAATGTGGGCGCTGAGAAATGAGGTGATACGAATCGAGTCACCGGATCTCCTGCCATCCGATAAAAGACTCCAACTCAGGTTGGAAGACCTGTTGGGCTTTCGCCGGAACCCCATCACAAGGACACCACTCTTTAAACGGTTTAACGCAAAACCCCTTGACGGCCACCCAACGCCGGCAACACCATTTGTCCGTCTTTCAACGGGTGCATCGGGTGTTGGAATGGGAACGTCTCTGGGTCTGGCATTCGGCGCCCGTGATTACTATGGGGAGAAGGCCCCCTGGGTTCATATCGTTGAAGGCGAAGGGGGAATGACCCCAGGTCGCATAGGAGAGGGGATGGCTGCTGCAGGAACGGCCTGCCTCAGGAATGTGGTGCTCCATGTGGACTGGAATCAGGCTTCCATTGATTCCAATCATGTGTGCCGTGAAGGGGATGTGCCCGGTGACTATGTGCAATGGAATCCCATGGAATTTGCCTTTCTGCATGACTGGAACGTGATTCGGGTCCCTGACGGAACCGATTTTCAGCAGATCATCGCGGCCCAACGCAAGGCAGTGAAAATGGACAACGATCAACCCACGGCAGTGGTATACCGAACGACCAAAGGCTGGCAATATGGTATTGAAGGGAAGGCATCCCACGGAGCCGGGCATAAACTCTGTACGGATGGCTTTTTCGAAGCGGTTAAGCCATTGCTTGATGAAGTTTCGAAAGAACTGCCCAGATGCGAACCCGGTAAACAACGCTGTGCCGGTGGAAAGAATACGGATATTATGGAAGAATGCTTCTGGGAAGCCCTTTCGGTCATTCGCAATATCATGGAGAACAACCGGGAGATCACCGGACTGTTGGCCCAGAGATTGTCGGATGCACGCAAGCGGCTCAACAGTTATCATCGGCGTCCAAGACAGGACCAGCCGGCCATTCAAAAGGTCTTTGAAACAGCCACCAAGGCTGTGACCACAATTCCAGAGAGTCTCAGATTGACCCCCGGGACATCCACCACCCTTCGAGGAGAGCTGGGCCGTGTGCTTCAGTACTACAACAAAGAGAGTAATGGGGCGATCTTTGCCGCTTCCGCCGACCTCCTCGGTTCCACCAGCGTCAATGTTATCGGCAAGGACTTTCCCGAGGGCTACTATAATGCGGTCAGTAATCCGGGCTCACGGCTCATGTCAATTGGCGGTATCTGCGAAGATGCCATGTCGGGTATCCTATCAGGTCTGTCAACGTTTGGATATCACATCGGTGTTGGTTCGTCATACGGTGCGTTTATCGCCGCATTGGGACATATTGCATCACGTCTTCATGCGATCGGAAATCAGGCGAGACAGGCGATCAAGGAAGAACCTTATAAAACCTTTATTCTTGTGTGCGCCCACGCCGGGTTGAAAACCGGTGAAGACGGCCCCACCCATGCCGATCCCCAGGCGTTGCAAATCATGCAGGACAATTTTCCTCTGGGCACTGTCATCACCCTTACACCGTGGGACCCGGCGGAGCTGTGGACGCTTGTGTCGGCCTGTTTCGACAAAAGACCAGCGGTCATGGTGCCGTTTGTAACGCGACCCAGTGAAACGATTCTTGACCGCGAGGCCTTGGGATTGGCCCCCGTAAAGGAGGCGGCCACGGGGGTATATCAGTTGCGACGTTCGGAAGTAAAACCAGAGGGGTCTTTGGTTATTCAGGGCAGTGACGTGGCGTATGCCTTTATTGAAGAAGCCATGCCGTTGCTCAAGGAAAAAGGCGTTGATCTGGATGTGTATTATGTGGCAAGCGCGGAACTTTTTGATCTATTGCCCACAGAAGAACAGGAACGGATCTTTCCGGATACCCTTGCACAGACGGTAATGGGAATTACCGGATTCACGCTGCCCACCCTCCATAAATGGGTCCGGTCAAAGTATGGCCGATCGATGAGTCTTTATCCGTTTCAGAAAGGGCATTTTCTGGGAAGCGGTCAGGCCCATATGGTTCTGGCAGAAGCCGGACTGGACGGGGAGAGTCAGTTCAAGGCGATCATGCGGTATATTGAAAACCGATAATTCAACCCCGATATTGAATGGATCGGATGATTACCTTTTTAATATCCTTAAGGTTAGGGATTCCATTCTGGGCACCGACATGGGTGCATTTAAGGGCCGCCGCGGCAGAGGCAAATCGCATGCAGTCGCGCATATCCCACCCCTGAAGCAACCCATATATGTAGCCACCATGATAGACGTCTCCGGCGCCCGTCGTATCCACTGCTGAAACTGGAAAGGCCTTTTGGCGGATAATAACGCCCTGATTATCCAAGCCAATACTTCCGTTTGCCCCAAGTGTAATGACCACCTGTTCAGGCCCCAACTCCCTAAGGGCATGAAGCGCGATATCATGAGGTGCATCCCGTCCCACCAGCGGTGAGGCAAATGTCTCAGAGGCGATGAGTATAGTCACAAATTTGGACAGTTCTTTGGAACCGTCCCTCATGGTCCCTGCGTCCATTACCACGGTCATTCCAATGGACTGAGCCTGTCGTGCTGCCTCGATTGAGGCCTCAACCATCAAACCGTCCGTATGTAAAATGCGGGCTTTTGGGAATTGACGGATATCCACGTCCCTTTTCAGGAGATGGGGTACAGTCCCACGGTGCCAAAAAATGGTACGCTTCCCGGTTTCTTTGGTAATGGCGATAAATGCAAACTGGGATGTATATCCCGGTGTGATCTTTAGAGAAGACACGCCTATCTTTTCATTTTTTAGGGTATTGAAGATTTTTACGCCGAAAGGATCATCCGATATGGATCCTAAAAATGCGGTTGAAACGCCAAATCGAGAGAGGGTGACAAGTGCTGTGGAAGCCGGACCACCGCATTGGATGTGTAAATCCGTGAGTTCTGCCTTTTCATCTTCATGGGGAAAGGCATTGAGCGTGCCAAGATAATCCACGCATGCCTGCCCGAGGCCTATTACCTGAATTGCGTCAAGTTTCTTGCCCATGGGATACAATTATCTGACACCTTTACTTATTCCTGCTTATTTCAAAGCTTCTCAAGTTCTTCCTCGACTGTTTTGAGGTTAGATTTTATTTTGTCAATTAAATAGGATGATGGATATTTCTCAACTAAGTTTTTAAGTATTTCATACGAAGAGCGAAGGTATTCCTCTTTTTTTTCAGGGTCCGGGGTTCTCCTCGCTGTTAAGAAGATCTGCGCAGCCCGATTCCTTTCGCGATTGATCAAACTTTCAACGGCCTGTTCCCTTAGCGCCTTGACTTCGTGACTTTCTTCGCGCTCTGAAAGCGTATCAAGGCTCGATATGGCCTGTTCATATTTTTCCTCGTCAATTAATTTGCGAGCCATTTGAACGGTTTGCTTCTTTTCCGAAATCATTGATATGGTTTCTTCGAGATATTCCTCTTGGGCACGTTCAAGGCGCTTCAGGGCCTGATCGATTGTTTTCAACCCTTTTTCTGATGAAATAGCTTCCCTTTTCAAAAGCAATAAATCCCATGCTTCACCAAACTTATGCTCTCTAATCAGCTGTTTAACGTCATCAAGGATTTGATCAGCGTTAACGTCGGGATGAATTGCCTGTTCATCGTTACCTTGAGTTTGCGGATGGGCCTCCAACCCCGTCTGAGATGGCTCGGAAGCATCGGTTTCCGGTTCCTTTATCGGTACTCGCCATATCTTTTTAGAAAGCGTTTGAAGGATGACGTCCTGTTTATGAAATGTGTCACTCAATTTTTTGTAAACTTGAACCGCCTTTTCTCGTTCGCCTAACTGCAAATGTAGCTCTGCAATACTTGCCCTGAGAGTGTTGAGATCTGGGCCCATATCGAGTTCAGGCGCAATTCCCTCAATGATACTTTTGGCTTCCACCAGCATTCCCGCTTTTGCAAGAGACAAGGCGAACATCAGGCTTATTTCAGCGGTAAGCGCATCAGGGCCAAGAACCGCTTT
>Ga0180432_10010582_pt1 | contig 11015 bp, 10 predicted proteins | sample SS_ome_10_FD_132414 | JGI IMG/M metagenome (GOLD analysis project Ga0180432, IMG submission 132414) | Hypersaline lake sediment archaeal communities from the Salton Sea, California, USA - SS_1_MS_2 metaG | ecosystem: Environmental > Aquatic > Non-marine Saline and Alkaline > Hypersaline >... | reverse complement strand
CAGCGTAGCCTGGTTTTCCTCCAAATCGAGGCGGGCCTTCTCGATTTCCCGGGGCAGCAGCGACTGGACTGCCGCGAGCTTCGCCTCGGCCAGATTCAGCTCGGCCTGCCGCTCGGCCACTACCGCCTCCAGGTCGGCTTTTTCCAGTTCCGCCACGACCTGCCCCTTGGCCACCGTGTCGCCGATGTTGGCCAGCAGGCGTTCGACCTTCCCGGAGATCCGCGCGCCGACGCGCACCTCGGCCCCGATCTGCGGCTGCACCGCTCCGGTTGCCAACACGGACGAAGCGAAGTCGCGCCGTACCACGGTCTCGCTCGCCGGCACTCGATCGACGTCGGCGGCCGTTCCCAACGGCCAGAACCACCAAATTGCTACCGCAACTATCCCAACCACGAGCACGAGCAAGGACGCTCGCCGACGCTGTCTTCGCTTCCGCCGGACCGCGGCGCGGCGTGTGGATGAGCAGGTGGCAGCAGTGCCTTGCGTGGGCAACGCGGTGCTCCCCTTGATCTCGGCTGGATCGGCAGTCCGGTCCCGTAGCACGGTGCGGTTGGTGGAAGTGGTGCTCATCATGCCTCTTGTCTGGCGGGGCGAGTCATCGGTTCACGTCGTCCGGCGGTGTCGCATCACGACGCTGCAATACGCGGCCGAGCCCGCCGCGCGGCCTGCCCGACATGGGGGGATCGGCGGGGCAGCCGGTCCGTTCGCGGAGCATCGTGAATAGCCGCCGTTGTTGCTCGGGTGTAAGAACCTCTCTCTCGGCAAGCAAATGCTTAACCACCAGCCGCTGAATACGCCGTTTCGTAGCCAGGATTTCATCCTGTTTGGCGTGGATTGCCTCCACATCCGGCTCCGCGGCGGCAATCAGGTTGATCACTTCCGACCGCATCGTGTTGGTCTGCTGGCAAAGCTCCCCAACCGCCGCCTGAAACTCTCGCAATTGCGGTTCGATCTCGGCCCATTGCTCTTCCGTGACACCCAGCTCCCGATGCAGTGGGCACCAGACTGTCTGCTGGGTGGCACCTCGGCCAGCCTCCTCAGGACCCATTTGCGACGGGGCTGCGTGGGCAATCCACATGGCGACGAACGCCACATTCAGCGTGACTGAAGCGACGATTCCGTAGAGTTTCGTTTTCTTCCACATCATCGAAGGTCCTCAATGATCGGTAGGCGTGGTCAGCCCGAGATACGCCTGCCCCAGGGAATCCCCGCCCGGCTCAACCAGGTCGTCGAAGCCGGACGCGGCGAGCAGGTCGGCCGGTTGCCTTGCAGCAGCGGACGGCCCTTCGGCGCCGGACCACCATGTATCACGGCCCATGAACAGCCCGAGCATCAGACCGGCTGCCAGTGCGGCGGCAGTCGCCGCTGAGAAACGAATCCGCTTCCACGCAAGCCGCGCCAGGGGGATCCGCGGGGACCGTCGAGCGGCGGCGATGGTCTGCTGCTCCTTGACCTGGGCAACGACCCGGGCAGCAAACCCCTCGGGAGCAGGGGGTGCCGGCGAGGCGGCGAGCAGGTCTTCTAAGCACCGAAGCCTCAGGAGCGCTTCACGGCACCTCGCGCAAGACTCCAAATGAGCTTCGATCCCCTCGCATTCCGAGGACGTAAGCTCCCCGGTGGCAAACAGATCCAGCTTATGTTGTACTTCCCGGCAGCTCATGGCAGTTCCCCTCGTACAAGAACAAACGGGCGACCGGCACAAGACCCCCGAAGAAAACCGGCTATTCTTGGAAAAAATCTCCGAGCCGGGCTTCGAGCGCTCTTCTGGCCCGGGCCAGCAGCCGCTGGACCGCCTTGAGGCTTGTTTCCATCACCGCAGCGATCTCCCGACCGCTGAGCCCCTCGTAATATCGCAGGACCACAGCCGTCCGCTGCTTCGGGGAAAGGCGACCGATTGCCTGCTGCACAGCCTGGGCTTGCTCCCTCTGGGCGAGTTGCTGTTGGGCAGATGGCGAATCGTCGACGGGAAAGAGGTTATCCGTGGGAACAGAACGCCCTTTGCGGAGGTGGTCCAGGCAAAGTCGTACGACGATGCGGTAAAGATACGTTCGGAACGCAGCGGTAGGCCGATAGCGCTCTCGGGCTTCAAAGACTCTCAGAAACGCTTCCTGAGCGACATCTTGAGCGGTCTGATGACAGCCCAGCATCCGGTACGCCGTCCGCCAGACCGATTCCTGATGGCGCAATACAAGCTGCTCAAAAGCAGCCAGGTCGCCCCGGGCGGTCCTCTGCATCAGGCATACGTCGGAGGAGGATGGTTCCATCGAGCCAGGGCATTCCAACGGACGCAAAGTGACCTCATAAGCGGTTGCGAAACGTCTGGAAGAGCGGTTCTTGCTACTGCCGTGTGGCCACTTCCTTCGCGGCCTCCGCATTGCCACCATTCGTCTTTCTTGGCGCACGCAGTAGCCGCGTTTCTCGCCGATCACGAGACCTGCATGCCGCATCACCCGCTATCGATTACCGGCCCGGGAAACGCCTACCGGACTGACTGATCATACACGGACTGTTCCGGCGGCTCATCCGGCTTCCAACCCTGTTCGGGCGCCGGGATTCAAGAGCTGTTCATTATGGTTTGACGCCGGAACTCGGGTTGTTGCGATACCGAATCTCGCTTGACCCAATAATTGAGACCGTCCAGGACTCCGGCTGCAAACGATCGGGGAGACTTGTAGACTGTGGCACTCTCAAGGGCCGCGAGTTCAGGGTGGGCGTTGTTCACCACGATGCCCCGAAAACCATGTTGGAACATGGCCAAATCATTGGCCGAGTTGCCGCAGACTATCACGTCGTTGGGCTGGTAGTCATAGTAGGCGGCCAGGAACTTTGCTGCAGCTCCTTTATTAATGCCGGCGGGGAGCACGTCGAGGTCTCGTTGAGAGCTATAGACCAGTTCGGCGTCGATGTCTGCGTTGCGCAAGGCGGAACGAATCATCTCAAGTTCGTCGGGCGAAGCATTGCGCAAAAAATAGCTTACTTTGGACTCCGATTGAACCTCCTCCGGCTGCGGCTCCAGGCGATTACAATCAGCAAGCGCCTCGCGCACCCGGCTTTGGTTCCAGCACCTGTGAAGTCGCTCGTCCCAGGCGAATATTGGCCGGCCAGATGGATAGAGCCGCAGATCGGTTCCGACACCACCGATAATCGCACACGGCTTCGGCAGCAGCTTCTGCCGCACCAGTTCGGCGATCGACTCGTAGAAATTCCCTGAGGCGTACACCAGCCGCACACGGTATCTATAGCGGCCATACCATGCGACGAATCGGCACAGATCCCGGTCGTTTCCGAGCAGAGTGCCGTCCACATCGCTAACCAGGAGTTTCCGTGCCATGTGCATCATGCTTGCACCTCCCTGAAACCATTGTTAGCGATACTGATTATACGATTTGCGACCTATTCCGACAACCAGGGCCCCAAGGGAGGTATATGGCGTAGATCTACGGTGGGGGTTATTTACGGGAAGACCCCGCCTTGCGTTCCGTCTCCGGCGGATCAATGACGATGTTGGCAAGTGCTTTGTGCGTGGCGATTTCCTCGTGCTCGATGGCTAGAACTCGTTCCAGCAGCTCTTCCGAGGGGTCGCGATTGCGGCGTTTACGAGTTCGTTTCGTTTGGCGGTAATTCCGGTCGATGAACACTCGGATGTCCACGTTCGACAGCAGCGTGGTGTAACAGCCCTCGACGATCACTACATCGCGGATACCGCGTTCGATGATCTCGCAGCCGATTCGGTCCTCGTCGAACTCGACCAGCGGTTTGGACAGCGGTTTCTCGGGGTGATCCTTGAGGGCGAAGACGTGTGCTTCCATCAGATCGAGCCGCACTTCACCCAGCCCGACCCATGACATGTCAGCCCTTCGCTGCAGATAATTCGACTTGGGAGGCAGCCGAAAGTAGTCGTCTTGGCAAAGAATCAGGCAAGCCCGTCCTTCTTCCGCCAATGCGGCGGCCAGACACTCGGCCGTTTCAGACTTGCCGCTGCCCGACTCGCCGGCAATGGATACCGTTACAGAAGACGCCGCGGTGGCCAGACGCCGTCGGACTGCCGGTAGGATCTTGGCCGCCGCCGCGCGATGATAGTCCGTGATCACCAGCTTGTCGCCGATCATTTCTCGTTACTTCCTCGTGTGATGGGGAATCCTACTTCCTTTAATCGTTTCACAAATGCAAGAGTCTGCTCTTTCCAGTGCAAGGTCTTGACTCGCTCGAGCAACCGACGAGATCGTTCCTGGCGGTCCGCCTCGGCGTCCAGCAGTTGTTGGACGCCCGCGGCGAAGCCCTCGACGTCTCCGGCAGGAACGATTATCGCGCTATCCGGAACGTATTGGATGGCAAACGGCGTCAGGTCCGAAGCCACCAGGGCCGTTCCGCAGGCGGCCGCCTGCAAGGCGGACATACCGAAACCCTCCATCTCGGAAGCCGACATGTAAACATCGGCCATTGAGAATAGTGGCCCAATGTGTTCCTCGGGAATGAAGCCAGTCAGGAAAGCGCGCCCCGCGAGATCCGGGTTTGCATCGCGGTGCGCGACCAACGAGTCGTACACTTCGTTGTTGGGACCACCGCCAAGGAACAGGAAGACGTCGTCTCGCTGCCGGGCCACACGGGCAAACGCATCCAACACCAAGTCCTTGCGCTTCGTCCGGTCCATGCGGCTGGTCTCGAACACGATGCTGCCGGCGCGAAGCGTCCCGACGGGAATGCCACTCAACTCGCTCGCGTAGCGGTAGGCTGCTTCCAACTCATGCTGCTCATACGGTCGAAACACGGCCGGGTCGACGCACGGCGGATAGTAGTAGATCTGTTCCGCCGAGACGCCAAAGTTCGTCCGGAACTGCGTGGCGATCTCTTCCGAAGTTGCCACGAATACCCGGGTCTGGCTGCAAACGTTGCGTTCGTGACTGCGCCGTTCGCAGAACCTCAACGCGCGACGCTCATCGAGTGGATGGTCGCGGAAATTCTTGTCCTTCAGCGACCCGAGCGAGTGTGGAGTCCAAACATGCCGATCGACCGCATCCAACTGCCTTGGCAAACTCCCCGCCTCTTGAGAAAAGAGCTCCAGCACGGCCCCGCCAACCGCCTCGGCTACAAGCATCGTTTTCACGATCGGCGTCATCTGCTTTTCAGACTCGCCGACCACGGACTGGCCGGCGTCGACCAGTTGCCGGACAATCATCTCTTGTTGCTCACCCTTCGCTTTGGCCAGTTGCTCGGCGGCCTGGTGCACGCGGTCGACCAGCGGGACTGCCGGCGACCCGGCGTTCTGAATCAACACGTGGCCCAGGTGAAACACCGGGGCTTCGCCAACGGCTTGCCAGTGACGTGCCTCTTCCAGTTGCCTCAGTGAACCGTCGGGAACCACGTCTTGGAGCAGCCGGGAGATTGCCGCCGCCGCAACGTCGTTCTTCCAGCGTTCCACGAGTCGCGTGCCGATAATGGCGGCATCCCAGTAGTGCGTGTTGACGAATTCATACACCTCCCATGGGGCACAATTCCGGTTGGCCGCCTCGTGGCGGATAAAGGCGTCCAGCCAGTCGATCTCCTCGTCCAGGGCGACGGAGATGTCTTCTTTGCGGATGAAGGCGTCGCCGCCGCCGGGAACGAAAACATATTGAATATTATCCGTCAGGTACTCGGGTTCCCGGCGGACCCGGTCTGAATTGAAGTGGGGAAATCCGCCGCGAGCGAATATCGTGACGCGATAGCCGAGCGTGTCCAGCGCGCGGGCCAGCGAGTTGACGTACAGGTTCTGCCCGCCCGTGTCCGGAGCGCCACCAACCGGAATCTCTGCGCCGGCATAGCCGTGATTGGTGATCAAAGCGACGGCCGGACGCCCGGATTGCTCAAAAACGGTTTCTGGGTGGGCCAATTCGCAACCCTCAGTGATTCCTGACCATCAAGCACTCTTGCGAAAGGATAGAACAACCCGCAAAGTACCAAAGTTTCTATCAATTATTCTCTCTACTTGCAAGAACATATTGGCAAGATCCACCAAGTGCCGCCAAGAATTCGAGCAGTGGGCAGTTTACGCCCGAAGATGAGCGCAGCGAATCTCCGGGATAGGCTAGGAGGAGGCTTACAATGGGGTGGCTCGTTATGGTAACATAAGCTGGCGACGATTATATTCCCGCTATATTCCCGCCTTTTTCTCCCGCCAGATGAGGTAGTCATGAAATCTGTGTCTTTCCGTTGTTTGGCCGTCTTTGCGTTGCTGAGCGTTGTGGTTTCCTGGCAGATTGCCTTCTCCAGCCAGCTTCATATCGGCTCGGCCGAAACGAGCATCACTCCAAAACTGCCGGTTGCATTGATCGGATCGTTTTCGCTTCGGGTGGCCAAGAGCGTCAAATCGCCGGTCACGGCAAACGTGGTGGCGATCGAGTCGCGCGACGGCAACAAACCGCTCGACCTGGCGATCATGGTCTCGTGCGACCTGGCCGTGGTGCCCGAGGATCTCACGGAGATCGTCCGCGAGAAGACCTCGAAACTCCTGCCCGAGCTGGACGTCCACAAGATTTTTCTCAGTGCCACCCACACGCACGCGGCTCCATGTTCGCGGATCGGCAAGTACGACATCCCCAAGGACGTCATACAGCAAGACGAATATCGGGAGTTCTTCGCCGACCGGGTTTCGGCGGCGATTGCCAAGGCGTGGAAATCGCGTAAGCCGGGCAGCGTTACCTGGGGACTGGGCCATGCCGTGGTTGCGTACTGCCGCCGGGCGACGTACGCCGACGGACATGCCCAGATGTACGGCAACACCAACCGGCCCGATTTCCGAGCCATCGAGGCAGTCGAGGACCACGCCGTCAATTGCCTTTTCTTCTTCGACGACAAGAAGAAGCCGATCGTGATGTGTATCGACGTGGCGTGCCCCGCGCAAGTCGAGGGATGCGCCAGTGCGGTTAGTGCCGACTTCTGGCACCCGACTCGGCTGCTCCTGAAAAAGAAATACGGCCAGAACATGTGCGTTCTCGGTTGGGCCGGGGCATCGGGTGATCAGTCGCCGCGTCCGCTTTTCAGAAGGGCGGCCGAGGAGCGGATGCGGGGCCTTCGCGGCTTGACCCCGTCCGAGGAAACGGCCCGCCGGATCGCCCGGGCTGTCGACGACGTTTACGAGGTCGTCAAAAACGATCTTCACAGCGACGCCATCCTGATCCACAAGGTCCAGGACGTTGGACTACCCGCGCGAAGGATCACTCCGGAAGAATATGCCCGGATCAAGTCGCAATACGACCAGCTTGTCAAGCAGATCAAGGAGCATCCCCAGAGCAGCCCCAAGAACTTTCGCCGGATGCGGTGGCTCGAAAACGTGGTGGAGCGATACGCTAAGCAAGAGAAAGATCCCAACTGGACCTACCCCATGGAGCTTCATGCGATTCGCCTCGGCAACACCGCCATCGCGACGAACTCGTTCGAGCTGTTCACCGAGTTCGGCACCCGCATCATTGCCAGAAGCAACGCGGAACAGACGTTCGTCATCCAACTGGTGGGGCGCGCCAGCTACCTGCCGACCGCCCACGCCGTTCGTGGCGGGCATTACAGTGCGATCGTCGAAAGCTCGAGGGTCGGGCCGAAAGGTGGCCAGGTCCTGGTCGACAAAACCGTCGATCTGATCAATTCCATGTGGAAGTAGACTCCTCTCCCAGCAGAGCCTAAAATCTCAGTTGCAGGATGTTTGTACCTTAAGAAACGACGTGGTTTTCGCGCTGCGCGCCTTGGGCCACGAAAAGACCCTGCCGAAGCTCGTCGCGGTCATTCTCGATGTGAAAGATCAAGCATACCGCTACAGATTGGAAACCACCTACTTGGACACCGCCAAAAAGCACCAGAACATCATCGAACCGAACCGTCCGCGACATGGAGACGCTCCGGTGGCTGGTTACGCTCCTGGACAATAAGGTCGTCGCACAAGAGGCGTGCCGCTCGATCGTCGACTTGGCGTATTGTCGATACCTCAGAAACCCCAACCGTGACGAGTTCTCCAAGGCGCTCAAGAAAGTCATCCGGATCAGCAAAGACGCATCAACGGTCGAGCGTGCAAAGCGATACCTGGAAGGGGTATAATACGACCACGCAATCGCTTGCCAACCGGAACCGCGCATCCCTACAATCCAATGACAGCAAGAGGAAGGGACGGTTTATGACCGGGAGATCCGTTTCGCGAGGTACTTGGTACGTTCTGCTCATCGGCACGGTCGGGTTGTTTGGATCGCCGGGCGACCTGCCGGCGGTCCCGCGCCCAAACATCGTACTGATCATGGCCGATGACCTGGGTTTCTCAGACATAGGCTGCTACGGTTCGGAGATCCTCACGCCGAACCTTGACAGGTTGGCGAAAGGGGGCCTGCGATTCACGCAGTTCTACAACACTGCCCGGTGTTGTCCGACGCGGGCGAGCCTGCTGACCGGGCTGTATCCGCACCAGGCGGGTGTGGGGCACATGATGACCGACCATCGGCTGCCCGGCTATCGCGGCAATCTCAGCAAACGTTGCCTGACCATCGCCCAGGTGCTTGGCGCGGCCGGTTACCAGACGATGATGGCCGGCAAGTGGCACGTCACGCGGCATACCGGGCCGGAGGGACCCAAGCACAACTGGCCGCACAACCGGGGCTTCGAGAAGTTCTACGGCACGATCCACGGGGCGGCGAGCTACTTTGATCCGGTTACGCTGACCCGCGGCAGCCATTTTGTCCGCGCCACCGGCGACTATTACTACACGGACGAAATCAGCAAGCAGGCGGCCCGTTTTATCGAGGAGGCGCGGCGCGACAAGCCGTTCTTCCTCTACGTGGCCTACACCGCGCCGCACTGGCCTCTTCACGCCCGACCGGAGGTGATCGCCAGCTATCGTGGCAAGTACGCCGCCGGCTGGGACGCCTTGCGCGAAGCCCGCCACAAGCGGATGATCGCCATGGGGATCGTCAAGCGTCGCTGGCCGCTCACGCCGCGCGATCCCAGGGTCGGCCCCTGGGAGTCGGCCCCCTATCGAGCCTGGCAACAGCAACGCATGGAAGTCTATGCCGCCCAGATCGACAGCATGGACCAGGGCATCGGCCGGATCCTGGAGAAGATCCGCCAGGTCGGCGCCGAACGGAACACCCTGGTGATGTTCCTTGCCGACAACGGCGCATGCGCCGAGGAGATCACACCAAGTTGGAAGGGCCTGCACATTCCCGAGAAGACCCGAGAGGGCAGGGCGGTCCAGGTCGGCAACAACCCGAACTCCACACCGGGTACCGAAGATACCTATCAAAGCTACGGCATCGCCTGGGCCAACGCCAGTAACACGCCGTTTCGACTCTACAAGCACTGGGTCCACGAAGGAGGAATCGCCACGCCGCTGGTGGTTTCCTGGCCGGCCGTAATCCGCGACGGCGGGAAAATCACTCGCCAAGTAGGCCACGTGGTCGACATCATGGCCACCTGCTGCGATGTGGCCGGCACCAACTACCCCAAGGTCTTCAAGGGGCTTCCCATCGATCCCACGGAAGGCATGAGCCTTGTGCCCATCTTCCTGGGGCAGGAGCGCAAACGTGGGCCAGTTTATTGGGAGCACGAGGGCAATCGCGCCGTGCGGGAAGGAAAGTGGAAACTGGTCTCCAAGTATCCCGGCGATTGGGAACTCTACGACCTGGAAGCCGACCGCACCGAGATGAACAACCTGGCCGCCCAATATCCCAACGGGGTCCGGTACATGATCGATCTGTACGAAAGCTGGGCCAAGCGGGCCCATGTTGAACCGTGGGGACGGAAGAAGTAGTGGGCAGTGGGCAGTGACGCTTGCCCGGTTAGCCAGGGATTCGTGACCGTCCGCCCTGTGGCTTGTAACTCTTTGGGACTACAACTGCAGTGATTCCCGCGGCAGCAATACTCCCGCAATGTGACAAGATTCAGTTCTGACGTTGCCCAACTTGCGGGGATTTGCTAGAGTCCCCAACTCGTTCTGTTGGACGGGGCACGGTAGCGGACCATCGGCTTCGGTCTTGGTGTTGAAGGGGACATTTTCGATGGCTGACTGCATTATCGTTGTTCCATGCTACAACGAGGCCGCCCGGCTCGACGTGGAGGCGTTTCGACGGTTCGTTGCTGAAGATCATCCCCAGCGATTCCTGTTTGTCGACGACGGCAGCACCGACGCAACTCTCGACGTGCTCCGGAGCCTGCAAGCTTCGGCCCCCGAGCGATTCGGCGTGCACGCTCTGGCGCACAACCGGGGTAAGGCGGAAGCCGTCCGACAAGGGATATTACGGGCTTTGGCCGACAGCCCGGCAATGGTCGGTTTCTGGGACGCCGACCTGGCCACTCCGCTGGATGCAATACCCGAGTTCTGCGACGTCCTCGAGCAGAATCCCGGATTACAGGTGGTGCTTGGTTCTCGGGTAAGGTTGTTGGGACGGACGATCGAGCGGCGACCGGAGCGGCACGCGGCAGGTCGGATATTTGCCACGGCTGCTTCGTTGGTCCTTGGACTGCCGGTGTACGACACGCAGTGCGGGGCGAAGCTGCTTCGTGTGGGTCCGGAGGTCCGCGCACTTTTTCAGCGGCCATTCCAAACAAACTGGGTATTCGACGTGGAGCTTCTTGCCCGGTTCCTCCGCCGACGCGCACCGGGCGGGGAGCCGGTGGAGAGTGTCCTTTATGAGTTGCCCTTGAAGCAGTGGCGCGACGTGGCCGGCTCGAAGGTCAGGCCCCGGGATTTCTTCAAGGCGTTTTTCGAATTGGCCCGTATCTACTGGACGTATTTTCGACCCGGTGCGGCGGTCGGCCTGCGCGTGCTGCCCAGCCCGGAATCCGTAGCGTCGTCCAAAGAAGCAGACCGGCCCGCTCGACGTCGCGCTGCTTGACGATCCTAGATGACAATGCGGGATTCCGGGAAAAGGGGACTGGCACATTGTGTGCAAAGCACCGGTCACCGCCCGAAGGGTGGTCGGGCCTTTCAGGCAAAATGCGCCTGTCCCAATCCTGTTCGGCACGGAATTTGCGCATTGAGCCGCACCCCACGCAGGTGGTAT
>Ga0180432_10010581_pt1 | contig 11015 bp, 8 predicted proteins | sample SS_ome_10_FD_132414 | JGI IMG/M metagenome (GOLD analysis project Ga0180432, IMG submission 132414) | Hypersaline lake sediment archaeal communities from the Salton Sea, California, USA - SS_1_MS_2 metaG | ecosystem: Environmental > Aquatic > Non-marine Saline and Alkaline > Hypersaline >... | reverse complement strand
GCATTACGTCTACCTGGTCGGCAAGAAGGGGAAACCCAAGAAACAGGCCGTCACGATCGGCAAGAAGACGGATAAGCAGGTGGAGATTCTCAAGGGATTGTCGGAGGGCGGGCGGATTCTGGCCGAAGCGCCCAACGACAAGTCGTAGTGCGAGCTTATGATGAAGCAAAACCGAACGGTCCGGCAGATCACGTGGCTTGTCGTGTTGGCCGTGGCCGGCACGTGCGCCCGGGCCGAGACCGGTTCTGCCTCGAACGGGCCTTCGCTGGCGGAAACCGGTCCCCGGCGCGAGCCGGTTGCCCGGCCCCCGGCAGACGCGGTCGATCGGGCAATACACCGCGGAGTCGAGTTCCTGCTAGACCGCCGAAACAAAGACGGCTCCTGGGGATCCGCCCGAAACACCAAGGGCCTGAATATCTACGCGCCGGTGCCCGGAGCCCATCATGCATTCCGTACGGCGGTAACCTCGCTGTGCATTTCGGCCTTGATCACCTGCGGCGACGGCCGCCGCGAGGTCCTGGAGGCCGTGGACCGCGGCGAGACCTGGCTGCTGGAGCACCTGCCCTCGCTCCGCCGGGCAACACCCGTCGCCATCTACAACAACTGGGGGCACGCGTATGCGATCCAGGCGCTGGTGAAGATGTACCACCGCAAGCCGAACGACCACAAGCGACGCCGGCAGATCAAACGGCTCATCCAGGAACAGGTGGGAATGCTCGGCCGGTATGAGTGTGTCGACGGCGGCTGGTGCTACTACGATTTCAACGCCCGCACCCAGAAGCCGAGTGGCGATTCGCTCAGCTTTGTCACCGCGACCACGTTGGTAGCGCTTTACGAGGCGAAGCAGGTGGGTGTCGAGCCGCCGAAGAAACTTGTCGACCGGGCCCTGGCCTCCATCCGCCGGCAGCGCAAGCCCGACTTCAGCTATTGCTATTCGGAAGACCTGAAGTACTGGCCGATGCATCCGATAAACCGGCCCGGCGGCAGCGTGGGCCGGTCCCAGGTGTGCAATCTGGCCATGTACCTCTGGAAGGACGAGAAGACGACAAAGGCCGTCATGCGGACGTGGCTCGATCGGCTCTTCGCTCGAAATCTTTGGCTGGATATGGGCCGCAAGCGGCCGGTCCCCCACGAATCGTGGTTTGCGGTGGCGGGATATTTTTTCTACTACGGTCACTACTACGCGGGGCTCTGCATCGAACAGCTCGACCCGGCCGACCGGGCCCGCTTCCAGGACCACCTGGCCCACGTCCTGCTCCGGCTCCAGGAGAAAGACGGCTCCTGGTGGGATTTTCCGCTCTACGACTACCACCAGCAATACGGCACGGCCTTTGCGCTGATGTCGCTCGCCCGATGCCGGAGGGCGAACTGAGCTTGTGGGACCAAGGCGCGTCGGGTGACGGAACCAACTCCATTGGACGGGCCATGCACCAGACGCGGCCGAAGAGTACTGCCGAAAGAACAATCAGAGGCCACCAGTACAGCCAGACGATCAGGCCGCCAGGTTCGTGTTGCGCAGCAGCTTGGCAAAAGCCATGTCATGGGTATCGGCCGTCAACTAGCCCACGACCAGCAGCACAAAGGCCGCAAGCGTCAACAACTCGGCTCGTGTTTGTCCCGGCGGCGGTTCCCGAACACCAGAAGCATCAACCGGATTCGCTGTCAGCGTGTGCAACGGAGCCGGGTGCAGGACCCGAGTGCTCTTGAAGGTACTCAAGAAACGCTTGTGGCTGCTTGAGGGTGGGGTCCAGCGTGAGGGCTTGACGGAAACGGCGGACGGCCTCCTCGCGGCGTCCGTGCTTGGCCAGGATCACGCCGACGTTGGAATGGGCAGCCGCCGGACCGACGGCACGATTGAAGGCGTCGAAGGCTTCTTGGTAGCAGCCCTGCCCGGCCAACACCAGGCCCAGGTTTGTCCAGGCGGCTTCATGTTTGGGATTGATCTCAACCGCTCGGCGTAACTGCGTCTCGGCCTCCGCCCACCGCTTCCGGCGATAATGGAAGTAACCCAGGTCATTGAGCAGATCAGCGTCTTGTGGGTTCTCCTGAAGGGCCCTACGATATTCGGCGGCGGCCTGAAGCGACTCACCTGCTTGGTCGTAGAGGACGGCCAGTCGACGGCTGAGGCCCTGGAGCTGGGGGTTGTACTGTCGGGCCTTTTCGTACAGCCGGATCGCCTCATGGCGGTGCCCCGCCTTCACCAGCTCCTCGGCCGTAGTGAAGCAGGCTCGGGCCGCTTCTGCCGGAGGCAGGGGACCGTCTTCGTCCGCGGGTTCGGGCTTGCCTGATGACTTGGTGGTGAGCAGTCCCGGCCATTGTCGTGGGGCGCTGTCAAGACCGATGCAGCCGGGCAACATCATCGGCAATAGTACAAAAGCCGTCGCTATCTTGTACCAGCGGCGTGAGAGGGTCCAATTGAGGCGGCTCTTGGTATCAAGCTTCACGGCTCTGCCTCAGAATCCGATTCGTCCAACGCGGCCACTGCGAAAGCCGCCCGAAGACTGAGTGGAAACAGTGCTGGCCCTGCCGCCGGCGCCCATGCCGCGAGCAGTGCCTCGGCCACGGAAAATCCGCGTGGCAAGCATGTCGGCCTCTTCGCCGTAGAGCCCTTCTGCCTCGGCAGTCGCGATCACAACGCATTGCTCCGGCGACGCAACCCCGAGCGTGGCAAGACACTCGACGACGGCTTGTCGGCGGGCTTCGTCTCGCTCTGCCTCATCCGTCCGTTCGACGACGATAGGTCCCGGAGGGCCGCCGAACTCCTCGACGAGTCGTTGCAGGTGTATTTTGCCTCCGGGGCTCAGTTCGGCAGTGTGCCCGAGCCATTCGCGACGGTAGATGACTAGCCGATCGCAGTCGGCCTTGGCCGCGTGCGAGTCTTGCCAAAGGCAGGTATGGGTACCCGGCGGTTGTGGGATCGCGCCGGCGGGAATCCGCTCGTAGCGATCGACGTAGGGCGGCTCGTATCGGTGCCAAGTGCATCCCGCCGTGGCGACGGTCATTAGGACCAGTCCAAGCCAAGCATGGGCGCGTTGGTAGCTCATTCAGTCACTCCCGTTCCGTACTGAATCCGGCTCAAGAATCTCCTCCAAGAATCTAGATCCTTGAGGTTCAGGCGTGGGGACCATTTCCGGTTGCTGCGGTGAAGGCTCCGACGGTGGAGGCTGCGCCGACAAATGCCCGCCCGGTCCAATGCAACCGGTGGTACGGCAGAAGGTATGTCCCGGCTTGCCAATGATGAATACGTCCCCCATACAGCAGCAACGGCGCTTCTGCCGGCTGAAGTCAGTCCGAACGCTGCTGCGGAAGTCTTCCTTCCGTCGGCCCTCCAACCGGCCCATCAGGTAGAACTCCACGTCGCTCGGCTCGAACACGTCGGCGCCCGGCACTGGCGGGGCTTCGCGCGATTCAAGAGGGTAAACCAGTTGCGGGGTCACCAGGATCACCAACTCCTGCTCGCCGCCGGTGGTGCGATCGAAGCCACCGGTGCGCCCGATCAGCGGCAGATCGCCCCACAGTGGTACGCGGTCGGCGTTGGCGCCGAAATCGTTGCGGATCAGCCCGGCTACCGCCAGTGTCTGGCCTTCGCGAAGCTCGACCGTGGTGCTGAAAGTGCGTTCGTTTACCTCGCGGGGTACCTCGGCGTTTGCCACCTCGGCGGTGTCGATGCTGCGCGTGCTGACCTCGGCGCGGAGTTCCAGGCGAATGCGATCCGTGTCGGTGATGTAAGGGGTAAACTGCAGCTCCACGCCAAAGGGAATATACTCCACACCTTGAGCCGCCGCCCCAAACGAAACCGCCCCGGAGGGAACCGGGAACGATCCGCCCGCATGGAAGCTCGCCGGGCGCCCGTGAAGCGTGGTCAGGTTGGGCTCGGCCAGGGTCCGCGCAAGACTCAGGTTCCGTAGTGCCTTGATCGCCAACTCCACCTGCCCGTTGTCCAAGAAAGTGGGCAAGTTCGGCATTGTGGCACCGGTGGCCGTGGAAAGCAACCCAGCGGTTGCTTGCGAGAACACTTGTAGCCCGTCGTCGTTGGTCAGACTGAAGTCCATGCCGATCTGCCGGGCCGCGCTTCTTTGCACCTCGGCGACCATGACTCGCAGCATCACCTGCTGTATGCCGGGGATCCGCAGCCGGTTGACCAGATTGGGGTTGGTCCGCAACAGCTCGCGGATCGCATTGGCCGCGCCTTCGGTGTCCCCCAGGCCGTCGCCGACAAAGCTGACTTTCACCCTTCGGGGGTCGACCCGGCTGTCACGGCCCAACAGGGCATGCTCGTTAACGATGCGGAGGATCTGAGCTGCTTCGATGATGTCCTTTGCCTGGCCGGAGACGACCACGTAGGTGCCGACCACCGACAACTCGACGACGCTTTCGGGAAACGCGCGGTTGAGTTGCTCCTCAAGCTGCTTGAACTCGCTTTCCAGCCGCCTGCGAAGCTCCTCGCTCGGTAGCTGTGGCAGCGGGACCTCGTCGGGCCGGACGACAATCAGGTATCGCAGGGTCTGGTCGCTGCGGGGGTCGTCGGGCGCAGCCGGATCGGGAAACCAAAGGTCCAGCGCCGTTACCCCAGCCTGCTTGCCTACCACGACCAGTTGGCGGTCGTCGATCACGTTGTACTGGGCGATCTCCTCGTCCGGGATGTAGACTCGCCGGGGCGCTTGTTTGAAGGCAAGCAGCTTCGGCCGCCCGACGATCAAGTCTAGCGTGTTGTCCGGCTCTTGGACGTCCACCAGGCTGTCATAGCGCTGCTGGACCTCGGGGGTCGGTTCGGGGGCGGGATACCGCTTTTGGACCTGAATGCCCGGGTAACGGTACTGTTCTTCCAGTAGCGGTGCGAGGGCTTCCAGCGGGAGCTGGGCGCCGGGAATCGCCGGAGGGGCGGTGGCTTCTTGACCGGATGGAGCCGGGTCACCCCGAATCACCTCAGGCAACTGAGCAACGCGATGAACGCTACTGCGGCGGGTCGATGGAGGCGCCTCCACGCCGCCGTGATCCTGGCGTACCACCGGTTCGTTTTTGGTGGCATCGCGGTAAGCCTTCGCCGGCCTCTCCGCCATTGGCGGGGGCCTGGTTTCCGCTACTCGTAGTAGTACGTCCCCCGGCTCAGAAGCAGGTACCACATTTGCCCTGGGCCACGGCAGGATACAGACAACGACCACCAGCGTCATTGGGTGGCAACCGGTGCGTCGATGGCGTCGTAGGACCGGATCAATGCTGGCATGAGGTCTCGCAGATCGCGCACTCTGGTTCGGCACCGTCCACCTCGTCGGCAACTGAAAAGCGTCTTGTCATGTGTCACCAAGAGAGCCACGGTTATGACCGCTGATGCAGCGCGCGGGCTTGCCACGTCCTCTGGCTCCACGACTGACTTCTAAGGGTCCGACCAGTACCTACGGGTATATCGGTTATAGGGATGAGATAATTTACGAGAACTCTAACGACCGACCTTCGGGCGCAGATACGCAGCAATCAGTCCGGTATCAAGAAGCGGACTGATGGCGGCGGTGAAGCCCCTTCGACGGGGGCCAAAACCAGCGATTGTCCCGGGCAGATCTGTCCCGCCCCGGCCGGCAACTCCAGCAGTGCGTGCGTGCCCCGAGGCCCGATGGCGATCCGCCACGGGCGGACATGGCGGCGGACTTCGAGCACAGAACCTTGGAGATTTAGGAAGACAAGGTCGAGTGGGTGCCGCACGAAACACGTGTGGATCGATGAGCACGGCACCAGCAACAGCCCGGCCTCCGGAGGTAGGCGGCGACGAAACTGCAGTCCGATAAGCCGGGATAGGAACCGATCGGCGATTTCAAGTCGCTCGACCACCGTCTGGCCGGTCTGCCGGTTAGTCATTCGCCACGAATGGTCCATCAGAAGTTGCGCAACTGGGTGAAAGTGTCAATAAATTGGAAAAGCTGGGCAAAGAAGGGGCCCAGGGTCCAGATGAAAATCCCCGGCAGGAAACAGATGACCATGGGGAACAGCCTTTTCACCGGCAGGGCCATGGCGAAGGCGTTGGCCCGCTCGCGCCGGCGCGACCGCAGGTCGTCGGCCTGCCGACGGAGCACATCGGCGAATCCCATGCCCAGTTGCTCGGTCTGCACCAGGGCAGACACGAGGATCGTTATCGAGGCAACTTCGATCCGCCGGGCGAGCCGCCTAAGCGCCTCGACCCGCGCGCGGCCGGCCAACAAGTCAGACTGGAAGGAACGGAACTCGCGGCCCAGGGGTCGCTCAGCCAGATCGGTTTCCAGCACACGAACCAGCGCGGCGTCGAAGCCCAATCCTGCCTCACTGAGTGTGGCCAGAAGGTCGAGGGTCACGGGCAAGTCTTGCTCGAACAGTTGGATCCGGCCCCGCCGGGCGCGATGCACCATTACGGCGGGCATTGAGACCACCATCGCGCCGAGGACCCAGGGCATCAGGTGGGCGATGGGCACCAAAACTTGGCCGATTGCCCCGGGGATCAACGCAGCGCCACGCAGCAGCAGGCCAAACACCCCGCTAAGGTAAATCAGCAGCACGATTCCTGCGCCAATACCCGTACACAGTAGGATGGCAAAAAGCCACGACTGCACAACGCCCGGCCCACGGTAGCCGGCCAGAAACAGCCAGCGTTGCAATGGACCGCCATGAGCCACCGGGTCCTGTACCGGTTCGGGGGCGCCCGCTCCTTCGGCATCTTCGTGGTAAAGCCGGTCCAGACTACGGCGGTGTTGATCCATCCGTCTTAGCAAGACGTAAGCCGCACTCGCGGCCGCTATCAGCACGAGAAACAGGATCATCGTCGGCATGGCAGCACCTCAGAACTTCAAGCGGCTGATAGCTGACATCCAAGCGATTCCCACTGCCTGGAGCAGCATCGTGAAGGCGAGGAACCACTGCCCGGTAGGTGAGGCCAGGAAGGCCCGCATATGTTCCGGGTTGCTTAACCACATGATCAGGCCAATCAAATAGGTCAGCCCTAGGACGGCCAGGGTGGACAGGTGGGACTGGGTGACGGTCGCCCGGATGCGGCGAGTAATCTCGATGCGGTCGCGGATGGTGCGGCCTAAAGTGGAGAGAGTCGGGGCAAGGCTGCCCCCGGTTTCCCAATGCACGGCCAGGGCGGACGAAAAGAGGAGGAACGTTTCCAGCGGCACACGGTGGACCAACCCGTGAAAAACGGCCGGCGGATGATCCCCCAGCCGGAGGCGTCCGACCACCTCCTCTAACTGCGACTGCAAGGGCCTCCTGGACTCGTCCGTTGCCGTTTCCAGGGCGTTATTCACGCCGGCCCCGGCACTGAGGGTTCCGACCATGAGATCGACAGCGTCGGCCAGTTGGTTCTCCATCCGGGCGGTCTTTCGCTCGGCGAGGTGAGCTTCGAGCTGGCCGCCCAACAGTGCGGCGATCAGCCCCAGCGAGACAGCAAATGGGGCTGCCCATCCGAGCACGAAGTAAAACAGGCAGCCGACCACCAGGCCGGCGACCCACGGCAGCCAGCGTCGACGACGCAGAAACGGCTGCACCGCCGGCACCGTTTCTGCTTGAAGCGGCTCCGACGACTCCGGCTCCTCGGCCAGTCGCTCGCGCGTCAACCGGCGAATATGCAGCATGCGCCAGAGCTGGACCAGCCCCGCGATGCCGATGGCAACAAATCCAAGGAGAACTAGCAGCCTAAGCATGGACTGATGGCCGACGTTTCTTATGGAACAGCTCTCGTGGGACCTCGATGCCGCGCGGCCGCAATTGGTCGACGACGCGAGGGACGATTCCGGTGGGGACGAACTCGCCAAGGATCCGCCGATCCTGCTGGCCGCGGCGGTCGAAGCGGAAAACCTCTTGTAGTTGCGGCGTGGTGCCTTCCATGCCGATCAATTCCACCACGCTTTCGATCCGCCGAGCCCCGTCCTCGTAGCGGCGGACGTGGATAATCAGGTCTAGCGCGGCAACCATCTGTTCGCGGATAGCCCGCGACGGCAGTTCCAATCCGGCCATCAGCACCATCGTCTCCAAACGCGAGAGTGCGTCGCGGGGGCTGTTGGCGTGGATGGTCGTCATGCTGCCGTCGTGGCCGGTGTTCATGGCTTGGAGCATATCCAGTGCCTCACCGCCGCGGACCTCGCCCACGATGATGCGGTCCGGCCGCATCCGCAGGGCGTTGATTACCAGGTCGCGGGCGACGATCTGGCCACGACCTTCGATGTTTGGCGGGCGAGTCTCCATCCGCACCACGTGCTCCTGGTCGAGCACCAGCTCGGCCGCATCTTCGATGGTGACGATCCGCTCACGATCGGGGATCGCCTCGGCCAGCGAGCCTAACAGGGTCGATTTGCCGGAGCCGGTGCCGCCAGAAATCAGCAGGTTCTTTCGCCCGACCACCAGCGCTTCGAACAACCGGTACATGTTCTGAGAGAACATACCCAACTGCATCAGTTCGCTACGGCGGAGTCGACGCTGGCCGAAGCGGCGGATGGACAGCGTCGGCGCGTCAAGAGTCACCGGAGGGAGAGTGGCGTTGACGCGGCTCCCGTCGGGCAGGCGGGCGTCGACCATCGGCGAACTCTCGTCGATCCGCCGCCCTACCCGGGCTGCGATCCGCTGGATGATCCGCACCAGGTGGCCGGTGTCACGGAAGCGAATGTCGGTGCGCTCCAGCCGGCCGAATCGCTCCACATAGATCTGGTCCGGCCGGTTGACAAGGATGTCGGTGATCGCCGGATCGGCCATCAGCGGCGCAAGCGGGCCCACGCCGAGTGTTTCTTCCAGAAGGTCGTCTACTAGGCGACGGCGTTCGGCCTCGTTCAGCGGTAAGTCCTCGACGGAGAGCGACTCCTCGACAAACTGTTCGACGTACTCGGTGAGGATTTCCTCGCTGGCACTCAACAGGTTGCGCTGATCGAGCTGGTCGAGCAGCCGCTGGTGCAGTGTTCCCTTGACCGACAGGTATTCCACGGCATCAGCTCGCCTTTGGGGAGGCTCGGGCCGCGGCGTGGTAACCACCCGGGCCGGGGCGGTCTTCTTTGGCTTCATCCGCCCCCTCGGCAACGCCAGGCTGGAGCGAAGCAACCGGGCGCGCGAATCAAGGTGGGAGGATTGGCTTTGGTCTGGTCCCGTCTCGTTCATCATGCGGTCTCCTCATCGGTCGGCTCTGCTTTGATCAGCCCGCGGGATGGGCGCCCATTGCGGCTCACAGAACCGCCCGGCTTCATGGCCGCGATGTCGTCGATCAGGCGGCGCATCTGCCGTCCGTAGGCGGAGAATGGCCCGGCCTTCAGCACGTACGGCTCACCGGTATTGGCTGCCACCACCACGCCCTTTTCGTAGGGAAGCACGTAGTCCAAATCGCGGCCCAAGCGCTCGGCCACCTCGTGTGGTTTGAGGTTCCCCGGCAGCTTGGTGTAGCGGTTGATGATGATCCGCTGTTGCTCGGGCGGGAAGCCCAACCCACCAAGCACCTCCAGCATCTTCACGGCACCCAGCAAGGTAGGGACGACGTTTTCGAACACCAGGTAAGCCCGGTCGCTCAAATCGAGCACGGCGACCATTACACGGTCGAGCATCGGGAACGTGTCGACGAGCACGAAGTCATAAGCCCGACGTGCCAGGGTGAGCACATGCGACATCATTTCCTCATCCACTTCTGCGGCCTCCACGGCGTCGCCGGGGGCAGCCAACAGGTGCAATCCGCACGGGTGCGGAGTGGCCAACTGGCGGATCAGGGTTTCGTCGAGCCGGTGATGCTGCCGGACGGCGTCCACCAGCGAGGCGGTGGGCCGCAAGTCGAGGGTCGAGGCGCAGACGCCCATTTGTAGCGAGGCGTCGACTAGCAGGGTCCGATCGGGGAAGCCTCGCGCCAGCCCGCAAGCGGCGTTGATCGCCACGGTGGACTTGCCCACCCCGCCCTTATTGCTGAGTACAGCGACTATCTTGCCTACTGGGCCTGCGGTGGTGACTTGCCGGCGGACCGCCCGTTCAAGCAGCTCGTCCAGCTCGGCACTGGAGACGGGGCGCCTGAGAAAATCCTTCACCCCGGCGCGGATCGCCTCGATGAAGATCTGGCTCTCGGAGACCTCGGCTCCCAGCATATCCGGGCGGAAGACCGCCACCACAGTGGTCTCCGGAACCAACACTGAGATTTCCTGGGCGAACGTCTTCAGCGCCGCCAAGTCCGTGCCCATCTCAACCAGGGCCAATTGGGGTGGCCGGTTGCGTGCGGCTTCTATCCCCTGGCGGGCCTCGACCACATGGTGCACCACGGGACGCGGCTCGTCTTGGGCTTCCAGCGCCGCTTCGACTTCCTCCAAGAGGATCGGATCGGGGCCGACAATCAACAGGTTGATCACCGCGCGATTCCTCCTTTCTCCTCACCTCATCAGCGCGCAAGGATCGGAGCGAGCAGAGGGTGTTGCATTATCGAATGGGTTTGCAGGAGTTCGGTTAGGCTGTTATTGGGCAACGGCTCGGACAGCACGGCGGAGGCATTTTCCGGAGCGACCTTCTCGGTCCGCTTTGTCAGTACCAGTGCTGATTGAGGCCGGTCTGGGTCGCGGGCGATTTGGTCGGCGTATCCGAAGCCTGCGATCATGCCCGACTCGGTCACCACCGGCACATAGCCAAAGGGCGCCCCGGTGGGAAGCGTCGCCATCAGCCTGACCAGGTAGGCGTCCGGTGCCCCCAATCCGGTAAGCGGCGATGGCTGATCGCCCAGTGAAACGGCGGCGCCGAGGCCCTGGTCCTCAAGCTCCACGAAGTAGCCCACCTCGACCAGATCGCCGGTCGCGGTGAGCAGCCACAGCCCGCCGTCCCCGTCCACCTGAAGCGACACTGGCTCGCCTACCGGCAACTGACCCGCGATCGGGGATGTACCCCAGGCTTCGATCCGGATCACGATGGGCAGCGCTCCCGGAAGATCGTCTTCCGGGGAAGCGAAACCGACACTGAGCACCCGCCGGGCGTCGGCAATCGCAGCAGCACGCACCGAGATGCCATGATACCGCGGCGAGTAGCCTTGCTCAGGATTCGGCCCGCTGATC
>Ga0180432_10010580_pt1 | contig 11016 bp, 5 predicted proteins | sample SS_ome_10_FD_132414 | JGI IMG/M metagenome (GOLD analysis project Ga0180432, IMG submission 132414) | Hypersaline lake sediment archaeal communities from the Salton Sea, California, USA - SS_1_MS_2 metaG | ecosystem: Environmental > Aquatic > Non-marine Saline and Alkaline > Hypersaline >... | reverse complement strand
GCCCTCCGACGTGATCGATCTGTTCGGCATCGCCGACGACTCTCCGAACCTGCGCTACGCTCGTATCCGAATCGCGCCTTACAGGGATTGACCATGACACGATCAAAATCAATTCTATTAATAGCATTGATGCTCGGATTTCTTCTGGCAGGTTGCAGCAAGAAAGACGTCCCGGGTGAAAAGGAGCGTTTGACGATTGCCGTGATTCCGAAGGGGACGATTCACGAATTCTGGAAGACCGTTCATGCCGGGGCGGAAAAGGCCGGACGGGAAATGGAGGTGGACGTCCTCTGGAAAGGCTCTCTGAAAGAGGACGACCGCGACGCCCAGATTTCGGTGGTCGAAAATATCATCACACGACAGGTGGATGGCATCGTATTAGCCCCGCTCGACGACGCGGCGCTGCGCCGCCCGGTCGATGAGGCGATACGCGGCGGGATACCCGTCGTCATTTTCGATTCCGGCCTGCAGGGCGACAACTACATCAGCTACGTCGCAACGGATAACTTGAAGGCCGGACAGCTTGCGGGCCAACACATGGCGACACTCCTCGACGGAAAAGGCAAGGTCGCCGTCCTGCGTTATTCGGAAGGTTCCGACAGCACGACTCAGCGGGAAGACGGTTTTCTCGACGCGATTCAAGCCTTTGTCGATATTGAGATAGTGACCTCCAATCAATACGCCGGCGTGACGACGGAAAGCGCGCTGACAGCAACCGAAAACATGCTCTCGCGATTTAGCGGAACCGAAGGGAGCCTGGGATTCGACGGCATCTTTTGTGCGACGGAGCCGACGACGTTGGGGATTCTACGCGCCCTGGAGAACGCCGGATACGCCGGGAAGATCAAGTTTATCGGCTTCGACAGTTCCGAAACCATGATCGCCGCCCTGAAGGCGGGGAAGATGGACGGCTTCGTGGTCCAGAATCCCATGCAGATCGGCTATCTCGGCGTGCAAACCCTGGTCCGGCACATTCGCGGAGAGCAGCCCGCCCGGCGAATCGACACGGGGTCGATCTTCGTCACCGCCGAAAATCTGGGCGATCCCGATATTCATGAACTGCTCCATCCCGACCTAAGCAAATGGCTCAAATGAAAACGATTAAATAAATGTCCGACGGTCCCCCTCAACTCATAAGCTACATCGCCCCGGCGGCGCCGGCGACGCGCCGACCGGCGACCGGACGGGAGCCGTTCTTGCGTCCGGAGATCGGCTTTACTCCCAAATGGTACCACGACGCTATCGGAGTGAAATTCGACCGGCGGTGGCACACCGATCCGTCTTACCGAAAAGATACGATCATCGCTATGCGGAAAGAATTAGCTCGCCGCTTTCCCGGAACCGCGATTGGGAACATAGACCCGCCGGACAAACCGCTCGATCTTCTGACCGGGACTTATGGCGCTTGTAGCGTCGCTGCGATGTATGGTGTTCCGATTCGGTATGCTCAGGACAAATGGCCGGTATGTGAGCACTATGTCCTCAATCCGGATGAAATCGAGAGGCTCGAACCGATTGATCTCGATACGAATCCTTTTTTTCAAGACCTGTTAACTCAAGTGGATTGGATTGCGAAGGACCAGGGGCGTGTCGAAGGCTACATCAACTGGCAAGGCGTGCTCAACAACGCCTGGCGTCTGCGTGGCGAGGCGCTTTTCACCGACTTATTCGATGCGCCGAAGCGCTGTCACCGGCTCTTCGACTGTGTGTGCACGACGATGATCGAAGCGGTCCGGCGACTCCACGAACGCCAGCGAAATACCGGCGTAGAAGTTCACTTCATCACCGTGAGCAATTGTCTGGTCAACATGCTCTCGCCGGAGCAGTATAGTGAATTCCTCCTTCCGTTGGATCAGCGAATGGCGGAAGCCTTCGGCTGTATCGGCGTTCATAACTGCGCCTGGAACGCCGATCCGTATATGAACGATTATGTCCAAATACCCTACCTGGGCTATATCGATATGGGTCTGGAGTCCGACCTGGTGCGAGCGAAGAGACTCTTTCCTCACGCGCGGCGAGCCTTGATGTATAAACCGACAGACCTTGCTAACAAATCCCCGGAGGATATTCGGCGTGATGTAGAACGAATCGCGCGCGAGTACGGCCCCTGCGACATTGTGGCGGCGGATATCGAAGCCGGTACGCCCGGCCGGCGCGTGTGCGAATTGCTGGAGATGTGTGACGCGATCGGGTCTTTGTAGCGCAGACGAAATAAAAGAAACAGCCCGAATTATAAAAGGGGCCTACACAACTTCAGTATAGGCCCCGATTGTACCAACATTCTATTTCATTCCCCTTTCAGGGAATATCATTTGGGTATCGACTCAATAACCCGCAAGGTACAACACCTCGGAAGCCGACAGACCCCGGTTGTATATTGCGACCTCATCAATCGCGCCGATCCAGTCGCTTCTCCATCCATCCGAACCGATCAGCAGGCTGGAAGGCCCGCCGACGATGCTGGTCATGGGGGCCGAATCGGTTTCCATGCCGTCTAAATAACATTTTACGGTCTCGCCGTCATGCGCTCCGGCTACGTGGTACCATTCGCCCACGGCCAGTTCCTGATTGACGTAAACCCAGACTCGGTTATCTGTGCCGTTAAACTGGAATCCCATGATCGTCGGTTTATCCGTGTTCCAGCCGTATCTAAGCTGCCAGCTCCAGCCTCTGACTGCATCCGCCTTAGCTAAGGGCGCCGTCTCTAAACTGCCATCGGTCCCGGGTTGCATCCAAATCGATATCGAGACGGGGCCGGTGACGTCCAGCCTCGGATCGAAACCGCAATCCACGTAGGACTCGCCGTCGAATTCCATCGCCATGCCGTAGTCGGCCGGGCCGTCCACATAGGTTGGATTGCCAACGATGGTCCCATGGAGCTCGTTGCCGGAACTGTCCTCCGTATTGTTCTCCAGGGCGTAATACGCCGCCAGACCGTCGGTGCCCGGATCCACCGGCTCCGGAATCACGGCCAAAATGCCCGTACCCCACTGAGAGGCATCATTCCAGCCTTCGACGGTGGAAATCGAGAGCATCTTGCCTTCGCGCGAATCACCGCCGTCGTCATCGTCGTTGTAGTAACAATCAATACCGATCAAGTCACCGGCCAGGGGCGCTGCGTCCTGTATCGACAACCAGGGCATTTTGATCTCGATCCGCCAACCGGTGTCGGTGGTGACCTGAGCATGCTCGATCCCGTCGGTATATCCCGTAATGTTGGTCCCCTGGATGTCGTCCGCGGTCCACCCGAAGGTATATTGGTGGTCGTCTCCGGACAACGGGGTGTCTAATTTCGTGTTGCCGCCGTCGAAATAGACCTCCACGCTGTCGTCCTGCCAGGCACTGTCCGAATCATTTTGCAGGACGTCGTCGGTCACGTCCAGGATCACATAAAGATTCTCCTCATCGTACAAGACCTGCCAGGTGCCGGAGCCGTCGGCCGGATCCTCCAGGGGAACGAACGACTGCGTTGAGGCAATCGCCCAGATTCCATCGACCTGCCCGTCAATGACCGGGGCGTCCAAGGCGTAGCCGACTTCCATATCAATCCGTTCGACGCCTTTCATGGCGGCCTGAACTTCGAGCTCCGTCAACGCCCGATCGTAGATACGCACGTCACTCATCAAGCCGCTCCAGTTTTCACCATCGGCCCCCTCGTTGTCACCGCCGAAGAAAAGCGGCTGAGGAAAGTCCAGGGGCTGTGTGATCACGCCTGCGCTGGATGCGATACCATCGCGGTAATAGGTCAACTGATCTGCGGTTTTCACGACCGCATGATGGAGCCAGACATCGGCGGGAATGTCGTCATAGTCCAGGTTGTCGTCGCCGTTGCCGTTCATGTGCCACTCGAATTTCGTCGGGGTGAACTTGATAAACTGGCGCGGCACAAAATCGACGGCGTTCTCGTCCTTCCGATTACCGAGAATAATATCGTTGTCCGCCGTGTTATCCGCATTGTGTTTCGCCCAAAAGATCCATGTAAAATCGTTGGTCAGTGTCATTTGAGGGATGCTGCCGGCTCGCACATAGGCCCCGCCGGCCGTGCCGAGAAAGCTAACGACGGTGCCGCGTTCCGCGTCATCCACCCAAACCGAGCCGTCCAGCCCCAGACCTCCATTAAGGTTGTTGATCGTGCCGTCATTACCGTTGCCGGACACGTCAATCACAATGTCCCCGGCGCCATCATCCAGGGGCCACTGCCCCACAAGATTCGGATCAGCCGCTTGCGCCCCGCCGGCGAAAGCCAGGCTGACTACTACAATCATCGAAACGAAACAAAAAATCTTCTTACACATGATTGTCCTCCTTTAAAAAACTACCTCAATTGAAATTGATACCCTGGCCACATACCAAAGCACCTCTTGCCTTCGACAAGCATTTTTCTTCCTGTGTGTTGAATTTGCGCCCGTCTCAAGCACTCTCACGTTAGACAACTGAAAATAATTTTCACCTCCACTCCATTCTTAGGTTCGCTTAAGATGACCTCCTTCCTCAAAAATGGTACGGTTAGTTGTAGGGGTTAAATCTCGATTGCGGGGCAAAAGGCCTCACTCATAATTTCGTGCCTCGCATCATACATAGTCATTCCCGAGCAAAAACTTCACTCTTTGTATCTTTATCATATCCGACCCCGTTCCGTCAAGGAAAATCCCCTGTTTCAACGCGAGGATGCGCGCATCTGGCGGATCAGCCCGTGATAGCTTCATTTTTAAGCGTTTTGACTGCACGTTGTATCGCCCGCTGAAAAGAAAGGGACCTATACCGCATCGGTATAGGCCCCAATTGCTTCTGTCTGAGTTCATTCCCGCCTGAGGGGAATGGGATTAACCTCACATTATTGACCGGCGAGGTACAGAATCTCACCATCGGACAAACCTCGGTTATATACGGCGACCTCATCAATCCCGCCGATCCAATCGCATCCCCATCCGTCCGAGCCGATGAGAATGGGAGCTTCACTGCTGTTAATCGCGCCCATGGGGGTCGATTCGGTGGCCGCACCATTGAGATAGCATGTCAGCGTCTCGCCGTCATGCGAGCAGGCGATATGAGCCCACTCATAACGCTCCAGGTTTTGGCCGACATAGGCCCAGGCCCTGGGCGACGTATTGAATGTAAACGCCATGTAGGGTTGAGGGCTGCCCCAGCCGTATCGAACCTGGTAGCTCCAACCCACCCCGCTCATCGCCTTGGCCATCGGCGCCGTCTCGGTGCCCTGGCCTTCCGGGTCATCGGCGCCGGGCTGTATCCAGAGGGCCAGAGAGATCGGACCGGGGATGTCCAGGCTGGCGTCATTGCCGCAATCGATATAGTCTCCGCCGCCACCGGGCGCGCCCAAGCCGTGAAACTCCAGAGCGGTCCCGAGGGCGCCGTCAATGTATGTGGGATTGCCTACGATGGTTCCGTCGTTGGCGTTGCCGGAGCTATCCAGCACATCATTCTCGAACGCGTAATACGCAACCAGGCCCTCAGCACCCGGATCGACCGGCGTAACAGGTGCATCGTCGGCCGAGAGAATCATATACCCATATCCCAGACTTTGGTCGTGCGCTTCGCGCCCGGTCCAGGTCATCTGAAGCTCTCTATCCTCAGTGTCGCTGTCGTCCAGAACAGCGTGGAATCCAATGGCGTTGCCAGCCGAAAAGTCCAGCGACGGCATCTGTGCGTATTCGACAGAGGCTTCGCAGATGTATCCATCGTCCGTTATAGAGGACGCGATTTGGAGATAAGCCGGCTCGGTTTGGCCTGCACCGTCCATATTGCACCAGTTCCATCGTTGATTATTGGCGGTAAAACCGTACTGGTAATGTTCATCATGGCCTGCAACGGCGTTGAGCGTCGAGAAAAATACTTCTACCGCGTCCGCATTCCAAATACTGCCGTCGGTTTTATTCGCGGATAACACATCGTCTTTCACGACCACGGCCATATAGATGTTCACGTCATCCCATAGCACATAGAATTCTCCGCTACAGTCCGCCGCGTCGGTCCAAGTATCCTGTCCGGAATGCAATTGCTCGGCCACATCAAGAACGGCCGGGGTCAGAGCTTCAAGATCCCAGTCGCTCAGATCCCCGTCAATGGCCTCAGGAGCACCCTTGAAACAGTCTATCACCAGCGATTCTCCGGTGACTGGGTGCATTGCCGGCGGGTCCCCGTCACCGAGCAACATGACGTTGTCGATGCGAAGACTTCCCACGGTGGTCGCCGCCGCATCGCTGGCGATCTGCACGCTCCCGATACGGGTGATGCCGGCATTCGTGAGAGTACCGACCTCCGCGCCGTTAAGGATGACGGCAAACTCTGTACCGTTTTGCGCCAACATCACGTTGTTGTACTCTCCCGCTACCACACTTGAGCCAACGATGTCGGCCCAGCCCGGCCAACTGCCATCTTCGGAATTGGCATGGATAAGGGGGCCGCCCCAGGTGTAGATCTCGAGGAAGGCGCCGGTGTCCGCATCGTCGATACGGACGTGGAAGTTGAAGCTGTCATCGCCCTTGAAATCGCAGGAGACCTTTGTCACGTCCACGACGTCTCGGGAGATACCCGCTCGCGCCCAGTCGGTGCCCTGCTCGCCGGCAATGAGAACCTCATTCTCTACAATTTGGACCGTAATGGTCCCATCCGTCTGAATCCCCCAGCCGTTCCCGACTTCGCCATCGGGCCTATTGAAATCGTCCAGGAAAACGGCGCCACAAACATTGGCTATCGAGAATACCAGAACAAGCATCATGAAACGTTGAATCTTACTCATTGTCTTTCTCCTTCCTTCCAAAACATTGTAGTAGGTTGCCTGTGCCCCGGCCACACACCGAAGCACGTTTCGCCTCCGACAGACATCAATCCACACACGGTTTGCACTTTGTGCCTGCCTAAGACCTTCTCACAATAAAACAACCGATCATCATTTTCACTCTCACGACCTTTAAACCCGTCCAGGATTGCCCCTGGTTGAAGATGACCTCCTTCCTTCAGAACCCTCAACTGATCTGTTCGTTAAAATGTATAAGATTTTCGCTGCCGAGTAAAAAACCTCTCATTTGAAGCTCTCTGCCTCGCATCACACGATGCGCATTAACTTCCGCTCTCTCTTAAAACGGAAGAATTTGGCCTGCTGGATGCCTTCACAACTACTGATGCCCGCCCCGGCAGGCACTAACTTCACTATTGCTATCTATATCAAATTACACCCCCTCCCGTCAAGGAAAATTTGTCATTTATCCGCGTTTAGGTCTCATTCGGGCGAGGAAAAGCATTTGTATTTTTCCGACAGCTTTGGTAGCCTGAATCCATCGTCATAAGGCAATTTAAGAATGAAATTCATCCGGTTCGGATAAGGAGTACACGTGGATTGGCGTAAAAAAAGAGTGTTTTTGTCGCTGTTGATCGTTCTTTCAGGCATCTTTTTTGTCATCAGTTCTTGCGAACGCATGCCTGAAACAAAGACTCGAAAAGTGGCCTTTATCGCCGGGAAACCGACCCACGGCGAGGGTACCCATGAGTGGGATAAAGACGCCCGGTTTCTCAAGCAATGTCTCGAAAACGCCACCCATATCGAGCCCTTGGAGATCGCCATCCATTACAACGGATGGCCGGAGAATCCCGCCGATCTGGACGATGCCGACGCCATCGTATTTCTAACGGACGGCAATAAGCTTCACCCGCTCATTGAGCCGGATCGACTGGCGAAGATTCACGAACTGGCGAAACGCGGCGTCGGATTGGCCTTCCTGCACTTTTCCGTGGAGCCCCCCCAGGGCAAAGAGGAGGACTTCAAACAGTGGATGGGAGGCTGCTACGAGCGCGGCTACTCGCAGAATCCGATTAATACGGTGGCCGTAATGCCTGTGAAAAACGACCATCCGATCACGCGGGGTTGCGGAGGCTACGTCGCGGAGGACGAATGGTATTTTGATATCCGGCTGCGTTCGGACGACGAACGCGTCGTTCCCCTGATGACGGGTAATCTTCCGCCTTACGATCCCAGGGAGAAAGTTCTGGCCTGGGCGACGACGCGCGACGATGGCGGACGGGGTTTCGGCTTCTCCGGGGGGCATTACCACGAGAACTGGCACATGGAACCCTTTCGCACAATGATTCTGAACGCGATCCTGTGGGTGGCCAAAGCCGACGTGCCCGCCGGCGGCGCGGCGTCCGCAAAGCCCTGGCGGTTCGTGAGTATTCCGGACTTTCTGAACGTGGATGTGACGTACCCCCAGCCGGGCTGGGAAGAGACTCTGGATTATGTTCTCAAGGCCGTCAAAGCCGAGAATCCCGAATTTGTTCTTGTGGCGGGCGATCTTGTGATGGGACGTTGGCCGGACAAGGAGAGCATTAAGAAATACGCGGCGATATATTATCCCGCCTGGATCAAACGCATGGAGGATCACGGGCTGAAGTTCTATACCGCCCTCGGCGATCATGATGTCGGAGATAATCCGTGGCGCGGGGATAAAGCGGCCCTGGTTTCGACCTTCAAGAAGCAATTCCAGAAATACCTCAAAATGCCGCTCAACGGCCCGCTCCGCATGAAGGGCACGGCGTTCTGGTTTATCCATGAAAATGCGCTGTTCGTTTCCGTCGATGTCTTTGAAAAAGGCGAAGGTCCCCAGGGCGGCATCGTGCCCAAAGTCACGGGAGAGCAACTGGAATGGTTCGAGAAGGTCCTCACGGAAAATTCCGGGGTTGAGCACGTCATTGTGATGGGTCACACGCCGATCCTCGGCCCGGTCGCGAAGGAAAGCTCCAGCGGCCTGATGTTGGAAGGCGGCCGGGAATCGCCGCTCTGGCAGGCTCTCAAGAAGCACGGCGTCGATTTATATCTGTGCGGCGAGGTTCACGCCATTACATGCACGCAGGCCGACGACGTCCTGCAAATCGCACACGGCGGACTGTTCGGTTACAATCCGAAAGTGAACTACTTAGTGGCAACGGTCTTCGCCGATCGGATCGAGCTGACGCTCAAGGAGCTTGAAATTGTCAACGAAGGGGAACGCCTGTGGCAGGTGGGGAACAACCGCCCTCATGAGAAGGTCACAATCGCCGACGACGTCAGGGAGAGAGGTTTTGTTACCGTCGGCACGGCGACACTTGCCACGGAAGGCGGAAAGAACGTGCTTACTCAAGCAACGGGCCATTTCAATCATAACGATACAACAGACACGAATCCTTGAAACCGTGGGTGGCAGCCTCAAAGCCGGAGGCTTTGGGGATGGCTGCTTCGCGGCAAGCCATCCCCAAGCTGCGATTGAGGCTGCCACCCACATTAACTGTGTCTTATTTGTTGCCGATGACTATAGGCGGCTCGTGGTCGAATTCGGTCTGCAACGCGTCGAGATTCACGTCGTTCACAGTGCCGCGGTGGACGATAAGACGGTAACGCAAAACAAGCGGTTGATAGCGTGACAGTGGAACCGGGTGGCGGCCGGGATAAACGGGATTCTGGGCGCTGCCCTTGCTTCGAAGTATCCACTTGTGGGGAAAGCCGGGGTTGGATCGATGGCAAAGGATCGCCAGACCGCTTTGCCTGTTGTCATCACCGAAATGGCCCGAGAAATCCAGCCAGGGGCCGCCCTCGACCGCCAGCGTCTGCGGCTCGACGGGACCGTCCGTGCCCGTGAATGACAGCCCGTCCGGCAAGGGGATGCGCGTCGTGAAGCCGCCGTAGCCCTTCGCGTCTTCGGAGCCGCCGAGACGAATGTCGTTCTCCAGAGCGAGCAGGCTGATCTGGAAATCGATCTTGCGGATATCATCTTTTGCTCGGAAAACCCGGATGACCGTTGTCTCCTTCACAACAGGTTTCTTCAGTCCGCCGTCGTCGGTGTAAAGCGGCGACTTCCAGAGCACATGAACCCGTAGAGCGCGCGATTCCGAATCCACATCGAGAACCCTGGCATCGTAGACATCCCAGAAAAAGTCACTCGCGGCCCAGCAGTCACCGAGCTTCTTATCGCCGAGCCAGACCTGGTGCCAGGCCCAGAAAATGCCGCGATGGTGTGGATGATCGCGCGGAAAATCTTCCGACAGAAGTTCCCCGTCGAGGCCATAGAACGGATGGATGTAGTCGGCGCGAGTAAACTTCCCGTTCAACGATTTATGCCGGCGCTGATAGGACATAATCTTCGCGTCCCCTTCCGTGACGTCGAAGCCCTGCTCGGTCTCTACGATTCGAATCGGGTCCGTTACGGTTATCTTCAGATGGGTGATCGCTTCATGGCCGTGTTCATTCTTTCGGCGGACCGTGGCGATATAATTTCCGGGCGTTTTATAGCGATGCGTGGTGACGGCGTAGCCGTTCGGGTCGTGCACGTTGGCGTTGCCGTCCGACCGCACGGTGACTTTCGGACTGCCGTCGCCGAAGTCCCAGACTTCCCTGCCGTGCTGAGTGCGGAAAGAACGCACCTTGAAAGTGATCTCGTCGCCGGGATTAATATGGCACGTGGGATAGAAAGCCGCATGGATTGTTGACGGTAATTTGTCCGGATGCTCCTTATCGATGATCTGAACGACGGCGAAATCGTAATCCACCCTTCCGGCCGCATCGGTGATTTTAAGGATTTCATTGTACTCACCCGCTTTGTCGTAGGTGCGTTTCACTTTGGCGCCGGCGGCGTTCGTGCCGTCGCAGAACGCCCACTCGAATTTTTCAATCTTGCCGCACCGACTCCAGGAGCGCGTGGCGTCAAGTTCCACGGTTTCACCCGTCCAGGCCAGTGCGTGAGGCCGGGCGACGGCGATGATCTCGGGCTTATTCTCGCGCTGGTTCGCTTCCCAGGCAAAAGCGTATCCGTTCTGGATACCCCACAGACCCGATGGCTGCCGGCACTTAATGTCGAAATGCAAATGGGTCCATCCGCCGCTACCGCCCTCCTTGCCCAAGATGCCGATCTTCTGGCCCATCTTAACCCGACCTCCCGGTTTGACGGAATCGTCGATTTTAAACAGGTGGCTGTACCGATAGAACCAGCCCCGGTTATCCAGAAGATAAATCACGTCATAGCGGGGTCTCACAGG
>Ga0180432_10010579_pt1 | contig 11017 bp, 18 predicted proteins | sample SS_ome_10_FD_132414 | JGI IMG/M metagenome (GOLD analysis project Ga0180432, IMG submission 132414) | Hypersaline lake sediment archaeal communities from the Salton Sea, California, USA - SS_1_MS_2 metaG | ecosystem: Environmental > Aquatic > Non-marine Saline and Alkaline > Hypersaline >... | reverse complement strand
TATCAGAATGGTTTTTCGGACTGCTCCCTGAATAGTGTAACTATTGCTCGAACGGTTGATATGTCGTTAGATAATGTGGAATTGTGGATGGAAGTGGTATAAAGTGGGGTGTAGTGTCATGGGGTGGTATTATAGGTCTGGATTGTAGTGTTGTAAATGATATTGTGGGGTGTTGTGAGGATTGTGAAGGGGTGTGAGAGGGTAATTTTAGCCACAGCCTCATATTTGGGGGGCCGCGCGCCAGCGCGGCCCGTGGATCAGCGGCGCACCATCCACTTTTATCCAGCAGGTGGTCAGCTAATGATCCAGGAAACTTTCACGAAACTATTAGACTTTTTTACTGAACAAAGAACTAGGAAAACTTTTGATCCATAACAAATGATCCAGGTGGATCAAAAGGAAATGGATCGTTTTCGATCCACTGGAGAAAAAAAGATACAGCTTCGCTCCGCTCCAGCTTGAGCCGGGTAGGACCTTTCCCTACATCGGCTAGGCCGACCGCTGCCCTAGGAGCCAGCTAACTACCCGATATCATTAAGGAATCTGGCACCAGGGCGCGGAGTGTATAAGGATCGCGCGGTTCCGCTCCGATCCGGCCCGGTGGTGCGAAGCACCTTTCGCACTACCGCGAAGCAAACTACCCGAAACCGCGAAACAGCTTTCGCACCGCTCCAGACCGGGCCGGCTAACTACCCGATATCATTAGGGCCAGCCGGCCGGCTGGCGCCAGCCGAGCCGCTCCCAGCGGGGGTAGGGAAAGCACCTACATAGGGCTAACCCGTTGGAATCGTTGGGGAATTCCTGGCACGGGTCCTGCATCTACCCTAGTCGAACCACGCAGCGAACCAAAAGGGGCAACGGGTGCCCCGGCCGGGCTCCCCCGGTGAGAAAGGAGTTACACGGCTGGTGTGGGGTCGGACATAGCGCCTTCGAGCAATCCTGCCTACGGGTAGGGCGTAGTGCGGCGGTCGTGACGAGCGGCAAAGGTCCAAAGGGACCGGGGTGAGGAGCCTTGCACACTACACCGGCCAGCGCCTAACGATAGCCTTGGGAAGCTATCGCGACAGTGTTGGACCAGTCTTGAGGTAGCGCCTGATTGCGGCGGACAATGCTCAACCCCAGGTCCAAGGGCCGACAGCGGGAGGGGCGGAGTTACTTGGAACAGCGCGCCGCATTCTGGGAACAGTCTTTTGGCTTGCCACCCGAAGGCTACGTGAATCCGACACGCTAGAGGCTAGCCCTATCCTCCCGAGCCTAGCTCGCGGGGTGAGGCTTCCCCTGTAGCTCAAGCAACCTGAAACCCAACCCTTGCCTAGCAAGGCAGTAGGATAGCATCGCGTGCGGTGCGCCCCGAAGTAGGGAGTAAGTCGGCGTTAGCCGGGAAAACAGCACAGAGCAATCACAGGGCAGACGGTCAACGTCTGGAGTGTGCCCATGGTTTGCATGTAGCAAACCGTAAGCCCAATGCATAGGAGGTGCGTTTTGGGTAACACGAACAGGCAGACACTACAGGCATGGCTGTTGAAGTGGCACAACGGTGAGATTCCGTTCGATGCCCCTTTGGCTGAGGACTCCTACTTCGCTCGGGTGGCGGAGGCGGGTGTTGACTTGCAGCCCCAGCTTCGGGCAGCTTTCGAGCTGCGCGAGTCGGGACAGTGGGACAACGACACCTACCAGACCGTTCGCCTCTTGCTGGAGGACGAGTACAACGTCAAGCCGGCCGAGCACCGGGGAGACGCGCAAGCGACCTTCTCCCCATGGGCTCCCGAGGTGAAGTCCAGGCCCATCCCCGAGGGGTGGAGTGTGGACGACCAAGGGAACTTGGTTTGCACGGCTCCCGAGCGGTCCGCAATGACCGGCCGGGTGCAGGCAGCCGAGACGGTCAAGCCTACCCGCGCTGGCAAGTCTACGGACCCCGTTCGCAGCAAGAGCGGTCGGTTCCTCCCGTTCGTCGCGGAGGTCTGGTACTACGATCCGAGTGATTGGACCGTGCGTCGCCAGGTCTTTGCAGCCGGGCAGGATGCAATCGCCAAGGCGTGGAAGCGCGCCAAGCAGCTTCGCGAAAGCTGGGCAACGCTGGGCATCAAGCAAGCCTGTGTCTGGGTAAAGTATCGCTCCGGCGAGCTGAAGGGCAACCGTTGGGTTTTCTTGGCGGACGCCTCCGGCATCCTGGCCACCCCGCAAGAGGTGACTCGGCTGCACAGCCAAGCCGAAGCGCACGGCATCCGGGCCAAGGTTGGCGAGCGCATGGGCTCCACGAAGGTGAAGCACATCGAAGCCATGCACAAGCAGAACGAGGCATTCCGTGGGTGTGACAACGATCTCACCTGTATCGACGTGCCTTGTGTGGAGCCGGACGATCCGAGTGAGATCGTGTACTCGGTCCGGTTCCAGAGCGGCGAGCGCAGGACCATCACCATCGCGCCCTTGGGTGACATCAAGGACGATGGTGGGGAGGTGATTCTCGCTGGCCATCGCAAGCGAGCGTACCGCTTGCTGCTGGACACGGCTTCGGGCCAGTGTGACAGCCCGAGCACGATCAAGTACGTCACCTATGATGGTGATACCCCGCAGATCCACGTGATCAGTCGGGACACCGCCATCAACTGGGCTGAGGACCAGGGTGAGCCGGAGGATGAGCAACTCGTGGAGCTGCACAGGGCATTCACGGAAGGCGAGATCACGGATGAGGAGTACGTGGCCAAGCGTGGCCATCGGCTCAACACCATCGACCCGCCCGATCCCTACCGCAGAGGTCCGGCCATGCACATCACCAAGACACGGGTGGACTATGTGGGTGGACGGGTGAACTGGCAGAAGGCCAGCAACAGCGACACTCCCGGCTCCCGATGGGTCGGTGGGATGAGCTACTTCGAGGCTCAGCTCTACAACGGCAACGTCTGAGAGCCCAACCGGGCGCCCTTCGGGGCGCCCCCGGCTGATGGTGTATGTAGGTTCGATTCCTACACAGCCGGCCAACCACACACAACAGGAGGTGAAGTGTGGGCAAGTACGATTCGATGAACGTGGCTGAGCTGAAGTCCGCCTGCAAGGATGCGGGGATCACGGGCTACAGCAAGATGCGGAAGGCTGAGCTGCTCGACGCCCTGGCTGCCCATGAGGGTGCCCAGACGCCCGAGGAGCCGACTCCCGAGCCCGAGCCGGCCAAGCCGGTGGAGGTGAAGGGGCGGAGCGTGGGCGCCACCACCATGGGGGTGGAGGCATCCAAGCGGGAGCCGATCAGTCGGGAGCCGTTCCGACAGTACCCAACCAAGCAGGCCCGCAATCGTGCCAAGGCACGTCGGCGGTCCTTGCGGGCGGCTGGCTTCCAAGCTGGCTGCTGAGTACCTAGGAGCAAGGTATGTCCTGGCCCTAGGTACGTGACCACAACCAGGGTGATTAGACGAAGCCAAGTCTGTCCCCAGCCGCACGGGAGGCGATAAACCCCGTTGCCCATGGATGGTGTGAAAGCCATTCATGGGGCCGCAGGAGCATCCAAAAAGGTTGCCCAGGACCCGGCTGGGAGGCTGGGGGCACGCCCTCACGGGTGAGATGCATAAGGGTTCGATTCCCCAACCTGCGACCAAGCTGCGCAAAAGCATGAGGCTTTGCGAATGGTCCTCAACTGGCTATCTAGGAGGTTTGAGCCATGTATGAGAGCGCACCGGCTACAGCGATGTTGGCTACAAACTGTGCTTTCTGTGGGCGCCCCCTAGTGGATGCCCAAAGCGCGGAAACTGGTGTGGGGCCAGTCTGTCGCCGGAAGTATCTGGTGGCGGACAAGGTGAGCCCGGAAGCCAGAACGGAGGGAAACAAGCTCATCTACAGAATCGCGCAGCTCCAAAAGGGCAAAGAGGTTGCCTCGGCAGTCTCTCGCCTCAAAGAGCTGGGATTCGCTCATGTGGTGGAGCGAATCAACAAGCGAATTAACAAGCGCAAACCGGTGGCTCAACTCAGCTACCAGCACGGACGCCTCTACATGAAAGCGAACGTGCCAAACCAACTGTGGAATGTGTGGCTAATCTCCATGCGTAACGTACCCGGCATGAGGTACGAGGGCAAGGGGATGGGCAACTCGTTCCCCATGGATCAGAAACGATCCGTCTACAACTTGTTGCGGCGGTTCTTCTCGGGCCGGAAAGCAGTCGGCCCCAAGGGAGAGTTCATCATCTAACATACAGGCACCTTTACGGGTGCCTCGCGCAATGGGAGTATCCTTCCCTGTTGGAGCCCAATTCTGGGCTCATGGGACACCTCCGTTGGATGCTCTTATTGCGCGAGGCATTGGTAAGTCCCCTGGATACCAGGGGCACGGAAGATAAGACCTCACAATCTGGGGTAACACCTCTCCACCTAAGCGGGAGGTTGAGCGGCATACGCTTTAAGGTGAAGTGTTTGCACGCAATAAACCGGGCTCGACCTTGGCGCGGCAAAGGTAAACCTTCCCCCATTCAACCAACAAGGGAGGAGTCTGTTTGCTGAACGTCTACACCTTTCATGGCACCCTGACATCCAAGACGGACAAACGGGAACGCAAAGAGGTGAAACACAACCAAGAGGCCACGTCCCTCAACCAAGCCTGGGATCTGGCTGAGCAACACTTTGCCAAGGAGTACCCCAACACGGTCTGGTGCCTCTCAGTAGGCAATCGCCAGCCGCTAGCGCTGCGGCCTGGCTTCAAGCTCGCTTCTTAGATTGAATAGCCTAAGCGCGGCAATGCCCATGATCCAATCGTTTCGGGGCCAACGCCAACCTTGAGGCTACCTCATAGGCAGCGATTACCAAAAGGGACCTTCCCCATCAAGCCTATGAGGACCAACCCCAACACGGAGGGTGTATGGGACAATTGTGCAAAAATCGGTGCTGGGTTCTGGCACGAGTGGATGTGTCCGGCCCGGTTCCCATGGTGGTGAGTGTGAACCACTATGGGGAGCCCAGCCCTACCTCTCACATGAACTACCGCTGGTGGACTCTGGGTGAGGGCGAGGGTGATAGCTACACCGAAGCCAAGGAAAAGGCCCACACGATGGCTCTGGCCTGGCATGAATGGGCGAAGCCTTGGCTCGATGGTGAGATCGAGCTGCCCCACATGGGGCGCTGAATAGGCTCCTAGGAGGAGCGAAAAGGGCAACATCGGAACCCCTCTATTCGCCAAACAAAGTCCAACAGCTCCTTAAAAGCGGAGCAAAGCTCCCAAGATGGGAGGAGAATGTATGAACAAGAAGAAGTACGACAAGGACGAGCTGGTCAAGCTGTTGACCGGGCTCCAGGATCACCTCTCCGAGCACACGGCCGAGTTCCCTGGCCTGGCTCCTGCGGTGGTGGCTCTGGCTCGGGCAGCCAGCGATCCCATGACCGCTCCCAAGGGCAACGCCAAGGCCAAGAAGGAGCCCAAGGTCAAGCCCGTCACCATCAACTACGAGGGCGAAAGCCTGCTGGTCAAAACCCCCTGGGGCCAGGCCGGCAAGGCACTCGCTCACACCTTCAAGGTCATCGTGGGGAAGCGCTCCAAGAGCATCAACCCCGAGACTGGCGAGCCCTACTTCCTGTCCTGCTACGACAAGAAGGCCAAGGCGTTCCGCATCCCGGTCGAGAAGAAGGACGAAGCGCTCAAGGCCATCGCAGAGAGCGGTCTGCCCTGCGAGGGCTGAGCAAGAAAGCCTGGGTGGGGCTAAAACCACCCACGTCGGAATAGGTGCTTAGGCACGGTAAAGGGTAACATCGGAACCCCTCTATTCACCAGCACACCCATACAAGGAGTGAGTATGCAGATCAACATCGAGACTTTCGGGGCCAATCAGAGCATCGACACGGTGACCGTGAAGGCCCATGGTGAGCAGGACGGAAAGGCCCTGCTGGACAAGGTGATGGCCAAGCCGGCTCCCCTTCCCAAGCCGCCCATCGTGGGAAGCGAAGCTCCGAGCGAGTGTACGCTTCGGGTGGCTTCGGAGCTGTTCCACGTCATGTCGGAGGAGCATTCGAACTTCGGCGCTCCGAACAAGCCTGCTCAGGTGGCCGAGATCCTGCGTCTCTTGGCCGATGGTACGAACAAGATCCGGACCATCAAGGCGGTTCGCGAGTTCTCCGGTCTGGGCCTTCGGGAAGCCAAGGAGCTGGTCGAGCGCATCGGTCCCTTCATCCCCAATCCCTCTCAAGGCCCCTACCGCTGAGGGGCAAACGAATAGGCATCCTTTGGATGCGGCAAGGTGACACACCGGAACCACCCTATTCGCCATGTTTTACCTACTGCATTGCACAGAGTGCGATCATGAATGGCAGTCCTCGGACGAGGAGGAGCCTTGCCCCTGGTGTGGGAAAAGCTCCTACGTCCTAGCGACACCAAACTGCAAAGACTGGGTAGACAAGGTGGCTGCCCGTCTCCTGCGGTAAAGCTGCCATCCCATTAAGCCCGGCGGGGCTGTGGGGTGTATCCAATGATCCATGTGGGTAGATGTGCCACATGGGGAGGATAACAGACGCTAGGCCAAGGTTGAAGGGATAACGGAGCCTAGTGTGGGGTATAAACCACAATTACCCTAACTTCTCCCTTTTGGGAGATGTTAGGAGTGGGGAAGCCCCGGCGATACCCTCATAACTGTGGCTTAAATTTTGGATACCTTAGCGGGTATCCCGATCACAGATGAGGATTCGTTATTTTAAGGAGCAATCTCATGGGTTTGGTCGGTTGATGGGTAATACCAAGGAGGCTCATAGTCTGGCCAATTAACCTAGGACATGAGCGCAGCAAATCCCTTCCTAGCACACACGCTTGAGCCGAGTTTCTAGCACGGGGTTAGTAAGCAAGGGCGTGTCTGTTAGAGTTCCTTTTAATAAAACTCCTGCTACGCGTCAACCTGACAAGTCTGGCGAATCCCGCAAGGGATGTAGGTTCGATTCCTACCGGGTTGCCCAATTCTTCCGCTAAGGAGACATTCATACATGATCTGGGGAATTGCAACGGCTGCGCTGCTACTCCTGGTGGGAGCGCCCATCTACATCGCCCTGTTGGGCTTCATCGTGGTGGGGCTAGCATGCCGCAAGAGGTAGCAAAGGGGACATACCGAAAGCTCATCCGAGAGACGGAGCTTGCCATGTGTCTAGGCTATGCATCGCTTTGCCTGGACGTGAGGGCGGTTCCTTTCGAGCTGGAGGTGAGCTACAAGTTCCACGAGCTGTGGAACCCCGAGTTCCGCAACTTCGCCCATCGAAAGATGGCGGAGCGGGATGCGCGGGAGTTCGTTCGTCCCGCAAGGTGGATGTGCTACTTGGAGTAACGCAGTTCGGAGTGACGCAGTTCGGAGTGACGCAGTTCGGAGTGACGCGGAGTAGGCATGATGAGTGTTGAGGTCATGAAAACCACCATTGCCGCCTTCATGGCAGAGCATAGGTTGACGGGCTGCCCCATTGTGGGAGCCGGTTCAGCCATGTGGTTGCATGGCCTCCGCTCGGACACCCGAGACATCGACTTGTATCTCCCGACCATGGGAAGGTTTCATATGGAATCGGTCCATGATGGGATTGAGATAGACGCGCACAATAGCTGGGAGCTTTCCGAGGGTCTAACTGAAAGGGTAGAGCGGGGAGCAACAGTCATCGCGGGCCTGCGGGTGATGGGTCTAGCGGAGCTATTGGAAACCTACCGGGTCTTGAATCGGCCCAAAGACCAAGCCAGCATTGCATTGCTGGAGAAAAGACTAAGCCTCTAGTTATGAAACCGGCAAAAATCACAGAGGACCGTGTATGTCGGGGAGCGTTGGCTAGGCTAACGGCCCAGCTACATGGTTATCCCGATTGGGCGTGCCTTACCCAATGGCACGAATGTGTAGCCAGCCAAAGCATCATCGCCAAGCATGATGCCAAGGGGTGGGTTGTGGTTCAGGCCGATGGGGTTTTGAATGATTAACTCATTCAAAGGTGAGCATCGTTGGCTCTCGAACTTCTGGCCAACATATGTGCAGTTCGATGGAGAGTTGTATCCCTCGGTCGAGAATGCATACGTTGCAGCCAAGTTCGACAAAGAGCGGACGGTCCAGATGTTGTTGGACACGGGTTCACAGGAGCTTGTGGAAGGCAATGTGTGGCATGACAACTTCTGGGGCAACTGTACCTGTTCCAAGTGCCCCGAGCCCGGAGAGAATCATCTAGGCAAGCTGTTGATGAAGATCCGCAGCGAGCTGTAGGAGGTTAGAATGGGAAGGTGTACGAAGTGTGGGCATCCCAACGAATATGTGGATGGGCCATATCTCTGCTACCAGTGCAAGCTGTTCACTGAGGTATTCTGTGGCGTACAAGACCAGGTGGAGGTCAGCAAGCCCGAGCCCCAGCCCGAGCCCAAGCCAAAAGTTCCTAGCGGGCTGAGCCCTTGGGCCACGGTGACGCACGATGAGAGAGAGCGTGCGCGCCTGAGATACGGTGGGACAGTTTGCGACAACTGTGGGGCTCCATGGGGGGATCACCGGATGTATGATTGGCACTGCCCAGATCCGTTCGGAGGGTACTATCTCACCCAATGGTTCGAAAAGAAGTGAGATGGCAAGATTCCAGTACATACCAGGCTGGCCTGACAAGGGGTTAACCTGTACTCGGTGCGGGAGTAAGCAATCCGTCAAGTACGAGGTTGCTGGGAAGGCATACTGCAACAGGTGCGTCCTTGTTGCCGCCAAAGATCAACAGCCAAAGGAGAATGGCAATGCATGAGTTCGACAACTGGCACTGGGAAAACGACATTCCGGTTCATGAGGAGGGTCGTAGGACCTGTTCCGCCAAGCCGGGAATGTAGCCATGGAATCCTTCGTCTGCAAAGACCTTTGCGCCGCTTGTGGAGGCAAGTGTTGCCAACACATGCCCGGCAGCGCAATGCCGGATGACTTCGGGCCACCCGAGACACTTCGAGACAAGCTTCGAGAAGCGTTGGCCACTGGAAACTGGGCGGTGGATTGGTGGGAGGGAGATCCCACGGGCGGAGGTAGGGGTTGTAGCTACTACGTTCGCCCAGCCACCAAAGAGATGGCAGGCAGCGGATGGATTCTGGATGCCTCATGGGGCGGTGTGTGTGTTTTCCATACACCAACCGGATGTAGCATCTTCGAGACTCGCCCCAGTGGTTGTCGGGGTGTGAAGCCTAGCAAGGATGCGAACGGAGAGCTTTCCTGTTCGGCGGAACATTCGTCCAAGAAGGATGCGGCCATTGCTTGGTATCCGTACAATGACATGCTGTACGAGGTAGCGAGCGCACTGGAGGAGTGATGAACTGTCGTCCTGGGTGCGGTGCTTGTTGCATTGCAATCAGCATATCGAGTCCAATCCCTGGTTTGGGCCGGGGCAAAGAGGCGGGAGAGCGATGCCCGCATTTGAATGGGCAAGGATTGTGTGAGCTATTCGGGAAACCGGAGCGGCCGGCAATCTGCTCAGAGTTTCAAGCCTGCGAATGGCTTTGCGGAAGTTCCGATGAGGAGGCTTTCGCCCTAATCTCAGCGGTTGAGAAAGCAACCGGATGAACGAAGAAGAAGCAAAGCGCAACGCTCAACATTGCCCATGCCCTGAGTGTGCGGGAAACGGCCCGTATGCCAACGGGGCAAAAAGTAAGTATGGGAAGTGGTGCGCCAAAGAGTGCCCGGTTCCGAACTGTGCGGGGAACCCATGGACATCATCACGATCATCATCGTACTGACCCATCGTTACAACGGATGTAGCGAGTGTGGAACGTATGACGCCTACTATGCCAGGCGGCGCTTGGCATTGGGTGAAGACTACACCTGCCCTTGTTGCGGGAGCTAACATGAGAACCAAAGCAAGCGGAGCCGTGATTGAGGACCGATTCGTTGGTCCTTTCAGGGAGCGGTACGAGTACGACTTCAAGCGCTGCAAGAGCGCAGACGGTTGGAAGCAATACGACACCCAACAGGATGCCTCATACTTCGGAGTGTGGGTTCATCCAGAGAGGCGGGTCATTGTGACCTTTGCGGAGGGTGACGAAACGACCGTGACGTGTCCAACTCAGGAGTCTTTCGAGGCAGAGATTCGAGAGATGAACGAGTTTTACGGGGCGCCACCGGCCTTTGCGGTGTCGATTGGCCTGGATGGGTCCGTAGTGAAGCACTACGACTCCGAAGCGGCCTTTGGCCGGGAGCCATGAAACGAGAGTTGACCTATCTGGAGCGAGCCGAAAGGTTGCGCCGGATAGCGAGCAAACTTCCCCCTTGGTGTCACGACATCAAAACCAACATGGAGTGGGATGCGTTGGACTTGGAGCTAGGAATCTGGCCCGGCTCGGCGGAGTCTTGGCGGGCCAAAGGAACGCCTGTATTGGGTGGGTAACATGAGCAAGACATACAAACTTCGCAACTGGACGATTCTCCCGGTGCTGGGGGTGACTCCTGACAAGGCCCATGCATGCGAGGGGTTTGCTGCGGTATTCCCCCGGCTGATGGGCAATACCAAGGAGGCTCGCCGGATTCATGCTCCTTGGGAGCGTGCTCAGGACCATGAGTGCTGCATGCTGGAGGATGTGGATGTCATGTCCTCGGAGATTGTGGAGGTCCAGGGGGAAAGCGTCACAACTCGCAGCGGGAACGTCTACCAATTGGAGGGCGATCCCCGACCGAGTTTCAAGGCCCATTGCAAGGCATTCGACATCAACCCTGACAACAAGGATGCGGTGCATCTGTTGGTGGAAGCGTTGGAGAGGGCGGGAGGATGAAGGCCAAGGTAACGATCAACATCACCTACGATGTTTCCTCATCGGAGGAGATTCAGGAGAGCTTCCAATCCGCAGCCAGTCATCTGGCGCTCAACGGATTGATGACAGACGAGCCAGACTCGGAGGCCGCTGCCCGCATCTGGGTGGTGGTTTACACACACCGGCACGGTGTGGATGCCTGGCCTTTGGTTTCAGCCGAGAGGCCATCTGAGGACGAGGTAATCGCTACTCTGGAGGAGTGGGAGCCTGACCGGGACGAAACCATCGAAGTGGTTGGGCCATGGGATCTTTCGGGAACCCCTTGTGCATCACAACCGG
>Ga0180432_10010578_pt1 | contig 11017 bp, 8 predicted proteins | sample SS_ome_10_FD_132414 | JGI IMG/M metagenome (GOLD analysis project Ga0180432, IMG submission 132414) | Hypersaline lake sediment archaeal communities from the Salton Sea, California, USA - SS_1_MS_2 metaG | ecosystem: Environmental > Aquatic > Non-marine Saline and Alkaline > Hypersaline >... | reverse complement strand
GCCTGGTGCCGGGGCCGGGCGGAGGAGTTCAGCTTCCTGTTCGCCGATGAGGAGGCGTTCCCGTTTTACAGGAAGTGCGGTTTCCGGCGAGTGGGGCAGCACCGCTTCACCGCCGGGGTGCCGCCGCGCTCTGCGGGCGGCTCGGCGCGGTTGCTGGACATGGAGCAAGGGGAGGATCGGGCCCTGCTGGTGGAGGTGGGCGGGCGGCGGACGGCGGTGTCGGACAGGATCGGGTGCCTGTCGGTGCCGCTGCTGATGTTTCATGCCCTGTACACGCTGCGGGATTGCGCGTACTGGATCGAGGAGGTGGGTGTTGTCGTGTTCGCCAGGGTGACGGACGGGATCCTGCGCGTATTCGATGTCGTGGGTCCGGAGATCCCGCCGCTGGACACGATGCTCCTGCACCTGCCGGAGTTCGACGCGGGGTCGATCGAGCTGATGTTCATGCCGGACAAGCTCCAACTGCGGTCGGTCCGGGCCCTCGGTGGCGACGATCCGGCAGGAACACACATCGGCGGACGCGGGTTTCCCTACGAGGCGGGGGCGTTCCGGTTCCCCTTCACCGCCCATGCGTGATGGCGAACGGCTCGGTTGATCCCGAGGCAGCCGCGTGCTCGCTGGTCCCGGGTGTCTTCAATTCGCAGACGTACCCAGCCGCGAGCGGAAGGAAGCCCACGCGGAGCGAAGCTGGCGCGGAGCCGGAATGCTCAGGGCCGCGACCGTGCCACGGCGAGCAGCGCCGCACGGCCCGGCCCTCGTCCCCGGAGGTGGCGTGTGCGTAACCATCTGAGAGAATGTGAGTTAGAGATCTAGTGGGCAACGCGGTGGGCCGGGGCCTGCCGGTGGCGAACGAAGCTCAACCTCGGCAGGCATTCCTCCGAAGACATCCCGATGAGGCCAACTGCCGCGCCGCCCGGGCCGACCGAAGGCTCTCGGGCCGCGGGCCGGGTCCCTGGAGGAGCGCCTGTCATGACCACGCACCTGTGGAACCAGGACCGACGAACGGAACAGCGCTACCACACCGCCGGTCGCGTTGCCTGGATGCCGGCCGGCATGCCGCACGGCCACGTGGGATGGCTCAGCGATCGTTCCCGCTTGAGCGTCTCTTTCGTAACCAGCGGCCGGTCGCAGCCCGCCACCGGGCAGGAGATCGAGATCCGTTGCCCGGCCTTCCCCCCCGAGAGGTTCCGCGTCACGCGCGTCGCTCCCTACGACGACCACCTCGCCCTGGTAGCCTGTCGCCGGACCCGCCCGCGCTCCGTGTAGCGCTCGACGATACCCCCGTTACCAGTCGCGAACGTCCGTTCACGCGGAGCCCCGTGCTGCGACCGCCGCGACGGTTCGCGGATCGGACGCGGTGACGCTCGCCGGGCACCAGTTCTGCTTCCCCAATGTCCTTGACCGGAATCTCCAGTTGGCTCCGGTCCGTACCCTGATGCAGCCCTGGAGGTTCCTGGACAGATCGGAGGTCCGCACGGCACGCCCCGATCGGCCGGCGATCAGAGCCGCGCGGCGCAAGCCCGCGGACCGGGCCTGGCGGAGCGTGTCACCCGTACCGGTCAGCAGGCTCGTCCCGGCGCGCCGGGAGTGCTCTGATCAGAGCCGCGCGGCGCAAGCCCGCGGACAGGGCATGGCGTGGCGGTCTGGGGCGGCCCATCGGCGCCGGTGCCGGCGTTGTCGAAAGGCCCGGGGCACCCGCGGGGTGCCCCACTTCCGGGGCCGCCCCGCGTTTCGCGTCGACCGACCGGGCCGGCCCTGACGGCCTTTCATCATCCGTCCCGACGGGATTCGACCGCCCTGCCGGCGAGGTGGGTCCCAGCCCCGGAGCGCCGGGACTGGGCCACCTTCGGCCTGCCCGGCAGGGGCGGAACGGCGCAGCGCTGCACGGACCTCTCCAGTTCGCCAGGCTCACGCCCCGGAGCCAACACGATATCCAGGTGTCCTCGCTCGCCCGACGCCGTGCCGCCCGGGCTGGGCGGCGACGATCATCGCCCCGGCCTGGCGGCCGTCCGCGTGACCGCCGGTCGGCGACGGTCCGGGTCGGTCACTGTGGCGGATGCGGGCGTCCCGCCTCGGCTTCCCAGTCGGGTGCCCGCTCGACGCCGGCCGGACGGCTCAGGGCCGTGGACAGCGCCAGAGCGTTTCGGAGGAAAGCATCGGAGCGGATGCGCTCGCGGATGGGTGCCGGCTGAGCCGTTGGAGCGGTCCCGGCCTCGGGCGGTGGTTGAGAGGGCGCCGCCGGCCGGGCCGACCAGCCAACGCCAACCCCGATCAGAAGGACGGCCGCATAGGCCAGCGAACGGCGAAGGTAGTGTCGAGTGCCGGGGGCCGGGCCGCCCCGGCCGGAAGCCAGCAGCGGAGCTGCCGGCACGGCCTGCGGCAGGGGGGCCAGTTCACGCAGTGAGCGGATCGTGTCCCGCAGGGCGCCCACCTCGTCCCCACAACGCCGGCACCCCGCCAGGTGCTCCTCGAACGCCATCCGCTCGGCTGGTTCCATCTCCTGGCCCAGGTAGTCGGCCAGTTTTTCCTGGATCTGTTCACAATCCATGGTGGTCTCCTGATGCGCCGGTGTTCCGGGCCGCCGGGCCGCTGGGGCGGTGTTCTGAGCGGGCTGCCCCGAGCGGCTCATCCGGGGGGGGCAGTTTCCGGCGCAGCGCTTCCAGGCCCCGCAGGTAGTGGGTCTTGACGGTGGGCACCGCCAGGCCCATCTGCTCGGCGATCCGGGCGAAGGTGCAGCCGTCGTACACCTTGGCCACCACCACGCCCCGCTGGTGCTCGCTGAGGCTCTCGAGCGCCTCGGCCACCTGGCGGGCCGCCTCCCGCCGAACGGAGTGGTCGGACGCCGCCAGGGCCTCGGTGTCCGCCAGCGGGACAGGCTCCCCGCCGCGGCGCTCCGGGCGGCGGGCGGCCGACCGGATGGTGTCGATGGCCAGGTTGACCGTCACCCGCCGCAGCCAGCCGACCGCGTTCGACGGCGCGTCCTGCACCGTGTGGGTCCGCCACCAGCGGATCAGCACCTCCTGGGTCACGTCCAGGGCGTCGTGGTGGTTCTGCACCAGCCGATAGGCCCAGGCGTAGACCCGGGCCCGGTGATCCTCGAACGCGGTCTCGGGCATCGTGGGCATCTTCGCCTCCAGCCGCAGCTCAGCGCTTCCGGACGACCGACGTGGCCATCAACACGACGTCCCGATCGTACAGGGCGTCGCCCTCGAACTCCCACTCCACACCGTCGCCGTCCGCGTCGCCGAAGGTGTTGTAGCCCACGATCTCCCCCGGCAGCTTGACGGTGACCTCGAAGTTCTCGTCCTTGAGATCCTCGGTGATGAGGTAACGCTGCCGTTCGCGCTCGAACTGGGCCATGAACACCGCGGTGGTGGTGCCGCTGCGGTCGGCCCGGTCGAGCGTCTGCCCGATGGCGCGCAGGAGTCGTTCGTTCACGTCCTGGACCGCCCGGGTGATCTCGGCCTCGGCCTCCTCGCCTTCCATCTCCAGCAGCTCGACCACCCTGGCGGTGTCGATGTCCTCGAAGACGTCGCGGATGGTGCGGTCGACGGCCAGCCGCTGATCCTGCGGCAGCAGCGGCTCGAGCGCCTCCGCGGCCGCCTCCGCCAGCACCAGCGTCTTGATCCCCTCGATCGCCACCAGGGCGTCGCCGATATCCTGGCGTTCCTGTTGCGTCAGCTCGGCGTGGTCCTTCTCCTCGAGCGTCTTCAGTGGTTCTTCGAGGTACTTGTGACGGAAGTAGTCGATCCGGGCCCAGTCGCGGCGGTGGTACACCCGCCGGAAGTGGTAGTAGGTGCCGTCAGGGCGGTGCTCGCACCACAGCTCGGTGGTGAAGTTCAGGGCCAGCTCGGCCAGGTCGGCGTCGCTGCCGGCGAAGTGCTCGGGGAATTCGCCGCCGGGGGGGATGGTCAGCGTGGCCGTTCGGGTCAGGCTCTGGTCGCCGTCGTCGTCCGTCTCGATCTGGTCCTCGACCGTCCACGGGCCCGGGTCCTCCAACAGGGCGTCGCCGTTGGGGATGTCCTCCAGGTCCTCGGACTCGAAAACGGCCTCCACCCGGGCGCTGCCGTCCGGCAGGACCGTGATCGTCTCTTGTCGCTTGACGCAGCCGGCCAGGAGAGCGACGGCCGCCATCGGGCAGGCCAGCCGGGTGAGCGTGTGCCACGCAGGCGTGGTCATGGGAGATTCTCCAGCAGCGGGTCCGGGCCCTGGCACCTGACGCGGGCGCCGCGGGCCGCCGGGACGTTGTGGTCTTCACCCGCAAGGACGGCTGCGCCGGCGGCCTGGATGACACCAATACCACGCGGCGGCGATTTTCAAGTCCGGTTGGGCTTTTTTTTGCCCGGCAGGCTTGCCTTTTGCTTGCCGGTCATGCGCGAGAATCCACACGGGTTGGGTGCTCGGCGGATGAAAGCGAGGCTGAACGCGCGGACATGACGGCTCCAGGGTCCCTGCGGGGTTATGGGCGCCAAGTCCATCCCCCTGCTGAGGGTTGCGGCACGCAGGTTGCATTACCCGGGGCTGGCAGAGTGGAGGTCCGCAGCTCGGCGTCGGCCTCAGGAACCGCGGGCCGAGACTTGGTTCGCCCAACAAACCAGCGGAGAGGGCCATGAAGACAGAAGTGCTGCTGGGTGACGAGGCGGTCGCGCTGGCCGCCATCCACGCCGGGATTCGCGGGGCTTTCTCCTACCCGGGAACGCCGGCCACCGAGATCCTGGAGTTCGTGGAGCGGCAGGCTCGATCGAACAACGGGGACGCGGTCCCGGTTGCTTCCTGGTCGGCCAACGAGAAGGTGGCCTACGAGGAGGCGCTGGGTGTCTCCTATGCCGGGCGCCGGGCGCTGGTGAGCATGAAGCACGTCGGCCTGAACGTGGCCGCCGATCCCTTCGTCAACTCCGCCCTGACCGGCGCCCACGGCGGCCTGGTCCTGGCGGTGGCCGACGATCCCGGCATGCACTCCTCCCAGAACGAGCAGGACAGCCGATTCTACGCCCAGTTCGCCAAGCTCCCCGCCTACGAGCCGGCCAACCAGCAGGAAGCCTACGACATGACCCTGGCCGCCTTCGAGGATTCGGAGCGCCACGGGCTGCCGGTCATGGTGCGGCTGGTGACCCGCCTGGCCCACAGCCGGGCGAACGTGAAGGTGCGCGAGCAGCCGGTCCAGCCCAATCCCCTGGGCGTGGTCGCCGAGCCGAAGAACTGGACCCTGCTGCCGGTCAACGCCCGGCGGCAGTTCCGCGGGCTGGTCGAGAAATACGACGCCCTGACGGCCTCGGCGGACTCGTCGCCCTACAACGACCTGAGCCTGGCCGGCAAGCGGGGCATCATCTGCTCGGGGATTGCCTACAACTACGTCCGCGAGTGTCTGAACGACGACCACTCGCTGCTGCGGATCTCGCACTACCCATTGCCAGCCAAGCTGATCCGCGACCTGGTCGCCCACTGCGAGGAGATCCTGGTCGTCGAAGACGGCTACCCCTACATCGAGAATGAGATCGCGGGAATCCTGGGCTCGTCGGGGGCGAAGATCCGCGGCAAACGGACCGGGGATCTGCCCGCCACCGGTGAACTGAACCCCGACCTGGTCAGCGCCGCCCTGGGGGTGGCCGACCGGGAGCGGCCCGAGCCCTGCACCGACCTGGCCGGCCGCCCGCCCCAGTTGTGCCAGGGCTGTCCCCACACCGACTCCTACCACCACATCGTCGAAGCGCTCAAGCCCTACCGGGAGGCGGTGCTCTTCAGCGACATCGGCTGCTACACCCTCGGCGCCCTGCCGCCCTACAACGCCATCAAGTCCTGCGTGGACATGGGCGCCTCGATCGGCATGGCCCGCGGGGCGGCCCTGGCCGGTGTCCATCCGTCCTGCTGCGCCATCGGCGATTCGACCTTCGTCCACTCCGGCATGACCGCCCTGGTGGGCGCCGCCGAGACGGACACCAACATGACCGTCTTCATTCTGGACAACTCCACGGTGGCCATGACCGGCGGGCAGACCACCATGGCCACCGGCGACCAACTGGTCAAGCTGCTCGAGGGCCTGGGGGTGGACCCGGATCACGTCAAGGTCATCGAACCGCTCAGCAAGTACCACGAGGGGAACGTGCGGATCATCCGCCGGGAGATCGATCACAAGGGCCTGTCCGTGGTGGTCTCCAAGCGGGCGTGCATTCAGATCAAGAGGAAGTAGCCGGCAGGCGGCCCGGATGAACGTCACGGCGTGTGCCCGGTCTGGAAGGATGCAGTGACATGAAAGCCAACGTGATTCTCGCCGGGGTGGGAGGCCAGGGAATCCTCTCCATCGCCTACTGCCTGTGCAACGCCGCCCTGAAGCGGGGCATGAACTTCAAGCAGGCCGAGGTGCACGGCATGGCCCAGCGGGGCGGCGGCGTGGTCAGTCACCTGCGCATCTCGGACCAGGCGATCTACAGCGACCTGATCCCCGAGGGCACCGCCGACCTGCTGCTTTCCGTGGAGCCGCTGGAGGTGCTGCGCTACGCCCAGTACCTCTCGCCCGGCGGGGCGGTGGTGGCCAGCGTCACGCCGGTGACCAACATCCCCGACTACCCCGCGCTGGACGGGATCGTGGAGCGGATCACCCGCTTCCCGCAGCATTGCCTGGTGGACGGGAATCACCTGGGCACGGTGGCGGGTTCGGGCCGGGCGGCCAACATGGTCCTGCTGGGGGCCGGCGGCTGCCGGCTGGGTTTCAGCCTGGCCGAGTTCGAGCCCCACGTGCGGGCTCTGTTCCACAGCAAGTCCCAGCGGGTCATCGACATCAACTGCCGGGCCCTGCAGCTCGGGGCCCTGGCGGCCAAGCTGTACAGCGAACACGTCGAGGCAGGCCGCACGCCACAGGAAGCACTCCAGGCCGTCGGCGAGATCCCGCCCGCGGAGCTGACCGAGCGGGCGGCGGCGGAGGCAGCGGCTTCGGGCGGCGTGACCATGTCCTCCGGGAGGTAGCCGATGCCGGTCCAGTTCGACGCCATCGACGACCTGCTGCGGGCGGCCGCGGCGGAAGGTCGTCGTTCGCTCTTCGAGCACGAGGTCTACCGCCTGATCCATCATTCCGGGGCCGTCCGGGTGCCGCGCACGCTCTTCGTGCCCAAGGGTGAGCCGGTCTGCGCCGACGGACTGGAGCAGTTCGTAGGGTCCCGCGTGGTGGTGAAGATCGTCGGTGGGGGGATCTCCCACAAGAGCGACCTGGGCGGCGTGGCCTTCGTCGATCGCAACGTGGCCTCGGTCACCAAGACGATGGACGAGATGCTGCGGATCGACTTCGGCTCCGCGGCCGATGTGCGCGGCGTGGTGGTCTGCGAGTACTTCGATCACGGCGGGGCGGGCTTCGGGCACGAGCTGTTCGTGGGCTTCCGGCGGACGCGGGAGTTCGGCCCGGTGCTGGCGGCCGGTCTGGGCGGCCGGCACACCGAGTACTTCGCCGCCCACCTGCGGCAGGGGCTGGCGGTGGCCATGGCCCTGCCGTTCGAGACGACCGGCCGGGAGTTCTTCGAGCTCTTCCGCCGCACCGTGGCCTACGACCTGGCGGCCGGCAAGGCCCGCGGCTACCACCGCGTGGTCCCGGACGACGGGCTGGTCGAGTGCTTCGAGGCCTTCGTGGCCATGGCCCGGCGCTACTCGGCTCCCGAGGACGGCGAGGTGCCTTCCATCGTCGAGCTGGAGGTCAACCCCTTCGCCTTCCGCGACGGCTTCATGGTGCCGCTGGACGGTCTGTGCCACCTGGCCGACCCGGCGCCGGCCCCGCCGACGCGGCCGGTGCGCAAGGTCGACCGGCTGCTGCACCCCAAGTCGATCGCGGTGGTCGGGGCTTCGAGCAAGGGCATGAATCCCGGGCGGGTGATCCTCCGCAACCTGGGCGAATGCGGCTTCGATCGCCAGCAGATCTTCGCCGTCAAGGAGGGGATCGACCAGCTCGACGGCTTCAAGTGCGTGGCCGACTACCAGGATCTGCCGCGTCCGGTGGATCTGCTGGTGGTGGCCGTCAGCGCCGCCCAGGTGCCCGAGCTGGTGGACCAGGTCGTCACCCACCGGGCGGCCGAAGCGGTCATCCTCATCCCCGGCGGCATGGGCGAGACCGAAGGCGGCAAGGAAACCGAGCAGCGGGTCCGCCACCAGATCGCCCAGGCCCACGCCACGCCCGACGGCGGGCCGGTCTTCGTCGGCGGCAACTGCCTGGGCATCCAGTCGCGCCCCGGGCGGTACGACACCTTCTTCATCCCCTCCAGCAAGCTGCCCAAGCGCTGGGACTCGCCCGGGCGGCGGATCGCCCTGGTCTCACAGAGCGGGGCCTACATCATCACCCGGATGAGCAACCTGGAGACGCTGGACCCCAGGTACGCCATCAGCATGGGCAACCAGACGGACCTGACCGTTTCGGACCTGCTGACCGCCCTGGCCGACACCGGTGAGGTGGACGTGTTCGGCGTCTACGTCGAGGGTTTCCAGGACTGGGACGGCCTGGCCTTCGCCCGCGTGGCCGCGGAGCTGACCGCGGCCGGCAAGGACGTGGTCTTCTACAAGGCGGGTCGCACCGCCGCGGGGCGCAGCGCCACGGCCGGGCACACGGCCTCCATCGCCGGTGACTACAACGTGGCGGTGGCGGCGGCGGCCAACGCCGGGGCCTTCGTCTGCGAGTCGTTCAAGGAGTTCGAGGACATGCTCCTGGTGGCCAGCCACCTCAACGGCCGGCGCATCGGGGGCACCCGCATCGGGGCGATCAGCAACGCCGGCTACGAGTCCGTGGGCATGGCCGACGCCCTGGTCGGCCCGCGCCACGAGGTCAGCCTCAGCGCCCTCGATGACGCCTGCCTGGGGCGAATCCGCGAGGTGCTGGCCGCCAATCGCATCGAGGAGCTGGTCAACGCCCACAACCCGCTGGACCTGACACCCATGGCCACCGACGAGGTGCACGAGGAGTGCGCCCGGGCCATGCTGGCCTGCCCGCAGGTCGATGCGGTGATCAGCGCCTTCGTGCCGCTCACGCCGGCCATGAAGACCACCCCCGACGAGGTCGACCACCCCAGCTCGATGGTCCGCCGCCTGCCCAAACTCCACGCCGAGACCGACAAGCCGCTGGTGGCGGTCATCGACTCCGGCCCGCTGTACGACCCGCTGGCCCGGGGCATCCGCGAGGCCGGGCTCTGCGTCTTCCGCTCCGCCGACAGCGCCATGCGCTCCCTCGGCCGCTACCTCTACGACCACACCCGCCGGGCCGGGACTTAGGGCACTGACTCACGCGTAACACACCGTATCGAGCCGCCAACGGAACGGGTCCCGACAAGGTCGGGAGTTCGCGCGGCGCCCGAAGCTCCGCGTGGGCCCTCGGGAGCGTGGGTCAGAGGAGGCGGTGCTCCCCGGACAGCCCAACAGGACCTCACGCCGCAGATTGCCCGCCCCGGTGTCCGGTGGCAGGGTCTTGGGCAAGCCCACCTTGCGCGCCATCCGGCCGGCAGTGCCGTCGTCAGTTGAATCGAAGGAACGGAGCCAGTTCCTGGCGCAGCTGCTCAAGCGTCAGGGCCATGTTGAAGCCCTCGGAGAAGGGGTGTTTGAGCGTGTTGACCCCGACGATGCGACAGGCGGGGGTGACCAGCGGGCCACCGCTGCTGCCCGCGGCAATCACTGCGTCGTGTTGCACCCAGGCCGAGCCGTCGGCCTCCCGGTTGCCACTGATCACTCCCCGGGTGACCGTGGCCTGGTAGTCCGAGTTTGCCCGGTGCAGGGTCGTGAAGTCGAGGTCGTCCTGCCTGAGCCTGGTTTCCAGTCGAGTCCAGAAGTCGGTGGGGTCGATCTCGTTCAGCAACTCCGTCACCTTGCCTGGAAAACCCACGGCATAAACGGTGTCCCCCGGCCGGAACCGGCGGGCCGGCCTCAGGTAGCGGGGAAAGCTGCGGGCCACCTTGAGCAGGGCCACGTCGTGATAGGCGCTTTCGTACAGGAGGCGGGACTCGAGGGGATCCGTCCCGGCAGGTCCGAAGCAGACGGAGATGCGCCATCGACGAAGCACGCCCGTGCGCTGGCCGGCGTCGAAGAGGACATCGGGAATGGTGCTGCGAGTCTCGGTGACATGCTTGTTGGTCAGCAGCAGGCCGTCCTGCGAGACGGCGAAACAGGAACCGGTGGTGATCGGCAGTACCAGCTCGTTGCCGTCGCGCAGGGTGAACTCGGCAGAGACGATGACGACGCCCACGTTCTCCTGTATGCGTTCGATGTCCAGGCGGCGGGCGGAAGCGACATCTGAGGGCGCGGTTCCGAATCTGTAGTACGCGAGCGCCGCGATGGCGACGACCGCCAGGGGAACCACGGCTGCCATGAGCCGGCGCCGGCGATCTGCCGATCCGGCCCGCGGATTCGGAGGGCTGGGGCTGGGCGTGATCAGGGCCGCCAGGTCTGCCGCCAGAGCCGCGCCAGCCCCGGGCGGCGGCGTCGCGGCGAACGCCCGGACGGTGCCCTCGACGCCCGGGTGCAGGGCGAGGGCCTGCCGAGCCATCTGCAGGGCCGGGCCATGCCGGCCGAGGCATCCTTGGGCAACGCCCTCGTGAAGCAACACCTCGGCCCGCAAGGCCGGGTCGTCGCGGGCCAGCGTGCGGGCCTGCCGCAGCAGGCCGAGGGCCTCGTGCGGGTCGTTCTGGCGTATGAAGGCCGCGGCCTGCTGGATCAGGGTCCGTGTATGCTGAGTCGTCATGAACGGCCTCTACTCTGAGAATCACGCTGCCGGCCGTTGGCTCGGGCGTTGGGCATTGCCATGGTCATGGGTCCGGTTGCCGCCGTGGGTGTCACGGGGAGGTGGATCACGGTTTGGCCGTCTCGTCTGGGGCCTTCGATGGGCTGACACGTTCCCGGAGTTTCAGAGCTGCTGTCCGAAGCTCCGCCGCACCTTCGCTGTCATGTTCGTCGATCAGGTCACGAAGTTCGTCGTGGTACTCAATGGCGCGCTTAATAGTTTCAGCGGCTTCAACGCTTTTCGTCTTTGACTCGCCGTCGGCGGATGTCGGATCCTCGGTAT
>Ga0180432_10010577_pt1 | contig 11017 bp, 8 predicted proteins | sample SS_ome_10_FD_132414 | JGI IMG/M metagenome (GOLD analysis project Ga0180432, IMG submission 132414) | Hypersaline lake sediment archaeal communities from the Salton Sea, California, USA - SS_1_MS_2 metaG | ecosystem: Environmental > Aquatic > Non-marine Saline and Alkaline > Hypersaline >... | reverse complement strand
GAGGCGAGGACGGTGCGCGGATGCCCCAGGTCCGGCGTGCCGTCTGCGTTTTGCAGGCCCTGGAGCTGCGCCACGCCTAGCCGGGAGACCAGCTCTGTATCTTCACTGAACCCCTCACATGTGCGGCCCCAGCGGATATCCTGGGGGATCGAGACCGCCGGCGCAAACACCCAATGAATGCCGGTGGCGAGGGCACCGGCGGCCGTGATCTGGCCGATGCGCTTTGCCAGTAGTGCATCACGGGCAGCACCCAGGCCGATGTTGTGGGGAAAGATCACGGCCCCCCGGACGTTGTTATGACCGTGCACCGCATCGGCGCCATAGAGCAGGGGGATGCCCAGGCGGGTTTGGAGCGCCGCTTCTTGATAGCCGCGGACCATCGCCGCCCAGTTCTCCGGCGTGTTCGGTTCAGGGTTGCCGCCACCGCCGCTTAAAACAGAACCGATAACGTACTGGGTGACCTCCGCTGGGGTGATGCTGCGGTTCTCCACCTGCGTCATCTGACCGATCTTTTCGGCCAGGGTCATGCGGGCCAGCAGGTCTCTCACCCTTGATACGATCGGTGCTTGAGAGTCTGTGTACGCGTTATGTGTAGCCATAGTCCACCATTCGGATTCCTCTCTGCCTCGCCCCTGCCCTTTCCCCCTCCCGGGAACGGAGGGAGAAAGGGACAGGGGACATGGAGAAGGAAATGAAACCGCTATTTCTCGACCCCAGAGAAGACGATGCCCTGCATAAAGACGCGCTGCGCCAGGAAGAAGATGATCACCGGTAGGACGAGCGTGATCAAGGCACTCGTCTGGATCAGGTTGGGCATGCGTCCATAGGTGGCATTGAACCGCTGCAAACCGACCGAGAGCGGCCATAGCTCAGGCGCGGAGACCAGGTAGATCAAGGGCCCGAAAAAGTCATTCCAGGCGAAAAAGAAGTGAAAGAGCGACACAGCAGTGATGGCTGGCAGGGCCTGGGGCAGGATCACTGAGACCAGGATGCGAAAGGGACCAGCCCCGTCGATCATGGCCGCCTGGTCGAGGTCGCGCGGGATCTGCATAAAGTACTGGCGCAGCAGGAAGACGTTGTAGGCGTTGGCGAAAAAGTGGGGCACGATCAAGGGTAAGAAGGTGTTGACCCAGCCGATGCGGGAGAAGACGATGTAGGTCGGAATCAGGGTGGCCTGCATGGGCAGGATGATGGTTCCGATCACGATCATGAACAGGACATTCTTGCCGCGGAAGTCAAAGCGTGAGAAGCCATAGGCCACCAGGATTGAAGATCCTACCGCTCCGATGGTCCCGGTCACGGCAATGATCAAGGTATTGCGAAAGAGCAGCGGGAAATTCAGTTCGTCCCAGGCGGTCTTAAAGTTATCCCACTTGGCGTCGGCAAAGTAGACCGGCACGAGGTCTTTGCGCCAGTTGCCCTCCCACTCGATCAGGCCCGCTTCCGGGTTTTCCGGATCGATGAACGTGGTCTTTGTGCGGGTCTTGGTGACCGCTGCGAGTTCCTTCACGCCATCCTCGGTCGGGACCTGGTAGACCTCGAGTTGCTCCCCTTCGTACTCGATGGTCTTGGGTGATTGAGGCCAGAACGGGGACGCGTTGGGATCGTTCATCTGTGCGGTGCTCTTGATCCCGGAGGTGAACATGTACCCCAGGGGCATGATGAAGGCGATCAGGATGAACGAGGCAATGCCGGTCACGAGGATCTTGTTCAAGAGTTCGCGCTGCTTTCCGGTCATATGGGTAGGTTCTCGGACTGCCATGTCAATTCCTCCCTTCGCCGGCATAGTAGACCCACCGACTCTGTCCCCAGAAGTTAAAGATGGTCAGGATCAAAACGATGAGGAACAGCACCCAGGCCAGCGCCGAGCCGTAGCCCATCAAGTTGTACTCAAAGGCGTTCTTGTAAAAGTTGAGGACGTAAAAGAGAGTCTGGTCGGCTGGCCCACCGGTTCCATCCTTGAGCACATAGGCCAGGTCGAAGAACTTGAAGGCGCCGATGAGCATCAAGGTAAAGTTGTAAAAGAGAACCGGCGAGATCATGGGCAGGGTGATGTTTCGGAACTTGCGCCAGGCGTTGGCGCCGTCGATCTCAGCAGCCTCGTACAGCTCAGTTGGGACTCCCTGCATGCCAGCCATGAGCGTCAGCATCAGGTTGCCCACCCCCCACATGCCGATCAAGACCATCGCCGGGGTGATCCAAAAGATGCTGTTGACCCAGTCCGGTCCTGGAATCCCGACGGTCTCCAGGGCTACGTTGATCCAGCCGGTCTGGGTGTTCATCACCCCTTTCCAGATCACCGCTCCGGCGACGATGGGGATCATCATCGGCATGTAGAACAGGGTGCGAAAGATGTTCTTGCCCAGCAGACCTTTGGCATTGCCGAGCAACGCCAGCACGATGCCAAAGCTGAGGGTGATGGGGATGGCCAGGAGGGCGTAGCGCACCGTCACCCATAGCGACTCGACGACTTTGGCATCGCTGGGCATGCGCACATAGTTCTTGACGCCGACGAACTCGGTGAGTTCGGGCGTCACCGGGCTGTAGTTGGTGAAGGAGAAGACCACGGTGGCCACGACAGGGATCAGGGTGAAGGCCAGGAAGCCGATGATCCAGGGCGAGATGAAGATGTAGCCCCACTTGGTATGGTAGCGCTGCATATGGCCCGTTTTTGGTTTTTTGGAAGCACGACTTACCGTAGCCGCACGACTTACTTCAGTCATAGGTACCTCCCTTGAAGCACTAGGGCTGCCTATGTTTGCCCTAGCCTTGTATCAGGATGCTCAACAGGGGTGGGCGGCAGCGCGACACGCCTGCCACCCACCGCCTGTCCAGAACGCTATTGCACTTCGTCAAAGACAGCTTGCAGCTCCTCGATCATCTTGTCGAGTTCGGCGTCCACGTCAAGGTCGGGTGTGTTCTCGTATAGGCTGGCGAAGGTGGCGTAGGTGTCGCTGGCCTTCAGGAAGTTGGGCATCGCCGACTCGTGGCTGGGGTCGTCCGGGTAGCTCAAGGCTTCGACAAAGACGTTCAGGTCGACGTCGGGAAAGTTCTCGGCCATGGTCGCCAACGTCTCTTCCTGCTGGCTGGCGCGGGCGGGCATGCCGCCATACACCGCCAGCAGATCGGGGGCCAACTCACCCACAATCAGGCTCAAGACCCCAAAGGCCGCTTCGGGATTCTTAGCCGCCTTGAGGATGCCAAAGGTGTCGGCGTGCAACTTGCCGGTGATGTTGCCCTTGTACGACGGAATGGCGGCCACGTCCCAGTTCGGCGCGTCCTGGAAGCAGCAGGTGAACCAGGTGTTGATGGGGTTCATGGCCAGCTTGCCGGAGCCGAAGGGGTTGCCCTGGGCCAGCAGGTCGCTGTTGACGTAGCTGCCGTTGGGGATAAAGTGGTCGGTCCACATGCCGTCATAGTACCATTGGGCGGCTTCGCGCCAGACGTCGGGCATGGTAGCCTTGCCATCGGGGCCGACGAAGCTGGCGGCCCCAAAGTAGGTCCAGTCGGCGCGGATGTCCTGCCATTGGGCGTCGTAGCCGAACTGCACGATGTTGTCCGGGTCGAACTCAGCCATGGAAGCATCGTTGCCCTCGGCGTCTACTGTCAGGAACATGGCCAGTTCCCGCAACTTGTCCCAGGTCCATTCGTCGCCGTCGGCATAGGGCGCACCCCACTCGTGGGGTGGGTAATCCAGGCCCGCTTCGTCAAAGAGGTCCTTGTTGTACCACAGCGCCGAGGGATAGACGGCAAAGGGCAGGAAGAGCTGCTGCCCGGTGCCAAATTGGTAAAACTCGACCAGCTCGGCCGGGAAGTCGCTGAGGTCGTAGCTGGCCTGCTCGATGTAGGGCGACAGGTCGAGCCAGGCCCCTTCAAAGCTAGCCAGCCCGCGGACGCCGACCGGGCCGACGATGTCGGGCACGTCACCGGAGGCGATCTGGGTCTTGAGCACGTCGTAGGCTGTCTCGTTGGGCACGATGTCCATGACGAGTTTGTACTGGTCACCGTACTTGGCGTTGAACTTTTCGACGAATGCCTCCTCTTTCTCGATCTCTTCTGGGTTGCCACCTGCCCCCAGGCCGATGAACCAGCGGATCTCGACCGCCTCGTCGGTTGCCGGGGCTTCCGTGGGCTCGGGGGCTTCCGTGGGCTCGGGCGCCTCGGTTGCTTCGGGCGCTTTGGTCGGCTCCTCCTTTTCGACCGGCTTGGGTGTAGCAGTGGCCTCTTCTCCGCCGCCACAAGCGGCGATCAGCAGGATTGCCACCATAAGCACACTCATCAAACTAAACCATTTGTATTTCATCTTTCTTCCTCCTGCAGGTAAATGATATCCGGCCATGGGCCAGAACAGTTGACAAAATTCCTCACCCTTTTTTGGCGATACCCATCACCCCCTTCTCTGTCACTTTAACGCTGTTTCTGCAGCCGTTAATGGGTCGTCTGTGGGGTCAATCCTAGAGCAGGTTAGTACCAACCTCGATAGAGAAGACTTTCAAGTCAAATGCCACCATCCGATAGATAATCGGGGCGGCCATAAATCTATGCGGGATGGTCGAGGTCGTAATTCTGGCAGGTTGTTCGGACTCTGTGTCCTGACGTTTCTCTCGCGATGTCTTGAGAACCTTCTCACCCTGTGCAATCATTATACGGTGCCTGGTCCGTCGAAGGCTAGGAGAAAAACGAGATCAATATGGACATTTCATAGAAGGAGGACTAGAGATCAGGGATGATCCCAAGGAGACAGCTTGAAGGAACCGATCAAGCCTGCCGATAGGCTTCGGGGGACACACCCACCTCACGCCGGAAGATGCGACTAAAGTACCCACTGTCGGAAAAGCCGACTTCCAAGGCGATCTCGGTGATGCTCTTATACGTGTCGGTAAGAAGGTTCTTGGCTTGACTCACTCGATAGCGATTTAGGTACGCAATCGGCGTCACGCCCAGCTCTTTGCGGAAACAAAATGTCAGATAGTCGTCGCTGAGGGCGACGTGCCGGGCGAGGTCTGCGCGGGAGATGGAATCGGCATAGTGTTCGTGAATATAGGCCATCGCCTGCCGCACCAGGCGCTGCGCCTCGCCACTCAACTTGCGACTGCGTTCCAGGGCGGTGTCGACGTGCGCCAGGGTCTCGTCAAGGCTGAACAAACCTTTGCTCAAAACCGTCGCCACGCCCCGGTTCAGGCGTGTCATATCCCTTTCAGTCAGCACCTGGCCAGTCAATACGATCACCGGTATCTCGCGTGTGGTTTCCTTCTCGCGCATGGCTTCCAACACACCGAACCCGTCCAGCTCGGGCATCATCAAATCCAACAGCACCAGATCGATGCGCTCCCGCTGCAAGACGTCCAGCGCCTCAAGGCCGTTCTGTGCCCTCAACACGCGATGGGATGGCGAATGGGCCTGCACGATCCGCGCATGCATCTCCAGCGTGTCTAGATCGTCGTCCACGACTAGGATCGTCTTAACGTCCTGATCGGCGTCGAGGGCCAGCCAGTGTTGATCGAGCGCCCGCGTCAAATCGGCCAGTTCGATGGGCTTGGTGAGATAGTCAAACTCGAGCACCGATCCGCCACCCGGCGACAACGAGCAAAACAGTACGGGCAGATGTTGTGTTTTGGGGTGGCCCTTGATCGCTTTCAGCACGCCCCAGCCTTGATAGGCTGTGGCGCTCACGTCTACCACGATCGCGCCTGGAGGGGACACCACGAGCTGCAATAGCCAATCGGGGGTTTCATCTATGAATGCCGTCTGTACATCAAAGCCCCGCTCGTCCAGGTGTTCGTGCAGTCGTTGGCCGCTCCCCACACGGTTGGTCAGCACCAGCACAGTCTCTTCGGTGAGGACCGGCATAGCAGAAAGTTGAACCTCACTTGCCGGCGTTTGCACAGTCGGCAATGTAAAATAAAAAGTCGAGCCGGCGCCCTCCTCGCCGGAAGACCGCACGCCAATTGTCCCGCCGTGCATGTCGACGAGCCGTTTACAAATCGCCAACCCCAAGCCGAGGCCGCGATAGCCGCGCGCCACGCTCCGTTCCGAACGACGGAACTCGTCAAAGATCAAGGGCTGCTCCTCGGGCGGAATCCCCAGGCCGGTATCGCTCACAGCCACGGTGACAGAATCGGGGCCGGATTCGAGTTTCAGGCTCACCTGGCCCTGTGCCGTAAACTTGATCGCGTTGTTGACCAGGTTAAGCACGATCTGCCACAACCGCGTGCGATCACCCCACACCCAGGGGCCGGATTCGGACAAGTCTGCGCGCCACCCCAGCCCTTTGTCGGAGGCCAACTGGCGGCCGGTTTCCGCCACCAGACGCAAGGTTTCACTCAGGTCGACGAATTCATTCGTCAAGCGCAGTTGTCCGGCATCGCTGCTGGCCAGATCGAGCACATCGCCAATCAGCCCGCCGAGAAGCTGGGCGTTGGCATAAATCTGTTCAACGTCCTTCCAATACGGCTCAGGCAACGGCGTGTCGCTCTCATCGCTCTCCTGCAAGAGAATCCCACACAAGCCCACGATCAGGTTTAATGGCGTGCGCAGCTCGTGACTGACCGTCGAAAGGAAGCGGCTCTTGAGCTCATTCGCCTCTTCGGCCAGGCGACGGCCCTCAGTGGCTTCCCGGTGCAACTGTGCGCTGTTGAGGGCCGTTGCCAGTTGTTGCGTGATGGCACCGTACAGATCCAGGTGCGCCGTGTCGAATACGAGAAAGCCCAGTTGGCCGCGCGGACCGGTCAGCGGAAACAGCGCCAGGCTGAAAGGTCGCTCCGCCGGCAGTAAGCCCGCTGGTGGAAATTCACGGCTGCGGAAATGGAACGCCGGTTGCTCCGGCGACGCAATGACGCGCAGCGTGATCCAGGCTAGTGGATCGTCGCCCTCAGCTCCGAACAACGCAATCCAAGTGGTGTGGATGCCCATTGCCGGCAAGTGCTGGGCAAGCACCTCGTATACCTGTGTCTCATCGAGGGCCGCGAGCAGGCGAGCTGTCAACGTACCCAGGCGGTTGAGCATCCAACGCTGGTCTACCACGTGCTGATGAAACTGTCGCTGCATGTTCGCACTGATCGTGATGCGCGCCTGATCCAACAACTCGCGCGCCAGGCTGAGAGCAGATGCCGGCAATCCGTCGAAGGCATCGCCCAGACTCGAAAGGGCCGCTTGCCAAACGTGCGCGTCATCCCCACTTGCCGCCACCTGGTGAAGAATAGCCTCGAGGGTCTCCTGAAACCCCGACCGGTCGTCCTGCTCCACGCTGGTATTAAAGGCATCGACCAGACACTGGCACAATGCCTCAATCTCGTCAGAGGGCAGGTCCTGGGCCTCGGCCAGGACCGGTGCAGCCATGGTCTGCGCCAATGATTCACGGCCGACAGCCTGATCGGGCAACTCGGTTTGTGGTGCGGTTACACCAGGCGCATCAATGCGAAGGGTGCTCTGACCGCAGCCACACGACTCGCGAGCCACCAGGCGGGTCGCGACTCTGGCAGATTCGATAGTCTCGGCCTGGCCTGTAATATACCGAAAGAGCGATTCCACTGCGCGATATCCCATCGTTAGCAGTGGGACGCGCACACTGCTCAGCGCCGGTTCCCGGACGGCGCTCTCCGGACGGTCGTCAAAGCCGACGATGGCAACATCCTGAGGAATTCTTCGTCCGACCTCTCGGAGCGCCCTCATCGCGCCTAGAGCCGACTCATCGTTGCTGGCCAGAACGGCGGTAAAGGACGTGCCTGAGGCCAGGATCTCTCGCATAGCGACATAGCCGCCATCGTACAGATGCCGTCCCCAGGCCACCAGGCGAGGATCATTCAGCAAGCCATGTGTCTCTACAGCATCGTGATAGGCGCGCAAGCGCTCGCCGGTGTCGCCTTCCATGTCTTCCGGACTGCCAGCAATAAAAGCAATGCGCTGGTGCCCATGCGCGACGAGATGTTGCATCGCTTCTCGAATGCCGCTGCGATTGTCGGCCACGATCGTAGGACCACGTTCCCCGGAGGCGATAAAGATCAGCGGGTGTCCGGCTGCGATCAAGTCCTGCAAATAACGCGACCGGATTTGGGAGTGTAGAGGATTGACGGCGATGAGGCCATCGGTGTTCCAAGGGCCGATGGGCACAAAATCAGATTCAGGGGCAGAGAGGGGCCACGCGGGTCGCAGGGAATCTCTCCGGTTGGCCCATGATCCCATGCCGCACCCCAGGAGCACGTTGCAGCCCAGGTCGCGCGCGGCAAGGCAGGTCCCACGAAAGATGGGATCGAGGTAACTGAGGGGCGTCGGGGTCCAGGCAAACTGCCAGCCAGCCAACACCCCGATGGTCGGTCGCCTATGCCGATATGTGCGTGACATCTACTGCTCGCTTTCCATCTGCTGCCAGGCCCGGTCACTCATAGCTTACCGCAGGCAACGCGAAAAGTCAAAGCAAGTTCCACACCCGCACTCGGCGTCAAATTCCCCGGTTGCCTCGCGGCAGAGCTGCTTTGTAAAGGTCGCCGCGCGCGCGTCAGAATTGTCCACCAAAAAGACCTCGGCAGTCTGCTCCAGCATTAAAATAGGTGCTACTGGCGCGAGAGAGCATGGTTCAAAACTTGGAGAGAAGAATGATGACATGGTATAATATTAAAAGCCAGGGACGTAAAAGCCGGTGCGAGCTTCTTTTCGCGCCCACAACACGACAACAAATTGGGATACAAACGAATTCTCGTCCCGCACGGCCAATTCGCTGGATTCTGAATTCGTTACTGACTCAGGACTGCTTTTGAGCCAAGGAACCTTTGTAAACAACCACAACAGGGTCGTCGTTAGATTCGCCCATTACTCCGCCGCGCACTTTGCCGTACTCACTACCATCCGCCCGCCGTCCCTTTAGGCAAGGAGGTTCTGAAGATGAGAAGGACATCCACCTGCAAGGGACTAACGCGCCCCACTGCGGCTCATCTGCGATGAAATCGATCAAAGAATATCTCCACAGCCACTGGAAAAGCCGGGCTGCCGGGCTCAACCATTCAATGTTCAAGGGTTTAATAGTCCTGGTACTGACAATCGTTCTGTTGAGTTGTGGCCCTGCACTGTTGCCCGAACCATCGACCGCACACGAGTTGGGGCAGGTGACAGAGGTTCAAGATGTATTTGGAACGTTCTACGCATATGTTCCAATGACCGTGCCAGCGGAACCAGAAATAGTAGTGTTGGTGCATGGTACACCAGCAAAGGATGAATCTGCCGAATCCACCGCCCACTATTACCTTGTCAACTGGATCGACTTTTCCGAAGAACACGGCTATATACTCATCGTCCCGTCGTTCAACCAAGAGAATTTTAGTAGCCGCAAGGGCGACCATGCAATGGGTGGCTATCGAGGTTTGTTCGGACGGGAAATCGATGCGGATGAATGGGTGCTGCGATTAGTGAGGGCACACCAGCGAGCATTTGGGTCATCAGACGAGCAATTCTATCTGTACGGGCATTCGGCTGGGGGCCAATTTGTCGGGCGATTCCTCGTCACCCATCCCGAACACGTTAAAAAAGCCGTCATTACCTCTGCTGCCACGTATCCCCAACCAAGCACAGACGTCGCATGGCCGTTTGGCATGGGCGAACTCCACGCAGAGATCGAGTGGGATGAAGATACGATCAATCATGTGGATATTGTCCCCGAAAGACCAAAATGGCTGGCAGCGACACAGATTCCTCTCACGGTGATAGTTGGTCTGAATGACACAGCGGAACTGCCTTCGTTTCCTGGTCAAAAGGGCAAGAATCGTTTTGTGATAGGCCGAAACTGGGTACACGACATGCACATATTTGCTCAAGAAAATGGTCTTGAAAGCCGTTTCCAATTCGAGATAATCCCTGGTAAAGGCCATAGCATGAGCGGCCTCATTCTTTACAGCCAAGAGGCCCTGATTTCCAAGTGAGACAAACCGTATTTCAAAGCTATAGCATCATCCGTCACTTGTATCGCGAGCAGCTAGGCGAGCCGGTGTTCCTGGACATGCGAGGCCGCAACCCTGTGCCAAAACTCAGAGACCTGGCCCGACAAATGATTTCATAAAAGAGTTGTCATCCCGTCAATGACGTCCATGTACGAAATCAGACACCCGCCCCAGTCTCAGTAGATCCGATCTCGGTCGGCACTGGGTCCCCTCAGAACACTCGTGAATCTACCGGGTCTCGACATTCCAGGGAGGCTGTGTTACAATCTCGGCCAGCGCGACGCGAGGGGGCGGCGCGTTTGAAAATCAGACAAGGGCAAACAATGCATCTGGAAAACCTGCAAAGCCGGGTCCGGCAGCTCTTTAGGAGACGACGGAATCAAGTCGTCCTTGCGGTCGTAGGGATACTGGTGGTGGTGGTCACAGTGGGATGGCTGCTGGCCCGGCGCACCGTGCGCCAGGGCTGGCCCCAGACCGAGGGCACGCTGACGGTCGTGGGCCTGAGCGCACCGGTGACGGTCGTGCGCGACGGATACGGCGTGCCGCACCTCTACGCCGAAAGCGAGAGCGACCTGTTCTTCGCCCAGGGTTACGTCCACGCACAGGACCGCTTCTGGCAAATGGATTTGAACCGACGGCGCGGGCGCGGGACGCTGGCCCAACTCTTGGGTGAACAGGAACTGGCGACCGACGCACAGTGGCAGGCATTAGACCTGAGCAAGATAGCACAGCGTCAAGTGGCCGCAATGGACAGCGAAACTCGGGCCCCTCTCGACGCCTACGCAGCGGGCGTCAACGCCTGGCTTGAGGCGCACGAGGAGCGTTTACCTTTTGAATTCACCCTGCTACGCTGGCGAGCTCACGCGGTCGATGTCCCAGCTCCCTGGACGGCCGAGGATGCGTACGTCGTGGCGCTGGGCCTGGGCTGGCAGGTGGGCGCCTCCCGGCTTGACCCGACCCTGACGGAGCAGATCGCCGAGCGGGTTGGGTCAGAGCGCGGGGCCTTTTTGCTGGGTGCAGCAGTAGGTGAAATGCCACTGCAAGCACCCGATGAGGTGACAGGCCCGCTACCCGCGCGTTGGGCGTTGAGT
>Ga0180432_10010575_pt1 | contig 11022 bp, 11 predicted proteins | sample SS_ome_10_FD_132414 | JGI IMG/M metagenome (GOLD analysis project Ga0180432, IMG submission 132414) | Hypersaline lake sediment archaeal communities from the Salton Sea, California, USA - SS_1_MS_2 metaG | ecosystem: Environmental > Aquatic > Non-marine Saline and Alkaline > Hypersaline >... | reverse complement strand
GGCCTCACCCATCTCGGCGCATGGTGCCGGGAACATGTGCAGAATGGTGGGACCGTGATCACGAGTGCGCATCGCCCTGAGGAAGTCGACGCCTTCGCAGACGAGGCTTGCCTGATCTACGAGGGTGAGATCGTGGCGCAGCGAAACGTCGGTGAGCTTTTCGCGTTCGTCGACCAGCAGGGTGCGCCCATCATGGGCCTCGAGGACGCGGCCCACGTACAGCGGGTGCCGGGTCCCGAGCTTCGCTCCGTCTTGGACGGTACCTGGCAGGAGAAGGGTTCGAGCGCATGAGGCGTCGTCGCTTATTGCGGTTTGGGTTCGCATTTGCGTTGACCGCGATGGCGCTCGCTCCCGCCTTTGGCGCTGCGGTCGTGGATACTCAGGGCGAAGCCTGCGCACCTCCCCTTCATGTGAGGATCGTGCAGTTGGGCTTCACCGCGGTGGACTTGCCGCCGACGCCCAGCGTTCCTGTGCAACTCGAATTCGTTCGCAGCGTGAATCCAGGTGCACGTTCACCGAAGATCGATTGCGACTGTCCATCCCCTGTATCCGCGCGTGCGCCACCCACGATCACCACTGCTTAAGCTGCCGTTTGTCCACGTCCTCATCCCTTTTCGTTCTTCCTCTTCAGGAGGTTTTCATGTCGAAGTCCATTGATGATTCCAAGCACCTGCATCGGCGTGCGTTTCTAGGCAAGCTTGCGGTCGCTGGCCTTTCAGCACCGTTCCTTTCAGGCGCGCTCGCGCAAATGAATCACGATCACAACCACGGAAGTCACGGCGAGTCTATGCCCATGGGTCACGGTTCGATGGGTGGCATGGGCATGGGGATACACACATCCTCGATCGGCCCGGACGTTCTCGCCCCTTCGGCAATTCCATGGGCGACCGGCACCTGCGAGTTCTGCGGCATGACGATTGCCACACCCAGCGGTGGTGCCATGGCACCCGGTTTTCGGGAACGAACCTACGGCCAGATTCGTGTGGCCGACCCCGCCGTCCTTGCTGGACGCGGCGAGGTGCACTTCGAATCGCTCGCCTGCATGGTGAATTACGCCTACGCTCGAGGAATACGCGATGGCCACGGAGCCACCTTCTACGTGGCTGATGAGAGCGCGGGCACCACTCCAGATCACGGTTTGTTGCTTGCTCGTGACGCCACCTACCTATGGGCCGAGGGCCTCCAAGTCAGCATGGCCGCCAAGTTCGCCGCCTACCCGAACGAAGGTGCGGCACAGAGCGCGCTACAGCGCCTCGAGATGCCTGGCCGGCACTACGTGTTGTCGGCGTCCATGGTGTACGACCTTGCACCCATCCCTGAAATGAACCTGGTTCCACTCCTCGTTCGCGCGATGGAGTCGGGAGGCTAACGAATGCGTCGCCGCCACTTCCTCAAGCGGGGCGTGACCCTCGGGGTGTCGTTGCTGGCACCCTGGGCGGTTGCCGATCCGCGCGCTGTGGATTTTGGCGTGGACGTCTGTCCGTTTTGCAACATGCCGGTGGTGGATGGTCGCTTCGCCGCGCAAGCCATCACGGAGGGGGGTCGCACCCTCACGTACGACGCGATCGAGTGCCTCCTGGATCATGAGGCGGGTTACGGCCCGCCTCCACCGGCGTTCACGGAGCGTTGGGTGGCCGACCGGTTGGGTTCCAGCATGAGCGAGGTGTCGTGGCTCGATGCCGAGGAAGATGCGGTGCTGTTATTCCATCCGCGCCTGCGCACACCGATGGGCGGTGGTCTGGCTGCCTTCCTGACGGTGGAGGATGCCGAGGCGTTCGCCTCCAGGAACCTGCTCGAAGGTGCTGAAACGCTCACTTGGGTTGAGGCTTCGGAGAGAGCGTTGGAGCGCCCCTGGGTTCCCGCATGGTGATGCAGGGCATTACGGGACTGCACATCCGAGACGTGCTCAGGAATCCATGGGTATGGCCTGCCGGACTCGCGGTATTGCTTCTAGGGTTTGCGTTTTCGGCCCAGCAGGGCGCCGTTGGGCTCGTGAGTCTGGTGGCGACCCTGCAGTTGTACGTCCCTCCCCTCCTGTTGATCGTCGCGATTCCGTTGCTCACGAGACGCGAGGTGTGGGCATTCTGGGCCGCGCGCTCGAGTGCGCCAGGTCGCGCGTTCGTGGCTGCCTCGCTGGGAATCGGATTCGCCGTGTTCCTGCCCTTGCTGATTGGAACGACGCTCGCGGGTTTTCCGCTCGCGCTTTCCGTCTCGGCGATGGGCCTCCTTGTGCTCGCGCTGGCGCTGCTCGTGACCCTCTGGACGGCGTTGGCTGCTTTGCTTGCCGCCATCACCATGGACGCAACCCGCGCACTCGCCCTTGGTTTTGCGCTCTGGGCGCTGGGAACCCTGGCCTATGGTCCCGCCGTCGTCGGTTTGGCCGTCAACCTTCCGGACCGTCCCCTGTTCGGTCTGTTGTCTGCAGCGTTGCTGACGAACCCCGCGGAGGGGATTCGCGTCGGCTTGCTCGAAGTTCTTGACGTTCCTGTCCTGGTGGGTCCCATCGCTCTGCTCCTGCGCGAGACGCTCCCCGGCCCCACCCTGGCGTGGGGTGCACTTTCCAGCGTTGCCTGGTCCGCACTCGCAGGCATATTCGCTGCGGCATCGTTTGCTCGGCGCGACCGCTAGCGCCTTCGTAAACCCAACGGCTTAGCACCCGTTCCTCAAGCAAGTTCGTGGTTCCCGTGCGTGCTAGCGTCGCGCATGTCCAGCACGAGTGACGTCATCGTTCTTGGCGCAGGCATCGTGGGAAGTGCAATTGCCTTCCGACTCGCTGAACGTGGCGTGAACGTGCGCGTACTCGAGGCCGCCGAAGCGCCGGCGACCGGTTCCACGGGACGCAGCGCAGCAGGTGTGCGGGTGCAGTTCTCCAGCGAATGGAACGTACGACTCTCGCTCGCGGGGATCGAGGAATACCGGTCCTTCCCTGAGCAGTTCGGTCGCCCATCGGGATATTGGCCGCAGGGGTACCTGTTCCTCGTTCCCGAGGCTGCCTGGGAAACCCACGCGCAAGGCCTGACGCTGCAGCGCAGCTTAGGTGCACCCGTGGAGGAGCTGAGTCCTGAGGAGGCACAAAGGTGGGTCCCATTTGATCCGGTTGGCATCCACCGGACGACCTACGGACCTATCGACGGTGTCGTCGATCCGCATGCCCTGGCGATGGGATACCTGGCGATGGCACGGGAGCGAGGCGCAACGCTGCACCTCTCCTGCCCGCTTATCGAGGCTGCCTACCAGCAGGCTGTCTGGGAGGTGAAGACGCCTGCAGGCACCTTTGAAGCTCCCCTGGTCGTCAACGCCACAGGCGCCTGGGCGGGTGAGGTGGCTGGTCGGGCGGGCCTGTCACTCCCCGTCACGCCGTCGCGCCGAATGGTGTTCGTGACCGATCCACGACCTGGGGATCACGCCTATCCATTGACCATCGATCTTTCAAGCGGTGTCTATCTGCGAAGCGAGGGTGAGCGCATCCTGCTGGGCCGCTCGAATCCAAATGAGGTTCCAGGATTCGTCGAGGGCATCGACTGGGCTTGGCTCGAACCCACGCTGGAGCTGGCATTGCCGCGATTCGCATTCCTGGAGGATGCCGGCCTGGACCGTCGGGCGTCGTGGTGGGGGTACTACGAAGTCACGCCGGATCATGACGCCATCCTGGGTCGACATCCAGATACCGAAGGTTGGCTGGATGCGGCAGGATTTTCTGGGCACGGGGTTCAGCATGCCGCCATGGTGGGGCGGCTGATGGCCGAGGAAGTCATCGATGGCGCAGCGCACACCATGGACATTGGGCCGCTACGGCATGCGCGCTTTCTGGACGGGGACGCGTCCAAATCGGCTGAACGCAACATCGTTTGAGGGTGTGTGGCATCTGCACCTGGGGTGGGTGCATCGAGGGTCTACATTGCGCGTAGGGAGAGCGGGGCGATCAACCCCGCGCGAGGAAGCCTCAACGGCATGTTGAAGACGAATCGCCGATTTGGGTTTCACCCCCGCTCTCTCGAGCAGTGAAGCCGCTCAGCTACGAGGCAGAGCGGCTTCACTTCTTTGTGTGGCGTCAGCGAGGGTTCAGCGGTGTCCGCGCGACATGTCTCGGGACATGCCACGCCTCATCTCGGGCGCACCGGCTCGGTCCATGGCACCCATCGGACGCATGTCTGGTGCCTGACCATGCATCATCGCGCCGCCAAGACCGGCTACTCCACGCATCCGTTCACCCATGCCTTGACCCATTCGCTGGGTGTGAGCACGTTGCGTCAGATCGATCGTCTGCGTTTGAGCCGGAAGCGTGACCTCCACGACTGCAGCATCAGCCAAAGCGGTCTCGATCGATGCCTGGAAGGCGGCAGCGCTGTCTACGCCTTGCGTGAACTCGAGGGTCTGCGTTGCGGACGATGCATCTTCAGTGGCGAAGAAGGCAACGCTTACGGCGTCCCCTTCAGCGAACCCCATCAGACGAATTGGGAGTCCCCTCATGCGGTGCACGGCGTCATCCGCCTCGAGAGCCGGCAGAACGATGCGTTCGGTCCGCTCGCCCACCGAGATCTGAACGTAGTTGGCCTCAGCGAGTGGGGCTTCAAGTTCGCTTGCAAGCGCCGACTCGCTGGTCACGCCAGCTTCGGCTTCGAAACGGGCGGTCGCTGTCGCGCCTTCGGCTGGATCCTCATTGAAGAGGTCGATCGCGATCTCCGTGCCGAGCGGCAACCGCATGAGCGTTTGGGTGACGAAGTCGCGTTGCATGTCGCCACGTCCGCCACGTTGAGCGTCACCGAAGACGCCGTGCGCCAGAACGCGTGGAGCGATGAGCAAACCAAGTACGAGGGTCATAACAAGAAGAATCTTCGTCACACGTCGACCGGTGCGCTTGCGCGAAGGCTCTTGCACTTCCTGGGTTTGTGAGCTTTGGTTCGTATCCATGTTCATCTCCGTCCTTTCGAGCCCGTCATTGGGGCTTGCGTGCATCGTGGCGCGGAGATGTTTAGGTTTGATGTGGAATGCAGGTTGACGTCTCTACGAAACCTACATGTTTCCGGCGTAGAGTCGGGGACGATGTCAGACGTATCCCCCTTGACGACGCTCTCCTCAACGGCCTACCAGGGTGCGTTGGTTCTGATCATCGAGGATGACGCAATTTTGGGTGACACGCTAGCCATGATATTGGGTGGCGCTGGATTCCGCACCGAGCGAGCGAGAGATGGAAAAGATGCCCTTTCCCTTTGGCGGGCAGCGGAGCCGGATGTGGTGCTTCTTGACTTGGGCCTCCCGGAATTGGATGGTGGCGAAGTCCTAAAGACCATTCGGGCATCCTCCAACGTTCCAGTGGTGATCTTGACGGCGCGCGCGGAGGAAAGGGACGAGCTTGACGGGCTTGGCCTGGGTGCGGATGGATACCTCGTCAAACCCGTGACGCGCGAGAAGTTGCTTGCTCACCTCGAAGCCATCCTGCGCAGGGCGAAGTCCATGGATGTGGACGTCACGTTGCTTCGCGTAGGGGACGTCGAGGTCGACCTCTACCGCGTGGAGGCCCGTGTGGGCGGGCAGCGTTTGCCGCTCACACCAACGGAGTTCCAGTTGCTTGCACACGTTGCTCGCACGCCCGGTCGCGCCGTGGACCGAAGCGAGTTGTACGAAGTCGCGCTTCCCGACCGGGACGCCTACGACCGGGCCGTGGACGTGCACATTGCGAATCTTCGACGCAAGTTGCGTGAAGCCACTTCGAGCGTTGCCATCGAGACGGTTCGGGGTGTGGGGTACCGACTTACGGTAGGACCCGCATGAACCGGATCTCGGTTCGACTTGCCATCGCCATGTTCGCCGTGTCGATGATTGCGCTTTTCACCATTCCCCTGGCTACGACGCTTGCCGAGCGGCAAGCCGTGAATCGGTTGCCAGGCACCCTTCGTGACCAGGTAGATGATTTCAGTCGACCCGCTTTGCCGCTGATGCCGCGGCCTGACCAACGCGATCGGCGGATGGCTCAAATGGACGCGCCAGCCGAGTCGGTTGCGCTACTCACGCTGGTGAGGGACTTGCGGCAATTCCGGCAGACGAGTGTCGTACTGACCGTGGCCGTTGCGCTCTTGGCTTCCGTCTTCCTCGCCTGGCGTTTATCGTCTCGGCTCGCCCGACCCATCGAGGCCGTTTCAGGGGCTGCCGCTCGAATGGCTTCGGGTGATTTGGCGGCGCGCGCTAAACTTGACCATCCAGAACAGCATCCACTCGAAGTCCGGCTGCTTGCTGAGAACTTCAATTCGATGGCTTCGTCGCTGGAATCGCTTGAAGCTGAGCGGAAGGCGATGATTGCGGACCTTGCTCATGAATTGCGCAATCCACTTGCCACACTCACCCTTCGACTGGATGCAGCGGCGCAGGGTCTCGTTACACTCGACCGCGCCGAAGTCTCGACCCTGCAATCGCAGGCGAACTTGCTGACTCGGCTCGTTGAGGACTTGCAGACGCTGTCCCTCGTTGACGGGGGTCGCGTAACGCTGTCCAAGGAGACAATCGCGGTGCAGGAGCTTCTTCGCTCTGCTGCCGAGGCCTACGGTCCGATAGCGTCTCAGTCGCGGATAGGTTTGCACCTCGAGATGCCGGACGAGTTCATTCTGGTGAACGTGGATCGCGACCGGATTCAGCAGGTTCTCCACAATCTGCTCGAGAATGCCCTTCGGGCCGCATCCGATGGTAGCGACGTCCGGGTTGTGCTGCACGTCGAGGGTAACGAGGCCACGATTTCGGTCGAAGACCAGGGAGAAGGGATCTCCGTCTCGCCCCCCGAGCGAATTTTCGAGCGGTTCGTTCATGGCGATCGGCGCGATGGCCGGCGGTCGGGCCGTGGTCTTGGACTCGCGATCGTGAAGACTCTCGTGGAGATGCACGGGGGAACGGTTTTCGCGACTCGGCATGATTCCGTGACGTCGATTGGCTTTACCCTGCCCCTCAGCCGAACCTGAAATCAGGAATAGAAACGCTCATTTCTGCGCATTTTGTGATCAAAACGGTCGTTCGCTACATCTGACGAGGCTTCGCCGAACATTTGGCCGCCTTTCCTCCATTTCGTTGCGATATGCCGTTGCTAAGCGAACATTTTGGCTTCAGCTCGTCGAGACACACGCCATTGACATTTTCATGAATGAGCACGTACGATCATGGAACGTGGAAAAAAATGCACATTCGCAAATAAACGCGCAACGCGATTTGGTTGGGCATCAACTCCCAGAACAGCGCCGGAGGCGCATCATCGACCTCCTTGATTCTCAGGAGGCGGCGGACGTGGGTTCGCTCGCATCCACCTTCGGCGTCTCTACCGCCACAATCCGCCGCGACTTGCAGCAACTCGAGGAAAGTGGGCACCTACAACGCACGCACGGTGGTGCAGTCACGAGCAGCAGCACGGCATTCGAACCGCTGCACGCGGTGAAGGCACAGGAACGGCAAGCGGAGAAGAACGCCATCGCCCGAGAAGCCGCATCGTTCGTGAAGGACGGCGACGTCATCGCCCTGGATTCAGGCTCCACGACGCTTGCGCTCGCTCGGCTGCTCAAGCGGCATCACAACCTCACGGTGATTACCGCCGACCTCAAGGTTGCGCTCGAAATCGCCGACGCACCCGGCGTGGAAACCATTCTCGTGGGAGGCCAAGTCCGTCCGGGCCTCTACTCGATTGTTGGACCCACGGCTGAACAAAACCTCGGCCACTTCCGAGCAAATCACGCCTTCCTCGGCGCGGACGCCATCGATCTCGAAGCAGGTATCTCGAACGCAACCATGCTCGAAGTCGGCGTCAAACGCCAAGTCATCAACACAGCTCCTAATGTCGTCCTGCTTGCGGACCACAGCAAGTTCGAACGGACGAGTCTCGTACGCGTTGCAGAACTGAGCGCGTTCGACCAAATCATCACGGACGACGGCATTGCGCCGAGCATCGTCGATCGGTACGCCAAACGTGGAGTCCAACTCCGCTTGGCGAGAACGGAGACCTCTCTTTCATGAAAGACTTTCACGCCCTTTTCGGTTCCAATAAACCCATCATCGCGATGGCGCACCTACTGCCTCTGCCCGGTAGCGCCCTGTACGACCGCGATGGCGGCATGGCGAAGATCATCGACGCGGTGCAGGCCGACATTTCAGCGCTGCAAGCCGGCGGCGTCGACGCCATCATGTTCGGAAACGAGGGCGACCGTCCCTACATCACGCAGGCCACACCGGAATCGCTTGCCGCAATGACGCGCATCGTGACCGAAGTCAAATCGATGATCACCCATCCCTGGGGCGTGAACTACCTGTGGGATCCGGTGGCCACGATCGCTCTCGCGCACGCAACGGGTGCACAGTTCGTCCGCGAAGTCTTCACCGGCGTCTACGACTCCGACATGGGCCTGTGGGTGCCCGACGCTGCAAACGCGCTTCGGCTCCGCGCCAATCTTGGTGCCAACGTGCAGGTGTTCTACAACATCAACGCCGAGTTCGCCTCACCGGTCGGCACTCGGTCCCACGCGGCGAAAGCACAGAGCGCCGTGTTCGCAAGTCTTGCGGACGGCATTTGCGTCTCTGGACCGATGACCGGTCAATCCGTCGACGTGTCCCACCTTCGCGAAGTGAAAGACGTCATTCCTGAGACACCCGTCATCGCGAATACCGGCGTACGCCTCAACAATGTCGATCAGATCCTAGACGTGGCTGACGCCGCCATCGTGGGGACCAGCTTCAAGCGTGACGGGAACACCTGGAACCCGGTGGATCCAGAGCGTGTCACGGCCTTCATGGACAAGGTGCGCAGCCTGAGGTGAAAGATCTCGCCATCGGTATCGACATCGGCACGACGCTGACCAAAGGCGTCGTCATCGATGCTGCTGGCAAGATTCTCGCCGAGGCAGGCAGGGAAGCCACACTCATTTCTCGCCACCCCGGCTGGGCGGAAGAGGAACCCGAACAGTGGTGGCAGAACGTTCTCGAGCTTCTCAAGGAGTTCGCATCCTCCGGACTCGACCCTGACCGCATTGCCGCCATTGGCGTGAGCGGAATGGTGCCAGCGATGGTGATGATCGATGCCGAAGGATCTCCCATCAGGCCGAGCATTCAGCAAAACGACGCGCGCGCAGGCGCCGAAGTCGAGGAACTCGCCGAACGCTTCGGGCAAGACGCCTTCTTCGCCCAAACCGGCGGATCAATCAACCAGCAGGTGGTTGCACCCAAGATGCGCTGGCTCGAGAAGCATGAGCCTGACGCGGTCGCCAACCTGGCTACGCTGTTTGGTTCGTACGACTTCATCAATTACCGGCTCACGGGCGAGCGCACGGTCGAGCACAATTGGGCGCTCGAGTCCGGCCTGCTTGACGTGCAGACAGGGGACTGGTCCACGGACCTACTCAGTCTTGCGGGCGTACATCGTCACCAACTCGGCCGTATCGTCGATTCCTCCGAGGTCATTGGAGGACTCACCGAGCAGGTGGCAAAGGAAACCGGCCTTCTCGCTGGTACCCCCGTCGTGGGTGGAGCCGCGGACCACGTCGCCTCCGCTTACGTCACGACTGCGTATGCCGATGGCGACTTGGTCGTGAAGTTCGGCGGCGCGGGTGACATTCTCTACTCGCAAGCCAATCTCGTTACCGACCCGCGACTGTTCATCGATTACCACATGGTCCCTGGCCTCACCTACCTCAATGGCTGCATGGCGACGAGCGGAAGTCTGCTCAAGTGGTTCGTCCAGAACTTCGCGTCGGATGCAACGGCGGCAGCGGAGTCTGAAGGTAGGAACGTCTACGCCTGGCTCGACGATCGAGCGGCCAGCATTCCAGCAGGCTCAGACGGTGTCGTGGTCCTCCCCTACTTCCTTGGCGAGAAAACACCCCTGCACGACCCCAATGCACGCGGAACAATTCTCGGCCTCGCACTCCACCACAACCGAAACCATCTCTATCGCGCCCTTCTCGAGGCGGTCGCGTTCGGCTTCCAGCACCACGTCGACGTGCTCAACGAGCGTGGACTTCCCGTCACGCGTGTTCTTGCCGCCGACGGTGGTGCGGCAAGCGACCTTTGGATGCAGATCACTGCTGACGTCCTCAACCGACCCGTGCAGCGCCTCGACCGCCACCCAGGATCGAGCCTTGGCGCGGCGATGGCAGCTGGCATCGGCGTCGGCCTGTTCGACAACTGGTCCGAGGTCGAGCGCTTCGTCGAACTGAGTGATGCTTTCGAACCCATCCCTGCCCACGTCGACGTTCTGAACCGAAACTACGGTGTCTACCGCGAAACGTACGAACGCCTCAAGGATCTCTATCCGCAACTCAGCACCCCTCTCGAGGAGTCGGCATGAACAGCTTGAAGGACCGAGTCATCGTCACTACCGGTGCCGCGTCAGGCATCGGTCGCGCCATGGCCGAGGAGGTCTCGCGTCGCGGCGCTCATGTCGTGATTGCAGACCGCAACACCGAGCTCGCCCAGGAGGTCGCAAGCCAGCTTCCGGATGCCTCGTTCCAATCCATCGACGTGACCGACCGGACGAGCGTGGAGGCAGCCTGCGAGCAGGTCTACGCGCAGCATGGCCGCGTGGACATCCTCATTGCCAATGCCGGCGTGAGCACCATGAACACCTTCCTCGACCTGAGTGACGAGGAGTGGAACTTCAACCTGAGCGTCAACACGTACGGAACGTTCCTGACCCTTCAAACCTTCGCCCGCAGAATGGTCGAGCAGGAACCCATCCAGAATTCGGAACTGCGAGGCAAACTGATCGCGACCGCCAGCATGGCAGGCCGCGCCGCAGCACCCCTGTTGGCACATTACTCCGCATCGAAATTCGCCGTCATTGGCCTCGTCCAAGCCGTCGCCAAGGAACTTGGGCGACACGGCGTCACGGCCAACGGCGTCAATCCAGGGTTCGTGGCGACTGCGATGCAGGACCGCGAACTGGCCTGGGAAGCCGAACTTCGCTCCATGACCCCACTTGCAGTGCGTGAGGAATACATCACGCAAACGCCTCTTGGGCGCATTCAATCTCCCCACGATGTGGCTCGGGCCATTGGATTC
>Ga0180432_10010574_pt1 | contig 11023 bp, 7 predicted proteins | sample SS_ome_10_FD_132414 | JGI IMG/M metagenome (GOLD analysis project Ga0180432, IMG submission 132414) | Hypersaline lake sediment archaeal communities from the Salton Sea, California, USA - SS_1_MS_2 metaG | ecosystem: Environmental > Aquatic > Non-marine Saline and Alkaline > Hypersaline >... | reverse complement strand
CATGGGATGCGATGGTGGCAGTAAAGGAATCAATATTGAAACCAGAGACATGGGTCCAGCCTGTGCTGCCTATACGGCCTGTTTGGGAAAGTATGGAATGAGCCACTGCGTCGGGAACCTGGAACTGCTGCGTCACTATGATATCGGAAACTCTACCTTGATGTTGGCGCAGCTTTACCTCTTTGTCGATTGGGTTGATATGCTGTCCCTGGCTCAGAATATAAAGTGTGTAGTTTCGGCGAGGGGGGATTGCGACAAGGTCCTCGCCTGCATGAATCGTGGTGTGAAGGTCACTGATTGCACCCCTTCTGAGGATCATGACCGGGGCTACTATTGCGCCGATGACAAGAAACTGGCGAAGTGCATGCAGGTAGTGGACGGACCGTTCACTACGACGGTCGAGATCAGTGTGAATTGCTCGAGCCTGGGATTGAAATGCGCTGAGATGCCGGTGGATATAGGGAATCCCTGGATCGCCTGTGTCAATGAAAAGGTGGATGTCACTGACGGGATAGAGGTCACTTGTGATGGAACAGTGGCTAGCGTCACTTTTAACGGGGGTGTTATGAGGGAGGATTGCAAGACAAGGGGGGGGCCTGCACTCCGGGAAGTTACGCCGACATCGATCAGATTGAAGAGTATGCATTCTGCGACGCTCCGGCATGCGACAGCGGCACCTTTGTGGATCATTGCGAGGGGGACAATCGGCTCTATTGCTCCTATGACAAACAAGTATCCGTGCCTTGTGACGAATTCGGGTTGGTATGCCGTGAGGAGACCGTTGATTCAACCGTGCGAGTTACTTGCTCATATCCAGGCTGCGAAGTTTTCCTCCCCGACGAAACCTGCGATGGAGATACGGTCACTTATTGTGGGCCGGAGGGCTACAGATCGGTCTCCTGCTTGGATCTGGGATTCATAGCCTGCAAAAGGGATGAGTGGGCCGGGACAACGGTTGGCTGCCAATCAGACTGGTTATTTCCGTAACTTGTGGCTCTACTCAAGGGGTACCGCGGTCCAGGAGGTTCCGTTCTCGATTTCGAGTTGCAGGTAGAGACACAGGACCGGTTCCTTTATCAGGACGGCTGCGCTGATGTACTCGATCCCTGGTTCCAGCTTGTACTTGGCCCTGGTGACCGTCTTGCCACCCTTGAAGACGGTGAACTTGTAAACGTTCTTTACTCGCTTCACCTTGATGGTGAGGCCTTCCTGCGAGAACTTCGACGACCTGCGCTTCTTGAAAAGCTTGTGCTGCTTCAGCGATTTGAAGCCGCCGTCTTTGAGTCGCTTGTCAATCTCGTCGCTGTCTCGCTGGCGGCACTCGGTGCAGGTGATGTGGAGCATAGTGCCTTCATTGGTGCAGGTCTGTGCAAACACGACCCGGCTGTCCATTCCCATCGAATCGGAGAAATACTCGGGAAACGCCACCTGCTTGCCGTCCGCCGAGATGGCGGGAAGCTTGATCGGGTCGGCCGCTAGGGATGGCATTGAGAGCAGAAAAACTACCAGGAGTGGTAATGTTTTTGTCATTTTCGCTTTCGGACAAATGCCAGCAAAACCAGGAGGAGGAGTGCCGGGGGATTTGATGTGCTTGTGCCGCAGCCGCAGGAGCCTTTGATTATTAGGTTGTCGTCGCCGCCGGTGGTGATGGTGAAGGGGGTGGCGGATTGGGTGGGGACTTCGCCGAAGTAGCCGGAAATGTAGACCAGGCATTTCTCCGAGGGGGTGTCGGGGACTGTCCAGGAGTAGTCGAGCCACTGGGGGTTGCCCATGTCCACGGTTATTTCGATGATCTCCCAGTTCTCGCCCAGATCGGTCGAGTAGCGCAGGGTGACGTCGTCGATGCCCGTAGTCTCCCAGGTGATCTGCTGGGTGCTGCCCACCTCCCAGACTTCGCCGCCGTTGGGGGAGAGCAGGGTTATCGATGGGCCGGTGATATCGTTGTTGACGTCGACGTTGACCGGGTCCTCGGCGGTGTTGCCGGAGGTGTCGGTGGCCCTCGCGGTGATGGTGTGGGCGCCGTCGGTCAGGGCCACGGTGTTGAGGGCGTAGGACCAGGTCTCGGTGCCGGTGGCCAGAGACCAGGAGCGGTCGTCGACCTTTACCTCCACCCGGTCGACGGTGGTGTCGTCTGAGGCGGTGCCTTCGGTGGTTATGGTGCCCATGATCGTACCGTTCTCGGCGGGGTAGGTGATGTCCACCGTGGGGTTCTGTGAGTCGCTGGGCAGTTCCACTTCCATGCCGGCGATGAAGGCGTCGCCGTCGTCTTCGCTGCCCAGCTGAATGGTCATGCCGTCGCCGTCGGACACGGTCACCGGGAAGGACTTGACCACCGCCGTGTTGACGCCGCCGGCGTCTGAAGAGATGTCGTAGTCGCTCAGCACCCGCTGACCCTCGATGTCCACGTTGATGTGGCGCGGGCCGGTGTAGGCGTCGGCGAAGTGCAGGCGGACGGTGTAGCTCCCGTCGCCGACCTCGGTGAGATCGAAGGCCGGGTAGGAGGCGGTGGCGGTGACCCGGTGGAGGACCGAGCGGTAGACGTCGGCGGGGGCGGCGTTGGCCACGCCGGTGGTGTCGACGCTGTCGGGGTTGGTCCAGTCCTCGCCGCCGTTAAGAAAGTCGTCGTCGCGGCTCCAGCCGGTGACGTCGTAGGCGTTGTCGCCGCAATTGATGCGCAGGTGCAAGGGCGGCTCGGTGGAGACGTTGACCGCGGCGGTGTCGTTGACGTTGCCGGAGGAGGCCACCACCCCGAAGTTGCCCTCGCTCCCGTCGGACGTGAAGATGCTGGAGTGTTCGGTCATCGCCGATCCCGAGGAGGCCGGAGCCAGGGAGCCGCCGGCGGTGGCGGCCCAGTCGATCACCGTGGCGAAGGGGTTGTGGTGCTGGTCGTAGGCCCGGGCGGTGAAGGTGGCGGTCTGCGACGGTTGGATGGATACGCTCGACGGGGTTATCTCGATGCTGTTCAGCTCCGGCGGGCCGGCCACTTCCAGGTTGACCTCGTAGCTCTGCGGCGAGTTGGAGGCGTTGGCGCAGGCCACCTCGACGATCTCGGAGTAGTCGCCCGCGGCCAGGCCGGATATGTCCACCGCGTTGGTCAGGGTCTGGTTGTTGCCGCCGCCGGTGCGGGTTACGGTCAGCCACCCGGCGCTCTCGTTGGCGGTGACCTGGCCCAGGGTGCCCTCGCCGGCGTTGGTGACGGTCACCGACTTGTCCGCCGGGTTGGCGCCGCCCTCACTGGCGTTGAAGTCCAGGGAGGTGGGGGCCAGCGAGAGGGTGGGGGACGAGGGAGCCACCCACAGGTGCGGCACCCCGAAGTCTCCCTCGGCAATCTTCAAGATGTCGCCGGTCCGGGTGTTGGCGATGTAGATGTAGTAGTCGGAGCCGAACTGGGCGGTGAAAGTGCAGTATCCCGGGTCGGTGGAGAACTCGGGGTTCTGCATCTCGGTGGCGCTGTTGGGCTTCCAGATGGTCTGCACCTGGCCGTCGTTCTCATCGCGGATGTTGCAGCCCTGGTGATCGATGCGCAGGTGCATGATGTGGTACTGGTTGTCCGGGGACATGGAGGCGTTGCAGCACTGATTGCCGCCGTCCATGCGCGAAGAGATGTCGTCGCCGTTGCCGCCGCCCAGGTCGCTGGTGCGGGCCATGTACAGGTAGTGGTAGGCCTCGCCGATACGCTGGCCGTCTTTCGACAAACCCCCGTCGAAGGCGTGGTTTAGGATCTTTACCGGGTCGCCCGAGGGCTGGTTGCTGACGATCTTCTGCTTCCAGGTGCCCCGGCCGCCGGCGCTCTGGGTGTCCTTCTCGTAGTAGTCCATGTAGACGATGTACTCGTCGCCGTTGGACGGATCCACCCACCAGTGGGGGGCAAATGCCTGCTTGCCGGCCACCGATTCCCCGGCCACGTGGTTGCGCGAACCCCCGCCCAGGGAGCGGATGTAGGCGTTCCCCTGGTTGTCCGAGCTCTGCCCGGGCCACTTGCTGATTATGTTGTAGATGCCGTACACCACCCGGCTGCCGTCGGGCGAGAGCAGCGGTTCGGAGACGCTGGCGTCGTCGGAGAGCTTGTGGACCGACATGTCGCTCAGGTCGATCCAGAAACACTTGCCGCTCTCGTTGTCGTCGACGTAGACCAGCTTGCCGGTCCGCCCGCCCAAAAAAGTCCTGACCTCCGAGGCCGAGGCGGTTACGCTGGTCGCCGCGCCGGCACAGACCGGCAAAGCCAGAATCGCGGCTATACACAGAAGCCGAAGCATGACACCATATTTTAGCACAATCCCGTTGAAAACGGCACGTTAGCGGAGTAGCATGGTGCCATGGAAACCCCCTATCTCATCGCCCTGGTCGCGGGAATCGCCCTCGGTTTCATGATTCTGATCTACCTGATCCTGATTTCCTACCAGCTGCAGAAACTGCTCTCCCGCACCCGCGAGGAGGACAATTCGGAGTTGGAAGGCACCCTGGCCTTCGTTTCGAAGGGCAAGGATGCCGAGCTGGATGCCTACAAGGCGGCGGCCAAGAAGCTCCTGGCCGAGAAGGACGCCAAGATCCAGGAGCTTTCCGGTTCGATGGAGCCGATCATGGCCGAGAAGCAGCGGGAGCTGCAGACGCTCAAGGCGTCCATCTCCGAGCTGATCCGCGAGAAGGAGGAGAAGCAGAAGCTCCGCGACGAGCGCGACCTACTGGAGAAGGAGAAGCAGGAGGAGTTCGAGGCCCTGACCGAGTCGATCCAGGCTATGGCCAAGGAAAAGGAAGAGTTCGAGAAGGTCACCAAGACCATGGACGCCATGCTCGAGGAGAAGTACGAGGAGCTGGACCAGTTGAAAAAATCCATCGAGGAGCTGGAGAACGAGAAAACCGCCTCGGAGCGCGAACTGGTCGAGGTGCTGGCGGAAAAGGAGAAGAAGATCCGCGAGCTGGAAAAGCCCAAGAAGATCGTCGAAGACGAAGATCTCTCCGACTGAAGCTTGAAAGCAATTCCGACAATACTGGTGGTCGCTTGCCTGTTCTCGACCGATTGCGCCCGCGAGAAGGTGCTTCGTCCGCCTACCCCCAAGGAGATCAGCCTGCAGCAGGAAGTTTTTTCTGAGCTCAACCGCCTGCGCAAAAATCCGCGCGGCTATGTCCCCATCCTGAAACGATACAAGCAGGGCTTCAAGGGCAACCGTAGATACATCTCCGAGTATGTGGTCCTGTTGACCCAGGAAGGGGTGAAGCCGGTGGACGAGGCCATCGAGTTTCTTCGAAAGGCCCCGGCGCTGCCGGCCCTGAAGCTGTCGGCGGGGATATCCCGGGCGGCCCGCGACCACGTCCTCGACCTGGGGCCCGACGGCAAGGTGGGCCATTTCGGCACCGACGGCAGTTCCCCGGGCGAGCGGCTGCAGCGCTACGGCAAGCCAGTGGGATACGTTGCCGAGAACATCGGCTTCGGCGATCCGCCGGGGCGCAACATGGTCACCATCCTGCTGGTCGACGACGGGGTTCCCGACCGCGGCCACCGCAAGAAGATGCTGTCCGGACGCTACACCCAGGTGGGCATCGCCTGCGGCGAGCACAAGGTCTACCGCTATATGTGCGTGATCGACTTCGCCGAGAAGTTCGAAGAGAAGGTGGTTACTTCCCTGGACATTGAGCCCTGACGTCCGGATCGATGTTCTTGCCTCCGTAGGCCTTGTCGAAGTGGGTCGAGAACTGTTGGGCCAGCTTTTTGGCTCGCTGCTCGAAGGCCGACTTGTCCGCCCAGGTGTTGACCGGGAAGAGCACCTTCTGATCGGGGATGTTAGGGCACTGGACCGGGACCTGGGTGTGGAAGATCGGGTCGCGTTTGTATTTCACATCCTTCAGCGCGCCGCTCAGGGCGGCCTGGACCATCTCGCGGGTCAGCCGGATGTCCATGCGCTGGCCCTCGCCGAAGGGCCCGCCGCTCCAGCCGGTGTTGATCAGATAGACATTGGTGCCGTGCTTCTCCATCTTCTCCCCCAGCATACTGGCGTACATGTCGGGGTTGCGGGGCATGAAGGGCTCGCCGAAGAACCGGGAGAAGACCGTCTTGGGATCGACGATGCCGGTCTCGGTGCCGGCCAGCTTGCTGGTGTAGCCCATCAGGAACCACAGCATGGCCTGCTGCCGGTCCAGGCGGGACACCGGCGGGATCACCCCGTTGGCGTCGGCGGTCAAAAACAGGATGGTCCGGGGATGGCTTCCCACCGGGGGATCCTTGATGTTGGACAGCTCGGTCAGGCGGTAGGAGGCCCGCGAGTTGGGGGTGAAGCGATCGTCGAACAGGTCGAAGTGTCCGTCGGGATACATCATGGTGTTTTCCACGATGGCGCCGTGCTCCAGGTAGGGGGCCTGGTGGAACACCGCCTTGTGGATCTCCGGCTCTTTCTCGGGATCCAAATCGATCAGCTTGGCGTAGCAGCCGTACTCGAAGTTGGCCACACCGTGATCCGACCAGCCGTGCTCGTCGTCGCCCAACAGCGCCCGGCGGGCGTCGGCCGACAACGTGGTCTTGCCGGTGCCGGACAGTCCCAAAAGCAGGGCGATGTCCCCGTCGGGGCCCTGGTTGGCCGAGCAGTGGATGGGCAGGATGCCCTCGCCCGGCAGGTAGTAGTTCATCACCGTGAAGATCAGCTTCTTGACCGAGCCGCCGTAGGCGGAGCCGTAGACCACCCCGGTGCGCCGGTCGAAGTCCATGGCCACGGCCATGTTGGAAGTCTCGCCGCTCTCGGTGACCCGCAGGCGGCCCTGGTAGCGCTTGCGATCCAGCTTGTCGTAGGGCAGCACCAGGAGGGTGTAAGGCCGTTGAGCAAAGACCGACTTTTCGATATCCGCGGGGACCGGCCGGAACATGTTGTCGGTGAACAATGCCGACAGAGCCTGATCGGTAATTGTCCGGATGGGCAGGGCCCAGCGGGAGTCGGCTCCGACCACCCGGTCGGTGACGTAGAGTTTTTCCTTAGCGGCCATGGTGGCCAGGGTGTCTTCCATAAGCATATCGAAGGTGGAGGCCTCGATGGGGATGTTGTTGGGTGAGTCCCAGTCGATAGTGTCTTCGCTCTCGGGCCGCCGGACCGCGATGGTGTCCTTGGGGCTGCGGCCGGTGGACTCGGGCGGCGTCCAGGTGGCCAGCGCCCCGCATGCCGAAACCAGCGCCTCCTTGCGGTCGACCGACTCCTGGATCATGCTCTGGCGGGCCGGGTTCGTGGCAACGTTGTTGTGGCTCTTCAACATCTCGGCGACGCGATTCTCGAAAGACATTCCGGACTCCTTTGAACGCGGAGAAAGCAATCATGCTTCAATGCAAACTGGATTTCAATGGCAAAACGACGCCATCGGTGCTCTAATGCCGACGATGAAAGCGCCTAAACCGACTCTTGAAATCCTTGAAGGAGGCCGGACCTTGTTCTCCTCGTCGGGCAAGTGGCTGCATCCCCTGTTCGAGGCGGAGAAGTGGCTGGAGGAGCAAGATGTTGATCTCCGGCGCTTGGAGCTGCGCGACAGCATCGTGGGCAAGGCCGCGGCGTTCTTGATCGTGCACCTTAAAATCAGCCGGGTGAAGGCCGGGGTGCTCTCGAAGCTCGGGGAGGGAGTCCTCAAGAGGCACGAAGTGTCATATAGTTGCGACCAACTGGTGGAGAAGGTGCTGTGCCGGACCGAGCAGGAGCTTGCTGAAGTCGAAGATCCGCAGGAAGCCTACCGGATTCTTTCCGAGAGAATCACGGAAAAATAGCCGGGCCGGAGGTGATGTTCTCGACCCCGTCGCCGAAGGCGAACGACGGGCTCTGGCTGGTCGAGCCGTCATTTGCCAACGAAATGATCGTTAGGTCGGTGACCGCGCTGATCAGGCAAAGGCCCGCCAGGGAACCTTCCCGAACGCAGTCGAGGTGATCCGCCAGCGGGACTCCCGGGATGGTCTGGGTGGCCACCGGTGGATCCTGGGACAGATCCAGTACGGTCACGCTGTCGTCGTCCCAGCTGGTGACCAGGGCGGCTCCGCCGCCGGGATGGATGGCCACCCAGGAAGGGTAGGGCACCGCCACTCCCTGCCAGGACAGGATCGAGTCGGCTCCCAGTTCCGCCACCATCACCTGGTGGTTGCCCGCCCCCCAGGGGTCGGCGCTGGGGATCAGCGCGCGGGTTCCGTCGGAGTTGACCACGGTCTTGTTGCCCATCGACCCGACGCCCATCACCTGCTGGTCCAGGATGCTGCCCGAGAACAGGTCCACCATGGTGATATCGTAGGGGGGGTCGTCGATGGACAGAGCCCCGCCGGAGATCACCGCCCGGCGGTTGTCGGGCAGGATGGCCATGGAGGCCGGCAGGGTGATGGGAAACAGGTTGTAGCCCGAAGGCTGGGCGGGCTCGATGTGCGGCTCGGTGCCCTCGAAAGACAGGAAGAACAGCCCGCCCTCCCCGCTGCGGTGAACCAGCCAGATGCCGCTGCCGTCCGGCGCCGGCACCAGGTCGGCGCCGGAGAAGCCCAGCTCGCGTATGTCGATCACCCCGCCCAGCCGGGTGACGGCGCCGGCGCGGTCGACCGAGAAAGGCGCCAGATCGTGCTGGTTGTGGCCGGGACCCTCGCCCAGCACCACGCCGAAACGCCCGTCGGCGGTGAAAGCCGCCAAAGACGGCGCCGATCCACAAGTCAGATCAGTGCCGGTGTCTTCCAGGGTACCGTCGGAACGAAGTACCAGCACCGAGGCCAGGGTGCCCGGGTCGGAGTTGGCGTCGTGGGGATGCGCCACCACCACCGGCCGGTCGCGGTCTTCGGCGTTTTGCAGTTCGAAGGGGCCGGTGGTGTCGGGAGCCTGGTCGTTGTCGTCCACCCGCGGAATTCCCCGGATGGTGACCGCGGCCTGGTCGGTTTCCACGTTTCTCTTCGAGTCCCATACGAATACGCCGTCCACACCGGCGGGATCGAGGATGATTTCGGGTTGGTAGCCGGTCAGCACCGTGGCGGGATCGAAGTTCTGGCCGTCGGTGCTGTACTCGAAATTCAGATCCGCCGCCTGCCCGGCGGGGCCGCTGATGGAGAAGGAAACCCGCACTGGCCCGCGCTGCCAGGAGTCGATGGGATCCAGAGTCAGCTCCACTGGAACTTCGGAAGCTTCATCGCCTGGAACACCTCCATCATCTCCGGGGATTCCTCCATCATCACCGGTCTGGATCTCCTCGCCGTCGGGGAGCCCGGCGTCATCTCCGCCGCCGCCGTTCGAGCAGGCGCAAAGCCAGATCGTCAGCAGAAATATTGGGATTTTTCGCAGCATGCCTCGATGCTAGAACAGGCGTTGAGACGGGTCAATCCAGATTCGCGCAACTTCGGGCGGATTGTGGTAGTATGTGAATTAATGAGGAAATACCTGGTTGCATTTCTTTTGTGCGGGTTTTGCGCGGGGTGCTCGTCCGGGGCGGTGGACGAGTGTCTCGACGGGGTGATGGTGGGGGACGAGTGCATGCCCGAGGACTGCGCCGATCGGGACTGCCCCGAGGGGTTCTTCTGCGCCGGCGGGGTGTGCAAGGAGGCGGCCTGCGTCGACGTCGACTGCCCCGGCGGCCAGAAGTGCGCCGGCGGGGTCTGCTATCCGGAAGACTGCGCCTGGCGGGACTGCCCGGGTTTGGGCGAGGTGTGTATAGACGAGGAGTGCGTGCCGGCCAGCTGCGTGGGAGTGGAATGTCCGCAGGGCCAGCGCTGCGCCGGGGGTATGTGCTGGCCGATCGACTGCGAATCCCAGACCTGCCCGGGCTACGGCGAGGTGTGCATCGAAGAGGAGTGCGTGGACCGAAGCTGCGTGGGGGTGGAATGTTCGCCGGGCGAGCAGTGCGTCAACGGGTTCTGCTACCCGGAGAGCTGCGGCGGGCAGGTCTGCGCAGAGGACGAGGTTTGTTACCAGGACGAGTGCATCCACGAGGAATGCCTGGGGCTCAACTGCCCGGCCGGCGAGCGCTGCGTCAACGGTGTGTGCGTGAGCGTGGACTGCCCCGAGGCCTGCACTTACCAGAACCAGTGCCAGACGGCTATGTGCGGCGGCGAGGAGTACACCTGCCTGTACGACCAGACCGACCGCACGCCCGCCTGGATGAAGTCGGGCAACTGCTCGGACGGGGATCCCTGCACCGAGAATGACACCTGCGCGCAGGAAACCTGCACCGGAACCCCGATCGTCTGCGACAACCCGCCGCCGGACACCTGCGACGGAAACACCCGGGTGGCCTATCCTTCCCAGGGCACCTGCAAGAACGGGAGCTGCGAGTACATCCCCTTCACCGAGGAATGCCCGCTGGGCTGCAGCAACGGGGTGTGCCTGGGGGATCCCTGCGGGGGAATCAGCTGCGATCCGGGCGAGGAGTGCGTCGGTGGCGAATGCCGCTGCGGGGGGACCGGCCCGGACTGCGCCAGTCCGGAGAGCTGCTGCGGCACCAGCTGCGTCGACACCAGCAGCGACGACGACAACTGCGGCGCCTGCGGTAACAGCTGCGGGCAGAACGCCGGCTGCAGCTCGTCGGCATGCTCGTGCGACGCCGGCTTCGACAACTGCGATCTGGACTGGGGCAACGGCTGCGAGGCCTCCCTGACCTCGCTTGCCGACTGCGGCTCCTGCGGCAACACCTGCGACTACGACCACGCCACCGAGAGCTGCGCCACCGGCACCTGCGAGTTCACCGGCTGCGAGGCCGACTGGGTAGACGTCGACGGCAGCCTGGACAACGGCTGCGAGTGCCAGATCACCGATCCCAACGACCCCCCCGGCGACGGGATCGACACCAACTGCGACGGCATCGACGGTGACGCCAGCCGGGTGGTTTTCGTGGCCTTCCAGGGCGACGACCAGAATCCCGGCAGCGCCAACAGTCCCAAGGCGACCATCCAGGCGGGGATCGACACCGCGGCCAACACCGCCGGCAAGGACCGCGTGTACGTGTCCGAGGGCACCTATGCCGAGAAGGTGACCCTGGCCAACGGCGTGTCGGTGTACGGCAGCTACTCTTTCCAGCGCGACGGGGAGCGGGACGCCGCCTATCT
>Ga0180432_10010573_pt1 | contig 11023 bp, 6 predicted proteins | sample SS_ome_10_FD_132414 | JGI IMG/M metagenome (GOLD analysis project Ga0180432, IMG submission 132414) | Hypersaline lake sediment archaeal communities from the Salton Sea, California, USA - SS_1_MS_2 metaG | ecosystem: Environmental > Aquatic > Non-marine Saline and Alkaline > Hypersaline >... | reverse complement strand
GTGCGCCGCCTGCGTGAATTCTTTGATCGGAATGTTCGTGTCGCGGAGGGTGGCCGGGTTGATTTGCCTCTCCGTGCTGCTCTCCGTGGCCGGGTGTGGTCAGAACTTGGATGTCATTCTCGCGACCACCACCAGCACCCAGGATTCAGGCCTTCTGGATGAGCTACTTCCCATGTTCGAGGAGCAGACCGCCTACCGCGTAAAAACTATTGCAGTCGGCACTGGAGAAGCTCTCGCCATGGGGAGCCGAGGGAATGCCGACGTGCTCTTGGCTCACGCTCCGCCGAGGGAGAAAGAGATGGTTGAGGCGGGTTACGTCGTCAACCGGCAGATCGTAATGCACAACGACTTCTTGATCGTCGGACCTGAGGGAGACCCAGCCGGAATCCATGGCAGTACGGACGGCGCAGAAAGCGTCTCGAAAATCGCCGAGGCCGAAGCACGGTTTGCGGGCCGCGGTGACAACTCCGGCACTCATTTCCGCGAGCAGAGTCTCTGGGAAGCCGCTGGATTGGTCCCTGATGGAGAATGGTACATCTCGACGGGGCAGGGTATGGGAGCTACGCTCATGGTCTCCGCAGAATTGGGCGCTTACACGTTGACAGACCGTGGTACGTATTTGGCGACGCTGAACCGGACAAACTTGGTTCCTCACGTTGAGGGAGATCCACTCTTCCTCAACATCTATTCCGTAATGGAGGTCAACCCAGACAGCTTCCCGAATGTGAATAGCTCCGGTGCCAAGGCGTTCGGCCAATTCCTGCTCGGAAGCGAGGCCCAAGAGGTAATCCGCGTTTTCGGGGTCGAACAATACGGGCAACCGCTCTTCATCCCGGATGCCGGAAAAAGCGAGGATTCGCTTACGCACTGACACCATGGAACTCATCTGGGATGGTGTAACAGAGGCCTTGTCCCTGCTGTTCAAGAGCGATCCAGCAGTACTGCGGATCGCTCTGCTTACACTCGAGCTTTCTGGGCTGGCCACGCTCATAGCCCTCGTATTTGGAATCCCACTGGGCGCCCTGTTGGCATTCAAAGTGTTCCGCGGTCGGGGATTTGCCGTCAGCCTCATCAACACCGGCATGGGGTTGCCGCCGGTTGTGGTTGGGTTGTTCGTCTCCATCGTGCTATGGCGAAGTGGCCCGCTCGGTTTCCTGCATTTGCTGTACACGCCCGGCGCAATAGTATTGGCCCAGTTCTTCATCGCCTTACCCGTAGTAACTGGCCTGACGATGGCTGCTCTTCAACAGATCGACCCGAAACTCTTGCTCCAACTGAAGAGTCTAGGTGCGTCGCGGCTTCAGCTCATAGGTGTCTTACTGTGGGAAACTCGGTTACCAATGCTCGCGGCGGTAATCGCGGGGTTCGGTGCCGTGATATCGGAAGTCGGCGCGGTCATGATGGTAGGTGGCAACATTTTGGGTCGCACGCGCGTGCTGACAACCGCTACAGTTCTCGAGACTCGCAAAGGCAACTTCGAGGTTGCGATTGCGCTCAGTCTGATTCTGTTGACGCTCACTTTCCTAATCACCTGGTGCCTCACCCACTTTCAGCAGCGGAGCGCAGCGCGTTGAGCGACAACGTACTTGAGTTGCAAAACATCATCGTTGAGTACGATGGTCGCACCGTTCTAGATGTCCCGCACCTCGATATACGTCGAGGTGAAATCCTAACCCTGTTGGGTGAGAATGGGTCGGGAAAGACCACTCTGCTACGCCTCTTGGGGTTGTTGATACAACCTCGGCGCGGCCGCGTGATCTTCGGGGGGGAGCAAATAGACTATTCCAATGTCCGTCAACTCTTGGAACAAAGACGCAGGATGGCCGCGGTCATGCAGGAACCTTTGCTTTGTAGAATGAGCGTGCGCCGAAATGTCGCGTTGGGTCTTCGTTTCCGCGGCCTGAAAAAAACCGACATTGAAGAGCGCGTTGAAGTGTGGTTGGATCGACTTCAGATAGCGCATCTTGCCGAGAGGCCGGCATCAAAACTCTCAGGCGGAGAGGCACAGCGAACCAGCCTTGCGCGCGCAATGGCCCTCAACCCGGAAATTGTGTGCCTCGACGAGCCCTTCGCTGCACTCGACGCGCCCACTCGACAGACGCAGCTACAGGAATTCCAGGCGGTGCTTGCTGATAGTGGAGTCACTGCTGTATTCGCTACTCACGATCGAGGCGAAGCCGTTGCCCTTGGTGACCGCATAGCGGTGCTCGTCAATGGTTGCTTGGCGCAGGTTGGATCCACCGAAAAGATCTTCACCTACCCCGAAACGGTTGAGGTAGCCCGCTTCGTGGGCGTCGAGACACTTCTGCCAGGCCGCGTAACGGAAATGAACAATGGAACCGCAACGGTGGATTGTCGTGAGTTGGTCGTCGACACCAACACGAAGTGCGAGGTGGGTGACGATGTGTACGTAGCGATACGCTCCGATACGATTCATATCCAGGGTGCGCACGAGGTCGAAACTGGCGGGTCGTTCAACTCGGTCTCCGGGCGTGTAACGAGAATGGTCCCTGCAGAGACGCACTATCGGATCGAACTGGACTGTGGTCCACTAGTTGTTGCGGTGGTGAGTCGTACACGGATTCGGGAGTTGGGCCTCCACATTGGCAGCCGAGTGTATGTAACGTTCCCGTCGTCTGCTGTACACCTTATCAAACGGACCAGTGGATAGGGTCGGCCATATTCGGTTTTCCCTACTTGCCGCGATCGGACGGATTGGCGAAGGTGATCGAATGACAAAGAGAACATACGCAGACGTTACTCCGTTACTAGCTCCCCAATCGATTGCTGTGGTGGGAGCGTCGGCCACACGGGGTAGCTTCGGACACAACCTCTACACCAATCTCCGTAATTCGGGCTTCAGCGGAGTATTGTATCCCGTGAATCCAAACCGCCGCTACATCGAGACGGTACCGGCGGTGCCGAACCTGGCCGAGTTGCCGGAACCGGTGGACTTGGCAATCCTACTTGTGCCTGCCGCACGAGTACCAGAGGTAGCTCGACAGGGTGTGGAGGCTGGCAATGTCCGTTCGCTGCTGGTCCTATCCGGTGGCTTCAAGGAAGCTGGATCGCAAGGTGCGATCTACGAGGAAGAATTACGAGGGGTAGCGCAGGGTGCTGGCGTACCGCTCGTGGGACCCAATTGCGTTGGGATCATCAATACGGATCCAGATGTGCGAATGCACGGGATGTTCGCCGAACGGCCCATGCCTCAGGAAGGACGCATTGCCTTCATCAGCCAATCCGGTGCTCTATGCCTGTCGATTCTCGATGCAGCGCGATCCCGCGGACTCGGGTTCTCCAAGTTCATGAGCATCGGTAACAAGGCAGACGTGAACGAACTCGATCTCCTACGGTACCTTGGGGATGACCCGAAGACAGAAGTCATTTTGATGTACATCGAGGAGTTGAGCTATGGTCGCCAGTTCATAGAAGTGGCTAGAGAGTTAACGATAAATCGATGTAAGCCCATCTTCGCATTGAAGAGCGGTCGATCTCCGCAAGGCGCACGGGCGGCGCGCAGTCATACTGGCAGCTTGGCCGGATCGGATGCGGCCTACACTGCGATTCTCGGCCAAAGTGGAATCCACCGCGTCGAGACTATAGACGAGATGTTCGATTATGCGACGGGATTCGAGTCGCAGCCGCTACTAACCGGACCGCGTATTGCCGTTGTCACCAATTCAGGTGGGCCGGGCATAATCGCCACTGACGCTCTGGTGAGTGCGGGCTTGAAAATTGCCGAGTTCACGACCGATACGATTTCACGACTCGCGAGCTTCCTTCCTGAGCACGCATCCACCGGCAACCCATGCGATCTCACTGGTGACGCAGACGAGGAGCTTTTCAAACAGACGTTGAAAGTCGTGCTCGACGATGAAAATGTGGATGGAGCGATCGTGATTCTCACGCCAGTGAATCCCGGTGCCGACGCAGCGATTGGCGAGGCTACCGCCGGGGTAGCCCGGGCATCCAACAAGACCACCTTCTTCTGTTTTCTCGGGGTGAGCGACTTCACCGAGGGTATCAAAGTGTTGCATCGCAACGGGCTGCCCCACTTCCCGTTCCCGGAGAATGCGGTGCGGGCTCTTGCTCACATGCCATGGTATAGAGAAGTGATCGAGTTGAAGTCGGGTAAGGAAGTGCCGACTTTCGAAGTCGATCGCGGCAAGGTCCAATCGGTGATAAAGGAGCATCTAGCGGAAGCGCCCAGAAGATTGCTCAGCCAGCACGAGTCTCACGCCATCTTTGAGGCCTACGGGCTTCCGGTGCTGCGGAACTTGCTCGCACGGTCACCAGATGAAGCGGCGGAACTCTTCGAATCGAAGTTCGGGCGGCCAGTGGCGATGAAAGTCATGAGTCAAGACGTAATCCACAAGTCGGATGTAGGTGGGGTCGTACTCGGCGTGGACAGCGCTGCGGGGTCAAGTGAGGCCTACCTACGAATCTCAGAACAGGTTCTGCAGCACATTCCCGAAGCCAAGATCGATGGCGTATTGATGGAGGAAATGGCTGGCGAGGGAGTGGAAGTGATCATTGGTGGCAGCCGCGACGACAAGTTCGGTCCAATGATCATGTTTGGACTCGGCGGCCGCATGGTCGAGGTCTGGAAAGACGTCAACTTCAGGTTGGCTCCGATGTGGCGCGCGTCAGCCACGCGCATGATTCGCCAGATTCGTGGGTACAGGTTACTTGAGGGAATTCGAGGGGCACCGCCATCGGACGTCCGCGCCGCCGAAGAATGCATTCTGCGCCTCGCGCAACTGATGTGTGAACATCCCGAGATTCAGGAGTTCGACATCAACCCGCTGATCCTCTACGGCTGCGGTGAGGGTGCAGCGGTCGCGGACGGGAGGATGGTCATAGAGCGTGTTGATGGATCCAACTGAGATTGGTGGTGCAAGCCGAGTTGTTGCAGTGATTGATGATTCGAGGAGTGGTGCGTCGGCTCAGGCGATTTGTCGCTTGGCCAGGTCTGCAAACAGGCCCCCTTGTTCGAGCAGGCTCCGGTATGTGCCTTGCTCGACCACCTTGCCGCGATCCATTACGTAGATCCGATCGGCATTCACTATAGTGCTCAGCCGATGGGCGATGACTATTCGAGTCGCCTGAAGGTTTTCGAGGCTATCGCTGACGTGAGCCTGTGTGCGGTTATCGAGTGCACTCGTGGCTTCGTCGAACATGAGGATCCGAGGTCTCGAAACAACCGCGCGCGCGATGAGCAGGCGTTGGCGCTGACCGCCTGAGAGCGTGCCGCCACCTTCCATGATGAAGGTGTGCATGCCCATGGGCATTTGTTGTATGTCGCGATCCAACCCAGCCATCTTCGCTGCCTCTGTGGCATCATCGATTGTGAAGCGCGAGGAACCGACGATATTGTCGAATATGCTGCCTGGCAGCACCTGGGCATTTTGCAGCACCACGCCTGTCTGTTTTCTTACGGACTGCACGTCCATAGTGGCTAAATCTTGATGATCGTAGTATACCGACCCGGATTCAGGCGTCTCGAAACCAAGCAGCAGGCGCAGTAGGGTCGACTTGCCGGCTCCAGAAGGTCCGACTATCGCTATGAACTCGCCCTGGCGCGCTTCGATCGATACGTCGTCGAGGATCATTGGGCCGGACTCGTCGTACCGGAACGATACGTGGCTCAACTCAATCTCCCCTCTCAACTCGCCAGGATCGGCTCGTGTCCGATCTACCTCCGGGCTGCTTTCCAGAATCGGCTTTGCCCGTTCGTAGAGCGGCACGATCATCAACAACGAAACCACCACGGAACTCATTTGCAGGCTGGAAGAGAGGAACTGCCCGAACGCCGCGTTGAAAGCTAGGAAAGATCCGGTCGTGATCGCACTGCCGCCTGCGTCCGTCGGGCTCGAAAGGGCCATCACGAGTACTCCGAAGATGCTCATCGATGCGACTACGGGGAAAACGCTGTTGAATACCTGGAGCCCGTTTTGTATCGAACCTACCTTGAACGCAACTCGTTTCTGTTCTGCAAAATCTCTCGCCCAGACCTCGAATGCCCGAGCTTCGGCTCCAGCTACTCGCAACTTCGACACGCCGGTAATGAATTGGAGAACCAAACCCTCGATCTTTCCACTAATCTGCTGCAGTGCGCGTTCGAGTTTGAGTACTCGCAGACCCGTAAGGATGGTGGCCGTTGCAGCAACCAGCACCAGCGCTAACGCCACTATTGCCAGTCGCCCACTGTAGTAGAACAGCAGAGCAAAGCTAAATACCGAGAATATCCCACCGAGCAAGGATGAGATTGTAGCTCCCGTCAACATTCGACGTATCTGGTCGATGCCCAGAGACCTTCGAGCCAGGTCGCCAGCTAGGTATTCGCGGAAGAATGGTGCTGGTAGTCGCAGCAGACGATCCCATACGCCTGCCTGCACTGCAGCGCCCATCTTCGTTTCCATGCGGAGTACTGCTATGCCTCTGGTCAGCTGGAACATTGCGGACCCGACTGCCATGACGGCCAGAATGGTCGTGAGCTGCAGTAGCTGATGCCGCGCCGCGCTCGGGATGATGGAGTCGAAGATGATTCCAGTTGCTATAGGTGTAACGAGCGCAAGCAAGCCAACCGTTACAGCCATTGAGAGCATCGTGACCATGTCATTCTTCGAACTCGCTTGAACGCCGAATTTCAGCAACTCAAATGCGGTGAGCACCTTGTCTGGGAACGGCCGGTACAGTACGAACGCGAACGACGAGATTTTCTCGTCGATTTGTGCTGTTACTTGGGTCCGTGTTCCCGTGGCCGGGTTCACCAATACGTAACGATGTCCAGGGGCGGGTAGCAGCGCGACAGGCTCGGAGTCCTTTTCCAGGAATGCCAAGACCGGCCCATTGTCGCGCTTCCACCAAGCACCACGAAGAGCAACGCGACGGGTTCGTAGGCGTGACGCGCGAGCAATTGCATTCAATGGATCAGCTTGGCGACTGCCATCAACGGCGACACCTGGATTGACTATCTCAATTCCTTGTTCCTGCGCAACCAATCGACAGGCGGAAAGAAGTGCGTCGGAGTCTTCACTCGCAATGTCCGTCATATCGGACTTGGGGTCCATGGTGGCAGCAAGCACGTGTACCGCCCTGTCCATGGCCCGACGGTTTATCTCCCACTTCTTACAAATCTGCTCTCGCTCCGCGCGGCTTGTCTCTTCCTTTGCCCGTTCGAGACATTGCATGGTCAATTCATGGAATGCCTGCAATGCGCTCCAAAGCCTGCGATTCTCGAGAAGTTGCACGGTAGGAGTTGGCTCTAGACTGCTGCGGACCGACGCAGTGATCCAAGTCCGGCTGGAAAGGGGTGTCCAGCCCGTGGCACTGGTTACCGATATTTCCCGTAAGCCCATGAAGCGGCTTTCTCCTACGTCGTGACGCACCCACGTCACGCCTACTCCCACCCTCGCCGATTGCCCTTCGTCTATCGTCAGGCTCTGACCAGCATTTACGTCAAAAGAGTGTTTGGGCGGGACACCCTCCGCGATCGCAGCGGACAACCTGGAGAGCCACGCATCGATCAACACAGCGAGAGTAGTCCGGCCTTCCTCGTCATCGGCAAGTTCATGCAATTCCGAAGGAGTGAGTTCGTACAAGGAGGTTCCCGGTGATCCCACGACAAGGATACCTTGGCTCTCGTCGCTCGACGTAGGAGGCATGCCGCATAGCAGGGCACCCGCTGGGAGCCGCATCAAAAAACGACGGGCACCCGACGCCTTACCGTCCTTGACGCCTACACTGAATACATCCGCACTCCCAGCGCAGACCAGTGAGAATTTGCCCGGATCCTCGAGCAAGAAAGGCTGGTTGGCGGCCAGTTCACGCCTGACTCCCTCTCGCTCGAACACCTCGCGTGCAGTCGTCATGGACGTCTTCAGCCTTCGGCGCTGGTGAGTTGCACGTAGGGTCCACCTTGACGCATGAGTTCATCATGCGTACCTCGTTGAACGACTTTCCCTTGGTCCAACACAATTATCTCGTCGCAGTCACGGATCGTACTGAGTCGGTGCGCAACGATGAGACATGTGCACCCCCTACGCCTCAGATTTGTGTCGATTATCTGCTCTGTTACGGGATCCAGCGCACTGGTCGCCTCATCCATGATCAGGATTGAGGGGTTCCCGACCAGAGAGCGAGCGATCTCCAACCTCTGACGTTGCCCGCCACTGAAGTTCCGGCCACCCTCCTCAACATGACCGTCGTATCCTCCCGGACGTGCCGCGATATCGTCGTGAATGCGAGCGTCTTTTGCCGCCTGAACAATTGCTGTCTCGGGAACGGTCTGGTCCCAGAGCGTGAGATTGTCGCGGATGGTACCCTCGAACAAGAAGATCTCCTGGTCAACCATGGCCAACGAACTGGTGATGCGGGGAAGCGAGACTTCGGTTCTTGGTTTTCCGTCAAGGAGAACTCGGCCATCCCACGTTCTGAAGAGGTCAGCGCCAATCTTGGCCACTGTCGATTTGCCGCTTCCGGTCGCTCCAACCAAAGCAACTCGCGATCCCGGTGGGAGATCGAGGCTGAAACGATCGAGCAGCGGAGGCGCCTGACGGTTGTATCCGAACGTGATTTCCACGAACCGCATGTGCCCTTGAAGCTTCGATCCATCTTCATCGCCGTCGCCGGATGTATCGCCGATGGACGACGAATCGGCTTTGTAGCGGAGCACGTCGTCCAACCTGCCCAGGTCACCCTGGATCTCCTGAAGGGTGCTGCCCATGCCCACCAACTGTTCGACGGGCGAGATGAAACTCGACATTAGGCTCTGGAAGGCGATTAACATACCCATGGTCAGGTGGCCATCCATCACACGCAGCGCACCAATCGATAGGATGGCGACTGTGTTCAGAGCAGTGAGTAGAGGAGGAACGGCAAGCAGAAACTGCGTGTACACACTCAGATCCTGTTGTGCGTTCACCACCTTTGCGTGTTGTCCCGACCAACGAGAAAAGAAGTCCGACTCAGATCCTGTAGCCTTCAAAGTCTCTATCAGCTGCAGGCCTACCATTGATGTTCCAACGAGCTTGCCCTGCTCTTGCAGGAGCCGCTGATTGCCGTCCACTCTCTTACGAGCAACGAAACGCAACGCTCCTACATTGAGAAGAGCCATTACGATCCCGACAATCGTGAGCGTCACGTCGTAGTAGAACATCAGCACCGCGAAGAAAACGATCGTCACGAAGTTGAGGAGTGTTGTCGCCAGCTCGCCGGAGAGTAGCTGCGCCACCCTGTCGTTTATGGCCACCCTCGAGCCTATCTCGCCGCCGTACCGCTGGGAAAAGAACTCCATGGGAAGGCGGAGCACATGCCAGAAGAACTGGCCAGACATGCGCAACGCGAGCTTGGTTTCCAGCCGCAGGAGGAAATGTTCCCTGAGCCAGGTCAACGCCGCCCGAAGTACCGCTGTGATTGCCATACCGATCAGGAGCGGCGCGAGCCAATCTCTGAGGCCTTTCACGAGGACTTCGTCTACGAAGACTTTGGTGAATATTGGGATTACCAACCCGGGGATCACGAGTGCGAGACTCGCGAGCACTACGTAGACCAGTGCGAGCTCGGATCCCGACATGCGCGCGCGCATGCCCCGCAACATGCTCCTTTTCTGTCCACCCTTCTTGAAATCGGCATTGGGCGTGAATGCCAACGCTACCCCGGTGAACGCCTCGTCGAACTCTTCTGCGGATACGGTCCTGGGACCGCCAGCCGGATCGTTGAGGTAAACACGCTTCTTCTTGAAGCCTTCAACAACGAGAAAGTGGTTGAAATTCCAGAATACAACTAGCGGTAGCGGAAGCGATCTGAGACCCGCCGGTTCTTTCTTGAACCCCTTGGCGGTTAGGCCGTACTCTCTTGCCACCTTCAGCATGTTGCTTGCCTTGGTACCGTCGCGCGACACTCCACACGCAACGCGCAGTTCTTCCAAGGGGACAAAACGTCCATGATAGCCCAGCACTATGCCAAGTGCTGCAGCTCCGCACTCGACCGCCTCCATTTGGAGAACGGTAGGGGTCCTGACTCGCTTTGCCTTTGACTTCTGGTTCGGTGTGCTCATGCCGACAGCTTCGACTGCAGCGTCAGTAGATGCCGAGCGATCGCTTGAGGATCGGAATGACGAGACTCACGGGTCGCTGACGCTCCACTACGATTCTCGCGGTGCACGATGTACCGCTCTCCACGCGGATTTCGGGACCACGGGACGACCAGACATATCCGCTGGGATTCTCTGGGTCCATGAGCAGCTCGACTGCAATCTCGTAAGGCTGGCCGTTTTGCGAGAATTGCTGTGCCAGTTCCGGTATGCCGAGAACCCGAATCATGCTCTGCTCGGTTACCGGAAAGGCGCTCATGGACTTCACGCGGCCTAGCAGATAGCCAAACTCCTCCGGCCTCACCGTTGAAAGTGCGAGCTCAACTTCCATGGCCGAACGAATTCGCTTGCCGTCGTTCAACGGAACATAGATTAGCGCCTCGAGTCTGCCATCGAGGGGTTCCAGGTTGAGCAGCCTCATGCCCTGATGCACATAGTCGCCTTGGTCCGCCATGATTTCTACCACGCGTCCCTCATGCTGGCTCGCAACATAGGACATGCGGTTGTCGGTCATCGGCTCACCGCGAAACAGAGTGGCAACGACCTGCCCTCGTTCGACCACATCCCCGATACCCACATGAATGTTTGTGATCTCACCGGGTTGTGATATGAGTACTCCGCTCAATCCGCCCCTCGTCACGAGGATACCTGAACCGCTGACCTTGGTGGCCACCGTGCCCAGAAAACCCCATACAACGGCTGTGACGATCAAGCCGGTGAGCGCGATGAGTGCAAGCCAGCCACGGCGGTTGGTGACCCGCATCAACTGGTCTAGTTGGTCGGGCGATGATAGCCTTTCTAATGCAACTTTTCGGAATATCGATTTTTGCATTATGGCTTCGTTCCCGGCGGACTCAACCTTCCATTAGCTGTTTTAGGAGTTTGTCAAACCTCGATCCAGCAAGATGTATGCTATCCAGTACT
>Ga0180432_10010572_pt1 | contig 11023 bp, 8 predicted proteins | sample SS_ome_10_FD_132414 | JGI IMG/M metagenome (GOLD analysis project Ga0180432, IMG submission 132414) | Hypersaline lake sediment archaeal communities from the Salton Sea, California, USA - SS_1_MS_2 metaG | ecosystem: Environmental > Aquatic > Non-marine Saline and Alkaline > Hypersaline >... | reverse complement strand
CTCTCATAGGCGTCCTCGACGGGCAGGTATTGCTCGTCGGGAGCGAGGCGTTTGCCGAGAAGGTCATCGATATTTACAAGGGCGACGCAAAGCCCGGCGCCAAAAGCTCCGCGCTCATGGCGCGCGTGAAAGACCTCGGTGATCAAACGTTCTGGTTCGTCGCCGATATAGATGTCCCCGCCGAACCCGGCGCAGGTGCGGGAATGGGCATGATGATGCCCGGGCTCGACCCGTCAAAGATAAAGGAGGTCACTGTCAGCGGTAAGGTCACACAGAAAGCGCTTGGTGTTAAGGCTGTGCTGGGGTGTGCGGACGAGGATTCCGCCGTTGCGTTGCTGGGCGGCCTCAAGAATGGCGTGAACATGTTGGCCGGAATGTCGGGGATGTTCATCGGCGGCGATCCGGAAGCCGCGAAGGCCGTGAACGAGCTGATTCAGGCCATCAAGATCGGTGCAAAAGGTGCGTCCGCCACCGTAGACCTCACCATAACAGCCGAGCTTGCGGAAAAACTGAAGGCTATCGGCGAAAAACTCCAGAAGATGCAGGGGCGGGGCGCCGGAATGATGGGCCCGCCCGGGGGCGCAATGATGATGGAGATGGAAGAAGGCGTGGAGCCCGACGCGGATTTGGCCCCGCTGGAAGAATAGTGCCCGACGGGCCGGCGGTGACGATGCTTGCGGATCGGAACGACGAAACGCGGCAAAAGGAGTTGAGAGAATGTGCGCTCGCAAATACCAGGGGATTCTGGCGTTCGTTTCGGCTTTGTTTCTGTCCGGATGCACGTCGTATCGCGTGGAGGGCCTTTTCACGCAGCCCGTTTTAAAGACCTATACGCAGCACACAATCTTTGGCTTGGCCCCCGAGCGCGAGCAGATCCTGATGGCCGCTTACCTGAATGCGTTCCCGAAGGCGGGCAAGGCTTTCGTCGACGGGCAGAGCCTGCTGTCGAACGGCGATGTGGCCTCGGCCCGGATGGCCGAGGAGAGCAGGCTGCGCATCGCCCAGAAGCTGGGAGTGGAGGCAATCATCCTTGCCTTCCACGAGCAGAAGCTGGAAGGCGAATACAAGATTGATACCCTGGTGATGCGGATTGTGGACGCAAACACGGGCGAGATCGCGGGCTCTGTGATCGTGCGTGCAAAGTCGCAGTCCGGAGCGCCCGTGGGGGCGCTTGCCCGGAAGGCCGTTGCGGCGGTCAAGGCGCATCTGGAGCTTAAGCCGGTCGACGGACGCGGCGTCCGTCCGGACGCGTCGCGCTCGGCAATCAGGTCGCGAGGTCTCGGTATTCGCGACGATCAGTTCTGAATGTCGATTTCATCAAGCGGGTGAGGGAGTGGTTGCGGGTTGCCGCGCGACCTTGAGGGCCACGTCGAGCACCATGTCGCCCATATCGCTTTCGAATTTGATCTCCACGCATGGCACTTGTTTGGGCCGGTGAATGTAGTGGCCCAAGCCCATAACGGTGCGTGGGATGGAGATGAATGTTTTTATTCGGTTTTCGGCCAGAATGCTCTTTGCCACGCCTGCGATCATGTTGGCCAACTCGCCCACCCCGTCGGCCAGGTATTCATTGCTTATGTCGCCCCCGCCCAGCATTTTCGACACCACCTTTTGAGCCGCCTGACGAGGGAAGCTCAGCACCACTGATCCAAAGGCGTCTCCGGATAGGCCGATGATTGCCGAGACGTCGTGACAGGGCGTGTTGTCTTCCTTCAGGCCCACGCTTGAGCGCTTGGGAGTTACGCCCACGGCCGATTCGAAGACCTGGGTTATAGCCATAATGAAAGGGTTGATATACTCCACTCGCATTTTTCGGGTGTCCTCATCCGTGGGGGCGAAAGAGACAAATGCTTCCCCCGTACTGATCACAGAGACGGAATTCGCTCTTTATCTTGGATTATCGGCAGAACTGCGGCCGAGTTTGCTTATTTCGCCGCCACAATAGTTGCAAAGGACGCCGCGGAGACCCCGGTACACGCGGCTGAATTGCATGGACCCCCGCCCCGAGACGCCGAGAATTACAATGAGCACTAATAATATGTCGGCTCCCGGCTCGTGCGTACGGCGCAAAGCGCGCCCGAGGGCCGTGTTTCTGTCCGGCGCGCGGCTCCTTCAGCGGGGTGAATCATGGAGATTCTGCTGGTCGACGACTCCGCCACGATGAGGCGTATTCAGAAGAACCTTCTGGCAAAACTAGGCTATACCGACACTATCGAAGCCGAGAACGGTGTTTCCGCACAGATAAAGCTCGAACACGCCGACGTCGACCTGATCTTGCTCGATTGGAATATGCCGACGATGAACGGGCTCACTTTTCTGAAGAGCATCCGTGAACGCGGCATACGGACACCCGTTATCATGGTTACGGCTGAGCGCCAGAGGGAAAACGTGCTCGCAGCGATGCGGGCGGGTGCCGACGCCTACGTGATCAAGCCCTTCACGCCGGACGTTTTGACAGACAGAATAACAGCCGTTATGGGCAAGGACACTAATGCGGCGGAAGCGTGTTCTGTCAACGAGGGGCAGCCCCCAGACCGGACCTCCGACGTGTTTTGGCACGAGCTTACCGCGCGCGACGTGATGACGGCGCGCATCGTGGCCGTGGGGCCGGAAACAACTATTTTCGAGGCAATACGCCTGCTTATTGCCGAATCCATAAGCGGCGTGCCGGTATTGGACGATGGCGGGCAAGTCGTCGGGGTGATCACCGAGAAAGACCTGCTTGTCGGCGCCCACATGCTCGAAGCCGAGAAGGTGCACGTCTCTTTTATCATGACGCGCAACGTGCTCACAGTAACAGAGGGCACAAGGCTGCGCGATGTGATTCATCTCCTCCTTCGCCGCGGGTTCAAACAGTTACCCGTTGTGAGCGATGGCCGGCTCACCGGGATCATTGCCCGGCGTGATATACTAAGAGTCATCGGTTCGGTCCGGTGGGCCGGCGCATCGGTAACCTGGGCGCCTTCGCCCGCCCCCTGCGGGAGCGAGTAAGGCCGCTATCCATTTCGCCGTACCATGCACACACCCCGGTCAGGCGTCATCGCTGCTGATTCTTTTTTCTATCTTTCCTCGATGCACTCCTCTTTTTGTCGTGTCATGAGGCATCCGCGCGGGTTTTTTCCCTTTTTCTTCTTCAGTTGGCCGGAAGTCGTCTTCGCCTCTGCATTCTCGTTTTGCAACTTCCCTATCGGTGTACCCGGCGGGTATCAGTTCTAAATGCGGGGTGGTGTGGATCGGGCTTGGGGGCGTCTCATCGGCTATTGCTTCATTGTAACTGCCAAGTGACATTGCTAAAAAGCATAAACTCTTTATCCCTTACGCCGAACATTGTAGCAAACCATATTGTTAGGATGTTGTCTATGCCGTGACGGTGGTGTTATGTATAACGGGGATGTAGAATGCTCGGTGCGATTGGCCACCTTACGACATCCGGCGGCGCTCGAAAGGCCGCGCGCTCGAAGCCCCGCAAGAACTTGCTTCTGCAACTATGCTCGTGGCTCAAGCGAGAAACGAGGAAGATGATGAAAGTTCTGCTCGTCGACGATTCGTCCACTATGAGACGTATCCAAAAGAATGTGCTGGCCAAGTTGGGCCACACCGATATTGTTGAGGCCGAGGACGGCTTGTCGGCACAGGTTAAGCTCGAAAGGATACAGGTAGACTTGATCCTGCTTGATTGGAATATGCCGAATGTCGACGGTCTCACGTTCTTGAAAGCCCTGCGGGAGAAAGACGTTAGCACGCCGGTCATAATGGTTACCACCGAGGGCCAGAAGGAAAACGTTATCACCGCCCTGCAGTCGGGTGCGAACAGCTACGTTGTCAAGCCGTTCACGCCGGACATTCTCCAGAAAAGGATCAACGCTGTAATGGAAAAGGTGCACTCATGAACAGCCGGGAAGGTTTTTCCACATCCGCTACAACCCGCCATTGGGGAGACTTTGCAGTGGCTGAGGTCATGACAACGCCCGTCGTGACGGTCACGCCGCAAACGAGCGTCCGCGATGTAATACGCCTCTTGCTCAACGAATCGATAAGCGGAATGCCGGTGGTAGAAGCCGACGGCAGCATCGTGGGGATAGTAACCGAAAAGGACCTGCTGGTCGGCGGGAATATCCTCGCCGCCGACGTGACGCCGGTCTCGTTTGTGATGAATCGCAAAGTGACCACCGTGGACCCTGGAACAACGCTCGACGAGGTGGCCGAAGTTATGGTCCATCTCGGGTACAAACGACTTCCTGTCGTGAGCGACGGTATGGTGACCGGGGTGATTTCGCGGTGCGACGTTTTGAGGGTTGTAGATCAACACAGCTAGATACAGGGTCGGCACCAGGGCTACTACAATGGAAAGTTTGCCCGCAATACGGCAACTGAATCAGATAACCGGACAGATCCTCGCACTCAGCCCGGGCGATTTTCAGGAACTCGCCCATGTCGTTCGAGAGATAGAGGAATGGTCGGGGCCCGATGCTTGTTCGGACGCCCATCGCGAGCGCGCCCGGGAAGCCATCGGCCGGATAGAGCAGATCATCCTCCAAGAGGTGGAGGACCCCGAGGCGGCTCTCGCCGAGGTCGCGGCAATTCTGGGCGAACTGCAGGAGGGGATTGACGATGATGGTGGAGGCAACATCGCAGAGGATAGCTCCGCCGGCGCCGTTGAGGCCACCCTTGCGACCGGCCAGGTTTCGGACGCCCTCCCGCAAACACTTACACACCGGCCGTCTCAAAAACCCGCGGGCGATGAGACGCCCGACGAAAAAGCCCGTAACGCCCTGCCCGAAGACGCTGATCCAGATCTTCTTGGCGAGTTTATCACCGAGTCGCGCGAGTACATTGAGAACGCTGAGGCGGCCCTCCTTTCTCTCGAGACGAGCCCCGATGACGCTGAAGCCGTCAATACCATCTTTCGCGCCTTTCATACCATCAAGGGCACCTCGGCGTTCCTCGGTCTTATGCGGCTCTCGGATCTGGCCCATCATGCCGAGTCGCTCCTGAGCCGTGTTCGCGACAACGAAATACGCTGCACCGGCGGCTACGCAGATCTCGCTCTGCGGTCGGTGGACATCCTCAAGGATCTCATCCAGCAAGTGCAAGACGCCCTCGGGGGCGAGCCGATGGGGAAGCCCGGCGGCTACGACGAGTTGATCGAACTGCTGGCGGACCCGGAAGCCGCCGGGGTATCGGATGAAACCGACCCGCTGCGCGTGGGCGACATTCTTGTGGCAGAAGGCAAGGCCGAGCGCGAGGAGATCGAAGCGGCAGCCGCCTGCCAGGGCCGGCGCCCGATCGGCGAAGCGATTGTTAGATCGGAAGTCGCACCGGTCGCCGACGTCGCCAAAGCCATACGCACCCAACAAACGCTCAGCGGCGCCGGCCGCGCCGGGGAGTCGAGCGTGAGGGTGCGGACCGACCGCCTCGACAACCTCGGAAACTTGGTCGGCGAACTTGTCATCACCCAATCGATGGTGGCCCAGGATCTTGAAGCGGCCACGCAGGCCGACCAACGGCTCGGGCGGAACATGAATCAACTTGCCAAGATCACGCGGGAACTGCAGGAAGTATCGATGTTGATGCGGATGGTCCCCGTGAAGGGTGTTTTCCAGAAGATGGCCCGGCTTGTCCGCGACCTGGCGCGAAAAGCGGGCAAGGAAATAGATTTCGTGACGAGCGGCTCCGAAACCGAACTCGACCGAAACGTCGTCGAGCAGATCGGCGACCCGCTCGTGCACATGATGCGCAACGCCGTCGACCATGGCATCGAGATACCCGACGAGCGCGAAGCGGCCGGGAAACCCCGCAAAGGGCGCGTGGAGCTTCGGGCTTTTCATCGGGCAGGCAGCGTGGTCATCGAGATAGAGGACGACGGCAAGGGCCTCGACAGGGAGCGTATACTCAAAAAGGCCGTGAGCGGGGGCCTCCTGCGGGAGGGTCAAGACCTCGCCGATCAGGAAGCATACCGCCTGATATTCAACGCGGGCCTTTCCACGGCCGAGAAGGTTACCAACGTCTCGGGACGTGGTGTGGGAATGGACGTTGTCCGCAAGAACATCGAGTCGCTCCGCGGGCGGGTCGACATCAACTCCACTCCGGGCAAAGGCTCGATATTCACGATTCGCATGCCCCTTACGCTTGCTGTGATCGATGGGCAGTTGGTAACGGTGGGCAAGGAGAGGTACGTAATTCCCACGACCTCAATCGAGCGCTGCCTGCGGCCCGCGGCCGAGCAGATGACCACGGTTCAGGGACGCGGCGAGATGGTGACGGTCCGAGGCAGTCTTCTGCCGATGTTTCGCCTCTACGAGTTGTTCGGTATCGAGCCGCGCACCGAGGACCCCACCGACTCGCTGGTCGTCATTGTTGAGAACAACGGCGATCGGTGCTGCCTGATGGTAGACGAACTCCTCGGGCAGCAGCAGGTTGTGATAAAAAGCCTCGGCTCCGGCCTGGGCGAAGTAAAGGGCGTGTCGGGCGGCGCGATCATGGGCGACGGAAACGTGAGCTTGATCCTGGACGTACCAGGGCTGATCGAGCTGGCCACAAAAGATTAATGTGATGACAGCGAGGTGCAATTATGAGTGAGCAAGCGGTAATGGAAGAGGGCGCCAAGGTCCTCATGGAAAAGGAAGGGAAGTACCTTACCTTCGCCCTCGGAGACGAAGAGTACGGGCTGGAGATCCTTAAAGTTCGCGAGATCATCGGCTACATGGATATTACCGCCGTGCCGCGCACGCCTCACTACGTAAAAGGCGTGATCAACCTGCGCGGCCAGGTAATACCCGTGGTCGACCTCCGGGCCAAGTTCAACATGGAATCCACCGAGGCAACCGAGAAGACCTGCATTATAGTGGTCGAGATCGCACACCAGGCCGGAAGCGTAAGCACCGGCATCGTGGTCGACCAGGTCTCGGAGGTGCTCGATATCGCAGGTAAGAATATCGAGGAACCGCCGAGCTTCGGCACGGACGTCGATACCGATTTCATCCTCGGTATGGGCAAGATCGAGGACTCGGTGAAGATACTGCTCGATATCGACAAGGTGCTCGGCGGCGACGTGGCGTCCATCGTCGAAACGGTCGAGGCCGACACCGACACCAAGGGAGGGCAAGAATAGATGTGCTTGCGAAGGAGTTACCCGGGAGCGACTGTGACGCCCGGCTCGGGGAGGGTCAAACGTCGAACCGGGCGTCCGGTGGGTCACTCAAGCGAGAACACGCGTTAAGAAAATGTGCAATGTCTTGGCGCCCGGCACCACGCCGACGGGCGCCTCCAACTGAGGGGCGTTTAGAGAAGAGGAGCGACTGCATGTAACAAACATTATCGGGAAGTGGTAAGAACTTCATCAACCCGGACGATAAGTTTCCTGTTCAAACAACCAGGGGGAAAAAATGTTGAAAGACATGAAACTGGGCACAAAGATCGCCGGCGGATTCGCCATCGTACTCATACTCACCGCGGCCGTAGGGTATATCGGTTTCCGCGGCCTGAGCGACGTGACTACAATAGTGGATAAAGCCGACGACGGGAACCGGATGGTCAAGATCGCTCTGGCAACGCGCCAGCAGGAGAAGAATTTCACCATCCGCAAAGATCAGGAGTGTGTGAAGAAAGTCGAGGAACAGGTCGCCGAGCTGAACAAGCAGGCGGCTGAGACCAAGAACAAAATGAAAGACGCCACCGACCGCGCCCTGATGGACGACGTTGCCGGTAATACGGGCGGTTACAAGAGTGCGTTTGACCGCTACGTTGCTCTGGCGGCGGGTAAAGATGCCGCCGAGAAGGAGATGGTCGCAGCCGCACGAGAGCTTCAGACCATTTCCGACGTCATGCGCCAGCAGCAAAAAGCGCAGTACACACAGGTTTCGGAAGAAGGCCGGGCCGCCCTCGAAGATAAGCTCTGGAAGGCGGATTCCGCCAACCGGATCATCAAGCTTGCCCTTGAGTGCCGTCAGCAGGAAAAGAACTTCATCATGCGCCAGGACCAGCAATACGTGAAGGCGGTAGGCGAGTTCATTGGTGAAATAGTGGACCTGGCGACGCAGATCAGGGCGAAGTTCAAAGAGCAAGCCAACAAGGATATTGCGGACAAGGTCATCTCGGCTACACAAGTTTATCAACGAGGCTTCAACGCCTACGTGGTATTGAGGGCCAAGCAAAAGGCGGCCGACGACAAAATGGTGGAGTCGGCGCGGAATCTGCTGGCTTGCGCGGAAGAAATGCGCAGCGACCAAAAGGCCCAGTTGGCGGGTCTGATCGAGGCCGGCGCCGATGCCGGCATCGTGAAAGATAAACTTACCAAGGCCGACGACAGCAACCGGGTGATCAAGCTGGCTCTCGGGGCCCGCAGGCAAGAAAAGAATTTCATGCTGCGATCCGATCAAGAATACGCCGAAAAGGTCCGCGGCCACGTCGATCAGGTCATCAGCCTGGCCAGCGACATGAAATCGCGCTTCAAACAGCAGAAAAACGTTGTCAAGGCCGATGAAGTGATCGAACGGGCAAAGACGTACAGGGAGACCTTCAATAGTTTCGTAGCGGCGCAGAGGCAGGCCGATCAGATCATTGCGCGCGCGCAAGAATACAAGAAGGCATTCAACCAATACGTTGAGGTCGACAGCCAACGGCAGGCCGCCGACATGGCAATGGTCGACGCCGCCCGCGAGCTTCAGAAGTTCGCCAACACCATACAAGTCGAGCAGAAGGCGCAGTACGCCGCAGTCCAAGAAAGCGCTGCCGAGAACGCTGCCGACAAGCTAAGCAAGGCAGACGACGCCAACCGGCTGATCAAGTGGGCTCTGGCGTGCAGGCAGCATGAGAAAAACTTCATTCTTCGCGGAGACGAAGAGTCGCTTCGAAAAGTCCACGAGAACATAGACAACGTGACTGCTCTCGGTAAGGACCTCGAGAGCCGATTCCAGAACCGCGATAACAAGGAACAAACTCGAAAGGTGGTGGCGGCGGTCGCGCTCTACAGAACGGCTTTCGACAAATTGGTAAAGATGACTGCCGACCAAGGCGTAGCCGAAGGCAATATGGTATCCACCGCGCGCAACGTGCAGGAAGCGTGTGAGAAGTCTCGCGAGGTCCAGAAAGAAAAGATGGCGTCGACCGTCGGCTTCTCTAACGCCTTGATGATCGGGGCGGCGGCTGTAGCGATTGTGCTGGGCTCGATACTTGCCTTTGTGATCACCCGCGGAATTACCAAGCCCGTAAATCGCATCATCACGGACCTGTCGGAGGGTTCGGAGCAGGTCTCGAGTGCGAGTGCGCAGGTCTCGGCGGCGTCGCAATCGCTGGCCGAAGGCGCCAGTGAGCAGGCAGCCGGGCTTGAGGAGACTTCCAGCTCGCTGGAAGAAATGGCCTCGATGACCAAGCGCAACGCCGAGAGCGCCCAGCAAGCCAACACGCTGTCCGGTGAGGCCCGCACAGCCGCCGATAAGGGCAACGAAGCAATGGCCCGCATGAACGGAGCCATCGCCGATATCCAGAAATCGGCCGGCGAGACCGCCAAGATCATCAAAGTGATCGATGAGATCGCCTTCCAGACGAATCTATTGGCGCTCAATGCCGCCGTCGAGGCGGCCAGGGCCGGCGAGGCCGGCAAGGGCTTTGCCGTGGTGGCCGAGGAGGTCCGCAACCTGGCGATGCGCTCCGCCGAGGCGGCCAAGAATACATCCGCCATGATCGAGGAGTCCGTTAAGAACTCCGAAACCGGCGTGAATATCGCCGGCGAAGTGGCCAAGATGCTCGAGGAGATAACCGGTGCGGCCGGCAAGGTCAACGACCTTGTGGCCGAGATTAACGCGGCCAGCCAGGAGCAGTCGCAGGGCATCGATCAGGTCAATGTTGCGGTAGCGCAAATGGACAAGGTGACCCAGCAAAACGCGGCCAACGCCGAAGAGTCGGCGAGCGCGTCCGAGGAGCTCAACGCTCAGGCCGAGCAGATGAACGGAGTGGTGGGCGAGCTGGCACGCCTCGTTGGCGGATCGGCCACCGCAACCGTCGGCACCACAAAGTCCACCGCAACCGCCAAGCACTACACCGGAACCGAAGTACACCCGGTGCACAAACCCACGGCCAAGGCTGGTACTGAAGGCGCCAAGGCCAAAACAGAGGAGGCGATTCCTCTAAACGAAGAGTCCACCGCGACGGTCGGCGCCGATTTCGGCGACTTCGGCGCCTGACCGAGTGCAGGCATGTTTGTTCCGGGCGCCCTCCGGGGCGCCCGGTTGATTGCTCGATGGAAAAGGGGCTGGCTGTCACGCCCGGGTAGAGGGCTCTTTCATCTGATGAAAAGGAGTAGATCATGAGACCTCAATTTGCGCTTATCCTTTGCGCGGCTGCCGTGGCCGCTGTAGCGTGTGTTGGTCTTGCCCCGGCCGAAGCCGGCGAACTCAGGCCGGCCGAACTGGAGGAACTCAGGGAACTTGTAAGACAGCAGCAGGCGGTTCTCGACCGGCTGAACGAGAGGATCGCCCGGCTGGAAGCGCAAGCCGATGCCGGGGCCGAGCCGGGGGCGCCCGCTCCCCTCGACGCCCCGACGCTCAAGAGCATAAGGCGCCTGGCCGAGCTTGCCGACAATGTCAAGTTCAAAGGCGACCTGACGTTGCGCCAATCATCGGCATGGCGCCATCGCACCGGAGGCCCGCGTCCCGACCGCCATCGCCAGCAGGTGCGCTTCCGCCTCGGCGGAGAGTATGCATTCAACGATCGTACGACGATCGGCGCAAGGCTGGTTACCGGCGCCGGCGACCCGTCGTCGAACTGGCAAACTTTCAACAATACGTTTGGGGGCAAAGACGTTTTTCTCGATCGCATCTATGTTAAATACGTGGCCGCCGACTGGCTGAACCTGGTGGCGGGGAAATTCAAGAACATCTTCCGCAATACCGATTTGATATGGGACAGCGACGTTCAGCCGGAAGGAGCCGCACAATCTGTTGTGCTGGGGCTCACCCAAGACGCCGACTTTTTCGCCCACCTGGGCGAACTGATCATCGGCGAGCTCGCAAACGATCATAACGAT
>Ga0180432_10010571_pt1 | contig 11024 bp, 6 predicted proteins | sample SS_ome_10_FD_132414 | JGI IMG/M metagenome (GOLD analysis project Ga0180432, IMG submission 132414) | Hypersaline lake sediment archaeal communities from the Salton Sea, California, USA - SS_1_MS_2 metaG | ecosystem: Environmental > Aquatic > Non-marine Saline and Alkaline > Hypersaline >... | reverse complement strand
CGGGTTAAAACAAACTCAAAATAGTATTTTATATGAGATGTACATTCATACAATACTTCACGCTAAACTGTTAACGTTGAAACAGGCATACCTATCAATAAATAACTCATTTAATATTAGATTACAATCTATGAACGCATGCTTTTTTTTTAATATAATTGGTGAACAACTATGAAATTTAATGAATTACCTTTAGACCCTATATTACAAAACTCAATTGAGAAAGTTGGATTTACTGAATTAACTACAATACAAGAGAAATGTATTCCTTTGATCATACAAGGTAAAGATGTTGTCGGGCAAGCTGAAACAGGTTCTGGAAAGACCCTTGCGTTTTCTCTGCCTTTGCTACAAGGTATGAATCCTGCTAATGGATTACAAACCCTTGTCCTTACTCCAACACGAGAACTCTGTCTTCAAGTAACAGAGGTGTTTAAGGAATTTGGAAAACACCTGCATATAAAAATCACGAGCATCTATGGTGGGGTAAATATTACTCCTCAGATAAAAAATATCAAACAGGCTCATGTTGTTGTTGCGACACCGGGTAGATTACTTGATCATATTCGTAGAGGAACCATAGATTTACAAACCATTCGATTTTTTATTTTGGATGAGACTGATAAAATGCTTGAAATGGGTTTTATAGAGGATGTTGAAGATATTATTCACCATCTCTCAAGCGATAGACAGACCCTTATGTTTAGTGCTACTATTTCAAATGATATTTATAGGATTGCACAACAATTTCTAAAAAATCCTCAGATGATTCAAACAAAATCACTTGTTGATACCGATAAGTTACAGCAGAAATATTATGATATCTATAATCGAAATGATAAATTCTCATTGCTTGTCCATTTGTTAAAACATGCAACGCCAGGTCTTGCTATTGTGTTTTGTGCAACTAGAAAGGAAACAGATATTGTTGCAAAAAATCTGCGGAAACAAGGGATTAGTACTGCGGAGATTCATGGTGGTATGAATCAAAATAAACGTGTGAAATCCTTAGATAGACTGCATCAGCAGAACATCGATGTTCTAGTTGCCACCGATGTTGCCGCCCGTGGTCTTGATATTAAGGATGTGACCCATGTGTATAATTATGATGTACCGAAAACCTCAAAAGACTATGTGCATCGTATTGGTCGAACTGCTCGAGCGGGAAAAAATGGTGATGCGATAACACTTCTGACAAAAAAGGATCATGATAATTTTCGGAGAGTGCAAGATGATGAATCGCTTCTGATAAAAAAAGCGAAATATCCCTCATTTAAAAAAGTCCCCCTCATTCGAAGTTTTCATGATTCACAACAGAGTAAACCACGGTATCCTCGTTCAAATTTTTCACGAAGGAAGCAATAATATTTTTACTCATTATTTATTTAATGAGTTGTTTTTTTCATAAATGTTATTAAATCATTGGTATTATATAAGTCATATAAAATATTTAAATATAATAAAAAAAATAATAAGTGGTTATATGCGCATTGACCTTCACGTTCATACAAACCATTCTGCGGATGCACTGCATGATATAAAACAAATGATTCTTAAAGCAAAACAAAAACTCATAGATGCAATCGCAATTACTGATCATAATAAATTATTCTCCCTAACAAAAGCCAAAGAACTCTCAAAACAGTACAAGATTAAGATCATTCCAGGTATTGAAATTGGAAAACTTGGATACATCAATCATATCATTGCATTAAATATTGATTCTATTCCAAAATCTCGAAATATTCATGAGATCATTGAGTATGTTGAAGATGAAGGTGGAATTACGATTGCACCACACCCCTTCTCAAAAATTGGGTTTAAAGATTTTGAACAGTATAAATTCCATGCTGTTGAACGTATCAATGGTGTGAACTGGTTATGTAATAGACGATTCAAAGCAACCTCAAAAATGCCGCAGGTAGCCAATAGTGATGCACATGCAACGTATATGCTTGGCTATACCTATACGGAGATAGATCATGCAGATTCCATTGAGCAGATCCTTGAAAACATCCGCAAGGGTTTGTGTAAACCAAAAGGGACAGCCATTCCAACATATTTAACCATGAGATTAGCACTCACTTTGAGTCTCGTGAAATCCATTCAACAATTTCTTTGTATGAAAACGGAGAGTTTCCTTTTAGAAGATGCTTTTTATTTGAAATATCGCGGATACTGGTCAAGAGGATAAACTATATTTTTTTATAAAAACCATCTATCTATACTCTTTTGTTACAACTCATTTTTTATATGGTACGGAAGTTTTATAAAGTATGTCATATTAAGATTATATACGATATTGGGGGTACAAAAGATGAGAAAAATATTAAGTATTTGTATTGTCGCGCTGTTTTTTCTTCTTATCCTGCAGCAAAGCTTTGTTGCAGTAAAACAAGAACCATTTCATATGATTTTGATGGATTCTAGCATGGGTGATGAGTTCGAAGGATGGGAATATGGAAGTCAAAGTGGCCCAAATCTCTGGCATGTTACTACGATAGATATGTATTCAGGAACTGAGGCCCTTGGTTGTTTTAATGATGATTTCCGCAGATATGAAAATAATATGGATTTTAATTATGCATTGGCACCTATTGTCTCCATTCAGGATGCACTTGATATGATCATGGAATACTATTGTAAATATATCACAGAGGATAGTGATGATTACTGGGGAGTATGTATGTATGATCCTGCCACGGAGACATTCTTTAGTCATGGTTCATTCTACGGATACGAACCCACATGGGAAAAAAACGTCTTCAATATCAAAGATGCATATGATTACTGGTATTCACTGGGGTATTTCCGAAAGGGCAATGGGAGTAGATCCTATGATATACAAGTTGGATTTACCTTTATTGAATCAGATAACACCGGCACCACAAATACTACAGCTGAGATCCATGGTGTCTATTGGAGCGGTATATTTATTGATGATGTAACCATCAAAAAACTTACATTTAACAGTCCACCAGAAACACCTGATACGCCAACAGGTCCTAGTACGGGAAAGGTTGGGGACTCAATCTCGTTTTCTACGGTAAGTACTGATCCTGATGGTGATATGATACGCTATGGCTGGGATTGGAATAATGATGATGTGGTTGATTCCTGGACGAATTATTTCCCTTCAGGGCAGCAGACCTCTATTGCCCATGAATTTTCACAAGCAGGGACTTATACAATTCAAGTAAAAGCAGAGGATGATAATGATTTAAAAAGTGGTTTTTCTGGAACCATGACGATTCAGATATCTTCATCACCCTCAACTCCGATTCTCATGGGCCCTACCTCAGGGAAAACCGGACAGTCATATACTTATTCAGCAGTATCTACAGATCCAGAAAACGATCAGCTTTCCTATCTTTTCACTTGGGGGGATGGAACAAACAGTGGATGGCTTGGCCCATTTGATTCAGGTGAAACCATGAACGCATCACATAGTTGGACTAATGATGGGACCTACAGCATCCAAGTTAAAGCTCGTGATTCACAGGAGATAGAAAGCGCGGTTGCAACCATACAGGTCAGTATGCCAAAATCAAAGGGAATAGAACACTTTCTGGCACGATTCTTTCCAGAATTGTTCTCCTATCTCTCTCTTTTTTCTTTTTAAATTATTCCTTTGAATGTCATTAAAATATTTTTTAGAAATATCCTTTCTCGATGATTAATTGTAAAAAGTAGGGTACTTGCTCGTATCTTGAAAAAACATAAGATATTATTAATGATTTACTTATTGTGGTGCAAAGTGGTTCTGACCACGGACTCAGATGACCATAGCTATCTTTTGCTTGCACCTGAATTTCATATTGACCGGTTGAGGAGTACTGATGTGTTACATTTACTGGTATGCCTGAGGGTGCACTTATCGTCCATTCAATGGGGGAGGAATCACCCCAGTTAATCCCGTAACTGAGCGTATCATTATCAAAATCAGTAGATTGTATCTTAATCATATAGTCTTTCTGAGAGGATCCAATCCTTGGTCCTTCTGGTGGAAGCGGTGTGTCTGGTGCGAATTGTTTTTTTTCTGCATGTTTTAAACCAAGATTATTCAAATCCATATAACTGATATGTGGGTATCCTTGCAAGCTAACTGCGATTGAGGTAAAAGCACCAACGCTTCCATCTGATTCCACGGTTTCAAGAATCCAGTTCTTTGTACTTTTCATCGCGTAGCCGAGGTCCCATCTATTCCATTTATAGTATCCAACATGAATTCGGTCAAATCGATCAATAGCAATATCACAGCCGTAGTCATTCCAGAAGTATTTTAAATCAGGATCAATGATTTCACTATTCCATCTGCCGTTTTTTATAGTTGCATATCGAAGCAACCAGGGTAAGGATGGTGAGGGGACATCATAATAACAGATATGTGGTTTATTCTGACTGTCAAGGGCAATGGCGGTTGAAGCAAATACTGCTGTTTCAGCGTCAACACAGTTTTTCTGCCAGATGCCTTCATCCTGTACTGCATAATATAAGAGACAATCATGGATATTTGAGTAACTGATGTGTATATTCTCTTGGGTATCTATTGCGATATCGCATCCACGACCTGAGCCTTGTGTTTCATCAATAACTTCCGAATGCCATTGTTGCCCATCCCAGACTATGTATGTCAGATAGCTTTGTGTTGCATCATAATAACAGATATGTGGGTGATTATCATGATCAATGGCTAGACTTGCATCAATTCCTACATTACCTGTAGATGCAATGGTTTGAATCTGCCATCCTGTGGGGGTTTCTTGTGCGTATTTTAGGTCTTGATTGGTAACATCATAATAACTTATATGACGAAATCCATTGGAATCGATGGCAAGGGAGGTATACAATCCAACATCTCCTAGTTGATCAATGATTTGGTAGTTCCAAGATTCATCCCTATAGCTGAGTAGTTTGAGATTTCCATTAAAATGATCATAATAGCTAATGGAGATAGTACCTGAGGAATCGAGGGCGATTGAGGAATATCTGCCTACATCACCGGTCATATCTATAGTTTCTGTTATCCATAACGGTATTTGCCCGTAGGTTTGCATTCCTTTAGTAAGAGAGCATGTTTCATGAGACCATTGCTCAGTATTGTGTAATACTTTATTCAATATCGCTGGATTTTTTTGGTAGTTATCAATATACTGCTGATTTGCAGGTAATGATACTATTGGTGCAATAGATAGATAATTTATGAAAAAAACAAATAGGATATATAAAGTGATTATACGGTTCATACATGCCTCTCCAGTATGTTCAAAGGAGCTTAGTCTTTATTAATCCTTGTGTGAAATGACGTAAAATATAGAAGAAAAAAAGAGGAATTAAATTTTTTTTTTTTAGTATTTGATGGTGTAGGATGATACTTGTTTTGCGTTGTGTGTGAAATCTTTAAAGATATCTGCGCCTGGTTGGTGAGTTTCTAGATCATATGGGCGTAGAAATGCGGTTGCATCGATATTATCTAGTTTACTGAACTGTTGTGGATTTCCAATTGAATTTTTTGAGACGGAAAATATGATCGTATACTCTATGCTATCGAAAAATCCTGTACATGTTTGCCAGTTCTCAAAATTATTAGATGATTGCGTTGATGATCCCACTGCAAACGTTTTTTCACCTTGTGGTAATGCATGGGCAACCAAGATATAGTTTGCATTGAAGAATGACCATGAAATAGTATAACCTGCATCAAAATCAGGCAAAGTTGTGGAGAGATCACGAAGTTCTAGGGTTACAAAAAGCAATTCTGGTTGGTATTCATCTTCTGAAAAACTTACGGTAAGTATATCGATATTGCCAAACATGTTCTGAGGAATGAGGAGAAAAATAAAAAGGAATCTTACATCCCATTTTCGATCAATAAGTACCGGTGTTTCTTCGTCAAGAGTGCTAGCTGGTACGGGTAGCATGATGGAAAGAAGCAGCATTATTATCATGACTGTGAATATTTTCTTTTTCATGCATGAGTCCTCCCAATTACTTTTTTTGGTTATTATTCGAATCATTTTACAAGTATTTATATTTAATCATGTAATTATATTCACAAATGTTACATTTTAGTGGTGTTAGTTGAAATATAGTGTCTACTATAGGGATAGTAAATGAGATTGAATTATTTTTCATAAGTTGTATGATGTTTTTTAAAAAAATGGGAAGTTGGGGAGGAGGAAAGGATACGAAAAAGATCCTTTATGGGAAGCTGTTATCCTCCAAATGGATTAATACGGCATTGTTGTATAAAGACATCGGCTATAATGTATATAGTACTCTATATCTTATCGATTTTCAAATGTCTTCTCGTTTTTTTCTTTTCGTTTTACCCTAAAAACGTACTAGTGACATCTTGGGTTTTTTATTAGATGTTTTCTTATGAAATATTGTGATATATAGGGTCTCTATATGTCCCTTGTACAATGTATATAAGGGATTGTCATGTATTTGTTCACCGGTGAGATTGTGTGTTTTTGTAAGCAGTGTCCAGATTGTGGATTGGAAATATATGCTCAATGTCAGATATGTCCATATTGTGCTAGTAGATTATCACAGAAGCAGATCAAAGTTCATGAGTTTCATAGTTCATTGAACTTTGATTGATTTACTGTTTTTTTTTCATATGAATGCTTTGAATGTAGAGTTAGAGAAGATCACTATAGTATAAAGAAGCTATATAGATTATTTTGATAATATATTTGTACAAGAGTATCAATAGGGGTGCTGACGACAAAAAAAGTGAGTTAGTTATGATTGATGAAAAAAAATGTGTGATATGTAATCACCAAGAAATCATGAACCTAAATCATGTGCGAAATATTGATTGTGAACTAGTCCGTCTCTGCCCTATTTGCTATAAGAGTATGAAATTCTAGACGCCCTCTTCCCTTTTTTTATTACCTTATTTAGACTGTTGTCTAGCAGATTCTTCTTTTATTCTAGGTACGCAAAACCAATATATAACCATAGAATAACCATAGATTATAAATTAAATATATATTTTCTATATATTACATTATAATTTATTTATAATATATTTAAATAGTATACTTTGTTATCCCCCTCCAATAGATAACAATAGAACGTGAAAATAACCCGATACCATGCCACAGATCAAATCAATTTTTAAACACAAAAGACACAAAAATCAAAACAAAACAATTTTCACATCTGATAATTATGAAGGAAAAAAGAACATGAAACATGTATATTTCTTTGGTGCAAACCAAACAGAAGGCGCAAAAGACATGCGAGAACTTCTTGGTGGAAAAGGAGCAAACCTTGCTGAAATGGCACAACTGGGAGTACCTGTTCCCCCTGGATTTACCATTACCACAGAAACCTGTAAACTCTATAATGAACACCAACAACTCCCACCAAGTGCAATAACTGAAATCAAAGAACATCTCCATGCATTAGAACGAGCAATGAACAAAACCTTTGGTGATAAAGAAAACCCACTGCTCCTCTCCGTTCGAAGTGGTGCCGCTGTAAGCATGCCAGGGATGATGGATACCGTCCTAAACCTAGGATTAAACGATGACATTGTGGAAGGACTTGCCCATCAAACAGAGAACCCTGTTTTTGCATGGGATTGCTACCGGCGCTTCATCCAAATGTTTGGAAACGTCGTCATGGATATAGACCATCAACAATTTGAACATATTTTAGATGACATTAAACAAGCCCATAACATTACCAATGACACCGATCTTACCGTCAGTGCATTACAACAAATCGTCACAAAATACAAAGAACTCTTTTATCAAGAAAAAGGAATGCTCTTTCCATCAGATGTCTATGAACAACTCATCCTATCCATTAAAGCAGTCTTTAACTCATGGAACAATACCCGTGCGATAAAATACCGTGAGATCAACCACATCACTGGGTTACAAGGAACCGCAGTTAACGTACAAACCATGGTGTTTGGCAATATGGGTGAGGATTCAGCCACTGGTGTATGTTTCTCACGAAATCCTTCTACCGGTGAACGACAATTCTACGGGGAATACCTTATGAACGCCCAGGGAGAGGATGTAGTTGCAGGTATACGAACCCCACAGCCTATTGATTTACTCCAAGAATATATGCCAAAACAATATGATCAACTCATCACCATTAGTGATATGCTTGAGGGACATTTCAAAGACATGCAGGATATGGAATTCACCATTCAACACCATACTCTGTATCTCTTACAAACAAGAACCGGGAAACGAACTGCACAAGCAGCAGTCAACATCGCAGTTGATATGGTCAAAGAAAGACTTATTACAAAAGAAGAAGCTCTCATTCGGATTCAACCAACACATCTTAGCCAACTCCTTCATAAACAACTCGATACCACAAAAGATTTGAGTGCTCATGTCCTTGCAACCGGACTTCCCGCAAGCCCTGGTGCAGCAGTGGGAAAAATTGTTTTTGATAATGAAACCGCGGTAACTCTCTACGAACAACAAGAACCCGTTATCCTTGTACGTAATGAAACCAGTCCGGAGGATATCATTGGTATGGATGTCTCCGTAGGAATTCTCACCAGCAAAGGCGGAATGACCAGTCACGCTGCGGTCGTTGCTCGAAGCATGGGGAAAAGCTGTGTATCTGGCTGTAAAGATGCACATATCGATGAATCCAATCATATCCTTCAGATAGGAACTGCTCATTTTACAGAGGGTGATTACATCACTCTTGATGGAAGTACTGGAGCGATCTATGCGGGGAAAATACCAACCATAGACCCAGAACTCAATGGAAATTTCACAATACTTCTTAGTTGGGCTGATGACATCAGACGATTACGAGTCCGAACTAATGCCGATACCCCTCGTGATGCAGCAAAAGCATTACAATTTGGAGCAGAAGGTATCGGTCTCTGTCGCACCGAGCATATGTTTTTTGAGGGAATACGTATTAAAGCCGTCAGAGAGATGATTCTTGCGCATACTGTTGAAGGGAGAAAAAAAGCCCTTGCGAAAATCAAACCCTACCAAAAGGAGGATTTCGTGGAACTCTTCAAAATCATGGATGGCCGTCCCATAACCATCCGCCTCCTTGACCCCCCGTTACACGAATTCCTCCCTAAGGAAGAGAACGATATCATTGACATGGCAAAAGAACTTGATATATCTGTAGAACAACTCTGTACAGAGATACAAACACTGCAAGAACAAAACCCTATGCTTGGACATCGGGGATGCCGGATTGGTATCTCTCATCCAGAGATCCCTGAGATGCAGGCACAAGCGATTTTTGAAGCAGCCAAAGAAGTTGCTGCAATGGGAATACCCGTGCAACCAGAGATCATGGTACCCCTTGTTAGTCATGTGGAGGAATTCGTTCATCAAAAACAAATCATTCAAAACGTTGCTGATCAAATATTAAACGGCTCAGATAACATTACCTATAAGATTGGGACAATGATTGAGGTGCCTCGTGCTGCATTACGAGCAGATAGTATTGCCAAAGAAGCAGAGTTCTTTAGTTTTGGAACCAATGATCTCACCCAGATGACCTCAGGGTTCAGCCGTGATGATGTCGGAAAATTCATCCCAGAATATATCAGGAAAGGATTATTCAAATTTGATCCCTTCCAAGTTCTTGATCAAACAGGTGTCGGGCAACTCATTCAGATTGCAACTGAAAAAGGAAAAGCTGAACGACCTGATATTAAACTTGGGATCTGTGGAGAACATGGAGCGGAACCAAGCAGCATCCAGTTCTGTCATCACCTTGGTCTTGATTATGTAAGCTGTTCACCGTACCAGGTCCCCATTGCACGTCTTGCTGCAGCACAAGCAGCCCTCAAGAACCAATAAAAAATATATCATATTTGATATTACTCTTCAAATAACTGATTAAGACCAGGGTAATCAAGGGCGTACCGTCTGATTTTAAATACATGATTATCAAAAATATCTGGATAAGGATTCGTATACAGCCATACCATTTGTTTTTGAGGAGTGACTTCAAAGAAATATCCTTGGGGGCCATTACAGATGAGGGTGTTACCATTCTTTAGTCGTTGACACCCGGAGATATGTCCTGCATAGAAATCTCGTGGGTTTTCCGCTGTATATGTCCAGATGGCTTTATCGGGTGCATAGGATTCCTGTGGTTGAATAGCATAGATACCGAATTCATTGACCGGTGGGATTATTTCATCAACAGATGAAAAACTTCGTCCTTGACCACCATTATTGAACACGAGGATGTTTCCACCACCAGGATATTCTTTTGTAATCCATTGTGCATCATGCTGACCGAAGAGTTGTTGATCTTCACGACCACCTCTTCGATAGGCTTGCGGGTTTCCCCATCGATACAATATATCCCCGCCTTTTCCGTACTGACCGCCGGTTGATCCTCGTGCTTCCTCTGTTGTTGTACTATGATCAATCACCCAGATTTCATTAAAATTATGCACACTTAACAGGATTTGATCTAACTCCTCATTGTAATCAACTGAGTTAATATGCAACCAATCCGCTTGACCTGAGCCATAATTTATATCAATTTTTTCAGGATGATCTTTAATGGACCCATACCCTGGTTTTGTGGTATCATACTCTTGGATGATATGATTCCAAGCATGCCACTCCCAGACGATTTCTGCTTGATTAGTACCTATTGGTTTGACTTCAATGATATGATCCGGCCAGAGTTCATTTTGTCGGAGTGTATCAGGATTTCTCCCCTTTGCAATTGCCTCTTCACGGGTTTTGTATTCCCAGGATATCATCAGGATGTTACCATTGGGAAGCGGTTCTACATCATGATGTAAACACACGGTGTCATTAAAATAATCAAACCGCCAAAGAAGGCTACTGTTCCAATCATAGAGTTCCACCCGTCCACTCATTCCTCCACTGGTAAACCGAGGGTTTATTCCAGGGAGATTTGAACGGACAAGATTCCCGTTTTCCAAAAGATACACAGCTAGTCCCTGAATATATTGGCATTCCCAATGATGAAGGATGCATCCACTGTTATCCAAGAGATAGGCATCATTTGAGTATTCT
>Ga0180432_10010570_pt1 | contig 11027 bp, 8 predicted proteins | sample SS_ome_10_FD_132414 | JGI IMG/M metagenome (GOLD analysis project Ga0180432, IMG submission 132414) | Hypersaline lake sediment archaeal communities from the Salton Sea, California, USA - SS_1_MS_2 metaG | ecosystem: Environmental > Aquatic > Non-marine Saline and Alkaline > Hypersaline >... | reverse complement strand
CTTGTCTCCCATCTCGATCGCGTACGCGATGTCTCGGATCGCAATCGTGAGAGAGCGCAGCGCCTTCTTCACGCCCAGGCCCTTGACGGTGGTGTAGACCGAGAAGAAATCCCGCTCGCTCTCCGACAAGAAGCCGACCAGCCGCGGAAACTGATTCGACGTGTTCCGCCCCGCCTCTATGTAGTGCCACGTATGTAGGGTGATCTCCGGAGGCTTTTCGGACGTATCCAGCAGGTGACGCAGATGCGGGCGCACGTTCGCCGGAATCCGCACCTCGTAGCACAGACCGTTCAGCGAGACTATCGCCGCCTGGTCCTTAACTTCCGTTAGCACGCCGCTCAAGCGTGTGATCAACGTCCCCTCCTTTCCCGCGCCTTGGAAGAAGGATGCAGGATCTGGTTCGCGTAGCACAAAGCCAGAGCCAGCGCATCCGCTACGTCCGGAGGCTCGGGAACGTCAGAAAGCCCCAGCGACGCCTTGACCATTTTCTGCACCTGCTCCTTACTCGCGTGGCCGTTTCCCACGACCGCGCTCTTCACACGCGTAGGAGAATAGGTGATCAGCCGCCGTCCTTCAAGGGCGCAGCACAACACAATCACGCCGCGCGCGTGTCCCATCAGAATCGCCGTCGTGGGATGCTTGTAGTGCGAGTAAAGCTCCTCCAGCGCCACCACGCCGGGCTGTAGCTCCCCGATTACGCGACGGAACTCGTCGAGAATCGTCCTCAGCCGGTCGCCCAGCGGCTCAGAGTCGTCAGTCCGGATCACCCCCGCCTCCACCAGGGAAAGCTCCCTCCCCGCAGCCCGAAGCAGCCCATAACCCGTCACACGAAGTCCCGGATCGACCCCCAGAATCAGTTCATCAGTCACGCGCTACCTCGAACCGCCTGAGCCACTTCTTCTCCGGCTCCCTGCCAAGAGCCCCGGCGAATCAGTTCCTCGGTTATCCTCCGCAATACCTCTTCCTTCGACACAGGCCACTTGGGCGCTACGAGCATTTCGCTGGTGACATCGCCCACCAGCCGCTGGACGGTGATGTCGGGCGAAATCCTTTCGAGAAAGTCCGCCGCCAGCCCGACATACTCCTCCGCCGACAGAACGCGTGCCTTCCCCAGCCGGTAAAGGGTCTCCAAGGGAGTGTGCTTGGCCACATACAAGTGATGCAGCTTTATCCCATTCACCCCAAGCGACGAAACCGCCCGCGCCGTCTCCATCATGTCGTCGCGACTCTCACCGGGCAAACCAAGAATCACGTGCGTGCATATCTTTATTCCGCGCCCCATGCTGCGGCAAACCGCGTCAACGAATTCATCGTACCCGTGCCCCCGATTAATCAGTTCCAGCGTGCGGTCATGCATCGATTGAAGCCCGTATTCAACCCACACTTCGTAACGCGAAGTGTAGCCTTGGACAAGATCAAGTACATCATCACCCACGCAATCCGGCCTGGTACCGATCGACAGCCCCACAACGTCCGGGAATTCCAGCGCCTCATCGTAACGTCGCTTCAACGTCGCTATGTCGTCGTACGTGTTGGTGAACGCCTGGAAGTACGCGATGAACTTCTCCGTGCCGTAACGCGACCGCATGAACTCCATGCCCCGCGTCATCTGCTCCGCGATGGGAAGCATCCTCCCCGCGTTAGGGCTGAACGATTCGTTGACGCAGTATATGCACCCACCGAACCCCTTCGTGCCGTCTCTGTTCGGGCACGTGAAGCCCGCGTCCAAGCTGACCTTATGCACCTTGACCCCAAAACGCCGCCTAAGGTACTCGCTAAACGCATAGTACCTCTTCTCCGCCAGCCAAGGTCTTGGAAGATCTACATTGCTCATTGGCGAACACCCGCTCTATCAGTAAGCACCTGCCCCTATTGGCTTTCCGTCCCCTTCTGCAGCGCTCTCCTGGCCGACCTGAATTCCCCCGTCACATCGAACACCTCAGCCCCCTCCGGAATCACCGGCGCCAGGTCTTCTCCGGTAACGGAGGGGTTCAACTCAAGGCTCGTCAGCGCCCATGTGTAAATGGGGTGATCGCCCACCCTCAGAAGCACCTTACGCATCATCCCGTCGTCCTTCCCATACCATATCAAGACCTCTTGAGCCTGCGCCGGAACCACCTTCCCCCCCGACGTAATCGTCTTCGGCTTCACTCCCGCCTTCAGCCTCGCTCGCAACAGATAGGTTTCCGTGCCGAGGAGGTTCTCACCCTCCAACACGTCCATCTGGTAGTCTGCAAGACCTTTCGGGTCGAATCGGCACAACGTCACCGGATTGAATATCCCCCCAATGAACTCCCTCGACGGAAACGGGTCGCCGGCAGGCAGCTCGGAAAAGTCAAGCTTTGCGTACCGCTTGAACCCGCGCGATTCGGACTCGACAAAAACGCCGTCACCGTCAAACCACGCCTTCATCAGCAAAGGCCCGGGCTGGCCGGGCACACGGAACTCCGAGGACAGGATGAACCGCCCGTCCTTTACCCACGTGATGGCGAAGTCGCTCGAGAATACGTAGCCGCCGATGTCGCCCGCCTCCGTTCCTTTAGCGGTATAGGAGGTCACCTCACCCCGCATCTTAGCGGCCTCGGTCAGCACCTTCTCGGGAGTCGGCGCGCAGACCGCAACAGGCAGAAGGACCGCGACAAGGCCGCTCAGCAATATCGCGCCAGGCGGCTCGGTATGCCGAAAGAACATTTCCGCTCTCCGGAGGACTTGCTGCCAGGGAATCCCTCGAACCTATGATAAACCTGCCGACCCACAACGTCAACCAATCCGCACTCGCACGGCACATCGGTCCCGCGGAATCGCTTGAATGTACTGCGACGGCAGCCAATCCCTCCGCCGGAAGCGTGCCACAGCCGGGGGCGACGGGAGCCGGCAGACTGGTGGAAAACGTCACCGACGAGAGCTTAGGCTATGCCGTCTCGCGGTGTCTTTCTTCGACAACTGTAATCTCAGCCTCGCCGCGTACGAACTCCGGCGTCACGACGAACTTCAGTCCCCGCTGCATCGAAGGCAGCTCGAACATGAGGTCCAGCATCAGGTTCTCGACCGTGGACCGCAGAGCGCGAGCGCCTGTTTCACGCTTTCGCGCCCGCTTGATGACCTCTCGAAGGCCCTCTTCGGCGAATTCCAGCCTCGCCCCCTCCATCTCAAACAACTTCTGATACTGCCTCACCACTGCATTCTTGGGCTCCAGCAGCACCTCCATCAGCTCATCTTCTCTCAGGGGCAGCACCGGCACTATCAGCGGCAACCTGCCGATGAACTCCGGGATCATCCCGTACTCTATCAAGTCGTCAGGCTCTACCAGCGACAGGAGCTCCGCCTGGCTGAGTTCCCTTCTCGCCGCCTTGTCGGACCGGAACCCCATCGTCTTCTTTCCCACCCGGCGGGCGATGATGTCCTCCGTCCCGTTGAACGTGCCCCCGCATATGAAGAGTATGTCCTTGGTATTCATTTGAACATACTGCTGCTCGGGGTGTTTTCGGCCTCCCTGCGGAGGAATGTTGGCAACAGTCCCCTCCAGCATCTTCAGCAGCGCCTGCTGCACGCCCTCGCCGGAAACGTCCCGCGTTATCGACACGTTATTGTAAGTCCGCGCGATCTTGTCGATCTCGTCGATGTACACAATCCCCTTCTCCGCCCGAGACCGATCAAAATCCGCCGCATGAAGCAGCCGCAGCAGGACGTTTTCCACGTCTTCCCCGACATAGCCCGCCTCGGTCAGCGTCGTGGCATCGGATATCGCAAACGGTATATCCAGGATGTTCGCCAGCGTGCTGGCGAGCAAAGTCTTGCCGCAGCCGGTGGGGCCGATCAACAGGATGTTGCTCTTCGGCATCTCGACTTCGCTCTGCTGATCCGATACGCCCAGCCTCTTGTAGTGATTGTGCACCGCGACGGCCAGGAACTTCTTCGCCCGCTCCTGCCCGACCACGTACTGGTCCAGCTCGTCCTTTATCTGCTGCGGAACCAGCGGCTCGGGCGACCACGGCTCCCGCCGTACCTCCTGCGTCCGCTCCGCCTGGATCAGCGAGTTGCACAGCCGCACGCACTCGTCGCATACGCAGACGTTCTCGTTGGGCGGGGGCGCGGCGATGAGCCGCCGCACGCTGTGGAATGCCTTCCCGCAAAAGCTGCACGATCTCACGGAGCTGTTACCCTCTCTGGACATCAGCCACCGCCTCTAGGTCTTCTGATTACTACTCTTATCGGTGGCCAGGACTTCGTCGATAACCCCGTATTCCTTAGCCTGCTCCGGCGTCATGAAGAAGTCACGTTCCACGTCCTTTTCAATCCTCGCCACCTCTCGCCCCGTGTGACTCGCCAGAATCTCGGTAACCTGCCTCTTTATCCGGAGCATCTCCTGCGCCTGAATCCGTATGTCGGTGGCCTGCCCCCCCGCGGCCCCCCACGGCTGGTGGAGGTGGACTCGAGCGTGCGGCAGTGCGGACCGCTTTCCCTTCGTCCCGGCCGACAACAGCAATGTCGCGATGCTTGCCGCCTCCCCTATGCAGGTCGTCGAAACGTCGCACTCGACGAACTGCATCGCGTCATATATGGCAAGCCCCGCCGTCACAAGTCCGCCCGGGGAATTAATGTAAAGCTCTATCTCCGCCTGCTTGTCTTCATGATAGAGAAAAAGCATCTGCGCAATCACAAGGCTGGCTACGCCATCATCTATTGGTGTGCCCAAGAAGATAATTCGATCTTTAAGGAGACGCGAGAATATGTCATATCCGCGCTCCCCGCGGCCGGTGTTTTCCACAACTATGGGAACCCATGTGCTCATTCAGTCTTCTCCTGGGGCTCGGGGCCTTCGGCCTCCGGTTGCGACTCCGTCCTGGTTGCCTCCTCCGCGCTCTTGTCCGCCTCCGCGGCCGCCGCCTTCTCCTCCCCGCCTCGCGTCTCCTCCGGCGGGACTGCACGCTCAGGACTCTCCTCCACCACTTCGGCATGATCCCGAAGGAACTGTAACACCTTGAACTCCATCAACTGATTCCTGAGCGCGTCCAGTTCGCCTCTCTCCTCCAGTTCGCGCCGGTAGCGTTGCGCCGGAACTCCGCGCCGCGCCGCAATCGCCTGCAGCCACTGATCCACTTCCGCCTCGCTCGGCTGCAGGTTCTCCTTCTCGGCGATCTCCGCGAAGTAGAATTCCGCCTTCAAATCCCGCTCGGTAGCGCCGCGGGAGGTCTTCTCGATCTCTTCCGCTCGCTTCTCGACCTCCTCCGCCGGAACTCCCTGGTAGAGCAATTGAAAGCGAAAGCTCGACGCGCGTCGCTTCGCCCGCCTCTCGACCAAGCCCTCGGGGAGTTCAAAATCCGCCTCAGCCAGCAGCTTTTCGACAAGCTGCCGGTCTATATCCTTCTTCGATTCATCTTCTTTCACCTGCTCAACGTCGTGCCGCGCCCTTACCCTCAACTGCTCTACCGTATCCACTCCCCATCTCTTCGCCCACTCGTCGCTGACTTCCGGCAGCTCCTCCCGCTTGATCTCGTTTATCTTCACCTTCAGCGTCCCCTGTTTCCCGCGAAGGTTCTCATCGCGGAAGTCGTCCGGAAAGCCCGCGGAAACCTCCCTCTCCTCCCCCGCTTTCGCCCCCTTCAGACTTTCCACCAGCTCGGGAACACGGATGGGGCCTATCGCGTTCCCGGAAAGCCTGAAAGGCACATTCTCCTCGCCCCACAGCACCTCATCTCCCGCCGAGAACCCGAGGTCCGCCACCACAATATGTCCCTCTTCGCTTTGCGCCCCCTCCTCCACCGGCACCTGCTCTGCGCTTCGCTTGCGCAGGCCCTCGATCACCTCGTCCACCTCTTCGCCCGTGACCTCTGCCTTCTTCCTCACGGCCTTTATTCCCTTGTACTCGGGCAGCTCGAACGAAGGCGCAACATCCACCTCAGTATCGAAAACGAACGCCTTCTCCTCCTCAAGCTCCAATTTCTCGGGGTCGATGTCCGGGTCTTCCAGCGGCTTTAGAGAATTCTCCTCGACCGCTTTCTGATAAGACTCCGCTATCAGCGAAACCTTAACCTCGTTGTGCACCTGCTCGGCAAACCTACGCCGCACAAGCTGCAGCGGCGCCCGTCCCCGTCGAAAGCCCGGCAGCGCGGTGCTCGTCCGCAGCTCTGCAAACCGCTGCTGCAGCTTCTCCCCAACCTCCTCCGGCGCAACCTCCACGTGAACCTTTTTCCTGCACGGACCTACGTCAGCCACATCGATCTTCATCACGCATCCCTTTTTGAGATTAGCCTCTAGACCTCAGCCTGAACGGCGCACCCCGGGATAGTAGAAGCGACCCGAACGCCCCATGGGAAACCGCCCCGAACACCTCTCTGGAGCGGGTGATGGGACTCGAACCCACGACAACAACGTTGGCAACGTTGCGCTCTACCACTGAGCTACACCCGCACGGCCGTCGCCGGATCCAACCCTAAATATATAGCCCACCTCGTCGGATTGTCAAGCTGCAATCCACCTCACGCAAGACCGGGGACGCCCCACACAACCCCAGGCAGCGGCAATATTTCAGGAACACGTGCAATGGGTGCAATTGAAAGGAACCAGCCGGATCGGCGAGAACAGCGTACGCCGCGACCCGCGCCCCCCCCGCCCGACCGACTGTTGCTGAACAGTTGCTCGTCCCACCACGCTCAGCCTTCTCCGACCGGTTGATGCTATTCCGGCCTCAGCGTCCAGACGCCGCACTTGTCTTCGCGGAGATACTCCAGAGCGGCCTTCCGGACCATCTCGGGGGTGACGTTCGCCAGTCGGTTCGCCAGCTCCGCGCGGTAGTCCCGATATCTGAACTCGCGCATCCCCCACTGCAGGCCGATATTCCCCTCAATCATCCGGTCACTCGTGCCCGCCGGCGCTTGCGCCTTCACCATTGCAGGGTCCACAACCTGAGTGAACTGATACGAAACCTGCTTTCCGATCATAGATGCAGTGCCCAGCATCTCGCCGCCTGCCCGTAGCGCAGCAATGTGTGCTTGCAGCCTCTCGCGCACATCAGCGAACGAAGCCTCGGGCCGAAGTGTCGCACTTACGTAGAAGTAATTGCCTTCCGGCACAGTCAGGTCAGCCCCTGCAAACACCGCTCCCGTCAAGCCCTTCAAGCCGGCGTCCGAGAACACCCCCATCTGCACAAGCTGGCTCGCCACCATCAGCGCGGCGCAGTCGTCGTTCCTGAAGTCGGGAATCGGCCAGGTCAGCAGGATGTGCTTGGCGTTCAGGTCCCATGTCATGTCGTGGCCTGCGTCGCTCAACTTCACCGTAGCGAAAGGCTTGGCGTCCGATTTGAGCGCTCCCAGACGCTTGCTCACAATCGGCTTCAGCGTCTCCGCGTCAATTCCGCCCACGACGCAAACAACAACCCTATCGAGCACCGCCATATGCCCGTCCCGATAGCGCTGAATCTCTCCCAGCGTAGCACGTTCCACATCGCCGTTGACCGCGGCATGAGACCTCCCGTGTCGGCAGCCCTGGTCCCACGCCGCGAAAGCGAATTTGTGTGTCATGAATCTGCCCGCGACAAAATCCCCTTCTGCCATGACCTTCGGCTTCTCAGCCTGCAGGTCCTCCTCGCTGAAAGGCACCCCCTCCAACCACCCGGCATGATGAGACAGCCCTTCCTCCCAGTTGTCGACCGTGCCGTAGAAATCCAGTCTCATGTGATCGTGGACCGTCTCCGCGTTGGCCTCCTGCAATCCCTCCGGTTGCGTTGACCTGATCACCAAATGCTCGATCAGGTGCGACCATTGCGTCTGTCCTTCACCATCCGTCGCGAGCCCCATGGGTAGATACGCGAAGATTGACACGTTCTTGCTATCGGGGAAGTTAACCGAGACGACCCGAATGCCATTCTCCAGCGTGAACGTGTCCGCCTCAGGCTTGGCTGCGTGGCTCGGCCGGAACGCCAGCACAAGCGAAGCCAGCACGGTCAGCGCACCAGCCACTACGTTCAATCTCATCACTCTCTCTCCTTTGTGCTGCACCTCTTTGTGCACTTTCCGCCCGATCACCGCGTAGGCGATAACCAGCGGACAGATGATTGCCGCTACGGTCAGGTTCATGACCGTGAGCATCTGTCCCGGTCCTGGACCAAACAAGCTGTGACGCCACACACCCCACCTAAGGTTCACGACGGCCAGGTTTACGAGGTAGGTGCCGATGACCCCGCTCGTCGCGATATCGTAGAAGCTCTCCCTGTTGCGGAAGAATGCCCTGACACTGAAGACCGAGAGCCCCACCATGGCTCCAATGACCACACAGGCCGCAATCCAATCCCCGGCAGCCGACGCCCAGACATACCCAAACCACCCGAAGATCAACGGCATGCCGCCGAAAAAGAGAAATGCCGCCCCTCTGGACATGCCGAATGGCGACTTCAGCCCGCCGTTCCACGTTCCGTCCTCAATCCGAATTCTCTTTTGCCGCAGGTTCCCCCACACGATTACAAGAAACAGCATGCCGCCATAAACACACCAAAGCCCCACCCGAAACCACCCTCGCGTCCTGTGTAAGGTCACCAGGAAGAGCGCCACAACAGCGACCGAGAGCAACACCAGCCACATCAAGAACCTGCGTTCCCGACGAGACCGCGCATCAAGAGTCGGTATAAGGCTGCCGGCAATTCCTCCGATCACGCCGACGACCGATCCGAGCAGGCTTCCTCCAAGGCCCGCCCCTAACGCCGTTTTGGCCGCCGCGCCCGCCCCGGCCCCCGGCACAGTCTTCGGAAGCGCCCCCAAAACGGCAACGGCAAATTCCTTCTTCGGCCCGGTCCGTTCAAGCGCTCTCTCCACCAACTCGGTCACTTGCCTCCTCACCATCTTACGCCCACGCGAGAGACGCTGCTTTACTGCGTCCTCGGAAAGATCGAGCGCTTCCGCGACACCTCGCACCGACCGCTGCTCGCGGTAGTACAACACCAGTGGTTCCCGGTACATGGGGGGAATCGCCGCCAGCGTTCTCGACAGGATCCGCTCCTCCTCCCTTGTGATCGCCTCCTCGAGAGGACTCCGCGCCGCCGCAACGGCACCCGCCTCAAGCGCTTGCGCCCGTGCGGCGACATCTCGCCTCCGCCGCCGGATCGCACTGTTGATCACGTTCCGCCCGATCCCCACCAGCCAGGCGCGCAGCTTAGCTTTGTCGCGAAGCTCCCCCAGCCTCTTCCAAGCAACAATGAACGTCTCCTGAGCGAGATCTTCGCTCAGGCCCAGGTCGCCCGTGGCGCTGTAGGCGATGGCGCAGAGCAACGACTGGTAGCGGGCAACGATCTCTCCGAACGCCTGTTTGCTCCCCTTGAGCGACGCTTCTATCAAAGCCAGGTCGTCTGCCATTGCCGCTCCCGCCATCCAAACTCAGAGGCCTCTACAGGATACAAGTGGGCACCTAGGCCGAAAAGGTGACAGAGATTCAGTGCGGGTCGGAGGAATCCGTCGAGCGCCTGCCTTGCCGGTGGGACAAAGACGGTGCTTCGAAACACAAAGGCGGCATCACGCACGATCGGATCCGCTCAAGCCCCGTAACGTCGCCCCTCATCCAGCATTACCAGGTAGTTCTCCAATGGGATGTAGTTGGCGACCGAGTTCCCCGTGCCCAGACAATAGCCCCCACCGGGATGGCACTGGTCCAACGTCTCCCTCACGCGCTTCCTTATCTGCTCCTCGCTGCTTCGGCACATGAAATCCACGTCTATCCCTCCCAGCAGCGCCACCCGATCCCCATATCTTCGCTTAGCCTCCGTCACCGGCAGGATCGCATCCTCGAAGGAATGCTTGGCATCGATCTTCACGTCGTCTATGAGATCATCCATGATAGCTTCCAGATTCCCGCACGAGTGGATGAAGTACAGCTTCCCGTGCTCGTGCGCGACCTCCGCCGACTTCTTGTGCCACGGCAGCACCTTCTCCCTCAGCACGTCCGGCGGAAGCAGCGTTTGCGTCTTGAACCCCATGTCGTCGCTTCCGAACAACACCTCCACGCGAGAGAACTGGCACAGGACGCGGTTGAACCCCAGGAACGCCTTGCCGACCCGCTCGAACAGCGCGTCCACCAGCTCCGGCTCGTCGTACAGTTTGTAGCACAGCGTCTCCAGACCCATCAGGAACATCCCCTGCTCCATGATGTGACACGTGAGAGAGTAGACACCCATCCCCTCCGGAAGACTCTTCTCGAACCACTCGAGCAACGATGTGTCCACCTTCCCCGGCGTCGGCCAAGGATACCGCTCGAAGTCCTCCCAGCTTCCTATCGGGCCCGAATGCTCATTCGTCCAGCCTCGCTCTTCGCGCCTCTGCCCGGGGGCCTGCGTCGTGTCCGGCGCGACCAGTCCATCTCGCGGAAACCCAAAGCCCCACCTTGTCAGCCGCACCATGTCGTATCCCAAAAACTCCTGGACCCTCATGTCCCGCTTGTACATATAGAACGGATCGCCTTCATCCAGCCCCTCCCGCAACCCATATCGCTCGGCAACTGTCCTCTTGATCTCCCTGTCCTGGAACAGTTCCACAAAGTGAACCCGCTCCGGCGTCCCCTCCCGCAAGACACATCGTCGAAGCCCTTCCACATCGGGCTTTATCTCTTTCTCCAAGAGCTTCATGCAATCACCCCGAAGTCAGCTTCGCATCCACGTTACGCCACTGGACCTGAAACGATCTATTATAACTGCCCGTCTCCGCGTCCGACACCGTAGCTCGCCCCCGTCTTCCCGACAGCCACGTGAAGCCCACACGGCTATTGCTTGCGTGGGTCCTCGCTGGCAAAATGCGCCTAGCGCAAGTAACCACGCAGCCCGGTCCGTGCGGACCAAGCGATCGAGCAGAACACAAGGAAATCAGGCGACCATGCAGCGCTCCCCCGCGCGAAAGGAGGAACGGCGTCCTCGGCAAGAGCGCCGTCACCTCCGCGTCGGTCTTCCCACCTGGGCCGCAGCTTTATTCGTATCGGGAGCGGGTGCCGTTACCGGTCTCGCCGTCACGATCCTTCAGGCAAGACCTTTCGACCTCTTTCTAGGCAGCTAT
>Ga0180432_10010569_pt1 | contig 11028 bp, 10 predicted proteins | sample SS_ome_10_FD_132414 | JGI IMG/M metagenome (GOLD analysis project Ga0180432, IMG submission 132414) | Hypersaline lake sediment archaeal communities from the Salton Sea, California, USA - SS_1_MS_2 metaG | ecosystem: Environmental > Aquatic > Non-marine Saline and Alkaline > Hypersaline >... | reverse complement strand
TTATCCAGACATTCTCTTGGATACAAATACTGTGCGGGTGGCCGGACGGATATTCGGATTAGAGATAACAGATTCTTCGAGACGTAGTCGTCTATTTAGAAAAATAATGCAGGAATGGCTGGACACCCAACATCCGAGAGAGTTCAACTTCGGTCTTATAGACTTAGCCGCAAAATATTGCACTGCAAAGCATGCTCGTCATGATGGATGCTGTATGCAAAAATATTGCATTGAATATAAAACAACTTTGGGATCTATATAGTTATTGACCTTACCTCTGAATTAGCGCACCTGTAATTAGAGCCTTCTTTCCTAGAGTCTTTTTTCATTACGACCCTGAGGAAGTTAACTAGCCAGCGGGTCTTTTCTTGGACTTATTGGTCAAATATTTCATCCCCAAACTCTCCTTTATAGATCAGGTTCCCTACCCCAACGTCAATACACGCTTGTAGCGTGGCTCTTGTAGCCTCTCGTATTGGTATAAAGCAACCTGAGGGACCATCCTGGGATTGATGGCTTGCCCGAGTACAATTGCCCCGCCTGTTGGACCCGCGTAGAAGAGGTGCAAACCGGTACAGTGGGGTACCAAGCGGTTGATATCTTTTAGTATGCCTCGGAATGTCCTGCTGAGCAGAGCAAGTTGCTCCGGATGGCATAGCCACATAACATCGGGATCGGTGACGGAAAGGTCTACTTGTACTGAGCAGTCGCCGGCGGCCGCGATTGAATCCCCAGGATTAATCGAAGCACTGAGCGAAACACGCACGATGACATCAACAGGATTGTCTATGGGGATAGAGGGCACCCCGCGTATATGAAAGTCCTTATCGTACTTGTCTCGTGATTCATCCCAACACCATGTTGACCGTTCCCGGTCATACTGGAATGGCCTAACCTCTACACGATCAGATAGCAAGTAGCCTAGGTGGATAGCCAATGGTATAGGCGCAAGGCTGAATACCGCGAACTTTGGGAGCAAATCTCGTCCCTTCCGCAGTGCATTATCGACAACCTCCGTCTGGAACTGTGCCGCCAGTTCCCAGGACTCTTCGTAGGAAGGAGTCCTAACGTATAGAGGAGGGCCGAAAGGCCTTTCCGGTTTCAAAGCTTCCATAGCATTCTGAATATTAATAGGCGAAAGTACATCGTGGATAATAACAAACCGGCCCTCTTTGAGAAGTTCCTCAATTTCGTTTGGCACCGCCCCTGGCAGCATGAAGAGATGTTCGTATCCGGGGGGCGCTCCAAGAATCTCAGCTCGTTGTTGAACACTGAGGTTCTCCCGTATTGTCTCCCACAACGCTTCGCCGCTCAAGGGTTCAATGATAATATTCGGATATTCGCGCCTCAAGTCATTTAATATTTGCGGAACATCAGGTCCTACCCCAAGCCGAGTGTTGTACACAAATACCCACTTCTTGAGGTCGTCGCCCCATTCTGCGACGGCGCCAGCTAAATCCTCCCTTACCTTGGCAACTGTCTCGCTCTGTTTGAGCCAATCCGGGGAGTACACCTGGAAAACCGTTCCTTCGCCCCAGTAGAGCCCATCGCACTTTCGATCCCCGAGGCGGCCATATGGCCGGACTTTCACAAAATCCGACCTTGTACGTTGCGCAACCTTTTCAAACAGGCTTTGGAATCCGGTAGGGGTAGCTTCTAGGCAGCAGACTCTCCACCAAAGCCAGTGAAAGAGAGTTGTGGGGCTGTAGTTGTCCGGCGCTTGCGTTGTCATGTCTTCACCTTATATTTATATTCTGAGGCGACCTTCTCTACCGCTTTTTGAAAGCTTGCCCGGGATCTTGCTGCCACATCCTTAGGAATCCGCGATCTCAGTTTGTACAAAGACTCCCCATGACATTTCCTGAGCTTCTCGCCGCTCTTACATGGGCATGGCCAGTGACCTTTGACTTCATCACGCTCCAGCAGTTTGAGAAAATCCAGAATAACCAAGGGATTCTTTATGCCGAGGGCGTTTGAATAAAACTGAAAAATGCCGTCTGCACCATGACCCCATTCCCCTGCGGGCCAGGGTTCAGTTTCTCCCATCTCTATGAGGCTTTGGCTCGCAAAATAACTCCGCAATGGGCCTGCGAGGAATTCAAGAAGACTTAAGCCGTTTGGATACTCAAACCAGAATGAGTCTTCTAGCGCAACGCAGGCATCGCCGTTGTCATAAACATGCCTGTCTGGAATGCATGGAATTCGTCCACCAACCTCTCGAATAACTGGAAAACCTCTCGGGGAGTCTGTAGGTAGCGTGACTTCAATGAGGTAACGGTCCCAGACCTGAGACCCTTCGTGCAGGAGATACCATCCTTTAAGAATTATGCGGTTTCCATCATCAATGAAACGCAACTCTGGGTATGCGTCTTCGACTTCTCGGCACACTGCTTCATAGAGATCAGGTTTCACTCTATACCACGATTTAGCCATTTCCCCAAGGTTTGGTACGAATCGGAGTTGCCACAGTGATGTTCCTGAGCGCTTCCGCGCGCTGGCTTTCACTCACCTCCACGTCCCCGAATACTGCTTCCCATCCACTCTGTTCAATGGCATCAATTGTGCTTGTAGCTGTAGAGGAAAGCCAGAATCGGACGCTGTCGTTGAGGAGCTCAGACAAATCATTACCCGATGGATTAGCAGGATCTTCAATCGTCAGATTCTCCCCATCCTCCTTGAACTGCTCCCAGACATGACGTAATTGCTCGCTCAGTGCTTCGTTCCTCTTCTTTTCAAGGAGTTTGATTACTAGGAGTTCCAACGCAAAGGTCTTGACGTTACCGCCATTACGCTCTCTCCAAAGCTTTGTGAGACGGATGGCATCCAACACGCCGCTGTCCCGGACGTGATTAATGTGGACATTTAGATTAGTCTTAAGTCGCTCTTTGTCCCCAGAGGATCGGTAAAGGAATACGTCCCCGTCATTCCCATCCACAAAGCGACCGGGCACAACGTCTATGTGAAAGTCGGTCTTGCCAGTAGCATCCCAAACCCGGATGGCAGACCCTTTTGGTGAAGTCACGTACTTTTCTCGAAGCGCGGCTTCTATACCTTCAAAGATTTCTTTTAGGGTCTCCCCCGCAGAGTTGTCATCATGTGGGAAATAGCAGGTCAGATCTAGGTCGTAGGATGCTTTAACCATTGTTCCTTTCCTCTTTGATCCTGCCTCCCTGATTCTTGCGGTTCCGAACTTGCTGCGGAGAAGCGACTTCACCTCTTCCCCTCGTTCCTGAAGTTCATTTAATTCAGGACTTCCCGGAGCAAGAGTCTGTTGTAGTAAAATGGCTTCAAGATATTCATTCTCTGTCATAGATATGTCCTCCCGTTATGAATTACGGAGTAAGCGACCTTTTTCCTCAAAATCACCCTCTATCTGGTCTTCCGTGATGGCTGAGCCCTTTTTCAGAACTCGGCAGACCACTCCCTGTATCAGCGTCTCCTTGTCCAACACGATAGGATGGTGTTGCTTGCTGGTAGATTCAGGCTTCAAGACCCAGTAGTCAGGTCCCGCCGCGAGGCGTTTGATCGTAGCTTCTCCGTCGATTAACACAACCACGATCTGCCCAGGATCGGCAGTTGATTGCTGTCGTACGAGTACCAAGTCCCCGTTTTCGATCTTTCCTCCGGTAACCTCTGCTCGGTTCATAGAATTGCCCTTTACTCGCAAAAGGAAAAACTTGGCGGATGAAGGGGTAAGACCTGCTTCTGGAAGTCTGACCCATGTTTCAAAGTTTTCCTCAGCAAGCATCAATGGCCCTGCTGGTACCACACCAACAAGAGGGACTGGACGGGTCTTCAGCGTGCCCTCTACGCCCCTCAATAGTTTCAACCCTCGGGCTCCATGCCATCTTTCAATGTACCCTTCTTCTTCAAGTTGACGGAGATATCTGAGAACCGTACTGGTTGAACCTGCGCCCACTGCCTGGCGCAGCTCTTCGACTGTGGGAGCCATGCCACGATAGACCACCCAGTCTTGGATGACCCTCATAATTTGGTCACGGTTAAAAAGTTTATTTCGACCCATAGCGATAACGAAACGACATTTTGATATGCTCGTTCTGTTATAATATACCAAATCCCGAGAACGTTGTCAATATATAGTATGACCAATCATTGCAATACACTACATCTTGGGACATAAGCGAAAGAGATCCACTCCCCTGGGGGGCGCGGAGGACAAGTCTATGTTTGAAAATCTTTGTAAGTGTAAACCTAGTATAGGCAATAAAAGGAGCTTTCTTTTGAAAGCTCCTTTCTAGTACAGTTGAAAGAACTATTAGAAGCCTCGGATTGCCCTCAAAATATTACCCAGTTTCTGGGGCAGTTCTTGAGAGCGGCAGGCGATCACTCTGTCGTGGCCGAACATATCAGCCACGAACCCTTTGGTCGCATTGTCCGGGTCGAGCAAAACGCCGATTACCTCTACTTTCCCCCGCAGGGATCGGCAAATTTCTTTACCGAGCTTGGCGTCGTTGCAGGCACCGTCAGTCAGACAGAGCACTAGCTTTATATCCTGCGAGCAGTTTTCCATGGGTAAGGCGTAATTTTGTATGGCCAGCCCCATGTCCTCATAACCGCAGAGGGACGGAACCAGACCTGCGATAAGAGCCTTTCCCCTCTCCCCCGAATCAGGGTCTGCAATCTTTAGCTGCTGGGGTGTGACTCGCACTTCGTGCGGGATGCTCAGTTCAAGGCATACCAGGTGAATGGTCATTACCGCCTCGGCTATGGACTCTATTCTCGTCTTGCCAGAAGCACTGTGGTTCAGAGAAGTGGAGTGGTCGATTATCACCTTGAGAGACAATGTGGCGGGAGCCCCCGCCTGCTCTTCTTCGGTAAGAAAAGGATGATCCTTATCTCTCAGATAATCTCTTACCGAGAATCTGCTGCCTCTTTCCGCTGACTCCCATTGGTCAGGTTTTGCTTCCCATGACAGCTCATCAATCAGTTCCCGAACCAACGGTTTCACCCTTTCTTCAAGCTCGATATAGGGCTTGGGTTCGATTGCTTCACGGTTCTTTCCCTCTCTCTTGTCATTGGGCGGGACTTCTCCGTCAAACGACCTGGGTTCCTCTTCGCTCTCTGCCGGTTGCTCCTGGTGAACACTTCCTCTCGCTCTCTCGGCTTCGTCTCCTTCGCTTCTCTCGCCTTCGATAGAGCCAAGCTTATCGAGAATCTCTTTGACCCACTCTGGTATCTCGAATTCTTTAAGTCCGAGAATGTTCACGATTTCCTGAGCTATTTCATCAACCTTTTCAGAAGTTTCCGCTTCCCATGCTTGGTAGACCAAAGGCTTTACCTTCTGCCAAAGCTCTTGATTTTTCAGGGAGAGACCTCCTTTAACTGACTTCCCCATTCTCTTTGCCCAGCGTAGTTGGAGAAAATATGCTACCACCTCGCCAGGGCATTCTGAAGCTTCATCTACTGGTTTTGCCTCTTCATAGAGGGTTCGGGAAAGCTTCTTTATCAGCCACCTGATACCGGCGAACTCATCGCACATTCGCCTCTCTATCCTCTCGTCTTCGAGTATGTTGGCTACCTGATGAACGAGCGGAGACAGCTTGTTTGGAGCGGTAAACCTCCGATGTCCCGCTTCGTGAACCAGAATGGCCTTGGTGAGCTGATACTGATCTTTGGGCAGTTGGCTGTAGAACATTGAGGGGTTTACGGCGATCTCTCTCTTGCAGAAGTTGCAGTAACCGCTGGGGCATTTAGCCCTGTCAGGCTCAATCAGTACCCGGTAGGGCGAGATGCCCTGCACCGCCTTTCCGAAAACGACCAGTCTGTTCCTAATATTTCTCCATTCATACCAGGGAATTGGCATCGTTTTTACCTCCTTTTCAATAAAAGAGGGGCTGTCTTACGGCAGCCCCTTTGTGTGGTTTGTTAAAGAACTATCTTGCTTTCTATTTTGGTGTATGGGCCCCGATGAGGTCTAAAAGCATGTTCACGGTATCCTCTCTGAGATAGCCGTCGGCGTCGGTGCCGGCCACCTGGTGCATCCAGGTGACTTTGGCTGCCGCCTTGAGTCTGGAGAGAACAGTCTTGCTTTTCTTCGCTTTGAACTTTACCGCCCAGGCAAAGAGACCCCTGGGCGTAATATCGCCCGAAAGCTCCTTGTTGCGCTTGAGCCTCCTGGTTTCGTTGGCCACCTTGACCATGACGCTAGCTACTTCAGTATCGATCCCCGTTTCCTTTACCAGCAATTCTTCTTCCTCTTTCGATGGAAGATAGCGGTATTCAAGTACGCAGGAGAAGCGGTTGAGAAGGGCGGTGTCGAGGGCGTTTACCGAGTATCCCTTGCCCAGGTTCATGGCCATAACCACTTGAAATCCGTCTCTGACCTTCACCTCTTCGGAACCGTGTTCGGTGAGAACCACAGCTCCCCGGGAAAGGACTCCCAGGAGGATATTTAAGGTTCTCGTGGGCATGCGGTTGGCCTCGTCGATAAACAGGTAGCCTCCCGCTTTCATTGCCCGGACTAGCACGCCTTCGTTCCAGCTAAAGTCTCCCTTTCCATCCGGTGTATAGCCTCCCAGGAGGTCGAACTCCTTCAGGGACTCGTGCCCCTCGATGACAAATACCGGCTTTCTCGCCTTCGTCCTCTCAAAAGCTTCAAAGGCGCAGAGCGATTTTCCGGTGGCAGTAGGGCCGACCAGAAGACAGTGCATCCCCAGGTCGAGGCTTTCTAGCAGTTCGGCGAGCTGAGGGCCCTGGAAACGGCCTTTGGGGAGCGCAGTCTCGGGCAGTTCTACGGGCACGACTTCAATCTTCTTTTCTTCGCGGTAGGCATCCAGCTTCCTCTCGTCAGTCAGGACAGCGGGATCAATGGAATCTGCCAGTGTGACTTCGGGCGGCGCTGCCGAATCGAAAACATGAAATGCGTCCAGTCTTTGTTTATCCTTGTTCGGATCTCCGTTCCGCCACCTGGCCCAGTAGTAAAGCTCGTCGGAGAGGTGCATGAGCAGGGCTAGGTACTCGTCGTCAATCTCAGTCGTGCTCTCCCGGTACAAAAGCAATTCTTGCAGGGCGTCGAGCAGATCCGTCGCCTCTTCCTTGCACACCAGTGCTTCGGCCAGGGCGAGAAGTCCGAGGTGATAGGTTACGTTCCCTCTGGGAAGCCAGACCTTGTCTTCTGTAAGATAGCAGTGGTGAAAATCGCTTCCCGATTGTGAGAGGGATCTGACCATTACCGTTCCCGGCGACTCCACTCTGGTTATCCCGATGACGTCGCCCTTGAGAGCTACCACGCAGGCCTTGCAGAGCATGGCTGATAGATAGCCCACGGGTCTGGGATTTCGCTTTGCCGGATACCTGATTTCCTGTCCGCCTCGCAATCTGGGGAAAATGTCTATCTCTCGCTTCCTGGAAAAGAGAATCTGGGTTATGGTTCTGGAATCTTTTGCAGCTATGACCATTCCTACCTCCCGACGCCTGCTAGAAGGTCGATGAACCACAACTGGTCGACCTTTTTGAGGTCGAATTCTGTGGGATAGGCCGAAACGAATCGCTTTATTGCCCGATCCGAGATGAAATATATGTCTCTCGGTCTTTCCGAGTTTCTGCGAGAAGCTGTGAGAATCCCCAGGTTTATCCAGTCGATAATCTTGTGGTCATCCACGCCGAAAGCCTGGGCCAGAGAGCGGACAGAATATCCTTCGTCGATCTTCCTGATGCCCAGTCTCTTGGCTTTGATTGCTACGGCAGTCACGCTCCGTCCCGTTTTTCTGGCCAGAACTGCCAGGCTCAGCCGGTGCAAGTTGGACTCAAGGTAGGCTGTTTCTTTTTCCGACCAGGGTTTCTCCTTGGTACGTGCCAGCCCCAGAGCCTGAGCCCTCCTTTTGATAGCCCATCCGGGCACACCGAGGCTTTTTGAAAGTCGGCAGATAGTTTCGGTGCGGCTGTCGTAGCGTTCTCTGATCAGCCGGTCGGACGCTTCGTCAAAAAAGTATTTCTTCTTGCTCACGCTGCCCTCCTTCCCATAGCCTTGAGGATGGCGTCGGTTCTGACTTCTTCTTGCTTTTTGAGCTCCCAGGGTTTGGGCACCCCTTTTGGCCAGCAGAAGCTGGTGAAGGAGCAGTAGCCGTTACACTGCCAGACCCCTTCGCTGTTGGCCTTCTCCGGCAGTTTTCCTCCGTCTAAAGCCTCTCTCAGTTTCTTCAACCTGGGCACCAGCCAGCCCATGAGGCTGGACGTGTTCATGACCTCTACCTCTACGCGCTTGACCTCGCTCATGTCGAAGTAGACGATTTCAAGCTGCTCTATATCGTACATTTGAGCTACCAGATACCGGTAGAGATTCACCTGCATGCCGTGGTTGGCATAGGGTTCGTATTTCTTGGGGATTCTTTTAGTGCTCTTATAGTCAACGAGCTTTCTCTGCTCCGGATAGATGACGTCGGGATGTCCGGAAAGCGTAATTCCGGCCACCGTTCTTTCGAATCTCTGCTCGACGACAGCTCCCTCTTCCTGAGCCTGAGCGATCACCGCGTGGAAGAGCTGGCCCCGGAAAGCGTAATAGAGCTGCTTGGGGTCGAGGTAAATATCGTTTCTCGTCTCAAGAACCACTTTCCTCAGACAATTCAGCAGAGAGGTCACCGATATCCCCTCTTCTTCTCTGATGTTACGCTGCATGCCAGCTAGTATCGGGTAGTCGAACTGGCAGGTGTTCTCGTGGGAGGCGGCGCATCTCAGGCATTCCTCGAAGGGAACGTCTCCTTTTCCTTCAGGGCAATGAAATCCTTTTATCACTTCTTTCTCCTTTACATGAAAAAATTTGGGCTGGCTCTCCACCTCGGTGGATGAACCAGCCCTTTTCCCGACGCTGTATTGCTCTTATGCAGCGTGCTCTTTGTAGTTGGGGCAGCTCCAGAATGGGCCGTATCTGCCTTCCTTTTCGACTACGGGATTTCCGCAGACGGTGCCGTTCTTCAGCCACTTGTTGCAGCGGCGCACTCCGTTCTCGTCGATATAGGTTTTCTCCCTTTTTTCAGGTGACGTCTGTTTTGAGGCTTCCGGATGAGCTCCGTTGTTATTGTTTTCGAAGCCCTTTCGCTTCACCGGTAGGCCACCGGACCTGGTAATGCCCGCCATCACCTTGTTCGCCCTCTGAGTGAGGCTCGTTTCGTCCTCGTCCCTGAGGGTAAACTGGCACTCGAAACCCTCTTTCGACTGGTAAACGGTGTTCCAGCTCGATCTCGCTTCCTCCATCTTCCTTTTCTCCTTTCTTGTATTTGGTTCTCTTCTAGCTCCAGGCATACAGTGCAAAGCCCAGTTTTCCCCAGCGTTTTAGCCAGCGGATGGCAGCCAGAAGGTAGCGGTCGTCTTCGGAATCAGCAGTGAGACTTCCCGTATTCAAGGCTTTCATCCGCTTTTCTTCCAGCCTGCGGGCATAGTCGAGCATCTGCTCAGGTGATTTGTCCCCGTAGGCTTCTTCGGACAGACCGTCGAGAAACTCCATGTAGCCGATTATCTTTCCCCTGAACTCGCAGGGGCGGCAGAAAGCGCCGGAGACCTCGCTTTTCGCCGGACATGCCTCGCAGTCGTACTTATCGGCGTTGTCCCTTAGGAACTCTTCCAAGGTGACCTTCTGCCATCGGTTTTCACCGCGGCCCGATTGGATCTCCAAGCGCTTGCGCTCTTCCAGAATTTCGGCCAGTTTCTTTTGCCAGTCGGGCGTGTCTTTTACCTTCGGAGCCTGTACAGCCTCGCAGGGAATGACGGTTATTCCGCCCAGACGCCTGCGAATGAGGCTTTTTAGACGCTCGCTGAACGCCGATTCGTCATTGAGAGCGTTCAGCGCCTCTTTCAAGCTCCCGGCTTCGTCTTCGTGTCCTTCCTTCGGCTTGTTTACCAGACACCAGTCAAGACCCATTTTGTTACCTCCTTTTTTAAAGTACTGCTTTCAGATTAGCTTCCCTACAGATTCAAAAAAGGAGGGATAATTTGAGCTCGGAGATAATTTAGTCTTTCTTGGAGAAATCGAGTGAAGAGCTATCATATGATGGAGCGGCCGGAAATAAAAAAGCCGCCCCGCTTTTCACTTATGGGCGACGTAAATTTCTTTGGTATAACCGATTTTCGAAACGAAAGAAAGCTGTTCGGAATAAAGAGGGAAGACCGGAGGCTTCACATGTATACTTTGGGGAGAACCGGAATGGGAAAGACCACCCTGCTTTTAAATATGATTTTGAATGATGTCTACGCTAACGAAGGAGTCTGCTTTATCGACCCTCACGGCGATGCCGTGGAAACCCTGCTCGATTACATACCCCCTTCTAGGCTGAAAGATGTCATCTACTTTAACCCGGCAGATACCGACCATCCTATTCCCCTGAACGTTCTCGGCGAAGAAGAGTCCCAGAGAAAGCACCTCCTCGTCTCAGGCTTAATTTCCGTCTTCAGGAAGCTCTACTCGGAATACTGGCACCACCGGCAGGAGCATATCCTGAGAAATTGCATCCTCGCCTTGCTGGAGCAACCGGAAAGAAAGACTCTGGTCGATGTCTACACCCTGCTTTCGGACTGGAGATACAGGAAGGCTGTGACCTCAGAGGTGAAAGACCCTATAGTCAGGTCTTTCTGGCAGAACGAATTCCCCAAGTATGTGTATCAGTACAAGGGAGAAGCACTGGCTCCCATCCAGAACAAGCTGGGAGCTTTTCTAACCGTGCCCTTGGTACGAAACATCGTAGGGCAGGGAGAGAGCAAAATAGATTTCAGAGAGCTCATCGACAAAGGTAAGATTCTGCTTGTCAATCTGTCTAAAGGAAGGCTGGGAGAGGATATCTCTTCCTTTCTCGGCTCTTTGATAATTACCAAAATCCAGCTTGCAGCGATGAGCCGGATTGATATTCCCGAAAACGAAAGGAAAGACTTTTATCTCTACGTGGACGAGTTCCAAGAGTTCGTGGCTTCCGAAACATTCGAGGGGATTCTCTCTGAGGCCAGGAAGTACAGGTTGTGTTTGATGCTGGCCCATCAGTATATAGGGCAACTGGACGAGGAATTGAGAGAGGCGATATTCGG
>Ga0180432_10010568_pt1 | contig 11028 bp, 24 predicted proteins | sample SS_ome_10_FD_132414 | JGI IMG/M metagenome (GOLD analysis project Ga0180432, IMG submission 132414) | Hypersaline lake sediment archaeal communities from the Salton Sea, California, USA - SS_1_MS_2 metaG | ecosystem: Environmental > Aquatic > Non-marine Saline and Alkaline > Hypersaline >... | reverse complement strand
CCAAAAAGTGAACATATAGTTGCAGACTATGAAACAACTGTAGTAGTTTAATTGTTACGAAAGGATGTGATGCTCATGGATACTGACTTTACAGGATTTAAGCATGCGGGCTTAGCTCAACAGGCAGAGTTCCAGGCTGAAGACCTGGCGGTCATGGTTCAAGTCCATGGGCCCGCAATAAAAGGTGTGAGGGTAAGATAGTTATGAGAAAGAGCACTATATTCTATAGGATAACCCCCACACCCAAATTTAGTCTTCAGAATAAATGGTATGAGAAACTAAAGGACGAAGAAGCATCCGGATATGTTTATTTTTGCCCTACTAAGGGCTCTGCAGCTTCTTGGGCAAGTTTGATTAAGAAGGAGATAGGTCTTCGACAGGTGTATGTGCATAAGGTCTCTATTTTGGGTTACCCACAGATAAGGGAGACTTTTACTTATAAAGGGAAAAGATATACCGAAATTAAGATCCCGAATATGGGGATATTTCGAGCTGAGGTAAAGGAAACATATAAACTTTAACTCTTCGTTGAAAGGAGTAACTCATGGACTCAGATTCAAGTAGTTCCTGTAGTAGTTCGTGTAGACGGAGAGATACGTTAACGGTAAACGAGCACCCTGCTAAGGTGTGGCCCATAGGGTCTGCTGGTTCGAGTCCAGCTCTCTCCGCCAAACCTGGCAGCGTGGTCAAGTGGTAAGATGGCGGATTGCAACCCCGCAGACGAAGGTTCGATTCCTTCCGTTGCCTTGCCAGGAGGGTACTGCTGAATGGTCGGCAACCGGTCTTGAAAACCGGGGCGGGGTGAAACCTGGGCGTTCGATTCGTCTACCCTCCTCCAAATTTGAGGTTTTTATGACAGATAAGGAAGTATTTGAATTTGTAGAGACAAGCTCCTCCATCGAGGAGATGAGAATAAGGATAAATAGCTTGGAGAAGGAGCAAAGACAGGCTGTAGTTCTTTTTGCTATGAAAAGGTCTAAATACTGGCATATCTGGGATTATTTTGCAGATGGGTGTAATATACCCCAAGAGAAGAGACCACCCCTAAAGAATTGAAAGGAATGATGACATGGACGTTGATGATGTAGGCATTATCGCAAAGGAGCGTAGCTCAGCGGTAGAGCGTCCGGCTGATAACCGGGAGGTCATGAGTTCGAATCTCATCGTTCCCATGCAACGGGCGTGTAGCTCAGTTGGGAGAGCATCTGCCTTACAAGCAGGAGGCCAAAGGTTCAAGCCCTTTCACGCCCATTAATAAGGGGGCGTAGCTCAGTCGAGTAGAGCACTGGCCTGTCACGCCAGGGGTCGCGAGTTCAAGTCTCGTCGTCCCCGTGATTTTAGGAGTAAAGGATGGAAAGAATGAACGGTGAAATAGACATATCGGCACATAGGGACGTAGCTCAGTGGAAGAGCCCGGTTCTTATAAAGTCGAGGTCGCACGTTCGAATCGTGCCGTCTCTATTCGGGGGTATAGCTCAGTCGGGAGAGCGTCGCGTTTGCACCGCGAGGGTCGCAGGTTCGATCCCTGTTACCTCCATTAGCTGACCTGCCATGTGTAGGAACAGTAAATGATCCGGAAGGTCCGGATCAGGTTTTTACAATTTTTTGAAGGAGTTGTACAGTGTTAAGAGGAACAGTTAAATGGTTCAATGAGAAAAAAGGCTTTGGCTTCATTGAACAAGAGTCAGGTTCAGATGTATTTGTTCATTTTTCCGCAATCAAAGGGGATGGGTTCAAGACCCTGAATGAGGGCGACCGGGTAACCTTTGACATAGAACAAGGTCCAAAAGGACCATCAGCAGTGAACGTAGAGGTTCAATAACGAATGATGTTTAACTACCAGATATGGCTGGAGGTGGGGCTGGGGGGTTTACCCCCCGGCGTAACCACAACGTCGACGATACCGTTGACGTTGTGCCCCTTTAGCTTAACTGGTAGAGCGGTGGTCTTGTAAACCACTGGAGAGGGTTCAAGTCCTTCAAGGGGCTTTATAATGCGGGATAGTGTAGTGGTTACACACCGGTCTCATAAGCCGGAACAACGAGAGTTCGAATCTCTCTCCCGCAATTGACAATGAAGAGATACGGTGTTACAAAAAAGGTGCAATTAGGAGATACCGGCGCTGACTGGATTATCGGCCCCGGTAAATCTAAGGAAGAAAAACGACGGGACCGGAAACGGGCTCGCCGGGAAGGAAAGCAACAGGCAATGAACTACGTTGAGAAAAATCGACGCAGGTGGCGTAGACAGAAATCTGCCACCGTAGTGTAGTTGGAAACACGACCGGCTCCAACCCGGTTATCTGGCGTTCGAACCGTCACGGTGGTGCTTTTTGCCCCCGTAGCTCAATGGATTAGAGCGGTGGCCTTCGAAGCCAAAGGTTGAGAGTTCGAGTCTCTCCGGGGGTTTTTTATTCGCCCCGGTAGCTCAACGGATAGAGCAACGGCCTTCTAAGCCGTGGGTTGAGGGTTCAAATCCTTCCCGGGGTATGAAGAGGAGAAAATTGATGATGCAGGAACGGCTCATCGCAGGAATCAATACCCAGCAAACATCTGACGATCTTGTTTGCTGGCGTAGCTCAATTGGCTGAGCAACGGCCTGTTAAGTCGTGCGATGTGGGTTCGACCCCCACCGCCAGCGTCATTGTTTTTGAGAGGAGATAGACTGATGGAAGTATTCATCGCAGATACACCGAGTGACCCAAACCCCAGTTACGGGGGAGTAAGTCAATTGGTAGACGGCGTGGTTTGGGACCACGTAGCTGCAGGTTCAAGTCCTGTCTCCCCCATTATGTGTGAAAGGCGAGCGATATGACTACAGAAAGCGATAAACCTGGTAAAAAGATGAGGGGGCGTAGCTTAAAGGCTAAGCACCGGTCTTTTAAACCGGGAAATGCAGGTTCGAGTCCTGTCTTCCCCATAGAGTGTGGCATTAATCCAACTCCGAGGAAGTAATGAGAAGGCAAATTAATATACCTATTTGGCCAGATTTGTATCTATATTTTGTTTTAGAAAAAAGAATTGGGTTCTGTTTCTCAACTTTCAAATATTCTTTCTGGTGGAATATTCAGGTATTGTGGTTTTCCGTTGGAGTTTACAGAGATTTTGACTTAAAACTCACACCTAAAGAATATAAAAAAATTAAAAATAACTAACAGGAGGTTTGTCATGGTTTGGGTAATAAGAGCATCAGACCGAACCACTCTCACCCTGACTTGCTTAGGTGGACGCAGTAACATGCGCCGGGTGGTGAAATGGCAAACACACTTGACTGAGGGTCAAGAAACTGGAGGTTCGAGTCCTCTCCCCGGTATTTGTGCCGCGATGGTGAAACTGGCAGTCACGCTGGATTTAGGATCCAGTGCCTTCGGGTGTGGGGGTATGCTCGTCTGTCACCACTGTGATAATAAAAGATGTATTAATCCTGACCATTTGTTCGTAGGGACGGCTAAGGACAATACTGTTGACATGATCAAAAAAGGAAGATATGTAAATGGCTTCACCGGTAGGAAACATACAGAGAAGACAAAAAAGAGGATAGGAGAGGCCACATCAAAAGCCCAAAAAGGAAGAAAGAATAGTCAGTATGGGACCTGCTGGATATACCATCCTGGTATGAAAGTAAATAAAAAGATTCCGAGGTTTGAACTTTTAGAATGGAGAAAAGAAGGTTGGAAGCAAGGAAGACAAATGCAGTTTCAATAACAGGTATAACTGGGGAAGAGTGTAGCTCAGCTAGACAAGATCGCTGGCCTATTATCCACCTTTGCAACAAAATAGCCAAGCTATTGGCCATACCGTGGACCTTCACATTAGCGAAGGGGCTGCGGGATAACAACAGTCGAAAGGAGCGTGATGCAGATGGAACCTGGTGAAGAATGCATTTGCTCCCGTAGACTAATCAGGTTAGGTCCTGGGACTTTCAATCCCAGCGTGCGAGTTCAAATCTCGTCGGGAGCTTTGAAATGAAAGTAAACGAACTATCGCATCTTCTGGCAGAGCTGGTCATGTTTGATAATGTTTACAGAGATGCGGATATTATTACAATTGAGGACCCTGAATTAGGATCCTCTCTCGAGATAGATATACCTACCAAATTACACAAAGACGAGCATTACCGGAAAGTTGCTAAATTTTTGGCCAACCGGCTACCAAGTGATACATTCACTGTTGTGGGCCCACCTAAATGGTCCCCTGGAATAGTAATCCGGCTTTCAGCCCTAGGAGAATGACATGGACTCTGACTATTATTATAGCTCGGCGGACGTGTCGCATCGGTTGCGAGGATGACTGTAAATCATCCCCCCCCCAGGGGCAAAAAGGTTCGACTCCTTTGTCCGCCATGTTTTTTTATCTTACCTCTTGACAGCACCATCAAAATGACATATATTTAATGTCAGTTCTTTGAAAATTTTGGAAATAAGGGAAATTATTGAACTATGCCTTAGATGGCTGGTCCCCCTTCTAGGCACATTGGGGATATTGGAGGCGACTACCGATTCCTAGATAATCGGTAAGGGTGATAGAGGAAAAACGTCGCGGTTCATTGATTTCCCAGCTTTATGTGTGGTCCTTTAGAAGAATTCCAGAGAATATGTTGGTTTGACTCCAACATTCGCCGCCAGAGGCGAATTGGCGCAATTGATTGACGCGACAGTCTTAAGAACTGTTATTCAGCAAAAGATTCTTCTTACACGACCCACATTCATTTATAGGATGGTGGCCAATGACTGCTGTGATCCGATGTCCGAATATTCTGGAAAGGGTAGCCGATGAAGGTTATAGCCCTGCAGGGATGCTGCATCAATCGATGCTACGGGGAGCTAGGCGGAACGATAGGACGTCATATCGGCTCTAAGCCGGGCCGCTGGAGTGCTCGGCTCACCATCTCTTTTTTTAAGGAGGCCCAAATGAATGATGTAAGTTCCGAACGAATTCTCAATCAAGTATACAATGCCGTCTGCAGCAAATTACCAAATATCCAGGCAGATGATCTTCTTGACGCAATCGATTCAGGTGTGTATAAAGCATTCTGCACTATGTTTGCAAAAGAGTCCGAAACAGAAAGCACTATTCATTTTACCATTAAGAAAGCTGTGGAGAACGCTACATATACGGCAGAAACAGCCAGAGTAAAGGAATTTACATTGTCTGCTCCAGGCCCCCTGGCATTTATAGACGAGGCATATGATTTTCTCCATGAGAAGATGCATGAGTTTGATCATGGCCCTCATGAAACAAGAACCAAATATAAAAAGGCCAGAATTCTTATGGGCCTGCTTAAAGATATAGTAAAAAATAATCCCAAGCTCACCCTTCCGGAAGAGTGGAAGGGGGATTGGATAATTGACTGAGACAGAATATATGGGCCCGAATTGGTGTCGACTGACGCATGAGAGATTAAAGGTTGCATGCCGTGGAAGCTGCTCAGGCCACGTTAAAAAGGTAGCACGCTTTAAGCGTCGAAGAAGCACCATTACTGAAGGCTGCTTAGTCAGCCTTCCGTCTGCTCCCCAATCTCCTGAGTAGGGGAGATCAGGCGCCATTACTCAGGATAGGGAAACCGAAGGCATCGTAGAGAAGGGGACCGAAGTTACGTCGATGCAAAACAAGACCTGGTAACAGGCCACAGAGCTGCCGCCGGTAAGGGCTCTTGTGTATAACTCGTACCGGTAAAGCATGTAGACACCTGATCTCCGAGGCGGACAGGACGCGAGTTCGATTCTCGCCGGGTCCAATCGCCTTACACTTTGCTATTGATACCCGCACTCAAATGATACACAAGGAGTTCTCAATGCAGAAAGAGAAAATGCAGATCTATCTGCCTCCCAGACTCAAGAAAAGACTTAAGTATGAATCGGAGAAAACGTTCAAGTCCATGTCTTTCATTATACGGGAGGCGTTAGAGCTTTACTTCAACCACCGGAACAGGGCACCAGGTGGTCCGGCAACAGACTCCACATAGGGAGTCAATTTTAGGAGGTCCTTATGATCAAACTCAACGAATTTCTCAGGGGTTACCGGGGAGATATCGACAATTTTCAGGTTGTCGGCAATATGATGGTCTTGCCTATTGTTTCTGACCGCGACTTCAGCGTCAAGTTCGGAGACGTTACTGAGGTCCAGCTCAGTCAGGATAGGCAATATGGAGAGATGATCTTCACAAATAAAAGCGATCGAATTGGAATTCTGCTTCAGGGTGCATCGATCATAACCAGGCAAAGGGCGCAGGACAGAACCGTACCTTTAACTAAGCTGGTAAAAGGGCTTGGCAGCATAATGAGCCGGGTATTCTGTATCCAAAGCACCCAGAGTGGTTACATCGACGGAGAAAAACTTGATGATGAATTCAAGGATGACTCTCACTATCGAATGCTTCCACCAGAGTTGCGGCAGGCAGCTATCGATGCTGGATTCCGAGGAAATGGGTATGATGGTATCTGGAAAAATCTTGAACAGTATACAGCAACCTTTCCAGGATTTCACTCAACATCACATCTCGTAGATCTCTATGACCATTTTGACCGAAGCCTCAATGAATTCGTTGCCCAATTTGAGCCGGTATATCATCAATTGGGGTCCATAACTATTGTGGATGGAGAGTTGATTGCAATTGATATTCTTCCAACGTACTCATCCTGGGCTTGTATGTGGCGGACATTCATTCGAGATTCTTACGGTCTTGAAGCCTTGAGGACTGTCCTGAATAAATCCTGTCTGCTACCTGACTGGAAGTTCAAGCAGGATGGGGTTAATACAATTGCTGCCCTGCGGGAAGCCGTCAAGGATGCAAAGGAAGACGCCGCCAATATAGCCAAGACTTCGTGGGAGAGATACTCCAATAAACTGGTGGACATTGTTCCGTCCAGGGTAACTCCCAATAAGCTGGATAGTGTTGAGCTCTTTGATATCAAGTCGGATAGCTTCACCGGTCAGGCAGTGTACCATGATAACCATTGTGTTTATCTTGGACTAATCCCCATAGGAAGCTCCCGGGGAGACAAAGACCGGTTCGCTCGAAGTCGAACCTATAACAATAACTCATTCAGATTCTAAGGGAGGCCCAACCTATGTCTGATACACAACTTATGCAAATAGATCAGAAGGCTCTCCAGTTTGTTTCATCAGACGAGTTCTTCGGATATTTCAATGCCGTTACCACAGCAGTGAAGGGTAGCACATTCTACAACACAGCTGATGAGCAGATGGCCTCCCTGACATCAAAAATTGATGCCATGATACAGGCCTTCCGGCCCCTGGCTGTACTTATGACATTATCCCCGGCAGTAACCGACCACGCCAAGATTGTAACTGCAATCAGGCTGGCATCAACCGTCCCGGATTACAGGATAAACGGATCCCAGGATGAGCGACTTCTCAGGAAGTGGGAATATTTTGTTCTGGGGGATATGATTGAGGATATGCAGCCAAACAGAGTCTTTGACCTGCTTAATTATCTCATCGGCTACAGAAAGTACCGAAAGGGGAACTCTTTTTCCCTGCGTCATGCAGCAAATGCCATCGGGGGTCGACAGCTCAAGGGATTGATCAGAGACTTCCTTCGAAAGAAGTATAGAAGCGTTGACTTGTGGTCAATCAAGTATGCTGATGACATTCGACGGTTGGCCAAGCATCTGCACATCAGCAAACATACCTTACCCGAAGTTGGTTATCTGTTCGGAGAGGCCCCTACAGGAAAGGTTCAAAGAGACATGGAAATCTGCCGGAAGGCTGATACTGTCCCTCCGGCTCTCTGGAGACTGCCCTACCATAATGCCAAGGGACTGGCCACGAGCAAGTTCGGCATGTCCTCTGACGAGTTTGAGAAGAAATACTCCCAGAGTGGGCAGAAGACTGCCAAGGAAGCCAGGATGTCTGATCGGCTCGCCAAGGAGGCCGGCGGAGTCAGTCAGTTCAATCCGGAAAAGGCTCCCTTGTTTGAACTCTTCGTCTACCTGGGAAGTCTTGTACCAAGTAATGTCCCGGCACAGGCTCGGGACTGGATTGAGACTTCGGCGGATCGAGAAGCAAAAAACATTGGCCTCCAGTTTCGCAACACTGCAGTGATCATTGATACATCAGCCTCCATGTATGGAACAAAGCAGGGAATAAGACACCCGCTTTACCGGGCTCTTTCCATCGCTCATGTTATCCGGAAGAAGGCAACAGAGAGATTTGGCTGGTTCTATACTACCTCTCAACTCCGAGAGGCTTATAGAGGTAGCCTTGAAGATCATCCAATAATACCAAGCCTCCACTCGGCTTCGGACTACTCCTCTGCTATCCTGAATGCAATAGAAGGAGGATTCCAGCAGATCTTTATCATTGGGGACGGATATGAGAATTCTCCTGAGGGAATTACCAGGAGGCTTATTGATACGTTCAAGAAGAACATCGATGTGGACAATAAGGTGCAGTTTCTGCATCTGAACCCGGTGCATGCTTCTGAGTCTCAAGAGGCCATTAGAACAATATCCCCCCAAGTAGCAACTGTAGGAGTCAGAGAGATTAAGGGTATTGAGTCCAATATCTGCCTGGCCCTGTTGCGAACAAACCCACTGGAAGCATTGAAGAGCTATATGAAACTGCTGGCAGAGCGACAGAAGACGGCAAAGTATCGAATGCCGGCACCAGTAAGAAACCTGTTGACAATAAATTGAGGAGAGATCCATGGAAACCGGACATTTTATCACTGTACAAAATAAATCAAGGAAATTCGGTTCGCTGTCACATTATATCATTGGTGAGGCTGTGGTTAACGCGGTGGGGTGTCGTCTTGCCTTTACCCAAACAGAAATCAGGAAGGCAATGGCCAGAGCTGAGAAGAACCCGGAAGATTTCATTAGAAAGGTTCCCCGTTAATGTTCAACTTCTTCAAGAAGAAAGAAACAAAGCTCGAGCATACGATGCGTCCGGTAACCTTCAAATGCAGCAAATGCGGACACGACAACAGCGCTGAAGTCCGTGTCAGGAATGGAATGAAGCTGCCTGATGAGTTTGTCGTTCACTGTCAGTTCTGTACAAGTCATTGGATGGGGAGGGAGCGGGGAACTCCAAATCTTATTACAATACCCCCAGAACACGCAGAAAAGGGGTAAAAATCGATCGACTTTCCTGGCGGGTGTCTACACTCTTGCCAGGACGAGATCGCTTAAAGGAGGCCCAAGAGCGATGGAACATTTAAGGGTGGAACACTTACGAACGAGTAACTGGGAGGGAGCCCTTAGGGGCATGAGAAATCCACTGGAAAGCTGGCAGAAATCAGACAGCAAGTTCTATCCGCCGCCAGACTTGTACGAGGAGACTGAACAAGTATATGATCATGATGGTTTATATAGTATTGGGCCGAATGATCTAGAATTGGCAATGAAGCTCGTTAAGGCTGGGAGGGATCATCGTAAGTTCCTACGCCAAATCTTCATCAGCTGTGACATCATAGCTCCCTGGTATTGGTGGAAAGAATACGATACCTACCAAGTAGGCACGGTCGAGAACTCTACCAGTCAGATGCATAAGTTGGGTTCAAGATTGCTAGAACGTAGCGACTGGATCCTAGATTTGTTTGCTAAATCTGACAAGGAAGATAAATTAACCAATGAAGAACAAGTGGCAATGAGGGAAACTCTACAGATTGTTACGCTGATTAACAAGAAAATAGAGCGATGGCAAGCTCATAAAAAAGAAGGCAAACACGGCAATATCTTCTGGCGGGACATGATACAGTGTATTCCAGGATCATACATCTACCGCCGTACCTGCACGCTCAACTATGAGGTAATGGCCAATATGTACCACTCCCGCAAGGACCATAAGCTAATAGAGTGGCGGGAGTTCTGCCAGCATATGGTGGAGAATTTACCGTATCCACAATTATTCACTGGGTAGATTAAAATGGATAAAAAAGAATTTCTTGATCTCTTGAGAAATATTCTTGATGATTGGGAAACTGATCTGAGTGAGGTTGATAATATACACCCGGAGGCTATGAACCAACTAAGACTACAATTGCATCATCTCCGACTAGTAACTAGGGTGTGCACGGTATGCGGGATGGAGCTTGTTACGCCTCGTATGCTTTGTGTAGCTGAAAAATGCCCCGGGTGGATGGAAGAATGGTCAATGGTGAAGCAGATGGACTACTGCGAAAGGCATGGAGTCCCTCTCTTCTGCCAACCAGATGGGGTGTGCCTATCATGTGGCAGAAAGATTAAGGACACTGATGAGAAACATATAACCGGTTGTCCTTACTGCCACAGAACATATTGTGATTAAATCGGGTATTTTACGGGAGGATAACAATGACAAAGAGCACTTTACCTTTAATAGAAGAATATCTCTTCATTGAAGAAGGAAAGCTCAACCTGGTGAAGAGAGACTTCGCTGATTTGGGACTGACCAAACTCACTGGGGTCTTGATCTTGAGACCGGCTGAGTTCCTTGGGAAAACAGCATTCAAGAAACACTATCCCCATCTCAGGAAACACCTGGAGTCGTTAGATCCCAACAAAAACGTGGCAAACCCCAAGAAATAGGATGGACCAATGGATTTCAAACCATTACAACCAGGACCGGATGATATGTCCTTCCTTGAGGGCAGCAGTCTGGCCAGAAACATAATCTTGGGGGCACTGTGCGTTCCGGCTGCTCTCCTTGTCTACTCGATGAGAAAAGAAATTGGAGCAGCCGCCCTGGGCAGCTTGGCAGTTGTGGAAAAAACCTTTTTCAGGAAGCTGAATGATGTGCTTGGATATCCAGTCGAAAATAGTTGAAGACTTCAAGAATGATCCCTTTCTTAATCATTGGTCCGAGGTCTTGTTCAGGTTGCACTGCAATTCGCTTCCCAAGGTAGTGCTGGTCACTGAAAGCTCCACTGAGGTACTGGAATACCATAATCCACATCTCAGGGAGTTTATGAACAACATCAAGAAAGAAATGCAAGAATATATTGCATGGAAATATCCCTCTCTTCCCGGCTACAGAGAGCCGGAGATTAACAACATTCACTAAAGGAGGCCGACATCATGTCGAT
>Ga0180432_10010567_pt1 | contig 11028 bp, 8 predicted proteins | sample SS_ome_10_FD_132414 | JGI IMG/M metagenome (GOLD analysis project Ga0180432, IMG submission 132414) | Hypersaline lake sediment archaeal communities from the Salton Sea, California, USA - SS_1_MS_2 metaG | ecosystem: Environmental > Aquatic > Non-marine Saline and Alkaline > Hypersaline >... | reverse complement strand
TCATGGCGAGAACTCTACAGGAGCTTCGGCACAAAAGCGGGGGATTATCGTCCATCAGCCGAGGCATTAATCAGGAGATGCATCAAGACTGGGAAACTCCCCCACATCAATAACACCGTAGACCTCTACAACATAGTCTCTGTAAGACACATTATTCCCATGGGGGGATTCGATCTAGACAAAGTCGATGGCGATATCTATCTCAGATTCAGCCAAGGCAACGAGACATTTATACCCCTAGGACCCAGCAACCCAGAGACCACATACAATGGTGAGGTAGTCTACGCTGATAACTCTAGAATTCTAACCAGACGTTGGAACTTTCGAGACGCAGACGCCACAAAGATCACTGAAGAAACCCGGAATCTAGTAATGTTTCTGGACGCCTCGCCCCGGATACAGGTTGAGGCTGTCCAGTTGGCTCTGGCTGAGCTTGAATCATTCTATAAGAAATATTGTGGCGGAGAATACTCCACCAGTATCGCCTCAAAAGAAAACCCAGTGGTTGAGTTGGGAGGTTAAGCCTCCACATTATACTTCTCGTAGAGCTTCTTGAGTAGTGTATTCAGTTCACGGGCTCGTTCCTCGGACTCGCTGGGCTTCAGCTCCTTGCACTCGTAGCCCACGACCTCACGCATGTACTCGACGTTCTTATCACAGAAAACAACGGTACCGTCATCCTTGATCTTCTCAATGCCATCAATCTTTCCACCTTCCTCATTGATATGGATCGCTTCTTCCCGTGAGATTCCCGGTAAAACTATCTCGGCTCCTTTACGACTGAGACGTGTCGGGTATCCTCCGGGTAATCCTTCGACCCCTGTTACACATGTGTGGACCTCGTTGGTATCATAGTAAATCGCTAATACGTGTTTCAGGAAGCTGCTTGCTGTCCTCATCTGGTCTACTAAGGCGCTCTTGTACTGGGTGACTACCCCGTATCCTGCATCTTGGTATAGCCTTGTGATCTTCTCATTTGGCCACTGTTCCGTGACATCCTCTCCGTTAACGATTACCTTAACATAATACGGTCCCTCCATCCTCGCCGTATAGTATGATCCATGGTGCCCCACACCATAAAGCTGGACAGACCTGAAGGGCACATTCATCTTTCTAGCAATAACACGCCTTACCCGTCCGAGCCCAAGATCCATATTTCCTCCTCCACAGACTGGTTCAAGACTCAGCTTGCTGAGCACAACGTTGGTTGCGTCTGGGAAAGCCCCATTCACCACACCGGTTTCTATACCCGATTTCTTTACCGCAAGCATCAATTTATGGGCCAAGGTAAGGTGATTGGGTAGCCAAGGACCTACGGGACCCACCTTCTTGTAATCCTCAGGAGGCAGGAGCCGTGTTATCCACCAGCTGCCGAGACTAGCAAGGTTACATATCACCCTTGGTTTATGCTCTTTCAGGAACTCTGCTGTTCCATCAATATCAAATAGGTTGATCTTCTCGAAACTGAGATCAGGATAAAATCCAAAGTTGTGTGCTGTATGAAGAGCCTCTTCAACCTCAAACCGACCCTTTTCCTCGTCAACATCTGCTCCGATAACCTTGATGGGAAGCCCCATGCTGGCTATCTGATACATCATGTCATGTCCAACGCTACCCGCTGAACCAATAAGTAAGATACTCTCAAGCATTGAATATCACTCCACTATGTTATACTAAATATAAAAAGAAATAGAGCCACTATTTGGCTACATTATACTTATCATAAAGCTTCTTGAGCAGTCTATCCAGTTCCTTCGCCCTTTCCTCGGATTCACTGGGCTTCAGCTCCTTGCAGTCGTAGCCAACGACCTCACGCATATACTCAACGTTTTCATCCCGATATACAACTGTACCATCCTCTTTGATACGCTCTATACCGTCATGTTGACCACCTGCCCTGTTTATCTTGATGGCTTCTTCGATGCTGATGTCTGGTACTACTACCTCAGCTCCATTCTCACCCAGTCTACATGGATACGCTCCCGGTAAACCATTGGGTCCTGGTACACACTCCATGACCTCATTCGTGTCATAATATATGGCTAACACGTTTTTCAAGAAGCTCGCAGACGTCCTCATCTGATCCACCAAGGCTCCAGCGTACTGGGCGCTTTTCGCGTATCCAGCCTCAGCATACATATCCCTAAGCTTCTTGTTAGGATACTTGCTGGTTAAATCCTCGCCATCCACCAGAATCTTGACCCAGAAAGGCGCATCCATACGCTTAGTGTAAAACGCACCATGGTGACCCACACCATAAATCCGTACACTCCTGTAAGGGACACCAAGATCCCGGGCGATAATACGTTTGAACCTGAATATCCCCAGATCCATGTTCCCTCCACCACATACCGGAGCCAGACCCATCTTTCCCAATACCACATTGGTGGCATCCGGGAAAGCCCCATTCACCACCTTGATATTGACGCCACTCCTCTTTATAGCCTGCATAAGTTTCATGGCCAAAGTAAGATGGTTTGGAAGCCATGGTCCAATGGGGCCAATCTTCTTGTACTCATCATCTGGGAGTAGTCTTGTAACCCACCATGAGCCCAGGCTGGCGAGATTGCATATCACCTTGGGTTGGAGTTCCTTTAGCTTCTCCGCAGTGCCCTCAATATCGAACAGGTTTATCTTCTCAAAGCTAAGATCCGGGTAGAACCCGAAACTATGGGCAATGTGAAGGCTCTCCTCGATCTCAAATCTTCCTTTTGCCTCGTTTACATCGGAGCCAATCACCTTGATAGGCAGCCCCATGCTGGCAATCTGATACATCATATCATGGCCGACGCTTCCAGCGGCGCCGATGATCATAATTGAATCCATATCTATCGAATCTTACAATAGTTGTATGAGTAAATAACATTCATCAATGGGATGAAAAGTTAGATCATTTTCCATTTAATTTATAGCTACTAACCGCGCCTCAAGTGTATAGGTAGTCTACTTGATGAAGCCACAGGTACTATTGGTAATGATAATTTTATTGTTCATTCCTCCTGTGGCTTTTGCTCAGGATGATGTGACCCCGACCTCACTCGAAGTTAAAGTGTATCCTGATGGGAGCACCCTTGTCACGTATGTTGTTGAGAGTGATCCTACGAAGGTACGTGTCGAGGTAGACCTCTTCAGTGATAATTTTAATAACCTGATTATACGTGACGAGGATAGTATTCCATTAGCCTCATCGATTACAGATACGGGGTTAGAGATCGATTCTATTGGCGCATTGGAGCTCATAATTGTATACACCACCAGTGATTTAACTACTAAAGACGGCCCGATTTGGGACCTGAATATAACATCACCGGTATCTACAATGGTTATTCTTCCACAAGGCGCAGCGATTTTTGATCTAGGAAATATTCCCACTGATCTAGGATTTATTGATGGATCTCAATACGTCGAGTTACCCGCTGGCGAGATATACGTGTCCTTCATTCTAGCCATGCCTAATTTGAGCGCGGAGGCGCAAACCGCTATCAATGATGCAGAAAATTACCTTACCTCTCTTGAGGCTCAGAATTATATGCTTATTGATGCGCAAAGCGAACTAACTCAGGCTATACAATTGTTTGAGACTGATCAATATATTGATGCCAAGAATATGGCGAATCAAGCAGTGGATACGGCTGATGAGACCGTTGATAACGCGAACGCTGCAGCAGTTGAGATCGCCCTAGCTGAGTCAACTATTGCGAGTGCTCAAGAAGATGGAAGAACCGATGGGTTAGCACAAGCAGAAGATACACTTAGTTCCGCTGAAACCTATTATGATCAAGGGTTATATGTGGAAGCCGAAACCTCTGCCAAACAAGCCTCTCAACTTGCATTATTAGCTGATGAACCTACTGGCGGAAACACCATGCTTTACCTTGGTATCGTTGTTATCGTCGCGGTAGCTGGGGGAGGTTATTATTATATGCAGAAAATGAGACCAAAGGATGCTCCCACATCACAACCTACGCCTGTCCCTGAAATTGAGGCAAAAACCGTTGATCTGGAGAAAATATTTGCGATAAACGATGATCTCCGGCTAGAAGATCGTGAAGTAATCAAATTCCTCGCCGAAAACCATGGAGAAGCTTTCGCTACAGAGATTAGAGACCGGTTTGATATGCCTCGATCCTCCGCTTGGAGGCTAATAAGACGCCTAGTATCCAATGAAATAGTTGAAGAAGTGAAAGTGGGTAACCAAAGTCTCGTCAGGATAAGCAAAAGGTACCTAAAATGACCTGTTTTACCCCGGGATCGTTCCAGATCGTTCCAACGTGTTCTTATAATATCGCCTTAACACCATTGGGGTTAGTGAAATAGCGATGAATACCAAGATAATACCGTTCACCCTGATACTGATGCTGTTCTTATCACCCGCAGCATTACTTGTCAATGCTCAGGATAACGAGACAGAGCCATCGCCCGGCATCAATGGAACTATACCTATTCCACCTCTCGATGGAAACACGACCCTGACAAATACCACGCTTCCTGAGACGAACTCGACTAGTACTGATGTAAACGGTACAGATACAGACGGTGAACCGGTAGACCCGATTATCTTGGCATTAATCAGGGAACAAGCCCAGAACAGGGAGCAGGAAATGTTTCAGCTATTCGGTAATGGGACCTACTCCCCGGATGTTATGAATGGTTTGATGCAAGCCCAACAGATGATGGAGCAAGCCATGAATTATGAGGGAAATAACTCTCATACAGCTGCCCAGTATTATCTGCGAGCCCTGAAGCAGCATAGAAATACTCTCCGAAAGTATCTGAATGAAAATCCCGGTGCATTGGATGAGTTTGAAGAGGATGTTAATGGGACCGCAACAGACGATGTAAATGGCACCGTGACCGAGACACAACTCAGTGCAGCACAGACCCGGCTGATAGAGGAGTTCGAGGAGAGTTTCGGGAATAGAGTCGCCGCTATGATCCGCAACGTCGACGACTTATCCGATGAGATGGACCCACAAGACGCCTTCAAAGCCCAGCAAGCATTGACTAAAGCCGAGGAAAAACTCCTCAGAATCCAAGAAAGGATATCTAGTGGTCAATACGAAGGCGTTTTGGATGACTTAGAAAACGCAACTGATACCCTTGACGATGATTTCAACGAGACTGAACCAGTTACAGCTCAGTTGCTAAAGACCATGAACCAGATGGAAGCCAAGATCCAGAAGATGGAGCAGAAAGCCTTGAAAAAGGCAGCCAAGGGCCGGAGTACCGCCGAGGAGGATGCTTTACTGGCGGAGCTTCGGGGTAACAAGGACCATACCAAGAACGATTACAAGGAAAACAAGGGCAACAGCGGTAACAACGGCAACAATGGTAACAGCGGTAACAACGGTAAGCCCGATAAGGATAAGAAAGATAAGAAAGTTAAGGATAAGTAATTCTTTCTAGTTTCTACTTTTTTCGTAGACAATTTTTCCATTAACTATTGTACATAGCACATCTGCTTGAGGTATTTCTTCGACCGGTATCTCTAGGATATCTTTGCTAAGCACGATCATATCCGCTAGTTTGCCCTTTTCTATACTGCCTAATTTTTGTTCATCAAAGGATGCGTATGCTCCATTGTATGTGTAGCATCGTATCGCATCAATCACAGAGACTGACTGATTCTCCCCCACCGTGTCCCCGCCCTCTGTTTTTCTGGTGACCATCGCATAGATGCCTCTTATTGGGTTCCCGTGCCATGGACCGCCACCATAGTCGCTGTTTGCTGATGCTATTATGCCATATTCTTGGAGGCTCTTGTATGGGTATAGCCAGTGGCTTCTTTTTTCTCCAAACTGGTACTTGTAGGCGTCACCAAAGTTCCAAATATAATTGGATTCCCCCGGGTGGGCACCTAGTTTTCTGATTCTTTCCAGTTGATGTGGCTCGCAGTGGGTGCAGTGCTCTATCCTGTGCCTATGATCTTTCCCGGGGAGAGCTTTCTGGGCTGCTTCTATCGCATCCAGATTGATATCTACTGCTCGGTCTCCTATACTGTGGGTGGCTGTCTGGATGCCCGCTTTATGGGCTCTAACTATTAGCTCCTTCAGTTTTTCAGGTGTCACCAGTAATATTCCTAGGCTGTCTGGGTTCCCAGTGGATGGCTCATATGTTGCCGCATTCCCCATACTGCCCATGCTATCAAGGGCAAGCTTGACCCCGCTTATCCGGATGAAATCGTCTCCTAGCCCGGTTTTGATGCCTAGGGCGATGAGGTGATCCATATAATCCAGGTTATTGGTCATATTGTGCACATAGAGGCGCCATCTCATCGGTAGCTCTCCCTTATCTCTTAGAACTTGTAATGCTTCTGTGTCTTCTTTTAATGAACCCGCTTGATGGCCACAAGTAATACCCCATCTTATCCATTGATCAATTGCCTTTTTCGCTATCTCAAGTGGCTCTATTTCCCATGGCGGGATGTGATCAGAGACGAGTCTTACTGCTGCACCTCCCTGCAAGACCCCATTGGGTTCCCCGTTCTCGTCCAGCTCGATGTATCCATAGTCAGGCTTAGAGTCCTTCGTGACACCTGTTTTCTTCATCGCTAGGGTGTTTGCGACCCCCATGGCGCTGAACCTGAGTAGTACCGGGTTGTCTGGGGCTACCTTATCCAGTTCTTTGGCTGTGGGTACCCTTTTCTCTTTGAATCTGGTCCACATATAGCCCCATCCTATTACCCATTCCCCGGGTGTGGTCTCTCTTGCTTTTGCTTTGATCTTGTCCAGTACTTCTGCTACGCTGTTACAGTACTTGATGTCCGCTTCTTTCTCGGCTTTTACAGCGAGTCTTCCAGCCCCCATGAGGTGTACGTGGCCGTCGATGAATCCCGGCAAGACAAGCCTACCTTCTAGGTCAATTGTCTCTGTTTCTGGTCCAATGTATTTCTGGGCTTCAGTGTCGGTTCCAACATAGACTATCTTGTCCTCGTGTACAACTACTGCCTGATGTACGCTGTTCTCTTGATCAACTGTGAAAATCTTTCCATTATGCAATACAAGGGTCGCGGAGATAACAGGGTTCATGTATTTGATAAATAATAAAAGGATATAGATTTTGGGTGACGGAGTGCTACTTATATCCTCGTCCTCTGATATAGAATCCGATTCCCGCGACTATTATGAATCCAGCGATAAAATATAGCCAATCCATACCGACTCGTGTGCATCACGGTATAATAACTATTTTCCCGTTACTCTGTTGCTGTGTTCTGTTTCTTTACTATTCTATCATAGATTACTAATGATGCCATGAGTCCAATCGCTGTCACTCCGTAGCCGAAGAATCTGTACGGGTAATAGGTTATGTGTTCTGGTTCAAGGAGTCTCAAGTCGTAGAACCCAGCGTTTACTGTCCCTATTGTTCCTTCAATTATGTTTCCTGTTATCTGGATGCTCCATATTCCTTCTCCGGGCAATAGGTACTCTGAGGGATTATCTGTGATATTGAATACATCAGTTATACCCATCCCTGTCAGGTAGAAGCTTGTATTCAATGTTACCGCGTCTTCGCTCCAGACCTTAACATAAGGAGAAATACCCTCTTCTATCGTGACTTCTCCTGTATCGAAATTATAGCTTGTTCCTTGTAATGTGTCTTCCCAGAGTGTTACTTGTTCTGGAGCCAAGTGCAAGGTGATACTTTGGGGATAGATCGTAAACGCCATCCCCAAAATTGTTACTACAACGCTGATGATGAGGTAGGGTCTCTCCATGCCTTGAATAAACCCGGATACCTATTAATACTATACACTAGAACAATCAGTAGAACAATTTGAACATCAAAGAATTTCTCAAGCCATCAATTCTCAAGATTATTATCACCTTCCTCATACCTGTGCCCATCTATTTTATCGTCACTGGAACCATTTCTACTGTACTGGATTTTTACTGGTATCTTTTCACCCCCACCATCAAGGTCTATGCGGATGTCTTGTACCGGGAGTTCAACCAATTCATACTTATCTGGGTCCCCTTCTATCTCGCCGCTTGTTTCATAGAAGCCGGATATCGAGGGGTTCGAAGCAGATAGATCTTGATATTTGGCATTATTGCCTCGATCAATGCCTTGGCATTATCCTTCTGGGCGTTGTAGATATTGTAGAAATATTTCTTACCCTCAGCGGTCTTGATCTCAAAGGGATCCATCATCCCAAGCGTAGCTAGGAAACCCGTCTTAAAGCTCCCTGATACAACATCGCGTTACCAGATCATATAGTTTGATTCATCCTGAGCAAGAAGAGTGTCCAATTCAGAGCCTGAATGTTTCTCCCTATTATGCTCCTGCTCGTTAATGCTATCCATACCGAATGCGATTGCCCCTGAAGGACCACTCAAACCGCTTCCTATCATGGCTGCAATAAAACTGCTGCCCCCCACCTTTACGCATAGAAGTCGCTGGTATGTAAAAATCAGGTCACAGCTTTTCTGGGTCCATGAACCGGGTGGCTTTGTTTGGACGTTCTCAATAATTCCTAATATCTTCCCCATATCCTCTATCTCCCATAATTACACCCATCCTTTATTGTAGCACTAAATAATCTCCTCAAACTCGTCCAATCCTTCCCCAATGGACTGATTGCCCATATAAAAAACCGTTAGAATGGAGCCGGGCGATAGATCGATTCTCTTGTTCAATTTTGTCATAAATAGAAAGTTTTGGGGTTTTTTAGCATTTTTTATATTTTCTTGCACTATTTTTGGGTTTTTTTGGGTCTTTGAGCGTTTATTAAAAAGTTTGCGCGCGCACAACCACGAAAGCACGTACGCAATTTTTTTTGTAAATATTCTATAAATGAACGCGCGCAATCATCGATTAGATTGCAAAGGATAAATCTATTTTCTTTGCGCACGCAATAATAGAAAGGCACACAGTTGAATGAGGCAAGGGAAAATGACAACCGAATCAAACATAAAAAAATTCACTATCCTCCACTCAAATGACATGCACGGCGATTTTCTAGCTGAGGTTAAGGGAGAGAAAGGGAAACTAATCGGAGGATTAGCGCTACTATCAGGCTATATAAACAAGGTAAGAAAGGAAGAGGAAAACGTCCTATATGTCATATCGGGTGACATGATCCAGGGCTCAATAATAGACTCGGAGTACAAGGGAGTATCCACGATAGAGCTTATGAATTACCTCGCCCCCGACGTAGTCTCCCTCGGAAACCATGAATTTGACTACGGGTTACCTCATTTATTATTCCTAGAAAAAATGGCTACCTTTCCAATAGTTAATGCTAACCTATACATCAAGCAATACAACAGGCGCCTAATGAGACCTTACTTGATAATAAACAAAGCAGGGTTTGACATCTTATTCACCGGTATAATCACAGAGAAGGTCATGGATTCAATCTCACAGGACTCACTAATAGGAAGCTTTGTTTCCTTAGAGGAAGCTAAAAAAGAGGTTGGGAGAATAACCAACGCTTATAAGAACGAGGACATTGATCTTACAATCTTATTAACACACATTGGTTACGAGTCAGACCTGGAGCTAGCCGAGTTACTGGACCCTGATTGGGGCGTCGATATAATCATCGGTGGGCACTCACACACGGTACTTGAGAAGCCCGCGGAGGTAAACAAAATATTGATAACACAAGCGGGTGTTGGAAGTGATCAAATAGGAAGATTCGATATCACCATCGATGATATGACAAATAGCATCATAGAGTACAAGTGGCAATTAATATCCATAGATGATGACTTATGTGAACCTGATGAAGAGCTTGAGGCTTACATAGATACCTTCAAGGAGGAAGTGGATAATAAATATAATAACATATTAACGAAACTGGCCCATGAATTAACCCATGAGAGGAGAGAGATTGAGACTCCTCTTGGAGACCTCTTCGCTGATATACTTGCGGAAAGCGCCAACTGTGATGTAGCGTTATTAGGTAGTGGCTCTATTAGGTTAAAGAAAATTGGGCCACTGGTAATGTTACAGACCTTTTTATCTTGTTTCCCATATGATGATACACTAACTATTTACAGGGTAAAGGGTACACGATTACGGAGAATATTCTCTCACATTATGCGTCTAGAAAACAGAAATAGTGAAGGGGAGTGCTACCAAGTTAACCAGAAGGTTAGAGCCGTTTACAATGACTCTTTACATAGCCTTGTTTCACTGCAGATAGATCAGGAAAACCTTGTGGATGATAAAATCTACACCATCTGCCTTCAGGGCTATCATGCTAATAACTCGATGAACAATCTAGGAGTATCTGTCGATGAGCTAAGAATGGATGGGAGTAGCAGAGTAGCATCTACATCGGTTCAGGATGTTTTAGAGGAGTATCTGAGAAACAATCAAAACCTGAGCAGGAAAATAGAAAACAGGCTCCAGTACATCCAATAATTTGGTGGGTTTGTGTATATACGTGCGCAATCACGAAAGCGCATACGAGTATAGTTATTTTTCCGGTGGTTTTATCTTGACATATCTGAAATGATACCTTATGGTTGAAGAAAAAGAGATTTCTAACCATAGGAAAACATCTTGTTTTATGTGCAGACAGCCTGTAGTGGAGTATAACCGCTTCACTGTTTCTTGGAGCGAAAGTGGAGAAAAAATTTCTAGAGTGTTTTGTGGTTCTAGGTGTTTAAGGGATTGGGCAGAAGAATATAGTGAAAACATTAAGCTTGATTTATTCGATGAAGAATAAGAGGATTTTGGTATGTATCATAATGTGAGTGCAGCCAATCTTCAAACTTGTTTAAAATGTGGAAGTGAATATGCAATGACTCTCCAAGAATGCCCAAGATGTGGATCAATCAGTACCAAGAAGTGAGGATGCGCGAGCCCTTATTTACTACGCTATCAACGTGAGGAACGCAAACAGGTCACAACAAATAGCTCTGGAGTCTAGAAACGCTCAGTTCTTCATAACATGCGCGCGGGGGCTGATTAAATAATTAGTTTGGAGAGTGTCATTATCCTGTCTTATCACTCACTTAAAGAGTAGCTAGAGAACCAGTTCCTCTTCCACAACCCAAACATCTCAATAAACAC
>Ga0180432_10010566_pt1 | contig 11029 bp, 7 predicted proteins | sample SS_ome_10_FD_132414 | JGI IMG/M metagenome (GOLD analysis project Ga0180432, IMG submission 132414) | Hypersaline lake sediment archaeal communities from the Salton Sea, California, USA - SS_1_MS_2 metaG | ecosystem: Environmental > Aquatic > Non-marine Saline and Alkaline > Hypersaline >... | reverse complement strand
AGTCTCAGGGGGTGCCGTGTCAGCCGGTATCCCCCCGGCAACCCGCCCCCAAGGCGGGCACACGTCGAGACGATCATCCCGGCAGTGCGATACACGGCCTCGTTCGGAGCGCAGATCGCCGTTCCTTCGAGGCCGCGTTGCAGCAGCCCCTCGTACCACAGCGCCAACTGTAACGCTCCCACCTCGTTCATCCGAATCGCGAACGCTTCGCTCAGATCGACATACTCGATGGCGCCTCGCAGGTCCGAGGGAAGCGCCGCTGCTGCGGCAAGGTAGTCCTCCCACTCCGGAAGCGTCACCACATCCCAGCCCGCCACCGCAATCACGCGGCAGTCGAGGTCATACTCGTAACCCACAGGCACGCCTCAATCTACGGCTGGGATCGTTTTAATCAAGAAACTTTAGTTTTTAGAACTTCAAGACAATAGTACAATACTTTAAAAAGAAGTGATGATTGGTCAGATGGGTTTGCTCAAAACAAAAGCCCCGCTTCTTGAGGTGGCTGAAGAAGGCTTTCGAGCTTGTCATCGATCGAGGTTCAGCTTCTCGAGCTTGGGCTGGATGACGGCGCGGCAGTATCCGTAGGATTTGTTGCGGAAGTAGAAGTCCTGGTGGCCGGGTTCCGCCTTGTAGAAGGGGCCCGCCTTCCGGATTTCGGTGACGATCGGCTTCTCGAAGCGTTTTTGAGCGGCTTCCTTCGAGGCGGCGGCGATTTTTCCTTGTTGCCCGGTATGGCAGAAGATGACGGAACGGTATTGAGGGCCGGCATCGGCGCCCTGACGGTCTCTGCTGGTGGGGTCGTGGATTTCCCAGAACCATGCGAGGATGTCTTCGGTGGAGATCGTTTCGGGGTCGTATCTGAGACGGACCACCTCGACATGGCCGGTCGTTTTCGAGCACACTTGTTCGTAGGTCGGGTTGGCGACGTGGCCCCCCATGTAGCCCGATTCGGCCGAGTGCACGCCGTCGAGCTTCTGATAGACGGCCTCGACACACCAGAAGCAGCCCCCCCCGAGGGTGATCGTCTCGTGACCCTCCGGGATGGTTTCGGCGTCGGTGGCTTTGTCTTTCATTTCGCTTTCGGGAAGAACGGGATCGCGGGACTCCTCGCAGGACGCGGCCGCGAGGGCGAGGTGACCAAGGATGATCGGCAGCGCAACTCGCTTCATGCGGGCGATTGATAGCCCTGATCGTGCCGGTCCGCAACTGGAAGAAACGTCCCCACGGACGGGATGCGCGCCGCCCCGCCGTCGGGGCCGGATGTTAGAATTCGACCCTTGCTTAATGTCCGATTATTTGAAAGAACATTCCCGACTGCTGGGGAGGAAAAGGTCGAACCGGGGTTGAATCGAGGAAGGGAAGAAAGTCATGGTCAGCGAGAAACGGGGGGTCGAAAACGAAACCCGCAACCGGTCGCGCGCAGAGGAAATCGCGCGGGAGCACGGGGCGAGTGGTGCGGAAGTGGAGGCGATGTCATTGGAGGAGTTGCGGGCGGCGCTGCGAGAGTCGCATTTGCGTGAAGCCGGGCGTGAACTGGAGATCGAGGAGTTGCGGGAGACGGCCCGGCACCGGGAGTCGGCGCTCGAGGCGGGCAACATCGGATTGTGGAACTGGGACCTGCCATCCGGGCGGGTAAGGTATTCCTCGGAGTGGAAACGACAACTGGGTTATTGCGAGGAGGAGATCGGCGAGAGCTTGAAAGAGTGGTCCCGACGGGTGCATCCGAAGGATCTGGAGCCGGCGCTGGAGGTTTTGCGCGATTGTGTGGAAAGCCGCGGTTCGGGATGCCCGAGCGAGTTCCGCATTCTTCACAGGGATGGGTCGTACCGTTGGATGCTCTCGCAGTCGAGCGTGTGGTGTGACCAGAACGGCGTTCCGGTCAAGGTGCTGGGCGTGGACATGGACATCACGGAACGCAAGCGCATGGAGGAGGCGCTGCGGGAGAGCGAGGAGAAGTTCCGCGCCATTGCGGATTGCACGATCAACGTGGAGATATTGTGGGGTCTGGACGTGCGGCCGCGTTGGGTCAATTCCGCAGTGGAGCGCTATACCGGCTACACGGTGGAGGAGTGTCTTGCGATGCCGGACTTCCTGAAGACGATCGTGCACCCGGACGACCGTCCGCTCCTCGATCCGGTGGTGAGCCGGGCCTTGGCGGAAGGCCGCGGCGAGAACCTGAACCTCCGTTGCGTGCACAAGAGCGGCAGGGTGTTCTGGATGTCGATCTCTTGGGTTCCCCTCTATGATGCCCGGGGACGGTTCACGGGAGTACGCACCAGCGGGGTGGACATCACGGAGCGACGGCAGGCGGAGGAACGTCTGCGCGAGAGCGAGGCGGCGCGACGGGAGCAGGAGGCGCTGGCCCGGGCGGGAGAGGAACTGCGCGACCTGCTCGACAACATCAACATCCAAATCTGGCGCATGACCGACGAGTCGACCTACGGCGAAGTCAACGCGGAGCACGCGGCCTTCTTCGGGCTGACGAGAGACGCGATGCTCAACAAGAGCCTGCAGGACCTGTTCGACAGCGGTCCGGCGGAGGAGCGGCGCAAGCGCAACGCGGCGGTGTTCGCCTCGGGGGAGGCGGCGCACAGCGAGGAATGGATGTGCAATGCCGGCGGAGAAGAGCGTTGTATCTCGATCCAGCGGTCGCCGATGACCGGGGCGGGCGGCGGCGTCAACTACGTGGTGTGTTCCGGGGTGGACATCACCGAACTGAAGCGAACCGAGGAGGAATTGATACGCGCGCGCGACAAGGCCCGTGAGGCGGCGCGAGCCAAGAGCCTCTTCCTTGCAAACATGTCGCATGAGATCCGCACGCCGCTCAACGCCATCCTTGGCTATGCCCAGATCCTGGGGCGCGAGTGCAAGGGGTGCGCCACCGGTCCTCGGCTGGGTGTCATCTCGCGGAGCGGGGAGCATCTGCTGGAACTGATCAACGATCTGCTGGAGCTGGTGCGCGACGATGTGAGCAAGGTGAATCTGACCCTTCAGGTTTTCGACTTCCGCCGGGTGCTTGAGGACGTGCGTCTGATGTTCGCGCCGCGGGCTGCCGGGAAGGGCCTGCGGCTGAAGTTCGAGATCTCTCCGGAGGTTCCGCGCTTCGTGCGGACCGACAAGGGCAAGTTGCGACAGATCCTGCTGAATCTGGTGGGCAACGCGCTGAAGTTCACCAAAAGGGGGTTGGTGCGCGTGTCGGCATCGGTCTTGGAGGCCGGCCCGGATGACGCGCTGATTGAGGTGGGCGTGCAAGACACCGGCTGCGGCATTTCTCCACAGGATAGGGAGCGCATTTTCGAGGCTTTCGAGCAAGGGATGGACGACGGGACGCCTTCAGGGGGCTCCGGGTTGGGGCTGGCGCTGAGTCGGCGCTACGCCGTGGCGTTGGGCGGGCGCATCAACCTCACGAGCGAACCGGGGGAGGGGAGTTGCTTCCGGCTCACGTTGCGGGCGGAGGTCGCGACGGGCGCGGAGGAGGAGAGGCCGGCCTGCGGAAACGTGCGACGCCTTGCAGCGGACGAACGATCCTGTCGCGTGCTGGCGGTGGACGACGACCGCAACAGCCGCCGAATGCTCCGTGCCATGCTGGAAGAGGCCGGCTTCGCGGTGGAGACGGCCGGCGACGCCGCCGAGGCGCTGGAGCGTTTGCGCGACGCGCAGGGGATCGATGTGGTATTGATGGACAAGCGCATGCCGGGCATGGACGGCAGCGAGGGCATCAGGCGGATTCGCGAATTGTCCGGCGGAAGCGAATTGCCGGTGTTGATGGTGACGGCGACGGATCCTGCGGATTGTTTCGGGGACCCGTCCGCCGGTTCACAACCCGACGGCTACATATCCAAGCCGGTGCGCCGGGAGCACCTGTTTGCGGAGATCGGCCGGGTGACCGGGGTCCGTTACGTGTATGAAAAACCGCCCTCAGAGGAGAGCGATGCGGAGAGCGGGCTGGCGGCGGAGGCGCTGGCCATGGTTGGGACAGCGGAACGGGATGGGCTCGAGGAGGCATTGCGACGGGGCGACGTCGGGGGGTTGCACCGTGTCCTCGACGGCTTTGCGGAGGAACACTCAGCCCTCGCGGCCGGAATCCGGAAGCTGGTGGCTCGCTATGATTACGAGCGGCTGCAGCGGCTTCTCGATGCGACGAAAGGAGCCGCCAATGAGTGAAGCCGTGGAAGGCCCCGTCATCATGATCGTGGATGACGAGCCGGATAATCTGAACGTGCTGGGCGAGATGCTGCGGATCGAGGGATTAGATATCCGGGCGTTTCCACGAGGGGATCTGGCCTTGGCCGCGGCCCGCGAGGAACCGCCGGACCTTGTGCTGCTGGACATCGGCATGCCGGACATGAACGGCATCGAAGTGTGCCGCCGCTTCAAGACGGACGAGTCGTTGCGAGGCGTTCCGATCATTTTTCTGAGCGCCTTTGCGAATGTCAGCGAGAAGGTGCGCGCCTTCAAGGCCGGGGGAGTGGACTATGTGACGAAACCCTTCGCGGAAGTGGAAGTGCTGGCGCGCACAAGGGCTCATCTGCGCTTGCGCCGGCATCAGCTTGACTTGGAGGATCTTGTTCGCGAGCGGGTGAGCGAGTTGGCGGAGGCGCATCGGCGCTTGCGCGTTTGGGACGATGCCAAGAACCAGTGGCTGCACACGCTGGCGCACGAGATGCGGACCCCTCTCACCGGGGTCTTTGCTGCTTTCGAGCTGCTCTTTCGCGAGTTGCCCGAGACGCCCGACAACCGTGAGTTGCACGAGGACTTCGAGTCTTCGCGGCGGCGCATCGTGAAGCTGATCGATGATGCCGTGACCTTGCAGAAGATCGATGTGGCGTCTGAATGTTTCGAGATGTTCCCGGTGCCGCTGGGAAAGGTCATCGACAGCGTTCTGGAGAGGTTGGCGCAGGAGGATTTGCAAGTCGATACATCCGATGCGCTGGCGCACGAAGCGGAAACGGTGGTGGTCGCCGAGCAGGAGTTGCTGGAACGCGCGTTGTGCGACCTGTTGCGCACCGCCTGGCACGGTGTGACCGCCGATGAACGCGTGACATTCGCGGCGGATCGCGCGGCGGGCTCGGCGTGCCTGACGATTGCGACCCGTGGCGAACCCCTGTCCGACGCGGCGCTCGAAACGTTCTTCGAGGTGGGGGGGCAACGCGCCCTGGTCAAGCACGGGGGAGATTTCGGGCTGGGGGCGGCTTTGGCGAGGCACATCATCCGTCTCTTCAGGGGCAAGGTCTCGGTCCGCAACCGGAAGGAAGGCGGCATTCTCATTGAGGTCTTCCTTCCGGTCGTGGAATCGGTGGCCGGGAATGAGGAACGCACGTGAGGCGCCGAAAGCGGTGGCGTCGTTTCTCGCGGGACTCTGCCACCGCCCTCCACACCGGCGCTCTGCTCTGGTGATCGCGACTTGCCCGCGGGGGAGATCTTGCGTAGCACACCGCCATGGATGAGGCGGCGCTCGAACTTTCGCGGGTGCGGAAGATCTACCGGGGCCGGGTCGAGGCGCTGCGGGGGATCTCGCTGGAGGTGCCGCGGGGGATGATCTTCGGGCTTCTCGGGCCGAACGGAGCGGGGAAGAGCACGCTGGTCAAGATCCTGACCACCATCATCCGGCCCACGACCTGCGAGGGGACCATGCTGGGTCGACCGGTGGGCCGGAAAGACGTCCTTCGACGCGTCGGATACCTTCCCGAGAGCGCCCGCTTTCCGGGCTATCTCACGGGCAGGCAGGTCGTCGACTACGCGGCGGGGTTGGCCGGGGTGCCGGCCGGGCGTGGCCGGCAGCGCAATGCGGAGCTGCTCGACCTCGTGGGGATGTCGGAGTCGCGGGACCGCCGCGTCGGAACCTACTCGAAAGGCATGGTGCAGCGGATCGGGTTGGCGCAGGCTCTTGTGAACGACCCGGAACTGGTTTTGCTCGATGAACCGACCGACGGAGTGGACCCCGCCGGCCGCCGCGACATGCGCAATCTCCTTGTAAAGCTGCGCGACGAGGGACGCACCGTCTTCGTCAACAGCCACCTTCTCGGAGAACTGGAAATGGTCTGCGACGCCGTCGCCATCCTGAAGGAGGGCCGGGTCGTCAAGCAGGGCCGCCTCGACGACCTGACCGCCGCCAGCCGGCGTTACGAGGTGGAGGCGGCCGGGGAGATCCCCGCGGAACTGGCGGCGCGTTTCCGGGCCGACGGATTCGAGGTCGACGGGGCCCGCGTCGGAGTGCGCGGCGAGGACCCGGGGCCGGTGCAGGGAGTGATCGACGTCCTGCGAAGCCGGAGGGCGGTCATCGCGGGGGTGCATGTCAAACGGCAATCGCTCGAGGATCTGTTCCTCGAAAGCGTGGGAGGAGGCCGGGAATGAAGACGATCGGCATTCTTCTTCTGGACTCCTTCCGGATGCTTCGTTCGCAGAAGCTCTTCTGGCTGGTTCTCGGCATTTCGGGGTTCGTGGCCCTTGCCTACGTTTCGATCGGCTTCGACGACACGGGCTACAGCGTCTTTTTCGGGTTGTGGCGGTTCGAGAACGAGTTGCTGCGGGGCGGCGAGGAGATGGCGCGGGTGTTCTATCTTCTCCTCTTCACGAACTGGATCGTGCCGATGTGGCTGAGCTTCGTGGCGATCGTGCTGGCGTTGATTTCATGCGGTCCGATCGTTCCGGAATTCGTGCGGGAGGGTTCGATTGACTTCTTCCTGTCGAAGCCGCCGCGGCGATCGGTCATGTTTCTCGGGAAGTTTCTGGGGAGTCTGCTGTTTGTGTTTCTTCAGATTGCGCTGTTCAGTCTGATCGTTTTTCTGGGATTCGGGTTTCGGTTCGGGGAGTGGAACTTCACGATTTTCTGGGCGATTCCGGTGCTGGTGCTGGTGTTTGCGCTGGTTTACGTGGTGCACGTTTTCGTGGCGGTGTGGTCGGGGTCGACCGTCTTCGGGCTTCTGGCGGCCTTTGTCGTCTGGGCGCTGGCGGCGATGGGGGAATGGGGCGAGCGGATCGTCTATGAGTTCGCATATCTCACTCCCCGGATGGGCAAGCAGCTCGACTTCGCGAGTCCCGGCGGGTGGGTGGATGTCGAGCCGCGGGAGGATGCCGGGCCCGGATGGGTGTCGGTCTACAAGGCGGTGAACGCGCTGCGCACCCCCTTGCCCAAGACCCGCGGCATGACGCTCCAACTGAAGACCCTCATCAAGGTGAACGGCTCTTCCGGCGGGGGCGGGCTCGCCGGCAAGGATACCTTGAGCCTGATGTTCGAGCTGCCGTCCCGGCCTCATGAACGGGAGGCCATGCGGCGCTTCGAAACCCGTCACCCGCTCTGGCTGGATGCTGTGACCTCCGTGGCTTTTGCAGGTTTCTTCCTCTTCCTTGCCACCGTCATCTTCTGCCGGAAGGACTACTGACGAGGCAGAGCCCCGGACCGGTTTGCGATGACGGCAACGATAGCGGCCGACGATGAGGAGGCTCTCCACCCCGTCATCCGTTCACTCGGGGACGAGGACGACGGCGGTGCGGGTGGGAAGGTAGAGCGAGAGAACGGGCGGGTCGCCCATGGTGTGGTGGACCACCGAGGGGTCGATGCGTCCGTGCCCGCCGAACTCCGCGGCGTCCGAGTCGAGGCATACGCGGTAGGGGCCCGATTTCGGAACCTGCATGCGGTAGTCCGGAAATGACCGGTCCGGAGAGAAGTTGAAGGCGAAAAGACAGTTCCCGCGCTCGCCGGCGAGCACCTTGTCGTCGTTGTGGACGTGCAACTGCCGGGCCGGCGGGCGCCCCGGGATGTCTCGTTCGCGGGCGAAGCGCACCATCGCCCGGTCGAAGGCGGCCAGTTCGCGGTAGCGCAGGCCGGGGTTGTCGACCAGCGACCACTGGCGGCGGCAGTGATGGTAGGACCAGTCGTTGCCCTCCCGCGGGAAGTCGACCCATTCGGGATGTCCGAACTCGTTGCCCATGAAGCAGAGCCAGCCTTCGCCGCCGAAGGCGAGGGTCACGAGCCGGATCATCTTGTGGAGGGCGATCCCACGGTCGATGACGTAGCTGTCGGAGGCCTTGTCCATGTGCCAGTACATCTCCTGGTCCATGAGCCAGAAGGCGATTGTCTTGTCGCCCACCAGCGCCTGGTCGTGGGACTCGGCGTAGGCGATGTTGGCCTCGCCGTAGCGGCGGTTGCCGAGCATCCCCCACGCTTCGTCGAGGTTCCAGTCCTCGTCGGCGCGGTGTTTCAAGAGCTTGATCCAGTAGTCGGGGATGCCCATTGCGAGGCGGTGGGTGAATCCGAATCCTCCCTCCGCGACGGGGCGGCAGAGGCCGGGCATGCCGGACATGTCCTCCGCGACGAGGATGGCGTCCGGCCGGCACTCGCGCGCGATGCTGGTGGCGAGCTGGAGGTAGAGAATGGCGTCCTCGTCGACGTCATGGACGAAATACTTGTCGTAGTGGTCGAAGGCGGCGTGGCCGCGGTGCCAGTAAAGCAGGGAGGTCACCCCGTCGAAGCGGAAGCCGTCGAAGCGGAACTCCTCGAGCCAATAGCGGACGTTGGAGAGAAGAAAGCGCTGCACCTCGCGGCGTCCGTAGTCGAAGCACTTCGAGTCCCACCCGGCGTGTTCCCCCCGGCCGCCGGCGTGAAAGTAGAGCCCGCCCGAGCCGTCGAAGTTGTTCAGGCCTTCCCCGTAGTTCTTTATGGCGTGCGAGTGCACGATGTCCATGAGGACCGCGAGACCGTGGCCGTGGGCGGTGTCGACCAGGTGCTTGAGATCCTCCGGGGCGCCGAAACGCGACGAGGGGGCGAAGAACGACGAGACGTGATAGCCGAAGGAGGCATAGTAGGGGTGCTCCGCCACCGCCATGAGCTGAATCGTGTTGTAGCCCGCCTCGACAATGCGGGGCAGAACGTTGTCAGCGAACTCGCGATAGGTGTGAATGCGCGGCTCCTCGCCCGCCATCCCGACGTGCGCCTCGTAAATGAACGGGGTGGCGATGGTTCCGGGGTCGAAGGAATGCCGCCATTCATAGGGCTCGGACGGAGACCAGATCTGCCCCGTGAAGCCGTGTGTTTCGGGGTCCTGAACGCTGCGAAATATGCACGAGGGGATGCGGTCGAGGGCCGAGTGATCGGCCCCCACGATGTGCAGCTTGACCTCCTGCCCGTGCTCGAGGAGCGCTCCCGGCAGCACCAGTTGCCAGACGCCCTGGCCGGCCGGCGCCAATGGATGACTCGTCCGGCACCACGCGTTGAATTGCCCGATCAGGGAAACGCTGCGGGCTGCGGGCGCCCATTCCCGGATCGTCCAGGTGTCCGATGACGGATGATAGTGAATCCCCATGTGCAGGTGCGCCGCACCAAAGGCGCGCAGGCTCCCGTAGGAACGCACGATCTCATCGCGCAGACTTCGAAATCGCTCGATGCGCCGCTCGATCACTGCCTCGTAGGGATCAAGCCACGGGTCATCAACCACAATCTGGGGACGCGTCTCAGGCATGTCACGGGAAGGAAAGCGACCCCGCGCCCGATGGCAACCATTCATTCCCGCACGCAACTTCGTTGACGTTAACGGATTTGCGTGTTAGTGCGCCGGCCGAGTCCCGCAAGGGACGGCGACGGCGCTTTTTGGGGGGGCGGGCGGCGATCCGCCAGAGCGGTGTCGCCCGACTTCGCCCCCTTCGACGCAGCTCAGGGCCTGAGCCTGTCGAACGGCTGCGGGTTACGACGGGCAAGTTGCTCGTGCCTCGCTTGCCACGGCACTCCGGAAGGCTCGGGAAGGTCGGCGTCAGCCGCGCGAGGGGGGCAGGTGCTTTTGGAGGAAGTCGGCCATGTATGGGCCGGTGAGGAGTTCTGCGGTGACGTGTGGGGAGTCGTCGCCGGGGACGTAGAGGACGTTGACGGGCACCGCGGCGCGTCCCAGTTCTTCGATGGCGGAGGCGATTTCGGGGTCGCGGTTGGTGAAGTCGGCCTTGAGGACGAGAACGTTGTGCGTGTCGAAGAGTTCGCGCACCTTGGGAGTGTAGGCGATCTTCTTGTTGACCTGGCAGGTGGCGCACCATGCGGCGGTGAAGTCGACGTAGACGGGGCGGCCCTCGTCGAGGGCGGTCCGGACCGTCTCGGGGGACCATTCCTTCCATTCGAGTCCCTTGGCGGGAGGTTTGGACTGCGTGACACCGAAGGCCGCGAAGGCGATCGCGACGAGGGCGCCGGTGATCCGGGTGCGTTTCGAGCGGGCGATGGTGCACCACCGGCCGTAGATCCACGCCGCGACGGCGAGGCCGGCCAACCCGAGAATCACTTCGAGCATCGCCGAGAGCTGGATTTGTTGGACGTAAACCGAGAGGAGGAATCCGGCCGTGCCGAAGAGAAGGAAGGACATGGCCTGTTTGAAGGACTCCATCCATGGACCCGGTTTCGGGAGTTTCTGGACGAGTTGCGGGAAGATCGACAGCACGAGGTAGGGGGCGGCCAACCCCAGCGCCATGAACGTGAAGGAGGTCATGAAGGTGAGGCGGGGCAGGGCGAACGTTGCGCCGAGGGCCGCCCCGAGGAAGGGCGCCGAGCACGGGGTGGCGACGATCGTGGCGAGGACTCCCGAGAAGAAGGTGCCGGCCATGCCTTGTTGGCGGGCGAGGTTTCCGCCGACGCCGGTGGCGGAGGCGCCGATCTCGAAGACGCCGAACATGTTCAGGGCCAGAAGGAACATCACGAGCATGAGGCCCCAAACCATCCATGGGTTCTGGAGCTGGTATCCCCAACTGACCTCCCGGTCTGCGGCGCCCCCGAGCAGGCCCTCGCGGAGGCCCAGCAGGAATCCTGCCAGCACCCAGAACGAGAGCACCACGCCGACGGTGAAGACGATACCGTGCATGGCGATCTTGCCACGGGCCTCCCCGGCCTGCTGGACGAATCCCATGATCTTCAGGCCGATGACCGGGAAGACGCAAGGCATGAGGTTGAGGATCATGCCGCCGAGGAACATGCCGCCGAAGATGGCGAGGAGACGACCGAAGGCGACCCCGGGACGGCGGGCGGTGGTGAATGGTGGATCGACATGGTAGCCCTGTT
>Ga0180432_10010565_pt1 | contig 11030 bp, 5 predicted proteins | sample SS_ome_10_FD_132414 | JGI IMG/M metagenome (GOLD analysis project Ga0180432, IMG submission 132414) | Hypersaline lake sediment archaeal communities from the Salton Sea, California, USA - SS_1_MS_2 metaG | ecosystem: Environmental > Aquatic > Non-marine Saline and Alkaline > Hypersaline >... | reverse complement strand
GATTATGACCTTTGTCTTCGGGTCTTGGGCCAGATAGGTGAGCAGGTCCATCTCGTTGATATCTAACGCGTTGCCGTAGCTTATTACCTTGCTGAATCTCAAACCGCGGAGAGCTCCGAACTTGATAAGGTCAACGGAACTCCCGCCACTCTGAATCATTGCCCCCACACCGCCTGTTTCTCTGGGGAGGTCATAGCTGAAGCTGAACCCCGAACCGGGGCAGTAGACACCCATGCAATTCGGGCCCAGCAGCCTGATTCCATATTCTCTGGCCCGTTTCAGAATCTCGGCATCAAGCGCTTTCGATTCCTCACGTCCCGTTTCACTGCCGCGAGCCGAGAAGATATGAACCGTTTTGACTCCCTTTCCGGCGCAACTGTTCAGTAGTGCCGGGACCTGTTCAAGCGCTATGCAGCAAACAACGTGGTCAACACTGCCGGGGACATCTTCAAGCCGCTGATATGCCTTGACCCCCATAATCTCGGGCTGTTTCAGGCTAATCGGGTAGAGCTTACCCTGGTAGCCGTAGTTCAGAAGGTGCGCCATATAATCGTAGCCGCGTGAATTCGGGTCGTTGGAAGCCCCGACTACCGCTACGGTTTTGGGGTTAAAAAGAAAATCCAGAGAAGCCGATGGTATTTCTTTCTTATCTTTTTTAGAACCCGTGGGGTCAATGTCTTCAAGAACGATACGGGCGTCAACCGCAACAGCGCCGTCGGGACGGGCGAAGACGGGGTTAAGGTCTAATTCCTGCACCTGCGGATTTGCTTCAATGAAACCGGAAACCCTGAGCAGCATTTCCTGAAGGCCGGTGATATCCACAGCAGGCTGTCCGCGAAATCCGGTAAGCAACTCGTATCCTTTAATTTCCCTTATCATGTCGGCAGCATCATCCCGAGTTATCGGAATAATCCGGAATGAAATGTCTTTCATCAGTTCCACCCAGAGACCGCCCAGACCGAACATTATTACCGGGCCAAACTGCTCGTCCTGTGATACCCCGATTATCACCTCGACCCCACGTGTGACCATCGTTTGCACCGATATTCCCTGAATCTTAGCCTCGGGGCACTTCCGGGAAACGGCGGTCATGATTTCATCATAGGCCTCGCCAACCTGAGCCGCGGTCTTTAAATCCAGCTTCACGCCGCCGCAGTCGCTCTTGTGGACTATATCCGGTGAAATAACCTTCAGTACGACCGGATACCCCAGTTCGCCGCTGACGGCTATTGCCTCTTCACGGGAGCACGCCATTCTGGTTTCGTTTACCGCTATGCCGTTCTTTCTCAGCAGTTCCTTAGCTTCCAGTTCGCCCAGTAACAACCTATTCCTCCTCTACCTTGTACCTGAGTCTTACTGAGATTGGTGATGTCGTTTACCTGACCAAAGCCGGTACCAGCAAGGCGAAAGCCCTAATACTGGTACGGTGATAGATATCCGATAAGAAAAGTGCTTCTTCCTCAATCCCGGCTTAGATAGCGCCTCCGTCTCTCAGTAAAGCGATATCATCCCAATTATAACCCAAATCGAGTAGAATCTCCTCGGTATGCTGCCCAAGCTGGGGTGCCATTAGCTTTATCGGCGGTCGTTCCCCGTCGAAGAGGACAGGGCTTGCCACCAGCTTAATCGGCCCCACTATGGGATGGTCAAAGTCCATGAAGAAATCATTATCTATAGCCTGGGGGTCCTTGGCTACTTCTTTGACCGTCTGGACCCGGGCGTAGAACAGCTCATTTGCTTCCAGTATTTTTTCCCATTCATCGGCTGTCTTACCGGCGAAGGTTTCGCTGATTATGTTTATCAAAACTTCGCAGTTCTCGTCTCTTTTCTGGTGTGATTCAAACCTCGAGTCATGTTCCAGCTGTGCCAGTCCGGTGGCCTGGCAAAACCGCGGCCAGAAGACGTTAGACTGCAGCATACAAAGTTCCAGCCAGTACCCGTCTTTGGTTTTATAGGCGTTCCACAGCGGGTTTCCCGCCTTTTTAATGTTTCCATAGGGGAGGTCTTTCCCTGTTAAAAGAGCAACCTGAATATCGTCTTGTAAAGCCCACATGGCCGTATTATATAGGGAGTAAGAAAGCCGCTGTCCCTGACCGGTTCTTTCACGTCCGAAAAGGGCAGCTGCAATACCACTGACGATACATATTGAGGTAATGTTGTCGCCGAAACCCGGGCGTTGCCGGCGCGGCAAACCATCGGGGTCACTGAACTTGTCCATGATACCGGAGTAAGCCCAGAAGGCGGCATAATCATAGCCTGGTTTGTCCTTTTTGGGTCCTTTTTCTCCGTAACCGGTGATGGTAGCGTAGATAAGAGGGGGGTTCAACCGGCTCAAGACTTCATAGCCCATGCCAAGCGTGGCTAGAGCAGATGGCTGGAAGTTGGAGACAAAGACATCTGCCTGCTTAACCAGCGCATACATGATTTCCTTGCCCTTCTCACTTTTGAGATTGAGAGTGATACTTCTCTTATTGCGGTTCATAACCTCAAACATATAGTGGATGCCGTTAGTGACTTTGCCTCCCTCGAGGTGTGTCATACCGCGGGTCTGGTCGCCGACCCCGGGTGTTTCCACTTTGATAACATCCGCGCCCCAGTCTGCCAGAATAGCAGTGGCACTGGGCACAGCCACGACATGCCCTAATTCGACAATCTTAATTCCTTCCATGCAACCGGCCATTCGAGAATCACCTCCGCTATTTAGTGAAGATTTTTGGTGTTCAGTAATAGAACATTACTGCCTGGATGCCTAAATTAATCAATAATCTGCCCATCTTTTGCCGGGGCTGGATGTCCGGGTTATCAATTAATAGGCAGGAAACAAAAAACTGAGCCTATGCTTTTTTAGGCTATTATTGATCCCTTGCCATCAAGACCTGTCTTTAACAGTAAGGCTTCTCTTTTCCGTTTATTATCTTTTAAATTTGGAGAGGCGCCACTTAAGTTCCAGCGGCGCCTCCCTATATTAATTGCTAGTGTGGCCTCAGTTTCTCGGTCTCTTTATAGTCTATGACCCATCTGTTGTCGTCTTTTTTAATTACCACGGCATACTTGTCCTTTGCCTCTTGAACCGATATCTTACCGGCGCGGACGTCTTCTCTTACAATGTCAGGATGAACATAGCGGGGGTCATCCTTCAGCTTCTTCCTAAGTTCCTCGGTAGCCTTGATATCAACCTTAAGTTCTTCCGGGTTGTCGGTTATAGACTTCGGGTCGATGACGACGCCATAGACATTTTTGGCCCTCTCAGCTGAGATTAGCTCGTCTCTTACATCCAGCTTTATCCTCTCCGGGCCTCTCTCGAGTGGATTACCCCATCCACCGGCCCCCATACATTCCGTATATAAGATATCTTCCGGGTACATGTTTGCCATTGACATGGTAGGGAAGAACTCCAGATCTTTCTTGCCTGCTCTCTTAATGTACAGGTCACCGGTGGGGGCATAAGGGGCACCTCCCGCACCTGCCGGAGGGGAGAACGTGCCGCTGGCATCACCGGCCATAAGTATGGTTCTGGCACCCTCCATAGCTGTACACCCGCGAGCCGCGGTACAACCCCTGGAGCCAATAAACTCACCAGGCCCTTCCTTATCTTTCGCCAGATTGAGAGATTCCCAGAAGAAGGGCATGAGCAACTCGCATACTTCCACGGAGCCTCTTAGTACTACGCCGGTCAGAATAGTGCCGCACATTCCATCCCATCCGTCGTGCCCCTTGACAGCACCACTGCCGCCCTCCTCAAGGAAGGGTGCGGCAAAGTATTCTAAATCTTGCCCTGTCCTGGGGTCTTCTACCGGCACCCTGCCGGAAACATCCACGGAGTAATGCCTTGAGGAAACACCCTGTGCTTTTTCAGTAGCTTTGGAGAGAGCCTGAGTGACAGCGTCGGTTATTTCGGTAGCGGTGCTGCAACCACAGGCACCATACGTAGCGGGACGAGTTGGATTAACTATCTTTCCCGGTGGAGCTACAATGTGAATCGGTACCAGAGCGCCGTGGTTGTGGGGTAAATCCGGGTCAGTGGCATAGAAGATGGGGAAATAGGTAAAGCAGTAGGTATTGCCCAGCGGACTGTTGACGAAGTCAACCTGGTCCATGGAGTCCGAGAAGTCGAAGGTCATTTCATCTCCCTTGACAATCAGCTTGACCCTGACCCAGACCTGACGGTCTATGATAGTCCCATCCGAGTCAACGGCGCACTCACCGGTATATTCGCCATCCGGGATCTGGCTTATTTCTGAACGCATGGCCTGTTCGCCCCTTATCATCATCTCATCGCAGACGGATTTCACCGTGTCCAGTCCGTATTTATCAATCAGGGCGCGAATATCTTCCTGTGCCCTTTGTATTGAGCCATAGATAACCATGACGTCGCTCCAGACGGCAGCCGAGGTGCGAATATTGTCAAAGATAATTTCTTTAGCCTTCTCGTCGATTTCGCCCTTTTCAACAAGCTTTATGGGCGGGATGTTTATTCCCTCAGAGATACAGTCATATGCCTGTGGGAAATAACTGCCTGAGTAGGCCCCGCCACTATCCGCCATGTGCCCTCTGAAATGATAGTAGAATACCAGTTCACCCTTATAGTAGACAGGCAGCAGGAATGTCCAGTCTGGCAAATGGCCGCTTTGTAGAATATGGCCATCGTTGCCCAGTACCATGTCACCTTCATCCAGCTTACCGAATTTTTTCAGTATGGCTTGGGTGGGGATTTCCGCCACCAGGCAGTGACAGGGCAGGTATTCTACCTGGCAAACGATATGACCGTTTTTGTCAAGCAGGACTGGCCCGAGGTCACGGGCATTAGCCATAACATAGCTCTGTGCACCGTGTACCACTCTTTCTCCCACTTCACGGGTTATATTCATTAGCTTATTCCATACTACTGAAATCGTAACTTCGTCAACCTGGTATTTCTGTTTAGCCATTCACTTACACCTCCATTGTCATTGCGTTATTACTTTTAGGCTTCGGTAACATAATTGCCGTATTCATCAACCAGCATCCGGTGGCCTGGTGGAATAACTATGTTCGTCATTCTCTCCTCGACGACACACGGTCCTTCTAAAAGATTCCCGGCCAGCATTTTGTCGCCGTCGTAAATTTTGGTTTCCGTGTATCCGTTGCTTTCCTCAAAATAGGCTTTCCGGGTACCCTTCAACGCTTGTGCCGGTTCTTTATCTCCCTTTGCTATCTTCTGTAGAGATATTGGTGGTAGTTTGCCGATGGCCGTCAGCCCGAAACCCATAATCTCCAGTGGGTACTTTTCATCGGAATATCCATAGAGGTCTTTATGTTTGCGATGGAAAGCAGCTAGCCCTTCGGCGATAGCTTCTTTGGTTATGGCACCATTTGGCCAGTCAACATCAATACCCCGGTACTGCCCGAAGTACTTAACCGTCATTGTCCTTGCCAGAATCCTCTGTTTCTCAGGTATCTGCTCTTTGGCCAGCACTGCGAGACCTTCGGTTTCTATCTCCTCATAGATTTGCTTGACGCGGTCAAGGTCGAGGGCGGCCAACGGTGTGCCATAGAAGCGTGAGTAATCATGCTTGAGGTCCACACCCAGCATTCCGAATGCACAATATATTGGAGCATACTTGGGTATGAATACCCTGGTAATATCCAGTTCCTCTGCTATCCGTGTGCCGTGGACTGCCCCGGCAGCACCGCCGACACAGATATAGAAATCCCTCGGGTCCAGACCCCGGCGGGTAATAGTGTACGACACCATATTAGCCATAACGGAGTTAATGACTTTGTACATAGCCGCAGCTGCCTCTGGAACACCCAAGCCTATATGGTCAGCCACTTTTTCTTTTATTGCTTTCTCCGCCAGGTCTCTATGGAGTTTCATCTCACCACCCAAGAAGTAATCGGGCGAAATATATCCCAGGATTACATCGGCATCGGTAACAGTGGCCTCATCTCCACCTATCCCATAACATGCCGGACCGGGGTCAGCCCCGGCGCTCCTGGGCCCAACACGGAGGGTATTGGTCACATCAAACCAGGCTATGCTGCCTCCCCCAGCCCCGATACTGGTGACATCGATAACGGGCAGGGAGAACCGGTGTTCCTCTATTAAACTCTCAGTCTTGATTAGTGAAGTACCCCGGTCGATAATACCGAGGTCCAGGCTGGTTCCTCCCATGTCTATCGACAGGAGATTTTGCACATCATGTAATCTGCCAACTGTGATCGCCGCTGAAGGCCCGGCCGCCGGACCGGACATAGCCAGAGTGGCTGGCTTCTCCATGGCAATTTCCGCAGTTTCAACACCACCGTTATTTTGTATATAGAGAAACTGCCCCTTGAAGCCCTCCTTCTCTATAAGGCTGGTTAGCTGCGTTGTGTATTTATGGATAGCTGGCGATATAAATGCATTAATTATGGCAGTGCTGGTTCGCTCGTATTCGCCAACTGCCGGTAGCACGTCAGACGACAAGGTTACATCAGCCTCAGGGTAATCCTTTTTAACTATCTCAGCAACTGCTTTCTCATGCGCGGGGTTCAGGAACGAAAAGAGTAAGGCTATCACCACACTCTCTACTTTCAATTTCTTGAGGTAAGCCACTGCTTTATGGACACTTTCCTCATTCAGTTTTGTTCTAATGTTGCCGTGCGCATCTATCCTTTCCTCTATCTCCACTCGTAAGTAGCGCGGTACCAGAACCTCCGGGAAATCAACGCGCCAATCATACATGTTGTCTTTGGCAACCCGCCGGAATTGAATGACATCTCGGTGCCCCTTGGTGCAGAGCAGTCCAAGCTTTGGGCCCACGCGGGTATGAATAATGTTAGTTCCCGTAGTGGTGCCGTGGACTATAGTTGAAACCTGATTTAGAAACTGCTTCCGGTCTAGACTATTCCGACGGGCCAGATTGTCGATTACGTTCATAGTGCCAATCGTCAGGTCGTGAGGCGTGGTAGACGCTTTGGCTGTTTGCGTAACTCCTTTGTCATCCACTGAGATGGCATCGGTGAACGTCCCACCGGTATCTATGCCTACGCGATATGCCATATAATCTTCCTCCTTTTACTCTAAATAAATTCTTGTCTTCTCCTGTAAAAATATGCTGCAGATGACTTGGCTAGCACTGGAATTTTAATCGTTTCTGACCCCCCCTTAGTATACATGATAAATAAAAAAAAATCGACACCGTTTATCCTTGAATATTGACAAATTACTAGCCTATGAAGTAAAATTCGACTGCAATATGTTGTATAAAGTGGGGCCAGGCAAAAATTATTAGTTGAACAAAATGATAGGAGGCAAGCATGGACAGTTCTGTAAAAGGTGAGCAAGTTTTTACGAATTGTACTACTGGGGGCCCTGTCTATGTCTATGTTAAAGACGGGAAGATTACCCGTATCGAACCTCTACAGCTCAAGCCGGAGGATACCGATTCCTGGACTATTGAAGCACGGGGAAAGAAGTTCTCTCCCGGCAAGCGAGTCAGGATTTCTCCCTACACCCTCGCAGAGAGGTCAAGGATATATGGCACCAACAGACTGCTCTATCCCATGAAAAGGGTGGACTTCGACCCCAAAGGGAACAGAAACTGCGAAAACAGAGGCATATCAGGCTACGAGCGTATAAGCTGGGATGAAGCCCTGGATATTATCTCCAGTGAGATCATCCGCCTGCATCGCGACTGCGGTCCGGGAGCAATTGGAGCTGCAAATCCGGGGCACCATAACTGGGGCAACGTCGGCTACTGGCAAAGCGCCTGGTACCGCTTCCTGAACATTATAGGCTATACCTATGGCAACCACAGCCCGTATAGCTGGGAAGGTTGGTTTTGGGGAGCCGTACACGCCTGGGGTTTCGGTTACAGGCTCGGATGTCCTGAACAGTATGACCTTCTGGGAGACGCCTTAAAAAACACCGAAATGATTATCTACTGGTCGGCTGACCCTGATGCTACCTCGGGAATATATGCCGGTCAGGAGTCAACGCCATGGCGATACTGGCTGAAAGGGCTCGGGGTTAAGCAGGTTTTCATTGACCAATTCTATAACTATACTGCTATTAACCATTGTGATAAGTGGATGGCACCCAGGCCGGGTACGGATACCGCCCTTGGCTGCGCCATTGCCTATGTCTGGCTGACGGAAGACCTATATGATAAAGAGTATGTGAAAACTCACGCATATGGCTTTGACAAGTGGTGTGACTATGTTCTGGGGAAGACGGATAACAAACCCAAGACCCCGGAATGGGCGGAGGAAGAATCGACGATACCGGCCCGGGAGATTAGAGCCCTCGCCAGAGAGTGGGCAGGGAAAAAGACCATGCTGGCGGCTGGAGGACTCGGTGGTTGGGGAGGTGCCTGCCGAATGGCTTACGCTACGGAGTGGGCGAGAATTATGGTTTATCTGGCAGTGATGCAGGGAATGGGTAAACCGGGCAGTAATATCTGGGGGACAACGGCCGGTGCTCCTCACTGGGCCCAATTCGTGTTCCCGGGGTACACGGAGGGAGGCATATCAGGCGATACGAGCAATACCGGTGCCTCCTACCAGTTCCTCATGCGGGGAATGATAGGACATTCGATAACATCCACGATAAACCATGCCGGGGGGCAGACCGTACCGAAGGCTCTCCTTCCCGAGTGTATTATGGACCCGCCTCAGGAGTGGCGGTGCAAGGGTTTTGCCGGCTCTGCGGAAAATCAATTTAAGAAATACAAGTACCCGGAAGAGGGATATTCCAAGATAAAGATGTACTGGGACTACGGAGGCTCGGCTCTTTGTACCATGTGCGGTACGTCCCGCTGGATTGATATGTTCCGCAGCCCCAAGCTGGAATTTGTCGTTAACCAGAATATATATATGGAAGGGGATACCCCGTTTGCTGATGTGATACTGCCCGCCTGCTCCAACTTTGAGAGGTGGGACCTCGGCGAGTGGGCCAACTGCTCCGGCTATATACCCGACGATTCCAATAAGTGCAACCATCGTATCATCGTTTTTGAGCAGAAGGCTATCGAGCCCCTCGGAGAATCGAAGTCAGACTATGGTATATTCTGTACGGTAGCGGAAAGGCTCGGCCCTGAATTCTACATGAAATTTACCGACGGCGGCAAGACCGAAATGGACTGGGTTAAAGGTATGTTCAATGCCACCGACGTGCCCAAGTATATGTCATGGGAGGAATTCGAGAAGAAGGGCTACTTCGTTGTCCCTCTGCCCAAAGACTATAAGCCAACCGTAGCCTACAAGTGGTTTGCCGAGAACAAGTGGAAAGATACCCCCTGCTGGGGCCCTCAGGGAGGCGCCGCCCAGACACTGTCCGACGTGCCGGGAGGCTTCTTCACGCAGTCAGGAAAAGTGGAGTTCGAATCACAGAGCCTTAAGCGTTTTGACCCGAACGAGGAAGACTGGGAAAGGCCGCATGTGGCCCATCATCTCGACTCATGGGAAGGCCATCATACCACGGAGCTTTACTCCAAATATCCGCTTCAATTGATTTCCCCTCACCCCAGATATAGCTTCCATACCCACTATGATGGCAAAGGCACCTTTATCAATGAAATACCTGACCACAGGGTTCTGAAGGAAGACGGCTATTACTACTGGATAATTCGGATAAACTCCGTGGATGCTGAGAAGAGGGGCATCAAGGATGGGGACCTGGTTAAAGCCTACAATGATAGAGCAGCTGTGATACTGGCTGCTCAAATTACAGAGCGCGTGCCGCCGGGAACCGTCCATTCCTACGAGGGGTGTGCCGGTTATGAGCCAATCGGGGAACCCGGCAAATCACCGGATAAAGCGGGGGATATCAACCTGCTGACCCCCGACCGCTTTGTGTCCAAGAATTCACCTGGTATTGCCCCGAACTCATGCCTGGTTGAAGTAGAAAAATACAAGTAAAGCATAACCGAATCAGAGAAATGGAGGTCATAAAAATGGCTCATTTGGGTATGGTAATCGACATATCAAAGTGCATAGCTTGTTACGATTGCTTCATTGCCTGTAAAGATGAATACTGGGATAATGATTATCCTCCTTATACTGCTGCTCAACCGAGGCATGGGCAGTTCTGGATGAATATTCTGAAAAGCGAACGCGGCAAGTACCCGTATATCAGCGTCTCTTATATGCCGATCCCCTGTATGCACTGTGACGATGCACCCTGCATTAAAGCCGCCAAAGACGGCGCCGTATATAAAATGGATGATGGCACTGTAGTCATAGACCCCAAGAAGGCTGTCGGGCAGAAGCAAATCGTGGCTTCATGCCCCTACGGTGTCATATTCTGGGACGAGGAGAAGAAACTGCCACAGAAGTGCACCTTCTGTGCCCACAGACTCAAGGCAGGTAAAGTCCCCCGGTGTGTGCAGGCATGTCCCAACGATGCCTTAGTATTTGGTGACCTGGATGACCCGAATAGCGAAGTGTCCAAACTGCTGAAATCAGCCAAAACCGAGGTCTTCCACCCTGAATACAATACCAAGCCGCGGGTCTACTATATAGACCTTCACAAGATTACCAAGCATCTTATAGCTGGTACCGTGGTATTTGGCGACACAAACGAATGTGCTGAAGGCGTGACCGCAACCTTGACCGCCAATGGTAAGTCAGTCAAGACAAAGACCAACAACTATGGCGATTTTGAATTTGATGGTCTTGATGCCGGAAAATACTCGGTGAATTTTGATTGTAAGGGATACGCTCCACAATCAAAAGATGTTACCCTGGATAAAAGCTGTAGTCTGGGAGAAATTATCCTGGCCAAGGCTTAAACAGCTAAGATTACTCTCAAGCTATACTCTCTTATAGAGCTTTATATCTGCCATGACCAGGATAATTAAAATTATCTTGGGTTATATTCTCTTACTATATTTGATATAGAGCTTTATCTCTACCAAGCTTAAATAGCTAAAACTGCTCCAGATTTACGCTTTCTTAGAAAGCTTTATATCTCCCAGGTTCACGTCTTTTTCTTCGGCATTTATCTCTTCAAACTTCTGGGGGTAATAACCGGTTTTCTCTATTGACAGGGAATAGGTGCCTGCCTC
>Ga0180432_10010564_pt1 | contig 11031 bp, 29 predicted proteins | sample SS_ome_10_FD_132414 | JGI IMG/M metagenome (GOLD analysis project Ga0180432, IMG submission 132414) | Hypersaline lake sediment archaeal communities from the Salton Sea, California, USA - SS_1_MS_2 metaG | ecosystem: Environmental > Aquatic > Non-marine Saline and Alkaline > Hypersaline >... | reverse complement strand
CGGTGTCATGGGTGCAACATCCGTACTGCATGAGTATCTGCCTACAGCTTGGGGTCTTACGCAATACTTTATCAATACCATGATGAAGGCTACAATGGAGACAGTTACAGCTAAGGATGTTACAGTAATAGAGGGCGGCAACGAGTCTCCGGAATGGGTAAGCGAATCCAAAGCAAAGTTCAAGGAACTCAAGGACGAACCAGCAAGGATCGGCACGGAGTTCCACAATGCTCTTGAGCATTATTTCAAAGAAGGCATAGTCCCTGAGTCTGACATATACAAGAAGGCGTGTGAGGACGCTGAAAAGCTGGTAGTGAAAGAGCTTAATATAGCACCACAAGACATGCTCATAGAGTCCACATTCTCATGTGATGGGTACGGCGGCACGATAGACGTGCTTGTCCCCGACAGGTTTGTCATTGATTGGAAGTCGCTCACCAAAGAGCGTACACCATACGCTACAGAGTGCGCTCAGTTGGTCATGTATCGGGACGGTCATCCAAAAGCTACAGGGAACGAGACATTGATTAACGTCTTTTTTAGCCAATCAGATGGACGCATTCTGTTTACCCATGAATGGAATGACGAGGAAATCATCATGGGAACCAGACTATACGAACATGCCCTACGCACAAAGAGCCTATACAAACTAATGAAGGGAATAAAGACATGGAGCGTGTAAAACTAGATACGGTGCAATGATCGGGTCTTATGAAAACGCAAAGGATGGAATGTATGAGAGAAAATAGATTCTACATAGACGTTACAAGCGAAATTCTTGTCGGTGACATTGAGTGGGCAAAGGTTCTATTACTGTTGAACAAGACACTCAATGATCATGGTTATGGACATATTGATGCAATACTTAGATCATATGAAAATTAGGAGTCTGATCGAAAACGAAATAGAGAGACAGAAGCGTTTTGTATGAACACCCGTGAACACAGAGAGCAATTCAGAAAGTGCGAAGAAAAGGGATGGGCTTTCCTTGGCCCCATGAACCCAACAACTCGCATAGCACACTATGTTTGTATAGACACAGGCGAAGCCTGTACCAGCCACAACTGTCCGATACTTAAGAAGGAGAATGATGAAGAAGATACCAAGCCCCGGCAGTGATGATGCTATAAAGGCCGGATGCCTTTGCCCGTCAATGGACAACTCACACGGTCTAGGCTATATGGGACAGAAGGATGTCTTCTGTGTGACTGCAAACTGTCCGCTGCACGGCATTGAGGCAAGGTCTAACCGTGAAAAAGATAACGATAAATAACACTTGCATGGTTGTGTATCTGTGATAGTATATAGATAGCTAGGAGGAACAATGACTTTACCCCGTAACATTGATAGACCTACCTCACACCGTCCTAGCAGACTGATGTTGCGGGGTTATTTGCCACGCCACGGATGGGGCAGGGAGTTGTTGCTGTTCGTACTCCTTGCCCCTGTTGGTGCGCTGTTCGTGTTTCTGATTTTCGTATCAATCCTGTTCGTGGCTGCGTTTGATTGCATAATGAGTCTGGTATGTGAAAGGAGGACAATGTGAGTGTAATAGTGCAAGTATTGTTAGGATTGGTGTTGGGTGGTATAGTGTTGAGAAAGGCATTTGCTATCGGGAGGTCGGCAGGCAAATGGTTTATGGACAATGATGATGCCCAGTTCGTTGCAGCGCAGGTATTTTTGATTATCGCGGCTATTTTGACTTGCGTAGTGGTTGTAGCCGTGATTAGTGATGTTGTTGTCGATATTCGCCTCGACTCTCACGACAAAGAGATAAGGTCTTATGTTGATAAGCGGGACGTTGATTACTACGAGCTGGAGCAGACTCGCGCAAGAAACTCTGCTTGGCTTAATGAATTGAGGGATAGCAAAATACACAGCCTTGAGAAGCGTGTCAGCAAACTTGATAAGCCTGTATGGGAGCTTCGTTCGACCAACATCTATGAAGTATTGCCACATACTGCCACCAATACAACTGACTGCATAACAGTTACCAATATTACATGGACTTTTAACTAATAATAACATACATTCTCTACCATGAAACGCACACCATTAAAACGTAAGACACCTTTGAAGCGTAAGTCTGGACTTAAGCGCAAGAAGAAGTCTAAGCTACAGAAGAAGAAGGACAACGACAACTCCGTGTACTGGCGGCGCAAGGCAGACAAACTGTGGGGCGAGTTGGTACACCGTAAGGGCGTATGCGAGATTAACAATGACGAGTGTAGCGGACGGCTTGAGGCACACCACCTTATCACAAGAAGCGTAGGGTGGACTAGGCATAACCTAGGTAATAGTATACTCTTATGCTCAAATCATCACAAGTTCAACCCGTGGTGTTCGGCACATAAAGGGCCGCTAGGGTTCGCTCGTTGGTTGCAGGATAATCGACCCGATATATGGGATTGGCAGATGCAGAACAGGTGGAAGAACAAGAAGCACAATTACAGGGAGGCATACGAAAAACTCAAGGAGATAGAGGAAGCAGTAACGGCCAGCCGGAGCCGAAACAAGATCAAAGGATAACCAACCGAAGGTAACATGAAAGGATCAATGCCGACTCTGGCTGGTTCGTTGCTCAACGAAGGAGGAACAAAATGACAAGTGATTATGGACAGATAAGACAATGGTTAGAATCAACGCTATACACAAACGGCTTACAGCCGGAACAGAGGAGGGGATTGCTTGCGGCTATAGATATAATTGAGAAGCTAGAGTCGCTCGACCTGTCGGTTGAGGTACACGTCAAAGACTATTACGCACCAAAAGAAGCGGGAGTATAATCATGGACGCACAAGACATAAAAATAAGCGTCACTATATTGACAGCTATCGCTATGGTGATTATTCTTGCTGTTACATTATGTTGGGTGTCATCCAAGTATCAGGTGTCTGTTATTAAAAAGCTTACAGGTGTGGAGCTTACTACGGCTGAAGTTTTTTGGGCAGCACCAGAAGTTGTGGTAACTGAATCGGGCGTAACAATAAAATAGAGGAGTATAATCATGGCAGACCATCAAAAAGGTGATGCGGTAACAATAACAGTCAAGCGGATCAAGGAAGAACAGCTTAACACGGAGAAGTATAACGGCCCTAAGTTTGGGATACAGGATACCAACGGTAATTGGTGGACAGCGTTTGACCATGCTTGGGGAATGATACACGAAGGCGAGGTTGTTCAGACACAATGTACTAGAGTCAGGGAATATAATGGTAAGACATACTATACTGTCGGCAAGCCTTCATCTTCTAAGCCTGCTACGCAGGGTGCGCCAGCGGTACAGAAGGAAGCTGTCAGGCAGGACGCACGGCAGGACGGTCAGCGTTGGGGTTGTGCATTGCACTGTGCATCACGGGTAGTGGCCGCAACGATAGCGTCAGGTAATGAGTCTGGCATTGATGACCTGATAATGTATGCCAATGTACTGTATGCAGCAGAGCCGGGAACCAACAATAAGCCGCCAGAGCTAGATGACTCTATTCCGTTCTAGGAGCCACAATGGAAACTATAAAGTTCAAGCTGACCAGCGAAAAGTATGAACGCCTGAAGGAGCTTGCCCCCGCGCAGGTAGGGGGCAACTCCAAGGCGCATATCGCTAAGTTTGTTAAGCTGATAATCAAGAAGGAAACAGACCCCAACTTTGACACGATGATGAAGGGCGGTAAGTGATGATAACAGAGCTGACAAACGAGCAGGAAGAACAACTCGACGTCTACGCGGAGCGAGGAATACAGCGAGCCTTAGCGTGCGATCCGCTCGATGCAGGGCGGGCTGAGGCATACGCTAAAAAGCTGATGAAGTTTATCGGCAGACCATACCAGCGAACAATCATAGCAGACGGTCCGTATGAGGCGTGGTTGATAATCTGCGAACTGTCTGCGGGATACAATGTTCAGGCGGTTAACAACAAGGTTAACGCCAAGGTTGACGCCAATGTTGACGCCAAGGTTTACAACAAGGTTCGCGCCAAGGTTGACAACAAGGTTAGCGCCGAGGTTAGCGCCAAGGTTAAAGACAAGGTTTACGACAAGGTTTACAACAAGGTTAGCGCCAAGGTTGACGCCAAGGTTTACGACAAGGTTAACGCCAAGGTTGACGCCAAGGTTTACGACAAGGTTCGCGTCAAGGTTGACAACAAGGTTTACGCCAAGGTTTACGACAAGGTTCGCGCCAAGGTTGACGCCAAGGTTCGCGCTTTATCTGAAATGCCGTCATTTGTTTCGGCCTATTGTTGCGCCTATTGGTGGGCTGGATTTTGTGCATGGTGTGATTATCTGCGAGAGGTGTTGGACGTGGATTTGCCGGACTACTCCGTATTGTCGGACGTGATAGATATAGGCATGGTGTGGCCCCTGGACGACACGGTTGTTGTCTGCGGCAAGCCGCAGCTTATCCACACTAACGAGCATGGACTACATTGCGATGGCGGACCAGCTCTAGCCTATGCCGACGGGACTCAACTGTTCTGCCTGAACGGAGTTGCAGTGCCGGAAGATATAGCCGTACCGCACCACGCAACTATTCCAGTTCAGCGGTGGGTCCAAGAGAAGAACGTGGAAGTCAAGCGCGAGATCATCCGCAAGGTTGGAATAGAGCGAATATATAATGAGCTTGGCGCGACGGTTGTTGATTCGCTTGGCGAGTATGAGCTTATTGACATGAAGCTAACTGATGAGATTACCGGCAGATACTTGAAGATGGTGAACCCGTCCATTGACACGATCCACATTGAGGGTGTGCCGAGCGAGTGCATGACGGTAGCCGATGCGCTCCACTCGCGGAAGCCAAAGAAGATGCGTGATTTACCGGTCAGCGATGATGGCGATGACTGGTATCAGCAAGGCGATGTCTGTATATGGCCGAAGGGCGCAACCAGCCTAAAGCCGGAACCGTGTATATTAACATAGAGGAGGCACAATGAAGAAGGTAAAAGGATCAGTATTGGCAGACGGCGAAGTCACTGGCCACGCCCACAGGCTGAGCGAGGGTGTTGACGTTTACGAAACAGAGGATATGACCCGCTTGTTCACTCTTGTCGCGCCGGACACTGTTCGCCACGAAGAGCATAAGCCGGTTAGCCTGCCTGCTGGCGACTACGCGAGCGGGATAGTCGAGGAGTTCGACCACCTTGAACAGGAGATCAGGCGGGTACAGGATTGAAAAAGGATAGACCAACGCACACTTGAGCGGCGCGGTTTCCGCGTCCGCGCCAAGTGATTGTTCGCCTTCTGGAGGTGACGCATGAGAGGATATACTTGCATCGGGTTGGATGACCCCAAGACGCCCGCCAACGTCGGGAGCGTGTTGCGTGCTGCCGGTTGCTACGGCGCGGCGTTCGTTGCGTGCGGCGGGCCGCGAATGGCGCGGCTGTGCAAGGCACGCACCGACACGCAGAAAGCGTGGAAGCACCTTCCGCTGTTTGTCGGCGACTTGCGGATGCTGCTGCCGGAAGGATGCGTCCCGGTGTGCATCGAGTTGACCGACGACGCGGAATCGCTGTGCAACTTCCGGCACCCGGAGCGGGCGTACTACATCTTTGGGCCGGAAGACGGCAGCGTGCGCCCCGAAGTGTCCGCATGGTGCAAGACGCGGGTGATGATACCAACGCGGTTCTGCATGAACCTCGCGTGTACGGTAAACGTCGTGCTGTACGACAGGCTGTGTAAGGCGAACGCCGGAGGTGAAGCGTGAGCGGTAGCGAATCGATTCGACCTCCTTGTTCGCTGTTCCACGTTACAACGGGCAAGAAGGTCAAGGCATACCGACAGGCGGGCCGGATCAACGCCCCGGTGCGCGGCTTTGACACGTTGCAAGGCGCGATGGCGTGGGCAATGAAAGTTGGGCGCAAAGTCATCATGCGCGTGGACTGCGTGAAGCCGGTTCAAATGTTGCCTGACCACCATAACGAGTGGGGCAGGGCGTGGTGGACTGGAGACGTGCCGATTGATTGCATGAAGTGCGTGTACTCTGCTGAAGGCGCGTGGTCGCGTCCCGATACAGCGAACGCTGCAAATCAGGCTCGCAGCGATAGCAAGTAGCCTGCATTTGTCTTGTTGGGTTTCCATCAAGACGGAAAGGGAAAATGACGAAGAAAGCAACATGTACAGCAGTGGCAGAACACAATCGGATACAGCTTGTGATCCGTAAAGGGGAGCCGGGATACAAAGCGTTCGCCAAGGTGTTGAATGAGGTAGAAAAGCACGGCCACATGTCATGGTACGGCGACATCACGAACGCCGACGGCAAGGAACAGAGCGGCCTGATTATCACTTGTAAACCCAACCAGTGCATACAACGAGATAACTCAAATATGCAGGCAGGTGAGTGATGGGTGACAAAACGTTCAGCGACATCATGCAGAAAACACTTGCAGCGGGCGACATTGTAGCAATGGATGATGGCTATTATTATTGCTGGTGCGGAGGCGGTGGACTGACTGCAAGTCAATTACGCGAGATAGCTGATGGGCTCGACCTGCTTAATGCTGAGTGGGATAAACAAATACAACGCGAAATAGGGGGATAACCATGAGAACATTACTGGAAGCAATCTGCCTCGAAGAACTACATAACAACGGCCCACGGATAATCCGATTCATCTCCAAAGATGACATTACAATGGATCGGATTAAAGCCTATTACGACTCAATAGGCGATGTTGACTGGTCGAAGGATACAGTTACCCGGATTGACCAGATCGACACTATAGACCTTGACCGGAGGGCTGAGTGATGATCACGATCACGAATACCGGCCCGACATCGTACAAGGAAGGCGCGAACCCTGACGGGCTGCGCTGGTACAGGCTGGAGATTACACGCGGCGGCTTTGCTGTCGTCTACCAGCACAGGCGCAGTGACGGGCTGGCAGTATGTCTACGGAAAGCGGCTGATGCCGTTGAGAAACGAAAGGCAGGTGAGTGAACGTAACGCCAACAATCAGAGTTTGGCGCGGTAGCGACAATACTCTGAATTGTCTTGTTAGATTGGAGGTCAGCATGGCTGAGATTGTGTTGGAAGAAGATGATTGCTTGAAATTGGTGCTTGAGGCCGACCCCGGCGATATTCGGGTCTGCTTCCGTGAAAAAGAGAACGGTCCTTATGGATGGTTTGAAACAAGTGCATGTTGGCATGAGGTTGACCATCTTGAAAAGGCTCTATCATTAGTCAAATCTAACCAGTGCATACAACGAGATAAGTCAAATATGCAGGAAGGTGAGTGATGCCAAGCGAAGCGCGGAATGGAGATAAACTCGAACGCCTTGTTCGATTTTGCCTTGGCTCACACATCGGTGCAGTAACGGCGGCGTTGCCAATGGTGCTGTCATGGCTGCGGTTTGGCCCTGACAGCTACGCGCATGGATTCATGGTGTGCTTGCTGTGCTGGTGGCTGTACGAGCAAAGACCGAGTAAGTCAAATATAAAGGCAGGTGAGTGATGCCATACATTAGCAAGTTCCAACGTGTAAAGCTCGATGCGTATATCCGGCACCTGATAAGGTCTGTGCAGGAGTCGAAGAAGGAAAAGCGTGGTGGCGACCTGAACTACATTATATCTCAGCTATTGTCCGGCAGCATGGAAGAGCTTAAATACCATGAGATACAGGAGGTTATAGGTGTCCTTGAATGTGCGAAGCTGGAGCTATACAGAAGGCTAGGCTCAGTCAGGGAAGATGAAGCAATAGAATCTAATGGTGATATATCAGGGTATAGCAACCTGATGAAAGACAGGTGAGTGATGAATAAAGCAATACCAAGTATAGCCGCACAGACATTGAATGAAGTGTCTGACTTCTTAACAGAAGAGCGGTTCAATATCAGGTGGCATACAGTACGCATGTGGCATACTGTTGGAAGGATGATACTTGCATCAGACGATGCTGATAAGGTGCTTGAACGGCTGTGTAGCCTGTTCCGGCACGATGCAAAGAACTTCCGTGCAGCAGTAGGGTTCGCAAAGAAGTATGATAAGCCGGAAGATTACAGTAGTGGCAAGGATATTAACTGGTATCAGGAGCGGTATCGCTTCATTGACGGGATAATGATATGAGCATTATACAATCAGAACGTGCATTGTTGGGAGCATGTCTACAAGACCCTAACCGTACACTGTTTGAGTGTGCGAAGCACGGCATGTCGGCAGAGTCGTTCTTGGATGGTGATAATAAGAAGATATATGATGCTATTCAGGATACGGCTAAAGCCGGTAGGGGCGTGGACATTGTTACCGTTGGTGCTACGCTGAAGGCTAACGGTGTAAAGCTGAACGACCCTGCTTCACTGACTCTCTGTATTGATGCGTGTGTAACAACAGCGCACATGGAGTTCTATGCGGCAGAGGTAAAGAAGGAGGCAACACGGCGCAACGCTAAGAGCAGCCTTGGTGATGTGGTAGAGATATTGAGCGATGAAACTCAGTCGCCAAACGAGGTATTAGAAAACCTGCAAGTAGAAATCTCACACCTTATAGCCAAGGACAACATTGAGATCAAGCAGATAAAAGACTTCAAGGAAGAGGTTATCACACAGCTGCGAGCAGCAAAGGGTAAAGGCTTCATTGGTATACCAAGCTGCTTCAAGGGCGTTAATCAGCGGTGGGGCGGCTACCGAAGGCAGGTGGTATCTTATCTTGGAGGCTGGAAGGGTACGGGCAAATCTACGTTTCAAAGAACAGAGGGACTGTTTCAGGCTGGCGAGGGGTTTAATGTTGGTCTACTCACAATGGAAGACCCCGGCGAACAGGCAAGCAAGAATCTTGTAGGCGCACAAGTTAGCTGCAATGTTTTTAATCTCGACTGCGGTTACGGTACAGACAATCAGCTTGACCGCATGGAGTCCGGCTTTGACGAGATGGGCGAAATACCTATCTACATGGTTGACTCTATCCTAAGCATTGACCAGATAGAAGCGATAGCACAGCTTATGAAGTCGAGGTACGCACTAGACATATTGTATGTTGACCACGCCCAACTTATACACCCATACCAGATGAAGGGCATGAACCGCAACGACACAATGGCATGTTATAGCAGCAGGCTTGCGTCTCTGGCTAAGAGGTTAGACATACATATCAACTGTGCATCACAGCTATCAAACGCACATCAGACTAATGGACGTAAGCCAAACCTGTCCGATCTGCGTGATAGCGGTGCGTTAGGGCAAGACGCTAGGCAGGTAGCATTGCTTTACCCAGAGGAAGGGTCAGGCTATTTTACTTGGGAAAACGTAAAGAATAACAACGGCAAGCAGGGCGGCACGGTACGCATGAACCGTGTTGATGGGCAGCAGAGGTTTGAACAGGTAGTATCTACATGCGAAGGAAAAACCAAGTGGCCCGAAGACGGCGAAGAGCTTATACCTACACCGCCAGATTGCGAGTTCTGATGAAGAACATACCAATAAGCGATGCACACATGAAGGCATTTACAAAGATAATAAGCAAGTATTACAAGGGCAAGGAGCCTACAGATGTTGTGCAGGACTTCATAGAGGAGATACTAATACGGGAGGGTGGCTGGCTAGGATATGTTACCAAACAAGACGGCGATAACGAGTATGTGTATGGTAAGAGGAGGAACAGATGAGCATTAGGCACGAACAGTATCGCTCGTTACACTACACACGCAAGTTTCTGTGCAGGTTGTTGTGTAAGCCGATGCTAAAGACATCTGAGATTAGGGAAGAGGCTGCACGGTGCTTGCGCCACTACCCTCTTCTTGAAAAGAATGGCGAGCCGATATTCAGCAACGATCCGTTTAGTTGTCCAAGCATTGAGGAGGATGAGTAGGCATGGAAGACACATATAGACAAGGAATGGTGACATTGCACCTAGATGATGGCAAGGTTGGCGACTTCATTGATCACATAAAAGATGAAGAGAAGAAAATCTTAGACGAGTATAATGTGATTGGTGATGTTGGAATTGAATATCAATATGGATACGAGGGCGAGGATGGTGATTGGTATTTGATGTTTGAATACGAGGCAACGCAAGAGCAGATCGACAAGGAGAATAGGATAAAAGACGAGCAAAGGCATGTATGGCTTCAGATAGAGAAATCAAGATACGAGGCTCTAAAGAAAAAGTTTGAAGGAGAGTAGGCATGGAACATAAAAACGAACAGTTTGAGACGGGTGCTGTACGGGACACAGCGGAGGGCAAGCCAAGGATGGACTTGATAAGCCCGTTCTTCATGCGTGACCTTGGTAATTGGTTGCGCGTCGGTAGTCAGCGTTACAAAGACAGGAATTGGGAGATGGGCATACCCATGATGCGGTGTGTTGCTTCCCTGTTAAGACATACATGGCAATGGGTGGCACACGATGAAGAGGAGGATCATCTAGCCGCAATAGCGTGTAACATCATGTTCATAATCCACTACAGAGAGATGATAAAGCGAGGAAGGCTGTCAAGAGAGCTAGACGATAGACCAGACTATAAGGAGGAAGCGAATGAAACTGCCTAAGAGAATATATCCAGCAGGGCCAATACAGAACAAGAACTACAGCAAGATGATACAGAACATTGATGATGGTATCAAGCATGAGAAGTGTCTGCGTGACATGGGCTACGCACCGTATCCTGTGTTCTGTGACTTCCTTACCATCATGCGGCTACGCAACTATCCGATGAGTGCAATATACAACGCAAGCCTCTCATGGCTGGAAGTCTGCGAAGCAGTTTGTATCATACCGGGCAGCAAGTGGAAAACATCCAAAGGCACAATGCGTGAAATAAAGCTTGCAGAAGAGCGCAACATTCCTGTATACTATACTTATGCAGACCTCATAAATGGGACACCACCGAAATGAAAGAGCTAGTCATACAGTCGCACGGCATGGTATTCAGAGAGAACGTATCTATGGTCATGGCTGAACAGATAGAGAACGTGCTACTTGAACATGAGGGAGGCTTTCATGTGGTGTCCCATTTATGAGGTCTGCATAAGTATAGTATACAGGAATGTTGCGCTCTTCTGCAAGCTTTATTTCACGCATTGTGCCTTTGGATGTTTTCCACTTGCTGCCCGG
>Ga0180432_10010563_pt1 | contig 11033 bp, 10 predicted proteins | sample SS_ome_10_FD_132414 | JGI IMG/M metagenome (GOLD analysis project Ga0180432, IMG submission 132414) | Hypersaline lake sediment archaeal communities from the Salton Sea, California, USA - SS_1_MS_2 metaG | ecosystem: Environmental > Aquatic > Non-marine Saline and Alkaline > Hypersaline >... | reverse complement strand
GTCGCTTCGGATCGAGCTCTCTCGATCCGCTAACGACGAGGATCCCCTTTTGATGGGTTTCTCCATCGGTGACGGTCCGGTCGACGGCGTCGCGCAGGCGCCGGTACGCCGAAACTCCGATCCTCGCTTCCTCGGAGGCCTCGGCGACGACGAGGGCGTCTCCTTCGTCGCTTCGAAGGTGCAACGCCGGATCCGATTCTTCGACCGAGAATCCGAGGGCGGTGAACGCATCGGCGATCGCCGGAAGAAACGAGAACCGCCCCTTCGCGTAGAGCACTCGCTTCGCCCGGGTCTTCTCTTCGAGTTTCTCGCGGACCTCTTCGATCTTCTCGGAGAGGGTGTCGCGACGTTCGCGAAGCGACGCGAACTCGTCGGCCAACGCGTCCTCGCCGGGGAGGGAGTAACCCGGAAGCCAGTCCGGGGGCGCGCTGAACGCGGGTCGGAAGGCGAGTTGGCGCGCTGCTTCCAAGAGCACCGACGCCTCGCGTGACGGCGAGACGCCCTCGACCGGAGGGACGAGGATCAGGCGCCCCTCGTCGAATGGGACCGACAGAGCGAGAACGTCGCCGACGCGGTTCCTCGCGAGGACCGTGGCGAACCGATCGATCGGCGTCGACATGAGATCCTGGTACGCCGCGTCGTAGACGACGTGGCCGGAGAACTCGCGGAGGTAGTCTTCGAACGGATGGCCGCTCTCCGCGAGTACGACGTCGTCCCCGTGCCTCGGAAGAAAGCGGCCGTTTGACGGGAACGTCAGCTGGTGGTGGCGGTCGACAAGCGAGATGGTCGGAAGCCACTCGTATCGATCGATTCGCTCTGGCGGGGCGTCGCCTCCAGCGATCTCGAGCGGCTCGCCTCGCGTTCTCAATCGACAGACGAGGATTCCCCCGCCGCGCTTCAGAAGGTCGCCGCCCTCGGTGCGGCGGCGGAGCATCCACGCGGCGAGCGTCCGACCGAATCCGCGATCGCGACGTGGGTCGGTTCGGCGAATCCCGTCCGGGTCGGGGGCAACCGCCTCGGTCCAGCGGCGCGAGATCGCGGCTGGATCGACGAGGACGAGATCGAACGCGCAGAGAGAGAAGCGGCCGAAGAACTCGTCGCGGCGCAGGCGCGGGTCGTCGAGTATCCAATCGAGGGCGAGCGCGCGGATCTCCATCGCGGCAGCATCTTACTCAGCACCGATTCGAACTGGCAAGCGGAAAGCGGACGGGCGAGGCGTTGCGGCCTCGCCCGTCCGCAGAATGACTCTAGGAGCCTTCCAGATCCGAGATCGATGGGCCGTAGATCGTTAACGCGCCCTTCGTGTACCCGACCTTGAAGTCGGTCGTCGGAAGGAGCTCGGATGTGCTCCCGGAAGGAAGGCCGAACGTCAGATCCCAGTCCTCGGAGAGGCTGAGCCCGGGGATGATGGACGACGGTGGGTGGACCATCAGATGACGCAGGTAGACAAAGCTCGCCGATTCATCGAGGTCTCCGTCTCCGTCGATGTCCAGCTGGAGCGAGAGGATGAGTTTCCGCGCACCGGGCGCAGTGAACGTGTGGTCCAGGGATCCGCTCTGTAGCGTCCCCTCGAACAAGAGCGTCTTCCCTCCGTCGGCCGGCGTGGTGATCAGCCCCATCGGGAACGCAGTTCCACCGGACGGCTGGTTGACGTTCTGGAAGACCCCGTCGGTCTTCAGCTCGAGACGATACCCTCGCGGTGCGCTCCAACCGGCGCCGGCGTTCACGGTCACGTGCCAGCGGTCGGTTCCCCAGACGAAGATTCCCGGTGTTGTCCCCATCGGTGGGGCGCCGGACGGCCCGCCGCTCGAGCCGATCGTGACCGTCTGCGTGGCGGACGAGGTCCGGCCGTCGTTGTCCGTCACGTCGAGACGGACCGGGACGACGCCCGGCGCGGCGAAGCTGGCCTGAACGACCGGTCCGCTCGCGTCGAGAATGCCGTCACCGTTTCGATCCCAGCGGTACGAGACGATGTTCCCGTCTGGATCGAACGACGACGATGCATCGAATGTGATCGTCTGGCCGACCGTGGGGAAGAGCGGCGTGTAGGTGAACGCGGCGACCGGATTCTGTTGCGTCTGCCCGATCTGGATCGGCTGCGTCACCGTCCCGCTCAGGCCGTCGTCGTCGACGATCGTCAGCGTGACGTAGAACGTCCCGCCAGACGTGAACCGGTTCGACGCGAACGGGCCGACTCCTGTTTTGCCGTCTCCGAAGTCCCATTGGTACGTAACGATGCTCCCGTCGGAGTCGAACGAAGACGACGCATTGAACTGGACCCAGGCGCCGACGGCCGGATTCAGCGGGTCGAACGTGAACGCGGCGACCGGCGGGAGGTTCGTTGGCCCGACTTGGATCGTCTGGCTGACCGAGTCGCTGGCCCCGTCGTCGTCGATGACGGTCAGCGTCACCGTGAATGCGCCGCCGGACATGAAGGGATGCCAGCGGACGGGGCCGGTGTCGGTCCCACCGTCCCCGAAGTCCCATCGGTATGCGGCGATGCTCCCGTCTGAATCGAAGGAGGACGAGGCGTCGAATTGGACCCAGACGCCGACGGCCGGACTCGGCTTGTCAAACGTGAACGCGGCGACCGGCGGGAGGTTCGTCGGCCCGACTTGGATCGTCCGGCTGACCGAGTCGCTTGTCCCGTCGTCGTCGGTCACAGTCAGCGTCACGGTGAATGTGCCGCCAGACGTGAAGCGGTGTGTAACGAACGGGCCGGTCTTGGTCGTTCCGTCCCCGAGGTTCCAACTGTAGGAGACGACCGAACCGTCCGGGTCGAACGAGCCCGCTCCGTTGAACTGAACGAGGCTGCCGACGATCGGATTCGACGGGCTGTGCGCGAAGGACGCGGTCGGCGGCGCGTTTGGAGGGAGGATCGGGGTCAGCTCGCGGTCGATCTGCCGCGTTCCGGGGGTGTACGCGACGAAATAGACCCCGCGGGAGGAGTAACCCGGCTTGCTGAACATGATCAGGTGTCCGCCCAGCGAGACGTGCTGCGTCAGCGGGGTGTAGCCGACGAACGTGCTGTCGATCGTCACCGACGCGCCGGACGGCGTTGACGTAATGACGAGCGTCGCCCGGTCATCCGGCGCTTCCTCGACGATCTCGAAACTCGTGACGTTCCACGTTCGATCGTCTTCGATGAGAAGCCCGAGCACTTGAACTTCTACCTGCTGCTGAAACTGGCTTGGATCGCCCATCGGGAACGACGCGACGTCGACCGGGGTCGTCGTCGCCAGGATTTGCAGATACTCGGTGCCGAAGGGGGGGGCGACCGAGAAGCTTCGCGGAAGCTGGTGCGTTCCGGCTTGGACGAAATTGTCGGAGCCGCCCGGATACGCGGAACTCGGGAAGATAACCTGGACCTGTCCCGTTGGCATGATGTCCCAGATGTAGATGTACGCGGGCTTGTTGACCTCGTAGCTGATGGTGACGAGCTCTCCGACCTGATACTCGGCCTTGTCGGTCCAGATCGACACCTCGAACTGCGTCGCGTCCGGAGGATCGATGATCAGTCCCTGCGGGTAGACCGGGGCGGTCTGTCCCCATCCGAGGAGGGCGGCGGTCGCCGCGATCAGCACGGCGAAGGCTCCGGCCTTCCAGACTCTCGTGTTCATGGGCGCCTCCTTAGCGTGGCCATTCGCGAGCTGTGGCACTCCGTCGTCAAGATAGCACATTCAGCGCGATTTCCGTTAGGTCGGGGGGGCCGATCCGATCGAGGACGAGGTCAACGTCCTCCGGCCGGACGACCGATTCCGGAAGCCTGCGAAGCCTGACTGCGACAAGTTCGTACAGCGCGGCGCCGTCGAACGGGCTTCCGCCCCCTTCGAGGTAGTCGCTCACGGCATCGGCGATCTGGACGACGAGCTCGTCGAACCGGGTCGCAGGCAATGCCGTCGGCGAGGACTGAGACGTTCCCACTGACGCGCGGAAGATCTGGCGCGCGAACAGGAGATCGCGCACCTCCCGCAAGAGCGTCAATCGTTGCGTGATCCCGGCGACGATCACCGAGGTCGGCGACCGCTGGGCGATCCCCTTCAACGCTTCCAGGACGACGCCCTCGATGGGGAGGCCTTCTTCGATGGCACTCGCGAGCGCGGATCCCGCCGGCAGAAGCCCGTCGATCGACAAGCCTTGTTCCAAAGCGCGCGCGAGCATCAAGAGGATTGCTTCTTTCTCCTCTGCAGGAGCAGCGATCAGCGCGAGACGTTGGATCAGCGAGAGAAGCTCGTTCGCGGGGAATCCCGCTTGAGAGAGGCCGAGATCGATCGCTGCGAGAATCCGGTCATGCGAGGTCAGCGGAATGGCGTCGAGCGCGTGATCGAAGTCCGCGCGAGAAAGCGCAGCCGCGGTGCCGAACGTCGTCACGATGAGTACGGCGAGAAGAACGCCGATCTGCCAGAAACGTCGGCCGTTTCGTGTCATACCCCGTCGCCTCCTCCCCCGACATAGCGGACCGAGCTGTACTGGCCGAACGTTCTCACGTACTCGTCAGCCGAGGGATCTTGCCCCCACCAGCGACCGTCGATCACGAATGCATATTCGTAGCGTCCCGGATCGAGAGGAATCGAAGCGGTCCAGATTCCGTCCTCGTTCTCGTCGGAGAGCGGCGTCTCCTCCCACGCGTTGAAGTCCCCGACGACAGCGACGCGCTCCGCGTCGAGCGCTGGGACGACGAACAGGACCTCCTGGCTCGTGTGCGAAGCGACCGTCGGTGCGAACGTCGGCGTCAAGATCGAACCGCCCGAGCGGTCCTGCGTGATTACCATGCCGACGATCAGGAAGACCGCGGCGGTGGCGCCGAGGACGGCGAGCTGGCCTACACGTCCCGATTGCGTTGATGCGACCAGAGACCTCATCCAGTCCACGAAGCGGAGGCGAGGCAGTCGATCGCCGAGTTCCGCGACGATTCGCTCTTCGAGATCCGCGAGACGCGGCGTCGCTTCGGCGACCTCGTGGCGAAGTGTGTCCCGCAAGACCTCTTCGATCTCATCCGGTCTCATGCTGCATCACGTCCTTCTCGATCAGTCCTTTCAGCATCGCTTTCGCGCGGTGGATCCTCGTCTTCACCGTGCCCTCGGGGATCGCGAGGATCTCGCCGATCTCGCGGTAGGACAGGTCGTTGTAGAATCTGAGGACCAGGGGCGCACGATACGCGTAGGGAAGGCTGTTTAAGCTGTCCTGAACGCGCTTCTGCCGGTCCTCCTTGGCAATGATGTTCGCCGGATCGGTTCCCCCCGCGAGGTGCGTCGGGGGTTCGACGACCGGATGATTCCTCCGATAGCGGAGCCGATTCCGGCAGAGGTTCGCTGCGATGGTGAAGATCCACGTCGAGAATCGCTTGTCGAGATGGTACCGACGAAGGTTGTCGTAGGCGCGGATGAACGCGTCGTGCGTCAGGTCCTCGGCGTCGGCTCGATTCCGCAGAAAACCGAGACAGAGACCGTACACGGCATCCTTATACCGCGACACGATCTCTCCCCACGCTGCGGTCTCTCCTGCCAGTGAAGCGCGCAATAGGCTCACCTCGTCCTGTAAGCGATACACGCCGCCGTCTGCCTCCTCGGTGCCCAATATACACCCTTTACGAGACGCGGGTTTCGATCTCGACATCGGTCACCTTCGCTCGGGACGAAGCCCCTCCCGATCTTCGCCGATCGTCCCAGAGAGTGAAGCGAGACCAGAGGTAGACTGACGAACGCAGCCTTCGGACTCGCAGGGACATGACATGGTTCCTAAGGAGGTCAACAAGATGCCTGCCTTCAAGCGCACTGCCTCTCGAGGTGGTGGAAAGCGATTGGCGGTTATCTGCTTGCTAGTGGCCCTCGCGCTGGGGCTCGCGGCGTGCAGAGGGTTCTTCGGACAGGCGCCGATCGCGCTGATGGTGGTCGACATGTCCGGGGACGAGGAAGTCCCCGTGGCCGTCACGTTCGACATCAGCGGATCGAACGACCCGGACGGGACGATCGCCAGCTTCGAGTTAGATTTCGGAGACGGCACCGCCGTCGAGACGGGGACGGACGTCTCCATTCCGATCCCGCCGCACGACTACGAAGAGGCGGGGACGTTCACGGCCATACTGACGGTCACCGACAACGACGGCCGGATTGGGATGACCAATGCCGTCGTCGTCATCGGGCCCGTGATGATTACGTTCGCGACCCGCCGATCCGGCCAGTACGACATCTACCGGATGAAGGGCGACGGAACGGAAGAAGGGGGCGTGCTCGTCACGGCCGACGACGAGTTGTTCCCAGATCTTGTTCGCACGACGCGCGACAAGATCGTGTACGCCGGCGAAGACGGAACGAGTTGGAATATCTGGTCGATGACGGTGACCGGTGGTAGCCGATCTCAATTGACGACGCAGACGCTCTCGCGGCAGATCCAGCCGAGCTGGTCTGCAGACGGAAGCCAGATCGCCTACGCGTCGAACGCTGCCCAGACCCCGTCCACGACGACGTGGGAGATCTACACGATGACCGCCTCGGGCGGGACGCAAACGAAGCTGACGTCGCAGTCTCCCTCCTGGGCAATCGCGCCGGTCTTCTCGCCGGTCAACGACGACATCGTCTTCGTGTCGAACGAGAGCGCTATCGGTGACAGGAGTTCGCTCTGGCTCTGGGATGACTCCCTCGGCACCGCGACGGAGCTCTACGACTCCGATGGCCGAGACGGCGATGCCTCTCCGGCGCTGACCGCTCCGGGCCTCGCGCTCAACCTTCCGGGGAGTGCCGGGTTCTCCAGGCCGGCTTGGTCTCCGGACGGAACAAAGATCGCCTTCTCTCGCGAGCGGACCGTGGGTGGGTTCATCGATATCTACGTGTACGACGTGGCGCTTGCGACCGCGCAGAGCCTGGAGGACTACGTCACCAACGTGCACGGCGTGACGAACACCGGCATCACCACCGACGACCATGAGTTCTGTCCGTTCTGGCTCGAGGACGGAAGCGGCATGGCGTTCGTGAAGCCGGACGGAAGCGGCGACTATCAGATCTACAAGGTGAGCTTCACGACCGGGACGGTGACGAAGCTGACGGAGACAGTCGACAACGTCTCCCCGGCGTCCAAGCACTAGGCGAAGGATTGACCTCCGAAGGTGCCGGCGGGGGGTGAGAGCGAGGCTCTCACCCCCCGTTTCTCGTTCCGTGACCGCGAAGGCGCTTCGAGACGAAGACGACTGCGGCGATGCCGAGTAGCGACAGAAGCGGAAGGTTCCCGAAGCGGCTGTAGAGTGTCCGATCGTCCCGGAGGAAGACGGTGCCTCGGACGACCTCCTCGCGGCCTGTTTCCGCGAGGACCGTGCCTCTCGGGTCGACGATTCCCGTGACCCCGCCGTTTGCTGCCTGAACCAGGTATCGGCGCGTCTCGACGGCGCGGAAGACGGCCGCCGCGAAGTGGGCCTCCAACTCGGAACTCCCGGCAAACCACGCGTCGTTGGTGACGACGACCAGAACCTCGGCGCCGTTTCGGGCGAACTGACGCGCAGGGCCGGGGAAGGTCGATTCGAAGCAGATCGGCGTCCCGATCCCTCCGATCGGGGCGAAGCGATCGCCGGGCGTCAGGTCGACGGGGAGGAACGAGTCGACCAGCCTTCCGAGGCCGATCCTCTCCCAGAGGCGCCGTCCCGGGACGTACTCGCCGAACGGAACGGGACGCACCATTGCGTACGTGCCGACGAGCGTTCCGTCGGGCGAGAGGAGCGCGACGGTGTTGAAGATCTTCCGGTCACGGTAGTCGCCGGTACCGAACAGGACCTGGATCTGTCCGTCGGACGCCAGCGCCTGTAAGTGTCCGAGAGACGTCTCGCTGCGGAGGATGTACGCCGGGAGGAACGACTCGGGAAAGACGACGAGCTGCGGGCCTTCCTCGAGCGCGATTCGACCGAGATCGAGGTATCGTTCGGTCAACGCCGGCAAGTTGCGCGCGTCGAGCTTGGTTTCCTGTTTGACGTTCGAGGAGACGGCGGCGACATCGATGGCGTTGCCCGTCGCGGCGGGAACCGGAAGAAGAGAGAACGCGGCGAGGACTCCGACGACGCCGGCACCGACGACCAGGTACGCGGGGCGTTTCCTTCGGATTGCGAGGTAGATCGCGACGTTGGTCGCGACGACGAGGGCCGTGATCGCCCACGGCCCAAGGGTCGAGGCGACCTGAATGAGCTGCGGGATTCGATAGAGCGACTGGTAGAGGGCTGAGAACCCGCTTCCGAGAGGTCCCTGCGCGCGCGCGACCTCAAGGAGCGCGAACACAGCCGGAGCGCCGAGAAGGAGAAGAGCGCCCGGCGTTCGCGATTCCCGTGAGGGCGCGATGAAGACCCCGAAGAGCCCGAAGAAGAGCGACAGATAGAGAACGAGAAGGATGAACCCCGGGACGACGAGTGGCGTGAACCGGTAGAGGGTCAAGACCCAGCGCATGTCGACCGCGAAGAAGGCCGTGCCGAAGAGGATCCCGTAGGTGAATCGTCGTCGCCCCTCGAGGGCGAAGAAGAGAGGGACGAGGGCGAAGAAGACGAGCGGACCGAACCCGAACCCCGGCATCGCCAGCGCCGCCAGGATTCCCGACAGGACGGCGAGCCCTGCTTTCCTTCCGCTCAGGCGAGACATATACTTCGATGATAGCGAAGGAGGGGGAAGCGCGTGCATCCGGTGCTCGTCGAAATCGGCCCGCTCACCATCCGCTACTACGGCTTGATGTACGTGATCGCCTTCGTCATCGGCTTCATTCTCGTTGCGAGAGAGGCGAAGCGAAAACGTCTCGCCCTTTCGACCGACGACCTGCTCGACCTGCTTCTGTGGACGATTCCGAGCGCGATCATCGGAGCCCGCCTTTACTACGTCGTCTTTCGGTGGGACGTCTACGCACGACACCCGATCGACATCCTGAAGATTTGGGAAGGGGGGCTCGCCATCCATGGCGGCGTTCTCGCGGGCGCGCTCGCCGTTTGGCTGTTCTCCCGCAGGAAAAGGATCTCGTGTTGGGCGCTGACCGACGCCGTCGCGCCGAGCCTGGTCCTCGGCCAGGCGATCGGCCGGATCGGAAACTTGATGAACGGGGACGCATACGGGACGCCGACCACGCTCCCGTGGGGGATTCGATTTCCGGCCAGCTCGCCTGCGGGGATGGCCTATCCCGGCCTTGCGACCCATCCGTCGATGGTCTACGAGATGATTCTGAATCTGATGATCTTCGCGTACTTGTGGGTAACTCGGAAGCGTGGGTACAAGGACGGGTTCTCGACTGCAATGTACTTCATCCTCTACGCTGTCGCCCGCTCGATCGTCAGCTTCACGCGAGGCGACAGCCTCTGGCTCGGCCCGATCCGAGCAGCGCACGTCATCAGTGCGGTCTTCGTCGTTGGGTTTGGTCTCCTCATTTGGCGGCGGCGTCTCTACGAGCGTGTCCCGCCCGTTACGCCCTAAACCCCTCGCCGAGGTAAACGCGCCGCGCGAGCGGGCTTTCCAGGATCTCCGCCGGCGTTCCCGAAGCGATCAGTTCCCCGGAATCGATCAGGTAGGCACCGTCGGTGATCGAGAGGGTGTCTCGCACGTTGTGATCGGTAACGATGACGCCGATTCCCCGGTCTCGCAGCGAGGTAATCTCGGTTTGCAGGTCGGCGATCGAGATCGGGTCGATCCCCGAGAAGGGCTCGTCGAGGAGGACGTAGCGGGGCGACGCGGCGAGAGTTCGCGCGATTTCGAGTCGCCTTCGCTCCCCGGATGAGAGCGTTCCCGCCCGTTGGTCTCGGAGGCTTCGAAGCTTGAATTCGTCGAGCAGCTGTTCGCGCCGTTCGCCTCGGTTGGCGACGGCTCGGGACCATTCGAGAGCGAGATCGAGGTTCTCGCGGACGGTCGCCTTGGTGAAGACCGAGGGCTCCTGGGGGAGGTAGCCGATTCCGCGGCGCGCGCGCTCGTAGAATGGGAGGGACGAGATTTCGTCCTCGTCGAGGAAGACACTTCCTCCGTCGGCGGCGATGAACCCGATCAGCATGTAGAACGTCGTCGTCTTCCCCGCGCCGTTCGGGCCGAGAAGTCCCGTAATCTGCCCTGGCTCGATGGTCAAGGAGAGCCGGTCGACTACGGCTCGACCGGCGTAGCGTTTGACCAACCCGCGCCCCTCAAGACCCATTGGACGCCTCCTCGGTGTCGAGATCGATGCGGAGAGAGACCCCGCCGGTCGCTGTGATGCCGCCGCCAGCGTCGATCTCCGCGAAGTCAGCTCGGAGTTCTCCCTCGTCGAAGTGGGCCTCGACTCCACCGAGAAGCGCCGCCGTCTCCTCGTGAGCCTCGATTCGGTCGCAACGGTAGATTCCGTCGGGGCTCTCGATTCGAACGTCCCCCTCGACTGCCAAGACCTCGTCGGCCTCTTCAGCCCGTTCTCCAACGACGAGGAGCGGCGGGTCGCGATCGATCGTCGCTCGCACCCCTCCGGCGATGGTGGCACGCTCGTCTCTCAGATCGTACGCGAAGCTCTCGCCCTCCACGCTGAGGTTGCGGATAGCGAGCGTGATCGAGCCGGCGAGGAGTCGTTCCTCTTCCTCGTCCCACGTGATCTCCTCGGTCTCGAGGCGGAGCCCGTCTTCCCGCTCGATGACGACGCCCCCGGAGAGGGTGCTCGTCCGCTCCGCCTGGGCGAGGCGGGCTGCGGTCGCGGTCAGTGCCGTCTCATCGGACGAGAGGAAACGGACTTCCACGTTCGAGAGCGTTCCCGACTCGCCGACGACCTCTCCCTCTCGCGCGTACACTTCCCACGCAGGTTCGCCCGAGCCGGTATAGGTGCGAAGCGTGACTCCCGCAGCGACGAAGGGAACGTCAGTGTCGGCGAGGCGGCGCGGCAGGAAGAGGATCGCCACAACGCCGGCGAGAACAAGAACTACGAAGATTGATCTCGCTCGAGGCATGCGCGGACGAACCCGACGAACAGCGGGTGGGCACGGAGGAACGTGGACGAGAACTCCGGATGGAACTGGACGCAGACGAACCACGGGTGCTCACGCAGTTCGATGATCTCGACGAGGTGGCCGTCGGGGG
>Ga0180432_10010562_pt1 | contig 11036 bp, 6 predicted proteins | sample SS_ome_10_FD_132414 | JGI IMG/M metagenome (GOLD analysis project Ga0180432, IMG submission 132414) | Hypersaline lake sediment archaeal communities from the Salton Sea, California, USA - SS_1_MS_2 metaG | ecosystem: Environmental > Aquatic > Non-marine Saline and Alkaline > Hypersaline >... | reverse complement strand
CTGAACGACCTGGTCTCGTACAACGGGAAGCACAACGAACTGAACGGCGAGGACGGGCGCGACGGCGACAACAACAACCACAGCTACAACTACGGCGTGGAAGGTCCCACGCGTCGAAAGACGATCGAGGATATCCGCCTGCGGCAGATCAAGAACATGCTGGCCTCACTGATGCTCAGCCAAGGCGTCCCCATGCTGCTGTCCGGCGACGAATGCCGGCGCACACAACGGGGAAACAACAACGCATACTGCCAGGACAACGCCATCTCCTGGTTCGATTGGCGCAAGGCCGAAAAGAATGAGGCACTAAGACGCTTCTGCAACGCACTGATCGAATTCCGCAAGCAAGAACCGTCCGTCCGCCAGGCAAACTTCCTTACCGGCGCGCCGCGGCGACCGGGTAGTCTGCCGGATGCCAGTTGGTACAGCGCCTTGGGCGAACAGGTGGATTGGAATGCCAGCGACAACGGGTTAATCTACTTGCTCAGCGCCGCGCGTCACGCGGACCCCGAAGCGCCGCCAAGCCACAACGTGATGATTCTGCTGCACGCGGGCCCCGATCCTCGCGAGTTCACGCTTCCCAAAGCGGCCGCCGAATTCAAGTGGCGAAAGTTCATCGACACCGCGGCTAAGAGTCCCAAGGACGCGTATCCCGATCTGGACGGCCCCGCCCCGCCGGCCGACGGCAAGATAGAGCTAGCCGGCCGTTCGCTCGTCTGCTACGTGGCACCGGACGAGCTTTGACACGAGCTACCGAGCTTCTTTGTCGTCATCAATGCGAGGATCCTCCGCGCAAGCTCCGCCTAGTCATGTGGAGACGCCGAACCGCGGCAGTATCCATCGCATCAAGATGAACCACGCAACCAACACGCCGGCGATGATCCCGATATCAGTCCCATCCATTTCCATCACCCCCAATGCCAGAACATGGTCCGCGTCTCGACCCAATTGACGGCCGATTAGAGCGCACAGGCTCCCACTGAAATTCTACGCCGCGAGATAGATTCAGACCAGCGGAAACTGATTGTCGGGCTTCTGTAACTTCTCCTCGGCCGCGCTCAGTCGCGAGTAGCGGGGGAGCAACTGCCAAAGATCGTCGCGACGGCCTCCTTCATAATCGCGATGGGCGAGTCGAGCGACCATCGCCGCACGGGGGTGCCATAGCTCCCGCTCGATGGTCGTCACGCCCTTGGGCAAGCGGTCGATAAGCCTGCGGATTATGGGGCCTGAGACGATTGTCCCGCCGGGAAGCGATTCCAGCCAGGCGTCCGCGTCGACAAGCTCGGCGTCGGCCGTTGGTCTAAGCCACCCGTCTTCCTGGCGAGTGAACCGCCCGGCCACGACCTGTCCGCGCTGGGCGTCGACGGCCACTGCCAGGTCGTCGATTTCCGCCGGAGCGGCGGCGGAGATGGTCTCTAGCGTGTCGATCCCCAACACTTCTGCACCCACCGAATATGCGAATGTCTTCGCCGTGGCCACTCCAAGGCGCAGTCCAGTGAAAGAGCCTGGGCCGATGGTCACGGCCACCAGTTGCACGTCATCCGGCCGCCAACCGGCATCGGCCAGCACGGTCTTTATTCCCGGCGCGAGCGACTGGGCGGTCTTGGTGGCCGGGTCTAAATCGAGTTGGCACAGTAGCTTAGCGCCATCGGCGGCAGCCACGCCGCCGGCCATTTCGGTAGTTTCCAAAGCCAGGATTCGCACTTGATTCCACCCAAAAGGCGTAGTTTATGGAAAATGGACGATATGGCCGTCCAAAAACATCGCGGTTATCGTCAACAGCGATCGCAGCTTGACCGCCGATTACTCCAGCTTCGCAGCATGGCGGCCACAGTTCAAGGGGTCTGGGGAAATTTGAAGTCCTCCCCGAGGGGGTCAGGTCCATGTTTTCGGCCAACGATTCTCGGCCATCGCGAAGGTCTGTTCGCCGAAAAATGGACCAGACCCCGACTTCGCATTCCTCCCGTTCAAGGGGTGTCTCGACTTGACCGGGGATTTCTGCAACAATAGACTTCCGTTACGCGTCGGAGAATGTGTCTGGTGTGGCGTTATGCGCCCCCTTCGATCAACCGGCGTTCTTCCGGCTTGCCGACGTAAGCAGCCCGTGTGTTTTCGGCCCATGTATTTAAAGGTGTTTTGGCGTGAAGCGTGCCTTGCTGAGCGACATCCATAGCAACCTCGAAGCACTGGAGGCAGTGCTGGCCGACGTACGGGAACAGGGAATCGAAGAGGTTTTCTGCCTGGGTGATGTCGTCGGTTATGGGGCCAATCCTTGCGAGTGCATCGATCGGGTCATGAAGTTCGACCGCTGCCTGTTGGGAAACCACGACCAGGGAGCCCTATTCGACCCCGAGGGTTTCAACTCGGGAGCGGAGCGGGCCATCTTCTGGACCCGCACCATGCTGGAGACTTCGGACTCCAGTCCCGCCGCCCGACAGGAACGCTGGGACTTTCTCGGTGGATTGCCGAGAAACCACAAGGACGACAACCTGCTGTTCATCCACGGATCGGCCAGAAACCCCTTGAACGAGTACGTGTTTCCCGAAGACATTTACAACCGGCGGAAGTTGGAAAAGATCTTCGCCCTGATCAAGCAGTTCTCCTTCCAGGGACACACCCACGTACCCGGCGTGTTTACCGAAGGCTTCGAGTTCTTCAGTCCCGAGGAACTCGACTATGAGTTCCGCTTGGGCGACGACAAGGCGATGATCAATGTCGGTTCGGTCGGGCAACCGCGCGACGGCGATCCCCGTTCATGCTATGTCGTGATCGAAGACGACATGGTTCGCTTTCGGCGGGTAGAGTATCCGTTGGAAAAGACGATCAAGAAGATCCACGCCGTCGCGGAATTGGACAACTTCCTCGGTGATCGGCTGCGCGATGGGCGTTAAGCGTCTATCCGAAAACGGGGACAGGCACCTCACGACACACTTCACCCGAGGGACTAAACGCCAATTGTTCGGAGCCGGTCCCCGTTTTCGGATAGGCGGTAAGTAGATCAGCAGCACGGATTCCCCTCCACGCATTCCGCTCATTCCCCGCGGTAGTTTCCCGCCAAGAGGAATTTGATACCGCACGCCAAACAAGTGACCGGCCGAGAGACACCCGGACATACCGACGGCTGCCCAATAAACGGCCGCCGTGGACGAATAACAGTTATTACGAAGAATATTACGAGGTTTCCCGCGAATGGAACGCCGTTTCGCCGTTTTTCTGGTGCTTAGCTGCATCATTCTGTATCTGTGCATGCCCAAGCCAAAACCGAAGCCGAAACCCCCGGTAGACGGCCAGGCTCGGGAAGCCGTCGTTGACGACGTCGAAGACGGCGATGATGACGCCGATGACGGTGGCGAGGCGGCGGATCCTGAAGATGCCGCCGATGACGTTGCGCAAGACCCTGAACAGCAGCCTCTCGAGCAAGACGAAGACGCCGCCACCGCGGAAATTGGCCCCCAATGGGCAACTCTCGGCTCGGCCAATCCGGAAGACCCGTACCGCATGCTGGTCACCTTGACCAATCGCGGCGCTGCCGTCAAGCGAATTGAATTGAACAGCCCCCGCTATCACGAGTTGAACGAGCGATGGGGATACCTTGGCAATCTGGTGACCGACGAAGCCGACGACGGCAACGGCTCTCTGGTGAAAGTCGTCGGTCCCGGCACGCCCGCCGATGTGGCTGGCCTGCAAGCGGGCGACGTGATAGTTGGCCTGGATATCGATCCCGCCAATGATCCCGCCAACGGCAACGACCAGAGCAAGCTCGAAATCACCTCGCCGGACGATCTGCTCGACGCTCTTGAGAAGACCAAGCCGAATCGCAAGATCGGACTGGACATAGTTCGCGACGGTCAGAAGAAGACCCTCTCGGTCAAGCTCGGCTGGCGACCGCTGGAAGTGGTCAAGCCGGAAAACGACGACCCGCTTTCCTTCCTGATGACCTTGCATCAGATTGGCAAAGACAAACTTGAGAACCAGATGAAGAGCAAGGACATCGCCCTGGAACTTGAGGGCGTGGACCTTCGCGACGGGCTTTGGGAAGTGCTGCCGGGCGACCGGCAGCACGTCACTTTCCGCAAGACACTGCCCGATCTCGGCATCGAGGTCCGCAAAACATATCGATTGGCCAAGGTGCCCACGGAAAAGATCGCCGACGCCAACTATAAGGCCTATCATCTCGATTTCGAGTTGAGGGTGCGCAACATTGGCGGCAAAACCCGGCGGCTGGCCTACCAGCTCGACGGCCCCACCGGATTGCCCGACGAAGGTTGGTGGTACGCCAACAAAATCAGCCACAGCTGGGGCGGCATCGGCCTGCGCGACGTGGTCGTAAGCCGCAACGGCGGCGACTTGGAGCAGATCGGCTGTCCCACGATTGCCGACGACGAGTTCGGCGCTCCGCAGAAGAACGCGTCGGTCGGCCTGGTGGGCGTCGACGCCCAGTACTTCTCGGCCGTTATGATTCCGCAAGACAAGGAGGGAACTCCGGAGAAGGTGGAATTCGCCCAATGGGAAGCAATGCGCGTGGGCGAGGTCAACGAGGAACGAAAGAGCCGCACCGACGTCTCCTTCCGTCTGGTTGGCGAGTCGGAGGAGCTTTCGCCGGGGAAATCGATTACGCAACGGTTTAGAATCTTCGCCGGCCCGAAGAAGCCGGAGATCATCGCGCAATACGGACTTGGCGATCTGGTTTACTACGGCTGGTTCGGCGTGATCGCCAAGCCGCTGGGACAGATACTGCATTTCTTCTACTCCATTGTTGGCAACTACGGACTGGCCATTATCCTGCTGACCGTGTTGGTTCGCCTTTCCATGTTCCCCTTGAGCAAGAAGCAGGTCCTCGGCGCGCAGAAGATGCAAGAGTTGCAGCCGGAGATCAAGAAGATTCAGGCCAAGTACAAGAAGGACATGGAGGCCCGAACCAAGGCCCAGCAGGACTTGTTCCGCAAGCACAACTACAATCCGCTGAGCGGTTGCCTCGTGCTGTTCATCCAATTGCCGATCTTCATCGCGCTATATCGCTCGCTGATGGTCGACATCGAACTGCGCCAGGCTCCGCTTCTTTGGGAAGGCATTCGCTGGTGCTCGAACCTGTCGGCGCCCGACATGCTGTACGCCTGGACGTGGATGCCCGATTGGGTGCAAAACGGCTCGGGCGTTTTCGGACTGGGCCCTTATTTCAACATCCTGCCGATATTCACCGTGGTCTTGTTCGTTCTTCAGCAGAAGATGTTCATGCCGCCGCCCACCGACGAACAATCGGCCATGCAGCAGAAGATCATGAAGTACATGATGATCTTCATCGGCTTCATGTTCTTCAAGGTCGCCAGCGGGCTGTGCATCTACTTCATCGCGTCGAGTCTTTGGGGTTTGGCCGAGCGGAAGTTCCTTCCCAAGCCGGTCGCCAAACCGGTTTCCACGGAGACACCCACCCGGGCCGACGCAAAAGCCCGACAACGCCGCGAGGACGCGGAAAACCGTCGCGACCCATCGTCGAAAAAGGTCAAGAAGGGCCGCGGGCGGAAATGAACGGCCATCGGCAACCCTGGTGGGCTGATGAAAAAGGGGACTGGCTCCACGACATATTCGACCCTTGAGTACCCCATAACGCTTTCCTTTGTGGTGCCTGTCCCCTCTTTTCGTCACATCAGGGCAGGCCTCGGGTGCCCCGTGCCGCGAAAAGCGCGACGCATACGGCCCCGAGGTGCCGCGCGCCGCCCCCTCGGGAGGGCTGTTTATGCTTGAAACTCGGCCTTTTGCGAGACATCTGCTTGCTTTGCCTAGCTTGCCCAATTATGATCGAGGGTAGCCAAATCACGCTTCCACCGTAACGTGCGCGGCACGTCAGTACGGTGGGGGCGTACCGGATAGTGTTACCTGGAACGGGAGAGCATGACCATGTCTCGTCGAGTTTTAGCTTCTCTATTGATGCTGTCGCTAGTAGTGGCAGCCGTCGCGCTTACAAATCCGTCGTCCGCCTTGGCGCAGGACAACGGCGACGTCAACATAAGCGGCGGACAGGCCGGTGTCGCGGTCGATGCCGAGGGTGTGTTGCGAATGCAAACTTTCGCCGACCCGGGCGGTCGGTTGACTCGCCAGCGCATTGCCGCCGCCAAGGCCACGCTCGGCAACGACTTGACTCGAGTCAAGGACACGATCTACATCTCGCTCAATCGCCTGGAAAAGGCCGTTGTCGATCGCCAGGGCGTGCCCACCGATGAAATGAAGTACTTGGCCGGACTGCAACGGGTCAAGCATGTCTTCTACTTCCCCGAAACAAAGGACATCGTAATCGCCGGTCCAGCCGAAGGTTGGATGACGCAACCCTCGGGTCGCGTGGTCGGTCTTAAGAGCGGACGACCGGTCGTTCAGCTTCAGGACCTGGTCGTCGCCTTGCGTGCCTTCGCCCCGGGCCAACGAGCAACCGGGCTAATCGGCTGCTCGATCGATCCGACCGAAGAAGGCCTGGCCGCCATGCAGCGGTTCATCCGCGGCGTCGGTCCGCTTGACCCACGAAGAGTGAACGAGCAAGTCCAGTACATCACCAACGGCATGCGTAACAGCATGGGCCTTCGCGACGTGCGCGTCGACGGGGTCGCCGCGGGAACGCATTTCGCCCAGGTGCTCGTGGAAGCCGACTACCGCATGAAACTGATCGGCATCGGTTTGGAGAAGCCGCCGGTCAACATCGGCAGCTACGTCAAGTTTGCCCGCTCCAGCGGCAGTCTGCAGCGTTGGTTCTTCGTCCCCGATTACGAATGCGTCCGCGTCAGCGAAGACGGACTGGCCATGGAACTGGTCGGCGACGGCGTGAAGCTGGTCGGCGAGAGCGAAATGGTTAACGCCCAAGGTCAACGGAAGGTCACCGGCGCGACGAACCGAGCCAGCCAGTTGTTCGTCAACAGCTTCACGAAGAACTACGGCAAATTGGCCGACGTGTCGCCGATCTACGCCGAATTGCGAAACGTCATCGATCTCTCGGTGGCCGCCGCTCACATCCAGAAGGAAGATTACTACAAACGTTCCGGTTGGAACATGGATTTCTTCGGCGACGAAAGCAAGTTCTCCGTACAGACGTACAACCCGCCCAAAAAGGTCGGCTCGGCTCTTAACGTCATCTTCAAGGGTGGACGGCTGATGGTACCCATCGCCGGCGGCGTGAACATTCAGGCGAAGAAGGCCCTGAATAGCGAGAATCTCTTGGAAGACGAAAACCAGCGTGTTGAGAAACTCCGCAAGGGCGTCGAACTCAAGCTGGCCGAAGGCCAGTGGTGGTGGGACTGACAACGCGGGTAATACAGACGCCGTTTGACCACCCAAACATCAGGCCGGCTTCGGGTAGGGAGCCGGCCTCGTTGTTTTCTTGTGGGTCGACGGTGCCCGGAAACGGCTTGCCGTTCGCCGACGCGCGCAACGCCTACCTCACGGCTGGAAGATGGATCGAAAAGGTGCTTCCTCGACCCGGTTTGCTGTCCACTGTGGCCCGGCCGCCGTGGGCTTGGGCAATGTGCTTGACTATCGCCAGCCCCAAACCCGTGCCGCCGAGTGCCCGACTGCGCGCCTTGTCTACCCGATAGAACCGCTCGAACAGCCTCGCTTGATGTCGTGGAGCGATGCCGCAGCCGTTGTCTCGCACCCGGATGACGACCTCGTCGTCGAGTTGCTCGGCCTCGACGAATACCGTTTCTCCCTTGTCGCTGTACTTCACGGCGTTGTCGATAAGGTTGACGGTCGCCTGCTCCAACAGCGGCCCGTTGATCGTGGCCGTTAACTCTTCGTCGCAGTTGAGCTCAACCGCCACGCCTTTCGCCTCGGCCGCGTGCCGACAAGTGGCGATGGCCGCGGCGAGAACATCCTCCATGGTTCCCGGTTGAAGATCGATATGTCCGGTATCGCCGTCCTGCTCGATGCGCGAAAGCGCCAGAAGATCGCCGATGATGCTGTTCAGCCGATCGGTTTGCTCGGCGACTATTTGCAGGAAACGCTCGGCGTTTTCGGTATCGCCGATCGCGCCTTCGCGAAGCGTTTCCACGAAACCTTTGATGGAAGTGATGGGCGTTCTCAGTTCGTGCGACACGTTGGCCACGAAATCTCGCCGGACATCCTCGACGCGTCTCAGCGCGGTCACGTCGTGCAATACCAGCAGAACGCCGACGTCTTCGCGGCGTGGGGAATCCTTCGCGCCGGAGTCTTGAAGAACCGTTCCATGCACGCTCAAGATTCGTTGTGTCGCGTCGTGGGCCGTGATATCTTCCTCGATTGACGTTCGTTCTTCGAGCACGCGGTGCGCGAGGTTTTGCAGATGGGGGTTCCGCACGATTTCTTGCAGACTTCTACCCTTGGCTCCCTGGACGTCGATTTCCAGCAGGCTTCCGCCCGCCTGATTGACGTTGATGATTCGCTGCTCGGCGTCGACGGCCAACACGCCTTCGACCATGCTCGACAGCACGGCCTCGCGTTCGTTCCGCTGTCGAACGATGGTACGTATTCGTTGGTCGAGTTCGGCCGCCATGCGATTCATCGTTTCGGCCAGAGACGCGATCTCTTGCGAGGCGGCAACCGGGAGCTTTCGCGAAAAGTCGCCTTCGGCAAAGCGCTCGGCGCCGTTTCTAAGCTGCTCCAAGGGGCGGCTGATTCGCCTCGATACGAGCAAACTGACCACCGCCGCCAGCAGGCCGACCACAAGGCCGCCGACTGCCATGCGACCGCGAACCAACCGCAAGGCCTCGTCTATCGACTCAAGCGGAATCGAAGTTCGCAGCGTGCCGATGGTCCGTTCGTCCCTCTCGACGGGAATCGCCACGTACATCATGTCCATCCCAAGCGTGTGGCTATGGCGAACCGACGGTTTGATTTTGCCCACGATGGCGCCGGCTATCTCGGGGCGGTCGGCGTGGTTGTCCATCTTGGAGATGTCTTCTTCCGAATCGCCCACGACTTTTCCCTCGGGCGAGACGACCGTGATTCGCGTGTGCCCCAACCTGCCGTAGTGCTTGCACATGCCGTCGACGCTCTCGGGATCGTTCAACAACGCATCGCCGAACCGCTCTTCGACAAGCCATGCCCGGGCTTCGATGTCCTCGGCCGTTCGATCGATGTAGAAGCCTCGCAACGCGCCGAAGGCGTAGAGCATGACCGTCAACAGGGCCACCAGCACGATGACCAGATAAGAAGGGAACAGTTGCCAAAGCAATCGTCGTCGGCGCATGGCTACTCCTTGAGCTTGTATCCAACGCCGCGAACGGTCTTGATATATGCCCCGCTAGCCCCAAGTTTCTTCCGCAAGGCCACGATATGCACGTCCACGCTACGATCGGTCACCGGGTAATCGTCGCCGTGCATGGCTTCGGCGATTTGAGTTCTGGTGAATACCCAGCCGGGCCGTTTGGCCAAGACTTGCAGCAGACGGAACTCGGACGGCGTCAGCTCGATTCGCTCGCCGTCGAGCAGGACCTCGTGCCTACCGGGGTGGATTGTGATGTTGTGGATGTGAATCGCCGCCATGTCGTCGGTGCCGGTTTGATTTCTTCTCAATACGGCCCTCAGTCGCGCGATTAGAACCCGCGGGCTGAACGGCTTGGCGATATAGTCGTCGGCCCCCAGTTCGAGTCCTACCACGATGTCGCTTTCCTCGCCTTTGGCCGTAAGCATGACGATGGGGATGTTCTTCGTGGCCGCGTCGCTTCGCAACCGGCGGCAGACCTCAAGGCCGTCGATCCCCGGCAGCATCAGGTCCAGCAGAATGATGCCCGGCCGATCGGCCCGGGCTTTGTATAGAGCCTCGTCTCCGGAGGACACCGATACGACCGAGTATCCCTCCTTGGAGAGGTTGTACTGGAGCAGTTCGCGAATTTCGGCCTCGTCTTCAACGACCAGGACGGTTTCTTTTGCCATGATTGTGTCTGTCCGCCACGTTGCGAGTTTGGATGCGGGAAGAGTTCCGAAGTTGTTGCCACCATAGTCTTCTTAGCACAAACGGTTGTCGTTTGCCAGTGGTAATCGCGGTCGATTGGCGGTGCTGGGGTCTAATGTTAAGGTTGTGTTAACGTCTTAGTGATTCGCGAACGTTAGGCGGCCATTTTTGGCTGTTTTGTCCATCATCGGGCATTCACACCAACCCGAAGCGCAAGCGAGGAATGAGGACGCTGACGACCACCAGCCGCGCCCGCATGCTACCCGCGGACGCCTCGCTTACACTTCGGGTTAGTGTAAGTAGTCCGGACCAGCGGGCACTCCTTAGAGCGTTCTTGTTTGCCCCACTCCGCCCTCCCGACCCATCTTCCGGCCGGTCGTTGCCATGTTCGCCGCTTTCGCGAATCGGCTCAACTGACGCCCGACGCATGCCGATCTTGGCGAAAAGCCGTCGTTGCGAACAAACCGGGGGGAAAAGCATGCTATCATCAGTTGGTCTCAGCACGGAATCGGTGAAACTATTGCACGTTCGCGGGCTGTCCCAAGGACAGGTTGCCGATTTCGCCGAGCTGCTCGAAAGCGCGGCCGAGAAACTCGACGAGGACACGTCGGCCAAACAAGTGCTGGCCGACATGTCGGTCGACGAACTGCAGTTGTTGCAGACGGCAACCAGCCTGGCCGATCCGATCAAGGTCGTTTCTCTGAGCGACGAGGGCGCGATGAATCTTCTGGCCCAGCCCGACAAGACCGGCATGGTCGATCTGAACAACGATGGCCTGGTCGAAGTCGGCGCCGCGAAGATGATAACCTTCCCGCCGGTGAACGCTCCCGCCGAAGTGCACGAAGCCTGGGAGCAAGCCACCGAGGGCATGTCCGATGGCGATCGGATGATCATGCAACTTAAGATGCACCACCACGTCTACGGCATGCACATCCCCGGGATACCGACCAAGCAACCGCTTCCGACCGAGCAACAATGGTCGACCACCGGCTGGCAAGCCCTGTTGACCGACGCCCGCGCCGCGCTCGAGTTCTCCGTTTCCATGGACGGCTGGACGCGTTGGAATATGATGGAAAGGGATTTTCTCGATCGGTTTGAGGAAGAGCTCGGTGAGATGGACGCGGAG
>Ga0180432_10010561_pt1 | contig 11037 bp, 8 predicted proteins | sample SS_ome_10_FD_132414 | JGI IMG/M metagenome (GOLD analysis project Ga0180432, IMG submission 132414) | Hypersaline lake sediment archaeal communities from the Salton Sea, California, USA - SS_1_MS_2 metaG | ecosystem: Environmental > Aquatic > Non-marine Saline and Alkaline > Hypersaline >... | reverse complement strand
CCTGAGGAGCCCGTAAGGGCGTCTCGAAGGGTGACGGCTGAGCGGCCCACGCCCTTCGAGACATCCCGCCTTCGGCGGAATTCCTCAGGAACGCGGGCCAAAGTAATCCATGAATAATCCGGGCTAAGTACAAATCGCATCTGTGATTAATAGTCACGGGCCTACCATTAGAGAAAATTGGTGAATTTTACCGCATTTGGCTTGTTTTCTCATTCCCCCTCTTGACGGCTTGAAACACAAGATGTAGTATACCCGGCGTGGGAAATATACATTCTATTGTATTTTGCCCTTTACAAGCGCGTACAAAAGTGCTAAATTCTACAAATAAACCGGTATGCCGGAATTTGTCCGGTAGCCGATAGCGGGGTCTGCCCGTACGGGGGATAAGTATATGCGGCTTAAGAAAATTGAGCTAGGTGGGTTCAAATCGTTTCTTGAGCGCACCAAGCTGGTGTTTCAACCGGGCATTACCGCCATTGTCGGCCCGAACGGTTGCGGGAAGAGCAACGTCGTGGACGCCGTGTTGTGGGTTATGGGCGAGCAAAGCGCCAAGAACCTTCGCGGCGGCCTGATGGAAGACGTAATCTTCAACGGCACCGAGAACCGCGAGCCGATCGGGATGGCCGAGGTTAACCTTGTGCTGGACAATTCGAGCGGTACCGGCCCGGCACAGTTCGCCTCTCACTCCGAAATAATGGTCACCAGGCGACTCCACCGCACCGGTGAATCCGAATATCTTATCAACAAGACCCCCTGCCGCTTGCGCGACATTCTCGAGCTCTTTATGGACACTGGCGTCGGGACCAGGGCATATTCGATTATCAAGCAAGGCCAGATAGACCGGATAACCAGCGCCAAACCGGAAGATTTGAGAACTTTTATCGAGGAAGCGGCGGGCATCGCGAAGTACAAATCCCGCAAAAGGTCCGCCGAGCGAAAAATGGAGTCCACAAAGGACAACCTCACCCGTCTCGACGACATACTAAGTGAAATATCGAGCCGGCTCGACAGCCTTAACCGACAGGCGAAAAAGGCTCAACGGTATAAGGCATACAAAGAGGAATTGCGCGATCTCGACCTGGCACTGGCGTCGCACAAACTCGCCGAGTTGCAATCGGAACTCGATCGGAAGGAAAGTAAACTCCGCGCCGGCAAGGATCGGGAAATGGAACTCGCCAACGACATCGAGACGCGCGAGGCGGGGCTCGAAACCGCGCGCGCAAACCTGCTCGAACTCGAAAAAGAAATAGACGAACTGAGCCAAAATCACTTCCGGGCCCAAAGCGAAGCCCAGGAAACGGAAAACCAAATCGAGATGTTGACCCGTCGGATTGAATCGATTACCGAGATGCGCGATCGTTCCGAGGCGGAGATAAAAGAAATCACGGTGCAGATCGAGACCATCGAGGCGGAACTGGCGGCAATGGAAGATTCGCGCAAAGCGCTCACAATGGAAGTGGCGTCGAACGACGCCGACCTCGAAACGCGCGCAACGGAATTGGTCGAAACACGCGAAAGGATGGAAACCATAAGACGCAGTCACGAAGATGCGCTCAGCCAGCAGGCGGCGTTGAGAGCTTCGATTTCCGCCGTCAAACAGGCTGTCGAGGAAAGGCGAGAACAACTCGAGAACTTCGAGGCGCGTCTGGCTGAAAAGAAAATAGCAAAAACCGTCCTTTTGGAAGAAATCGAGAAACTCAAACAGCTATCTTTCGACTTTACCCGCAACCTGGACGACCTGATTCGCGCCAGGGAAGCGCTCGAGGGGGAGCTTGCCGACGAAACCGCTCGTCTCGAAGGGCTTAAAGATGAGTTTCTGGAAAAGGAAGTACGCCTCGAAGCGCTCAGGACGGAGTTCAACCAGCGACTCAGTCGATTCGATTCGCTACGCGAGCTGGAAGCCAACCTCGAGGGATACAACGAAGGCGTACGCTCGATTATGCTCCAAAAGCAAGATAAGAAAGGAATATACGGCCTTGTCGCAGACATCGTGAACACTACATACGAATACGAGAAAGCGCTCGAGGCCGTTTTGGGAGAAAGACTGCAATACATTATAGTGAAAAGCCACACCGAAGGCGTGGAGGCCATCGATTACCTCAAAACCCAATCCGCAGGGCGCGGAACATTCATACCTATCGAGGTTCAGGCACCCGGTGGAGAAAGCATGTACGGGTCAGGGCCGTTACCCGAAGTGTATAACGATCGAATCGTGGGCAACCTGATCGACCTGGTGGAAGTCGAACCTGAATATAATCGTGTGATTTCCTTCCTGCTTGGAGACGTTGTCGTCGTGCCGGACATCTCCACGGCTATCGATATATGGCGTTCCAACGGCCACCGCAAGATGCTCGTTACGCTTGATGGGGAAGTGCTCGATCCCGTCGGTGTGCTTAGCGGCGGCGCTTCCATCGGAACGGGCATTCTCAAGAAACGTCGTGATATTCGCGAGCTCGAAAACGAAGTAGACCGGTTGAAAACGCAGGTGGAAACCGCGTCGGCGGATTGCGCAGTCATCGAGGAGAAAATCGCCCAAACCAAGGAACATATCGAAGAAACAAAAAGCGGCCACCACAAGCGCGAAATGGAAATCCTGCACCACGAAAAAGAACTCGAACGATACACCGGCGATACCGAACGTATACATAGCAACCTGAACGAGCTTGCCGAATCGGAAGCGGCGCTGGTGCGCGATGCGGAAAAATGCGCTCGTCGTATTGCGGAGTTGGATGAAACATATCGCTCGAAGGAATTTCGCCTGGCCGACCTCGCTCAGGTGGTGGAAAAAGGGACGGAAACGCTAAAGGTCTTCGGAGAAGAAATTGCCACGCGAGAAGAAACTCTCACAAACCTCAGGATAGATCACGCCACCTCTCGCGAAAAGCTCGAGACGCTCGAGCGGCGTTATGCGGAGCTTACCTCCCGAAAGGATGAATTAACCGACAACCGCCGGAACAAAATGAGCGAAATCGCACAGGGAGCGGAAGAAACCGGACAGTTGGAAAGAGAAATCGAGGATTTAAGAAAAAAGCTCGATGCACTTCATACCCGGCGTATGGACCTCGAGGACAATCTCTCCAAAAAACGCGATCTGCACGAAAAATCGCTCGCGGCGCAAACCGAGCAGGTAGAAACCTTGAAGGAACGAAGAGGAGACCTCGAGGAAGTCAGGCGCTCTCTCGGCGAACTTTACGTGGCTTGCAATGAATGCACACTCAAAATCGAGCACCTCGTTTCCGACATGGACGATAAATACGCCGTGGACATTTTGGAAATCGGCCCGCGCCCTATCGAGGAAAGCGCAATCATCGATGAGAAAAACGAGCGTCGAACTCGACTGCGCAACCTAATCGACAGGATGGGTGAAGTAAACTTAACGGCCATAAAGGAATATGAAGAGCTTAAAGAAAGGTACGACTTCCTCAGCGGCCAGCGCGAAGATTTGCTGAAATCCATCGACGACTTGCAGACGGTCATCAAAAAGATCAATCGCACCAGCCGCAAGCGGTTCGCGGAAACCTTCGAGCAGGTCAACGAGCATTTCCGCAAAATTTTCCCGAGGCTTTTCGGAGGCGGCCGCGCGAGTATAATACTCGAAGATCACCCCGATATTCTTGAGGCAGGAGTCGAAATCGTGGTTCAACCTCCCGGCAAGAAGCTGCAAAAAATGACGTTGCTTTCAGGCGGCGAAAAGGCCCTGGCCGCCGTGGCGCTCATATTCTCCCTCTTCCTGGTAAAACCCAGCCCGTTCTGTATACTCGACGAGGTGGACAGCCCGCTGGACGATGTCAACATAGACCGCTTCAACGATCTCGTGCGGGAGTTGAGCCGTACAAGCCAGTTCGTTATCATCACGCACAACAAGCGGACAATGGAACTTGCCGATACGCTATACGGTGTCACGATGGAGCAGAAGGGAATATCAAAGCTGGTAAGCGTGCGGCTGGCTGATACTCAACCAAACGGTCAGGAGGCCGCATAAGATGAGACAAGGGGTTTAACCCCCTTGTCTGCGCGAGACTGAATGAAATGCCCTTTCAGTCCATATTGAAAGCACTTATAGAGTCGGTGCCGGGGGCGATGGGGGCGGTGTTTGCCGACTACGAAGGCGAGGCCGTGGATCAGGTCAGCCGCAACGGAGATTCATATCACGTAAAATTCATGGGCGCTCATTACGGAATTCTGCTCGAGGCGACCAGGCGAATATCCGCCACCACCAAGACAGGTAATCCGAGGTCGCTTACCGTAAAAACCGAAAAGCTGGACTATTACACCGCGCCGGTACATGTCGATGGTTACTTCGTCGTCCTGGCCGTTGACGCCGGCTTCCCGCCCGGCCGTGCCTACTTGGCGCTCCACCGCGCCATCCGCTCACTCCGAAACGAGATGGGGTACTAATCAGGGCTGCATACAGATAGATAAGTTATTACGGGACAACCACCACCGGTGTTCCGACGGATATTTGTGGCCATAGTATATCCATTACTTTATTCCGAACCGCTATGCATCCCAAAGTCCAGTCGTAAAGGCCTCCGGTGCCGTTTCCGTGTATCTCGATATAGCTTCCGAGTTTGGTATTTTGAGGTGGAACGCCTCTATTGTTTATCGCCCTGACAATAGACCTGTACTGAGCATTGTTTATAAGGCCTTTCTCAAGCCCCCGTTTTGCGTGCGCAATTGTGGGATAGCTCAATAAATAAGCCTTATAAAACTTGCTGTTGGGCACTTTCCGGCACACATACATCTCGCCTTCCGGGGTGCGATAATGTCCCGGCGCGAGGTCGCCTTCCATAACCTTGTCGCCCACGGGATTCGGGCCGAGATCGATGCGCCATTTCCCTTTTTCCGCCAAACCTTCCATAAGCGCAAAGCGTCGTTTTTTCTTCTGGACGACAATCCAGGTGACGCTCAAGTTACGGCTTTCGATCCAACCTTTCTTCCCGTCATCGCGAGACACCTTGGCCCAACGCCCTTCCCTCCCTTTCACTTCAACAGGGTCGCCGAGCGTAGGGCTCCATACCACCGACGCGGAGCTTGATGCTCTCGAGCGTACTTTCGCCCTTCTTGCGGCCACCCACGCGCCGTTTGCCCGCCCCTTCAGAAATGAAGGCAACACACCGGAATACCGGTCCGCTCCGGTAACGACAAAAGGGAAGATAACAATGGCTCCTATTATGAATAAAATCAGCTTCATACGGAAAACCATACCATTTTGACATCAAAGGTGAAGTGATGTTTCCGGCCGGCATGAAAGGAACATCTAACGGCAGGGTAGCAGTCTTGAACACGATGCTTCATGCCCGATTTAAAATGTCGATGCGTCAAAAAGTGTGCCGGCCTTCGAAGAAAACGATTCCTCGATGACATCGGGCGTTATCTCCTCGACCGGCTCTGTGATGGCATGAGCCCGCACTCCGAAACTTCTTGCCAACATGGTAAAGTCCACCTCTTCGTCCGGTTTCACGGCCTTATCCTGGAACAGAAACGTCGTCACCGGCAGGCCGTATCTGGTTCCGCTCTGCAACTCGCGCGAATGCCGCTTCATTCGATCCGTCTCGGTTACGAGGAATACTCTCGAATCCGGCGAAGCGGCCCTTATACCCAGCGCTACGGGCAATCCCGCGCCCGGGATGTAATCGTCGCCTAGCATCACCACGCGGTGCAGACCGGGGTGCTTCAATCTTGCAAGCGCCGCCGCTGCCGCAAGCCGCCCGTCGCAAACCACCCAATCCTGTGGCCGAAGCAGCCCCGCAACTACACCGATCGTACCAAGCACGCCTTCAACCCTCGGCTTCGGTCCCAATAGGGACAGATACTCCTCTTCCAACCCGGCCTTCAGGCCGACCAAGCGCCCGATCCATTCGCCATCCCTGTCCGCCTTGGCATCCACCCGTTTCGACAACTCGCCCAAGACCGCCCCGATGGTGCCTACCATACCTACTTGTACCGGCACAAACGACCCGACGCCGGCCGCCAATTGGGCCGATTGCGCCACTTTGACCTGCGGATTTCGCCTTACCACTTCCTGCGCGAAACGCGCCACAGGCTCATCCGCCTCGAAAATCAACAACAGGTCGCACCCGGCGGCGGCTTCAAACGCTTCATCTTCCATCCAGAGGCTTACGTCGCCTAATCTCTTATCGTAATCGGACTTGACGGAGGCAAACGAAGCCGGCGAATGCAGTACCGGAACGGATGCGGCTTCGAGGAAGTTCATCAACTCTTCCCCTGCGAAATGCCGAGTACCGCGCCCCACCAGCGCAAGCGGCCGGCGTGATGAGTTGACAAGCCGGGCCGCCGCATCAAGGGCTTCCTCGTTGGCCGGCACCTGCCCCTCGAACCGAAAAACTCCGGGCGGAAAAAGCCTGGCGGAGCGCGATTTGCCCACACGGTGAAACTCGAATAAAACATCCACCGGAATATCCAAATGCACAGGGCCGGGCTCGGGAGCCGTCGCAACTTTTATCGCGCGTCGGACCAGTTGACCGATACGGTCGTAATGGTAAACGATGGCCCTGAACTTGGTGAACGGCCTGAATATTTCGTCCTGGTCGCAAGCCTGCAAACTTTCCTGGATGGGTTTCATTTTCCAGCTTTGCACTTGCGGCGCAATCGAAATCACCGGCAATCGCTCGCGCCACGCCAGCAGCAACCCACCGGACTCGTATATGACGCCCGCGCCCACCGTGGACATCACCACCGCCGGCTCGCCCGAAGCCATGGCGTAACCGCACGCCATAAGCGCACTGGCGCCCTCGTGACGCGGGGCGATCAAGTCCATCATCGGGTGCTCGCGTATGCCGTCGTAAACCGGAAGCAACTGCCCTCCGGGCATACTGAAAACGTGCCTGAAACCTTCTCGGGCCAAAGCCTCGACCAAAACGTCTCCACCGGTCATCGTGCTCATCTTTCGTACTCCTCTACCGGGTTTTAGCGATAAATTTCAACAGATTCCATGCGCGTATATCCATCTTCATGCCGCCGCCCCGCAAAGATTTTATAATTTTCGATGGAGGCATTTTCGCGCCGGCAAACTCGACACGGGCAAAACTTATCAGCGAATCGGGAATGCTGTCGGGATCCACCACAACGTCCACCACACCGGCTTTGCCGGATTCAAATACCTCTTTGAAAGTCGGTCGCAGCTCTTCCTTTTTGGTAACGCGCCTGCCTTCCATACCATAGCTTTCCGCCACGGCGGCGTAATCCTGGGCCGGCAGGTCGGTCCCGTAAATTTCCCCGCTCATCGCCTGCCCGGCGCGGATCATGTTCCATGCCGAATCGTTTATAACAACCGAAGTAATCGGCATGTCATATTTCCTCATGGTTTCCAGTTCCTGAATGTTGTAAAGGAAAGCGCCGTCGCCGGAGATTATCGAGACGGGAGTGTCTCCCACTGCGGCCTTAACGCCTATGGATGTCGGTATACCCAGTCCGAGGGTTCCCATACCCATCGGGAAAAATCCTCTCCTCGGGCCGGGAACGGGTATGAACATACCCGACCAAAGGGCGGTGTTCCCGCCGTCGAGTACGACGATGGTGTCGGAATCGCCGGCTACTTCATTAAGTATCGGGAAAACATTGGCGGGATGAATAAGCTCCCACTGCCGGGAAGCTTCGTCCATTATCCGCTCGATATGTTCCTTGTTCAACCGCTTCAGCTTTGCGAGCCATTGCGACCTGTCCGGCCCCGGCGCAGCGTTTGCGGCGTGTTCGAGCATCTGCCCGATCACCTGTTTCGCGTCGCCCACTATCGCAACCTCTGCAGGCGGATTGATGGCGATGTCCTCGGGATCGATGTTTACCTGGATGAACTTTATACTCGACGACCATAGAGGCGGCAGGCCGAATCCGTCGAGGCCGGAGAAACAACACCCGACTCCCAGTACGACATCGGCTTGTTTGATGGCGGTATGAAACGCCTCGCCGCTCAAGTAACTCGCAGCGCCCAGGAAGGCGGGGTTATCGGGCAGCGCGGCGCCCATCCCTCCCATGGTGGAAGTTATCGGAACAACCATCTTCATTGCCAACTCGTTGACTTCCTCGACCGCTCCCGATCTGATAACGCCACCGCCGGCGATAATCAACGGCTTTCGGGCGGTACGCAGCAGTTCGAAGGCGCTTCGAACCATGCCCGGATCGCCACGCGGCGGAGATTGCATTTGCGCAAAAAACGTCTTGTGGCTTAACCATGCCGCAGCCTTTTCGGAAATCTCTTCCCTTTTTTTGAGCAATTCGAGCGGTATTTCTATATGCACCGGCCCGCACCGCCGCGACATGGCTTCCTGGGCGGCACGGCGCACTATACCGGGAATAAGCTCCCACCTGCTTACAGTGGCGGTCCAGCGCGAAACGGCGGAAAAAATCGCCGCCTGATCCCAATTCTCCCGGTCGAATATGGGCGAGGTGCTTTCGGAAATGTCGCCGCAAACGCCGATGCTTATAACAGGGGATTTGTCCGCCCAGGCGCTGGCCACACCGACTATCTGGTTAAGGAGATGACCGCCTCCGGCGGTTATCGCAACGGCGGGCTTGCCCGAGTAGCGCGTGTAACCGTCGGCCATCGGCACGCTGCACGTTTCACTTACGGGCGCTATATGCCTGATGGAACCTTCCGTCGCCACAGCCTCCTCGATGGCCTCGGTTTCGGGATGTTCCTTCATGAACAGGCACTCGACGCCCGCGCTCGAAAGAGCCCTGATAAGCACCTCAGAGCCGGTCAAACTTTCCATATCCATATTCCTCCTTGTCGGATTATATCCCAAACCGGTTTATGACACGGTAGGCCGAAAAATCGAATAAATCAAGCGGCAAAGGCAAGCAAAAAATGTCCTCATCGGCGTACATTCCCATCCGTTATTTCTTAGAGCTATGAATTGCACTAAAACCGCATTGCTAAAAGATGCTTATCATGATATATTTAAATTGGGAATATAAAGGATAAAACTATGAACAAGAAAGAAGTTATCATTAAGGAAATTGAGCAGGTTCCCGAAAATTTTCTTGACGACGTCCTGGATTTTCTCCGCTTTTTAAGAGCAAGGGCTACCAAAGATAAAACAGACACTGCCGTTGCAAGCGAATCCTCCCTCAAGAAAGATTGGCTGAGTCCCGAAGAGGATGAAGCATGGCAAGATTTATAAAAGGTGACGTTGTCGTTGTTCCTTTCCCTTTTTCCGATTTATCTCAAGCCAAAAAGCGCCCTGCACTTGTTATCACAGAATTAGACGGAGATGATTTAATCCTTTGCCAGATAACCAGCCAAACGGTCAAAGACAAATATGCAATTCAAATACATGACAGCGATTTTGAGGCCGGCAGCCTAAAACAACCAAGCAATATAAGACCTAATCGCATATTTACGGCCGACAGCCACATTGTCCTATATCGAGTCGGTAATCTCACCTCGGAAAAAAAATATCTGAAATTATTGAGAAAGTAGTTGAAATTATACGCGACTGATCCAACTTGCCGGACCTGCCACTCATGTCAAGCAACATGAGACTTAGGCTGACTCCACACAATATTACCTCATGGCACTGCGCCAAGCCCCTACACTTGATATGGGTCTTGATTTTTGGTACGCTCGGTTCGGGATTTTCACATTTGAGTTGAGGATTTTCTATGAGCACTTATGTATTAATGAAAGTTCTCGAATCCGCGCCGAGCAGATACGATAAGGGCATTCGGATTCTTTCGTTAGGCGCGCTGGATAAGACTTATGACAGGCTGGCGTCGCATATATCAAGCGGTTGGAAGGTGCTCGATATCGGCTGCGGGACGGGGGCGCTTTCGTTGAGGGCCGCACTTGCGGGCGCGCACGTCAAGGGAATCGACATCAACCCCGAAATGCTGGAGATTGCGCGTAAGCGGGCCGCCGAAGCAAGCATCGAGGATAATATCGAACTGGCCGAAATGGGCGTTGCAGAACTCGAAAACGAGGAAGCCGCCGGCTACGATGCGGTAATCAGCGGGCTTTGTTTCTCCGAATTAAGCGACGATGAAATTAAATTTACACTCAAGCAGGTAAGAAGAATATTAAAGCCGGAAGGGATGTTGCTTATCGCGGATGAAGTCAGACCCGCCAACATCGTAAAGAGAATAATTCATTTGCTCATACGAATCCCTCTTGTGATAATCACGTATATTTTAACCCAGACCACTACGAGCGCCGTGCGGGATTTGCCTGAAAAAATTGAAAATGCGGGTTTTATCGTCGAATCGGTCAAACCTAACGGACTCGGAAATTTCATAGAAGTAGCAGGGAAAAGCCCCGGAGAGGATGAGGCATGAATCTACTGAAATATATTATAATAAACATACTTGAAACCTTCATGCGGTTTCCGCCCATTCCCTGTAAAACCGGTCTTATAAAAATAGGTAATCCCGACCGCAACTCGCCCGTCGTTCTGACCTGCAACTTTCATCTGACGGTGGAAAGATTGAAGAGAGCGTTGAAGGGCATGGACGCTTATCTTCTGGTGGCCGACAGCAGGGGAATCAACGTATGGTGCGCCGCCACGGGAGGTCATTTCACGAATCACTCCGTTATTTCGGTATTGAAGGTCAGTGGAATTGAAGAGCTTGTGGATCATAAAAACGTCATTCTTCCCCAACTCGGGGCTACCGGAGTCGAGCCGAAAGTAATTAAGAAAAAAACCGGATGGAAGGTCATTTGGGGACCGGTTTATATGAAGGATATTCCCGGTTTTATCAAAAACGATCTTAAAAAAACGCCTGAGATGAGGGAGGTCGATTTCCCGTTGGCGCACCGAATGGAAATGGCCGTCATGTGGGCATTCCCGTTTTCCGCCATTGTAGCTCCCATATTGTTTTTTTTCCAGCGTGATGCGCTTTGGCCGATAACGGGTCTTATCTGGGGAATAACAATTTTAATATTTGTTTCCTTCCCTCTTTACTCCAAATGGCTTAATCCAAAAAGAGAGGGGACAAGTTTCAGTAAATACACCGTTATATTCGATTTCGGCCGCGTTCCGATCTGCCTGTGGGGTATTTTTGTGTTCTGTATTGTCATCT
>Ga0180432_10010560_pt1 | contig 11038 bp, 13 predicted proteins | sample SS_ome_10_FD_132414 | JGI IMG/M metagenome (GOLD analysis project Ga0180432, IMG submission 132414) | Hypersaline lake sediment archaeal communities from the Salton Sea, California, USA - SS_1_MS_2 metaG | ecosystem: Environmental > Aquatic > Non-marine Saline and Alkaline > Hypersaline >... | reverse complement strand
TTCCCGCAGTCGTCTCGACGGTCGTATGTCATGCTCACCCCTTCCTTTCCTGGGATCCACGTTGTGCCTCGAAACGTTCTCATGCGGCTGGATGCTCCTGCAGGGCTTGACGCACCTTCGACAACCCCTGGTGCTCGATCTGTCGCACGCGCTCGTTGGACAGTCCGACCCGTCTGCCGACCTGCTTCAGTGTCAGTCCGGCAGCCTCGGACCCCACCGGAAACCGTCCCAGAAGGACCGTCGTTTCGACATCGCTCAGGTCGGCGTGGTTATGCAGGACGACCTCGCGGACACCGGCGATGACAGAGGCAAGCTTCTGGGCGTGCCGGTATCGCCCCTCGTCGGCCTGTTCCATGCCCGGCTCCCAGTGCACCGGGACGAGTTGACCGTACCGCCGCTCCTTACGGGCGAGACGACCAAAAGCCGCGAGGATCGCCCGGCAGGCATAGCTCGAGAACTTGAAGCCTCGGGACACATCGAAACGCTCGATGCACCGCAGGACGGCCATCTGGCCTTCAGAGATCAGATCGGCGAACTCGACGCCGGCGACGCGAGACCTCTTGGCCATGGCGGGCACCAGCGGCAGATTGGCGTGAACGATCTTGACGCGGGTTTGGCGGGCCCTTCGGCGCCACAATGTCTCCTGTCGGTGGCGGCGCCTGCTGCCCTTGGGCACCGAGCCGACCAATCTCGACAGCCGGTACTTGGCGTAGTTGTAGCGAAGGAACAGCGTCTTCTCCTCCTCGGCCGTGAGCACCAACCGTCTCGAAGGCCTCTCGGGGGCACCCTCCGGGCACGCGGGAACAAGCCTGTAGGGCGCAACGCGGATCTCTGATCGGTCCGGCCCCCACAGCCGCTGCTCGGCGCTCGGCAGCGGGAAGGATGGATGGGGGACATAGTCTACATCCCCGGTTAACGGTCCTGTCTCGCGGGCCCGTCCGGAGGTCTGCCGGCACTGCGGGTGGTGTTTTGCATTCGTGTCTGTACTTTTGTCAGCCTTGTCTGATTCAGACATCGTTTGTGTATCTGCTCCTTTCAGCAGAATCGGGCGCTTCTGGGTCCGGCTCGCCGGGCGTGACGGAGCCGCTCTGTCTGGAGTCCTGTCCCGCGTCGGGGCCTTGAGCCACGTGAACGACGCCATCGGGTCCGAACGGACCGTGTTCAACACCGAATGCGGCGAAGTCGCAGAACCACCGCCCGTCGGCGCAGTAGAGGAACCTGTAGCTGCCAGGCGGCAAGCGCAGAGCTGCGGTCCAGTAGCCGCCCTCGTCACGCTGCATCGGCAACTGGCCCGTACGCCACCCGTTGAAGTCACCGACCAAGTCGACCTGCCCGGCTCTCGGGCGGAAAAACTGAAATACCACCCAGCCGTTTCTCACCTCAACCACATTCGGCCCCTTTCCTGCTCGCTATCCGGCTCAAGACGAAAGCGGCGGTGTCCAAGAGGCGCTCACAACTTCAGCGCAGCGTCCACATCTTCCGGCGCGACGGAATTGAACGTGCCGAAGGCGTTCTTCGCCCAATGGCTGTTGTCCGGATCTTTGACCCATCGGCCGTCCACAATGAACTTGTATTCGAAGGTCTTCTGCGAGATCGGCACGTGCCGGACGAAAACCCCGCCCTCGCCCTTGCGCAGGGGTACAGGCTCCCAATTGTTGAAATCGCCCGCGACGGCAACCTCGTCGGCTCCGACCTTCGGCTCAAGCGCGAATCTCACCGTGCCCTTCTTGCGTCCTTTGCTGTACATATCAATGCCTCTTCTGTCGCGGCTTCCGTGTGCACTCTCAAGTGATCGACAGCCATGTCTGTAATCAGGCTACGTTGGCAGCCCCGTGCAACTCCAGTTCCCTACTGTCACGGGGCGGGGCGACGTCCAGGTTGGCCAGGTATCCAGCAATCGCGTCGCGGATCCTGGACCTGGCCTCATCCTCGGTGGCCCCGAACACCGTGCAACCCGGCAGGGCCGGACACCAGGCCTGAAAGCCTCGCCGGGGGTCTCCGGCAATCCCGATGGCCAGTTTCATCGCCTTGACTCCCTTCTGGCTGGTAGATCGTCGTCTGGTTGCTTCCGAAGACGCTCTACGGAAGCTCTCTCTTTCATTGTGGGAGCATATAGGGGTGGTATCAATCGGGGCACAAACCCGTTTCGCAGGCCGTCAAATCGCCACAGAACGTGGGAGACTCCCCCATACCGCCGGACCATGCCGCGCCCCAAGCAGCCGGAAGAACACTGCAAGGCCTGGCTGAAAAATGGGTTACAGTAACCAGCTACATGTTCTTCTGGCCCTGGAGCCACTGCACCGCGTACTTGAGCAGTTCGGTGGCGCTATCGAGTTCGAGCTTGTCCTTGAGGTGCTCGCGGTGGGAATCCACCGTCTTGGGGCTGATGTGGAGTTTGGCGGCAACCTCACGAGTGGGCAAACCTCGGCCGATCAGCTCGAGCACGACCAGTTCCCGGTCCGTCAGCGTGTCGATCGGAGAGCCCCCCGTCCCTGATGCCCCAGCGACGATTTTGCTCATGACTTTCGAGGCCATCTTCTCGCTGATGTAGATCTGACCGGCCAAGACCTTGCGGATGCCCTCGATGACCTTTCGGGGCCCCTCCTCTTTGGTGACATATCCCTTGGCCCCAGCCCGGAGGACGCGTTCGGCGTAGAACCCCTCATCTCGCATGGACAGCACGAGGACGACAACATCCGGATGGCGGATGCGAATGTCCTTGATCAGCTCCAGCCCGCTGCTTTCCTTCAGTGTCAGGTCCACGATGGCCGCGTCGGGCTCGACCTTGGCCATGGCTTCGAGCGCGCCGGCGGCGCTTTCAGCCTCTCCGCAAACTTCCAGATCGTCCGATTGGACCAACAGTGTCTTGATGCCCTGGCGGATCAGGGGATGATCGTCAACAATCAGGACCCGCTTCCTGGGGCCCTGGTCGGGCTCTGCCTTCACCTCAGCCATGGTCAGTCTTCCTTCCCGGTCTCGACCGCCGGTCTGGACAGCGTGCAAGTCACCACCGTCCCGCCGCCGGCGGCAGGCCTGATGGTCAGCCGGGCCCCAATCGCGCTGGCGCGGTACCGCATGGTCCGAAGACCCATACCCTCGCTGTCACGCGCCTCGTCCGAGATGCCCACTCCCCCGTCCTCGATCTTCAACACGAACTGCCCGTCGCTGTCCGTCAGTTCGACGGCTACGCTTTGGGCTTGGGCATGCCTGGCCACGTTGTTCAGCGCCTCCTGGGCAATGCGATACAGGTGCGTCGCCGTGAACTCCGACAGGGACACCGTGCAATTGCAGCTAAACTCGCACGGTATGCCGGAGGTGTTCTGGAAGGTCTCGGCCAGTTCGTCCAGTGCGTTGATCAGACCGTCGGCGTCCAAACCGATCGGGTCTAGTCCCCTGGACAGCGCTCGGACCTGGCCGACCGCCTCGTTGACGGTCTCGACGAGCTGTTCGGCCGCCGCAGCGTCTTGAGGCGACCTGTCGACCAGCCTGTCAGCCAGGCCCCCGATAAGATAGCCTAGCCCGGTGAGGCTCTGGCCGAGCATGTCGTGCAAGTCCCGCCCGATCTTTCGCCGTTCGACTTCGCTGGCCTCTGCAACCTGCAGCTCCAGATCCTTGCGCCGCGTCACGTCGATGCCCAGTTCCAGCATCAACCGAGTGCCGTCGGCGTCTACGAAAGGAAACGCCCACACCTGGTAGGTCCGCCCGTCTGGACACGTTTGCTCCCAGCTATCCCGCTTCTCCTCGTCCATGACCCGGGCCATAGCACAGTCTTCGCACGGGCTGCCCAGCCCATACAGGACCTCGTAGCACGGCCTGCCGCTCGGCTCGGAAAACGCCTCCAGAAATCCGTGATTCGCGTACCGGATTCCGTGCCGGCGGTCCACCAGCACGACGTAACCGGGCAGCAGGTTCAGCAGCGAGAACAATCGCTTTCGTTCCGCCTCGGCCTTGGCCTCGGCTTCCCTGCGCTGGGTGATATCGTTATCGATCTCCAGAATGGCCACGGGTTCGCCAGCATCGTCACGCCGCAGCGCCCACCGGCTGGCCACGACGATCCGCCGACCGTCACGGGCCGTATGTACCAATTCCCCCTCCCAGTAGTCATCACGCAGCAACTCCGCCATCAACCTCACAAGCGAATCCGAAAACTCTGTTCGCAGCAGGTCGTGACTGGTCTTGCCCAGCACCTCGGCCTTCGTCCAGCCGTACGTTCGCTCCGCCCCGCGGTTCCAGAACACGATTCGCCCCTCCGGATCGTGGACGAGAATCGTGTCGTGGGCGAGATCGAGAAGCTCCACCTTGTTCCGCAGGTCCGCCGACGTCTCGTCCAGGGCAAGCGACCGCTCGCTCAGGGCCTCCTCGGCGCGAGCGCGGCTCTTGGCCTCATCCGCCAGGGCTCCGACGGTCTGTTCCAGGTCGGCGGCGCGCTGCTCGACGCGTGCTTCCATCGTCTGGCGATCTGCTTTTGCCGACACGGTAACATCCCTTTGCCGCGCCAGTTCGGCCTCGAGCTTCCTGTTGGCCTCCTCCAACTCGGCGACCCGGTTGCGTAGGGCCTGGACGCTGCCCTCGTTGGGCTTGGACGGCGTCTCCTGACTGGTCCCTGGCTCGGTCATCGTCCGGTATTGACTGGCGCATCGGTCACCCGAGGCGCGATCGCGAATGCGAAGCAACTGCACGATACTTCTCCTCGGGTCGCCTTTCAAGGCCCATCTCGGCGCCCGGTATAGGCCCTGGAACGACCACGGCGAGGTTCTGGGTTTGTAAGCGCCCGCGCGGAAGATGGCGGCCCCTGCCTGACGGACCCGCTCGGCGATTCGCAGCGTTGTGTCTTCGTCCTCCACGGAATATGACCCGGCAATGAACACCAGATCCTTGACGACCTCAACGCCTTTCACGTTGACGATCCTGTCCTGAGGGCAGACTTCGCGGCTGACATACTTAAACGGCTTGAGGACCGGCATGGCCCGGTCGACGTGTGGCAGGGCTCCGAGCGAATCGAAATCGATCTCCCGCTCGTCGCCGATGACGCCGATGATTGTAGTTTCCTTGCCGCGGCTCACGTGCGCGATTAGTCGTCAACTGATTATCTACAATCTACCATCGTAAGTCCACAATCGACTTACCACGCCTCGAGTTCTCCTACGATCTCCTCGACGAGGTCCTTTATCGTCACGATGCCCACGTGCGTGGCCTCGGCGTCTTCGACAACGGCCATCGTCTCGCGACGCCGCTGCATGCGGTACAGCGCATCGGTGACGCCCATCCCGGCCGGCAGGACCAGCGGCTCTGCGGCCAGGGCCGTCGGCTCGGCGTCCGCGGGTCCCAGCAAGACCTTGTAGACGTCCAGGACGGCGACGGCTTTCTGCGCCCCGTCCAGCAGCGGGACTCGCGAGTAGTCGTGATCGCGAATGATCTCAATCAGTTCGTCCCGTCCGACGCCGGCCGGGGCCGTCACCGCGGCGTCCAGCGGGACCATCACGTCGACCAGGTGCACCTGGTCGATCTGCATCACGCGATTAGCCATCACCGACTGGAAATGCGTCAGCACGCCGCTGGCGCGTCCCTCGGCAACGATGGCGGCCAGGCCCTCGTGGTGCGCGTGGAATCCACCTGTGTGGCGGCCCGGAATCAGTCGCGTCACCAGCCACGAGAACCCCCGAACCAGCGGGCAGATCCCGCAGAGGTTGAACAGGACGCTCGACGCACGAAGCAGCCAGCTCAGCCGGTACACCATCCGCTCGGCCAAACGCTGGAACACGTTCTTCGGTACCGACTCGCCGAAGATGAAGAGGATCGGCGTGGCCACGGCGATGGTGTACCACTCGGCGGCCTGGCCTGCTCCGGCCAACGCGAACATCGCACCCAGGGCAAACGTGGCCGCGTAATTGGCTACGTTCGTCCCGATCAGCAACACGGCCAAGAGATTATGGTAGTCGTCGATGATTCGCTTCAGTCGCCTGGCCGGGCGGTCGCCGCGGTCGGCACGCAGGTCCAGGCGAAACTTGTTGATCACGTAGACGCCCGTTTCGAGCCCGCTGTACAGCCCCGACATGACCACCCCGACGGCCAAGACGACAAGCCAGGTCAACAACACGGACGTCTGCAGGGCCGCGAGGATCATTGGTCCTCCTCCAGCAGGTCCAGTCGCAGCGTGCAGATGCGTCTTCGGCGCATGGTTTCGACCCGGAACCGCAGGTTGCGGTAGGTCAGTTCATCGCCCACGCGGGCGATCCGTCCCAATTGGGCCGTCACGAAACCCCCGACCGTGCTGATCCGCCGGTGGGCCAGATCTATCCCGAACGCATCGGCCCATTCGTGGATGGCCAGGTCGGCGTTGAGCAGGTACTGTCCAGGCGCCAGTTGTCTTACGGCCGGGGCCTCGGGACTCTCGTCGGGGTCCGGGATATCGCCCACAATCTCCTCCAGCACGTCCTCCAGGGCCACCAGCCCCGCCGTGCCGCCGTATTCGTCCACGACGATGGCCGTCTGCACCCGGCGCACGCGGAACTGCGCCAACAGCCGCTCCACGTTGCCCGCCTCCGGGACGAACACGACCGGGCCGACGATTTGGCGCAGGGGCCTTTGGGCCTGAAACAGCAGGCGCTTGGCGTGAACCAGGCCGGTCACGTGGTCGATGTCGCCTTCATAGACGGGAATCCGCCGAAGGCCCGTCCGTCTGAACAGGTCGATCAGCCCCGCACGCGGTGCGTCCATGTCGTAGGCAATCATGTCCACCCGCGGAACCATCACGTCGGCCACTCGCAGGTCCGTCAGGTCGACAATCTCCTGGAGCAGGGCGTTGGCGTCGTGGCTTATGATGCCTCGCTTGGCCGACAGGGCCAGCACGGAAGCCAACTCGTCGGCCTCGATGTGCGCCTTGCCCGCCGAGGCGGGTGCCGCGATCCGCGTCATCGGTCCGACCAGGAAGTACTCGAGTATCCACAGCGGGACAGCCAGGACACGCCCGATCAGTACAAGGGGCGCCGCGGCCGGGACGGCCCATGTCTCGCCGAGAGCGTGGGCGACCAACTTGGGGGTGACCTCGCCAAGGAGGATCAGCGCCAACAGTGGTACGAGCGACACAACCGGCGCCACCCACGGCGGGCCGGGAGGCAGGTCCAGCACCAGCAAAGCCGACAAGCCCGCGTACGCCACGTTGACCAGCAGATTGCCCAGCAACAGCCTGTTGAGCGTCCGGTTCGGCTGGGCCATCAAACGTGCGGCCAACCTGCCGGCGCCGCGTGAGTTTCTCAGGCGATAGAGCTGTCCCCTGGTGAGGCTGAACAGTGCCGTCTCGGTTCCGCTGAAGAATCCCGATACCGTCAGCAGAACCGCCATTCCCAGCAGGTAACCGACATGAGCGGCGAGGAAAGCGCTGAGGGTCATCTCGCCCCTCCCGATCCGACAGCGGGCCAAGACACCAGCGGCCCGCGGCGCGGAAAGGAATCGTCAGATTTGCGCCCATGGACGCGGTCAGTCCATATGCCAGGAAGATCCATCGACGGCTCAAGATTGTGCGGCTGGGTCAGGACCACCGTCTCGAACAGGCCCATCTGGCTTGTTGATGCGGCGTAGGAGTTCCTGGCACGTCCACCGACAACGTAACGCATGGTCGGATCAACGCACAGACGTTCAGCGTCGTTGGTGTCCTCGTATCCGGCCAAGCGACTGAACACCGACTGACGAACCATGGCCGGCACAGTGTGTTGTGTGTTCTTGCCCGTGCGCCAATCAGCTAGCATCTCCGCTGCCGTGTCTGTCAAGCCCAACGTCTGGTCCAACTCTCGATACGGGATCAATCCTGCGTCGCTGGTGATCTTCGATCCGTGGAACTCCAGCTTCAGACTGCCGTCAAAACCCACGCGAATGCCATTCCTGCCGCTTTCACCCATTGGATTCTCGGAACTTTGTGCCTTTGATGTCGAGGAGACCCTTTGTTTTGGCGGTCGAGTCATGCTCCATTGTATCGATGAACGAAACGTAGACCGGGGAATCCGGGCTGATAGCAGACAGAGCTTCCAGTGGTAACCTGCCGCAAGTCCCTGTGTCACAAGGCCGACCACATTACTTGGGGGGACAGCCCTCCGGACTCGCTGTATGACGCGCGGCCATCTTCCCGGTCTTGGTTACGATCCGCGCCGCTTCGACAAGGCTGTCAGTCAACACGAACAAGTCTTCATCATCCCCGTCGATCTTCGCATATCCGCGTGACGGTAGGAGGGCGTTGTGCATCCAGTCCCGCAGGCCTCGCCAGTAGCTTCGGCCGATCAGCACAACGGGGAACCGTTCGGCGTTGCCCGTCTGAATCAGCGTCATCGAGTTGAAGAACTCGTGCAGCGTGCCGAACCCGCCCGGGAAGCAGACAAACGCACTGGCGTACTTGACAAACATCACGAGCCTGGCGAAGAAGTAGCGGAAGTCCAACTGGTGCTCGGCGTAAGGATTGGCCCGTTGCTCTCGAGGGAGGTTGATGTTCAGCCCAACGCTGATGCCGTGGACGTCATGTGCTCCCCTGTTTGCGGCCTCCATTATGCCGGGCCCGCCGCCGGTGATGATGGCGAAGCCCTCCTCGCAGAGCATCGAGGCGAGTTTTCTGGCCTTGTGGTAATAGGTATCGCTTCGCGGCGCTCGGGCCGAGCCGAAAATGCTCACCGCAGGTCCGACGCGGCTCATCATCTCGAAACCTTCGACGAACTCGCTCATTATGCGAAAGACCCGCCAGGTGTCTTCCTGTGTGAACTTTGTATCCGTCATAGCGTCTCCCAATCGCCCGTCGTACCGTATCTGCGGCGACGGGATGATCTTCTTATTCGGGGTCTCTCAGAAGCCCCTTGTCCAAGACCGTCTGCTTGCGATTCGACGCGTCCGGCCCCTGCGCACATCACGGGTCCTGTTTCGTCTTGTTCCTTGGTTCTCCCGACATCTCTTCCAGGGCCTCGACGGATTCCTCGACGTCCTCCTCCGCGTGCGACTGGGCCAGCGCAGCCAGGGCGTCGGCCTCCACGGCCGTCTCCTCGTTGCCCGACTGGCTCGGGCCTTGGGCGGCTTGGTCGGCGGAGGTCTGCGGCAAAGGCGCCTTGTCGGGGAGGATCTCCCGCGGCACGCCGTCGATCTGCACGGTAAAGGTCGTCGTCCCTACCCTCAGCTTGTCGCCGATGGCTAGGTTCCACTTCTCGACTCGTCCGCCATTGACGTACGTGCCATTGCTCGAGGCGAGATCCATCACTTCGACTTGGTCATCGTCGAGCGAGATCTGGCAGTGTCGGCGCGAGATGCCTGCAAGCGGCAGTTCCAGGTCGCAGTCCGTGCCGCGTCCTATCACCGTGATCGGCTTGACGAGCCGAATCGCGACTCGCTCCCCCCCCGGCTTGAACATCACCAGTCTCACGTCCATCTCACGCATCCTTGTTCTGTCATTCCTCGCGTCTCAAAGGCCCTGGAGGCGTCGACCAGCGGCAGCGCACGGGCTATTCCGTCTGCCAGATACACCAATATCTGCCGATGCGCCGGCGAAAGCATTTCGGCTTCTCGGCAAAGACCCTTCGTCCGAGGGGCTGGGCCTGGGCGGCAATGGTGCCGCCCCGCTCGGCCACTGCGGTCAGAACCGACTCGACGCCCGGGGCATCTCTGTTCCGTACGTCTTGCCAAGTTCCGAACGGACCAGGCGCAGAGAACCTCGGATCTTCTTGAACCGCTTGCGGGCCTGGTGGACCGCCTCATGGCGGTCCATCTGGTCGTTCGTCAGGTCCGCGGCCCGGTCGATCTGTTCGCGCACGATACGTCTGGTTCCTTTGCCAACCGTCTCGTTCTTCTTCAAACGGTATGCCATCTGGAACACACTATGGGGCCGTCCGTCCAATCTGCAACCAGACGAACGACGAAGCGGCACTTCGTTGGGGCAAGACTATGTTTGGCGGCAGACGCCGTCGAGCACGTCACCGATCATCTCGTTATCGTCGATCTTGCTTTGGTGGCCAGGTCGCTCAGCGACACGGACCCTGCCACCCAGTCATCATCGTCTAGGACCAGGAGTCGGCGGACCTTGCGTTCCTTCATGATTGCTGCGGCCCGGACGACGTGGTCATCCTCATGGCAGTGGATCAGCTCCGACGACATTACCTCCCGGACCTTCGTCTCGACCGGGTCGAGCCTCTGCGCTACGCCTCGGATCACGATGTCCCGATCGGACAGCACGCCGATGACCTTGCCGTCGCTGAAGACCGGCAGCCAGCCCACGTCGTCCTGTTCCATCTGCAGCGCCGCCTGAACCAGCGAAGCATCGGCTTCAATGCCCCTTACGTCACGTCGCATCATGTCCTTGACACGCATGGCCTGACTCCTTGCACACAATAGTTACTATGGTTCGATTCCCCACAATGATCGTATGACTTCATCAAAGGCAATCCAATAGGGCGAACTTCGGCTTTGGGCCACGGGACAATTCCCCGTACTGATAGGGGATTGCCCCACATAAAGCCGATATTGCCTTGGCGAAACCGGTCTTGAGTCCACTCGCATCGCCCATCCGGGCTTATCCCCCAAAACTCGCCTAGCATCCTGCTCGGCGGTGCATTGTGTTCCACAGATTCGTCAACTCAGGTCTCAGATTCTCTCGCATGGGTATCACGACGTAGACCCAGCCACGGATGCCTGACACGCATGAGCAAGAAGATAAGTGCTTGTCAGGGTGTTGTTTCTGTTTGGCTGATTGCTTTTGCGGGAGTTGTGACCATAGTTGGGGCATGTCTGATACGTTCGAATGTACTGACTACCGCTGCCGAACAGGGAACGTTCTCGTAACAGACAGCCTGTCAGCGTCCTGACCTTCAGGCCACTGGTGACCTTCCATATCTTCACGGTCTTATCGTTGCTGCCAGAAGCGATACGCCTACTGTTAGGCGAGAAGGCCACGGAATAGACGACGTCTGTGTGCCCCTCGAGTGTTCTGGCCTCCCGGCCGCTGGCAACGTCCCATATCTTCACTGTCCTGTCCATGCCGCCGGAGGTGATGTACTTGCCGTCAAGCGAGAAAGCT
>Ga0180432_10010557_pt1 | contig 11038 bp, 5 predicted proteins | sample SS_ome_10_FD_132414 | JGI IMG/M metagenome (GOLD analysis project Ga0180432, IMG submission 132414) | Hypersaline lake sediment archaeal communities from the Salton Sea, California, USA - SS_1_MS_2 metaG | ecosystem: Environmental > Aquatic > Non-marine Saline and Alkaline > Hypersaline >... | reverse complement strand
CTATATCGATCTGAACCTCAACTACATCTGCTACGAACAGACGGGGGGATGGTCGTGGTGCGCCCGCCAGCGGTTGTCCGCGGAGCTGGCCTTCATGTACGACGTCCCCGGCATGCAGGGGGGGCGGTTTCGGGATGACCCTCCGCCGGGGGACCGGGGCTTCATCGGCACCATCATTCCCAACCACACGACCGACATCCACGGCGCCCGGGCCCCCCGCACGGTGGGCCTTCACACCTGCCGGTTCCTGGGCCGTAGCGCCACGCGAGAGATGCCCGACATGGTGCGCTACGACTGGCTTTCTCAGGGAGCCCGATACCCGAACTCCACGGCGGCTCCGGCCGATTATGCCTACATCCAGAGCGTGGGGCCCTTCCGGGATCTGGAGCCGGGCGAGGAACTGGAGCTTCAGATGATTCTCGTTGTCGGGGCGGGATGGCTGGGGTTGCGGGATAACGCCACGGCGGCCATGCGGGTGTTTCGGGGCGCGTGGCGCGATGCCGACGGCAACGTCTACACGGGGCTCCGCGGGCGCGAGACGTGCTTGCGGATCGCCGAGGACGAGCAGCCCTTTGTCTGGAAGAATCCATGCGATCCCTTCTCGGACGAGAAGATCCTGGTAAAGACCCACGACTGCGACGACCCGGCCATGTGGGTCGACAACGACTGCAGCTGCTGCACGCCCGGGCAGGAAGGGTACGGTCCGGGAGATGGGTTCGAGACCCTGGTGCACTGGGTGGGAAAGATCGGCCCTCCGCCTCCTCGCCTGAGTACCGAGGATCCGCAGCTGCGCACCCGCGTCGAAGGCAACCGCCAGGTATTGCTCGAATGGGACAACGCGCCGGAGATGGCGACCGATCCGGTGACGCTGGACGTCGATTTCTGCGGTTATCGCCTGTGGAGAGTGGAGGGATGGGACCGCCCCGCCGGCTCCCCCGGCCCGGCACCGGGCGAGTGGCAGCTTCTGGCCGAGATGTTCGCCGATCCGGTGGGCTGCCAGTTGAATCTTGCGGACTTCACCAACCCGGAGTCAGAGATTGCCGAGACCCTTTCCTGGCCGGAGCGTCCCGAGGGGAAGTTCGACCTCTACGAGACCGGGAGGTATTTCTATCGCGATACGGTCGGACTCAAGAACGGGATGATCTACTTCTACGATGTCACTACCGTGCGGTGCTGGTGGGAAGATGGGGAGTACCGCGAGGTCAGCCAGCCCCCGGCGGCCCTGGAGGCCGAGGGCGTGCGACCCGGTTGGGATCCGGTTCCCGAGAGCGGATGGAAAGCCCAGGTCGCCGTTGTCCCCAATCCCTACCGGGGTGGGGCGGCGTGGGACCTCCGGCCGAATTTGGCCGACCCGCTGGGGACACATGTCGAGTTCATCGGCCTGCCGGAACGCGACTGCGCCATCCGCATCTACTCGGTGGGGGGCGACCTTGTCCAGACCCTTCACCATCGAGCCGATGGGCAGAGCGGCAGTCTATCTTGGAATCTTCTGACCCGGAACAACCAAGACATTGTCAGCGGCGTCTACCTCTACGCCGTGACCTGTGACGGTGAGACGAAGGTGGGGCGGTTTACCGTGATCCGATGAGACTAGGGCAGTCGAACTCCGACCAATGAGGAATGGACCGGTCCCTTGCCCGTACGCTGGGCGCGAACCTCCCAGAGCACCTCCTGTCCGCTTTGCCCCAATCGCTGTTGGAGGGCTGGTGCGATCAGCATGAAGGTGTCGGCGGTGGCCGGGCAGGCAACCAGCTCGACGAGCGCGGTATCGAAGAAGACCACCTGATAGCGCGTGGCTTCCGGCAGGCGATTCCAGGAAAGCCGGACCTGGCCGTCGACAAGCACCTCGGGCACCAGCGGGGTCACGGTTACCTCGGATCCTCCCCGCCTCACGATCGGCTGGTCAACCGCGTCTCGGCGATCGGCGATACCAAATGCGATCAGGATCACGGCCACGCCCACGGCGATCCCGAACGCGGGGCGGAGCGAGATGCGCTGGAACCAGCTCGGACGGATATCCACGGCGGGACGAAGCTCCTGCTCCAAGGCTCGCAGGATGTGCTCCCGGGCCTCGCGGACCTGGGCGCCATCAGGGATCTTCGTGGGGGATCGGAACTCTCGTAAGCTTGCCAAGAGGTTGCGGCATCGAGGGCACTCGCGCACGTGCTGGGAGCGCGGGTCGTCCGGACCCAGTTCGGCCAGCTTTCCCAACTCGTCGATGTCGAAGCACTCATGACTCATGGCCGTGATCTCCTTTGAGAGCTGCCAAGGTCCCCCACGCGCTTCTCCCGCTGCCGGTGTTCCTTGAGCGCCACCCTCAGCTTCCGTCGAGCGCGCTGCAGCACGCTGCGTGCACCTGCGGCGCCGGGGATGCCCAGGGTCACCGTGATCTCCTCGATGGGCATCCGCTCGAAGCACCTCAGATAAAGCGCATCCTGCTCCTGACGATCCAACACCTCGCGGGTCAGGGTGATGACCGTCTGCTCGTCCAGCTTCTCTTCGAGCTCTCGGTCCGGATCCGGCGCATCGACCGCCATGCGCTCGATCTCGATGCCCTCGTCCCGCAGCAGCGGTGGTCGCCGCAAGGCGTTGAGACAGCGATTGCGCGTGATGGCGAAGAGCCAGGTATAGAACTTGGCCTGACCTCTGTACGTCCCTAGGTTCCGCCAAGCACTGAGCAGGATGTCTTGGCCCAGATCCATGGCCCGTTCGTGCTCACGTACATACCGGAGGGCCCACAGGTACACGCGGTCCGCATACCGCCCGAAGAGGACCGAAGCCGCAGCACGGGCTCGGGGATCCCGCGATCCGGACTGCGCCCGCTCGGCCAGCGCCTCGTCACTCAATCGGTTCAGGTCCCTCATCTCGATAGACACACCTGCAGCCAAGAAATCATGCCCCTTGAAACACCATTCGAGTACCAACCTAATCCTATCAGGCTAGAGGACGGATCTCACGTTCAATGCCGAGATGCTTCAACTATCTTTACTGCAGTGAGTTGCGTGACTTGCGCCAAATCAGCCAGCCGAACGGCAGGCACGCCGCGAGGACCAGGAGCCACCATCGGATCCGACTCCGGCACTCCAGGTCCACCCGGACATCGCCCGCGCCGGTCAGGACGAACCCCGCCCAGTAATAAGGATGTCGCGTCCGAGGGTCATCCCGCAGGGCGGCCTGTGCCCGGGCCAAGGCCTCAGCAACGGTCGCGCCGGCGCCCAGGTGATCGTAAAAGCTTCCGATGAGATCACTTGTGGCGCGATCCTCGACGGCCCAGAGCGTGGCGACCACCGCCGGAACCCCGGCACTGAGGAAGGCGGTACAGAGGCCCTGGACCCCCTCGCCGGAGAGCACGCGCCCGGCGGCCGACTCGCAGCTCGAGAGCACCGCCAGGCGGGCTGCCAGCTGCATGTCGGCGATCTGGTCCGCGTAGAGATGCCCGCCCTGGTCGGTGGGATCCAAGCTGATGGATGACCTCCAGGGGTTCCGGTCGTCCGCCTGGGCATGGGTGGCCAGGTGCAGGATGTCGTATCCGGTCAAACGCTCCGGGAGTCCCGCGGAAAGGACGCTCCCCTCGCCGATCACGACATCCACGTGCCGGAAGGCTCGGGATAAGCACCGGACTTCATGGATGGCCCCGGGGAGCGCGTGCGGGACGCCGTGGTACCGGGCCGCGAGCGCGAGGGTGCGAAGCGGACCCGAGGCGGGCCGCTCGACATGCTGTCCACGCTGCCACGACAGGTAGGTGGCCGACGGGACTCGGAAGATCTCGGTTTGGAAAAGCGAGCTGAGGGGGATGAGGTTGAACGCGCCCTCTGGAGCCAGAATCAAGTGGGGATGTGTCGGTAGAAGGTCACGCACCTTCTCGAGTAACGTTTCACGGAGACGCGTCTCCACCTGCTCCAGCAGCGGGTTTCCGAGGAGGCTGTCGAGATCGGGTGGTGCGGAGAGCAGCCGGCGGTACCGGCGTAGGCGGGGACCGAGTTCTTCCTCCGCCGGCCAACGAAGCACGCGGCACTCGTCAGTGGTCACTGCGAAGAGGAGCGACATCCGGGGCCCGAGATAGGCATCGAGCAGGAGCTCGTCCGGTTGGAGGACTTCCGACTGCACCTTCTCCAGCGACGCCAACTCCGACTCCGGCAGAGCGGGTGGTGATCCGGGGCCGCGCACCCGCTCCAGCAGCGTTCGGGCCTTGAAGACCTGTAGGCGATCGAAAGCCCGATGGGCCCGATCGCTGGGGGAGGCGCCCGGCGCGTTCAGAAGCTCGTCCGCCAGCTCGATTCGCAGCGCACGACTTCCGGCACCCCGCTCTTCGCGCCAGCGGGGATCGAGCGGCACACTCCGGTCCCGCTCCCAGATCCCGGCCGCCCGTTCCAACACAACGCGTGCGCTGTCCCCTTGCCCCGATTGCCGGAACGCATCGGCGGCGGCGACCAGTGCCGACAGGCTGTAGCGGGAAAGCCCCAAGCGCCTCTCTTCTCGTTCGACGAAGCGGAGATCGGCCAGGCTCTCTTCGAATCTCCCCAGCGCGCCGAGGATCCTGCCCCGGTTGGCGCGCAGTTCCAACTGCAACTCGACGTTCTCTGAAACCTCGAGAAGGCGCGAGCCCTCGTCGAGCACGTCCAGCGCGGCGCCCGTGCTGTCCATCGCACTCAACACGGCCGCCAGATCGATGCAAGCCTGCACGCGATCCGCCGCGGCCAACGAATCACCCAGGGCCAGCGATTGGCGAAGGAGGCGGGCGGCCTCCGCGGACTGGCCTTGGCTGTGATGGATAGCGGCCAGGCGATTGAGAGGTTTGCCGAGAAGATCGAAGTAGCCATTCTCCCGGCAGACACGGGCGAGATCCTCGAGCCGCTCGATTGCCTGCGCATGAAGCCCCAGCTCGCGTTCACACATGGCGACATTGAGGCCGGGAATGATCGGCGCGCGGACGTTCCCGCTCTCCCTCTGCATCTCGTAGGTCTGACGGAAGTGTTCGGCCGCTCGGCCCGGGTCGCCGAAGTTGTATTCGAGGTGGGCAAGGTTGTTGAGAACGGCATCGAGAATGAACCGCCGCACGGCCCTTTCGGGGACATCCTGGGCGACCACGGCGGCGCCGCGGTAATTGGCCAAGGCTTCGTCGTATTGGCCGAGGTTTGCCTGTGCCGCGGCCAGGCCGTTCAGGCCCCACGCTAGTCCATCGGCCATCTGGGCGCGTCGCAAGGGGTCGATCGCCGATTCGTAGAGTGCGATCGCCTCCGCGTGAGATCCGGACACATGGGCCTGCCATCCGAGCCCCACATAGGCCCAGCCGGTGTAGCTGTCGCTATCGCATTCCCGGGCGAGGCCCAGCAGCCTGGCGTAGATTGCGGCCGCCTCGGTTCCGCGCCCCTGGCTCGAGAGCACCACGCCAAGCCAGCGGAGGCAGTAGCAGATCTCACTGGGGCCCGACCGCGCCTCGGCCAGCGTGAGCGCTTCGCGCAGCACGGGTTCGGCGCGGTGGATGTGACCGAAGCCCGTCCACATGCTTCCCTGACGCATCAGGAGCATGAGGACGAGTGTCGTGTCGCGCTCGGCGCGGGCGGAGGGTAGCTCCTTGGCGATCAGGGCGAGGGCGTCTTCAACTCGGCTGGCCATGCGCAGGGAGTCGATCCGACTCAACACGCCGGGCGGGACCGGCACCGTGTCAGGGGGAGCGCCCCCGCAAAGGCAGAGCAGACCGGTCCCCACGAGGAGACCGGTCGTGATCATCCTTGGCCAGCACGAACGCACCATGCGGAGGATGATACGATACGGCCGCGCTCTTGGCGAGACCTGGGAGACGCGGCCGCTCGCGATCTGCTAGGATAGCATCGAAGGGAGGTCGACGATGGAACGCTACATCCACGTTCTGCTGGGGTGTTTGCTGGTGGCCTGTCTGGTTACCGGGGAAGCTCGATCGATCGGCACGGCGACGGTGCCTGAGCAAGGGCCGGGGGGAACGAAGACGAGGATCCGGTCAGGCGATGAGGTCTTCTCCGTGACTGACGATGCCACCCGGGGCGCGGTCCAATGGCATCGGCACTTCGATGACGCCATCTACCTTACGGCGGCCATTTCATCGGCGGCTGATGTCGCAGCGGCCGGCACCTACTGGAACGCGCCCATCCACGTGGAGGCGGTGCCCCTCTCGGACGACGGAACGGCCGACTGGACCTTTGAGGGCAATCACTTCCTGGTCGATGCTTCGCGCGGCGGTGAGGTCATCGCCGCCGTCGACTTCTCCGACGCCGACTCGACGGCCATCATCCGCGAGTGGCGACCCGACGCCTCGACGCCCCTGTGGACCGAGCGCGTGCACCCCTGCCGGTCGCTCGTCTACCAGGGCTGGTCGAGCCGGAAGCCCGTCCAGGTCTCGGATGATGGGTCGACGATCGCGGTTGCCCTCGTCATGTACACTCCCTCCGGACAACGCGGGCGTCTCTACGTCTTCGATGCCGGAAGCGGGACGCCCGCGGTCGTGTACGACTTCCCAACCGGAAACGTGGTTGCTACTGCGATCTCGGCAGAGGGCGACTACATCGCTATGGCCGGCTGGCCCTACGTCTATGTCTACGATCGCTACGCGGAGGCCTTGCGGTGGAGCGGGACCATCGGGGGCGGGAACGATGCACTGGCGATCTCGGGGGATGGTCGCTATCTCGCCTGGGGGTGGAGCACCTTCAATCTCCGCGAGTGGAATGGAGCGACCTACGCGAGCCTCTGGACCCACAGCCCCGGCGGCGGCCTCTACACCGGGCAGTGCGGCTTCGCTCCGGACGGGACGGCCCTGGCGGTCGCCTGGGACAACGGGAACAACACGGACAACGAGATCTGGGTCGACTTGTACGCGTTGCCGTCACTCGAAATCCTCTGGACCTACGACTACGCCGGGGGCGCGGGGGCTCCCGGGCGGGATCACGTCGACATCCCCTCCCAGTTGGTCTTCGCTCCGAATGGGGAGCGCTTCGCCATCGCGTCCTGGGGCGGGTCGTTTCCGGAGGTCCACGTCTTTGATCGGGCGCAGCGGGAACCGATCCTCGTCTACGACACGCCCGGCTCGATGTTCGACATCGATATCGCGACCTCGATTCGGGGTGATACCTTTGTCACCGCCTGCGGCAAGGCCGTGCATGCCGGCCAAGGGGGACGCGGGGGTGATCACTATGCGTTCCGTATTCCCGGCCCATCTTCGGGCGTGGGGCCGGCGCCGTCGCTCGGGTTGCGCGGCGGGCTGGATGCCTCCCTACGGGGTGACGGTTCGGTGCGGATCGATTACGCCCTGCCTCGTGACGGCCAAGTGCGCCTGACGGTCCACGACGCGGCCGGACGCGTGGTGGGTCGATTGCTCGAGGGGTATCGACCCGCCGGATGGGGCCATGTGGTCTGGGGAGCCTCCCGGGCGCCGTCGGGCGTCTACTACGCCCATCTCCTTGGCGAGGGGAACCGTGAGGTCGGACGCTTCCTGATCGTGCGCTAGGCCGCTCGAGCCGCCGAGGCCATGGTTCCACGCTCGAGCGCTGCCTGCGCCACGGCGCGCAGCACACCCTCGCCGCACAGGTCTTCCAGGCCGTTCTTCACGCCGAGGAGCTCGAGCCAACCATCAGCCGGGCGATAGACCGGGAAGAGGGTAATCGGCTGCAGTTGAACGGTAGCCACGTGGCTGATCACGTCCGCCAGGTGGATGACGGCTACGATTCGAGGATCTCCCTTCACATCATCCGGAGGCATGTAGCTCGGCGCGTGATGGGATCCGATCGACATGCAGATTTGATCCGGAAAGGCCCAGACACGGGTGATCTCCGCCCCGAGTTCGGAGTGGGTCATTCCCAAGACTTCCTGTTCCTTCTGGAGGAGCTCCTGACCGCTGAATCGCACGTCGAGGCCGTAGCTGTTGATCTGGTCAGGCCAGGTTTGCAGGCAGATGAGGCGTCCCACATCGTGCAGGAGAGCCGCCGTGGAAATCTCATCGGGCTTGGGCAGATTGAGGTCCTTGGCGATCGCATACGCGATCCGCGAGGTGGTCGAGGCATGGGTCCAGAGCTGGTGCAGCAACGCGGCGGCGGCGCCGGTCAAGGGGGTGCCGGTGTCGCGGATCGTCGAGCGCCAGATGATGTTTCGGACCTCGACGTGTCCCAGCAGGAGCAGAGCTCGGAAGACCGAGCCCACCGGCTTGATCAACCCGTAGAAGGGGGAGTTGACGGTCTTCAGAATCTGGGTGGTCAGCGCCGGGTCGCTGCTCACCAGCTCGGTGAGGACATGGGGATCTTCTCGGGCGCGGTTCAGCTCGCTCAGGATCGCTTGCCGTTCCCGCAGGTTGTCGGTCACCCGTTCCGCCTGATCGATGATCCTGCTGATCGCGCCCCGAGGCGCGGATGTGGTCGGCTCGAACTCGACACGGGGCGGCGCCGGGATTAGATCGCGGAAATGGAGCGGCTCGAGGAGCAGACCGGCTGCCGGGGCATGCTGGGACGGTTGCGGGCTATCGGGGGCCGGATGCCGGCTCGCGGTCGAGTTGGCGGCACGCTGGGCGCGAGAGGGCGCCGTCTTTCGGGTCACCCGCCGCCGCGGGTGGCGAATGAGCCAGACGAGCCTCGTCGATACGATCGCGATGGCCGCCAACAGGAACAGCGGGATGACAATCTTCACCATCAACTCCAGTTGCTCACAGTGCACCCGGGTCCGGTGCCGGCAGCCCCTTCGTGCCCGGCACACGAGACCCGACCGGCACCGCGTCCCACTCTCTAATTTCGGCGTGCGGGGTACCTAGGTGAAGCATGTTTGTTGTACGGTGGAAAGCTTGGTGGGAGTTACACTTGTGGCGCTTGTCCGGTCAGCGGGTGGGAGCCGGGCACCGGGACCCGGCTCCCACCGCGAATCCTAGGAATCGCTCTTCTTGTCGATCTGCTTCAACCATTCCGAGTGGTGCTTTTTCGCCCACTCTCGACTCACCCGGCCATCCAACAGAACCCGCCACGTCCCGGGGTTGGCGATCGTACCCAGGTAGGCATGGGCGAGAATGGTGGCGGTGAAAAAGATCGCCACGAAACCGTGAATGGTGGACATGAGGCAGGTCAGCGTGAGCGGGAGACGGTGCTTGAACATGAGAAAGATGCCGGTGATCCCGATGAGGACCGTCAGCCACGTGGAGAGCCAGAAGAAGATCTTCTGACCGGCATTGAGCCGGCCGGCGGGAACGTCCACTTCCTTGCCCCCGATGTAGCCCCCCTGTTTCTTCATCCACTCTGGATCGTAGGACGCCCAGCGCGCGTCCTTCGCCCAGAGGCCGACACTGACGATCGAGGCGGCGCAGAAGATCAAGCCCGCGGCCCAGTGGTAGGTCACCGCCTGGTGCGGGCTGCTGAAGAAGACGTTCATGACACCGACGGCGTTGTAGAAGAAGATGGCCCCCGTAAACCAGAGCAGCAGGAAGGTCACCATCCTCACCATGTGTGTCCACCGCTCGGACAGGCGGAACCGAAGCAGCTCGCCCCCCATCTGAGCGGCGAGCGTCTTGGGTCCTTGACCCGTGTAGTGGAGGATAATGAGGAAGACGAGCAGGAAGATGATCAGGCTCACATAGGGCGTCAGGTATTGTTGGTGGATCATGTTGAGCAGGAATGACCACGGCCGGCAACCGAACAGCCGCCCGGAGCGCGTGAACTCCGGCTCACCATCTTCGGCCATGAGATTCGTGAGCACTGGTCCTCGGAAGACATGCGATTGGGTCGAGTGGCAATCCTCGCAGCCTCCGGCACCCAAGGCCTGCTTGGCGGGGGCGACGTTGTGGTTGATGTTGAATGCTTCCATGTGGCCGGCCCACGTGTGATCCTCCTCGACCGTCACCTGGCCCGACCCGTCGAGGGTGTAGATCCGTCCTCCCCGGTGCAGGTTGGGGGAGACGGCGGTGAAGCGCTGGTTGCCCGTGAGCGTCTCGCGCAGCGCCTGCAGCATCCACCCGATCTGCTCCCGGGTTTGGAGAACCGGGCGGCCCTTCGGCCGGTCGCCCAGTCTCTCGACGATTCTCGTGTAGGCCTTCTTGATCTCCCTGGCAAACAGCGGGTAGAAGATCCCGTCCCCATTCCGATTCGTATAGATCGTTCCCAGCAGGGGGTTCACCGGCTCCAGCTTGCCGTCCTCGCCTCTCTCGTAGCGCGGGTGCCAATCAAAGCGGGCCCCGATCTTCTTGGCGCCCCAGGTGGGGAAGTTCTGCATGGCGCCGGTGGTGACGTCGAAACCGGCGCCTCCCGCCACGTGGAGCTCGGGGATATGGCAGAATTCGCAATCCAGCCGGTCGAGGTGGTTGGGGCGAATACTCGTGTGCCGCGGTCGGGGGGCGCCCATGAATCCCTCTTGGTGGCACTGAGCGCAGGTTCGGATCGTCCCGTCCAAGTCGTCGCGCACGGTGGAGACCCGCTCGTCCCCTTTGGCGAAGTTGTGCTCCAGGTCACCGGGGTGGCAATGCGCACACGCCATCCCCCTCAGGTTGTGCACGTCGTGGTTGTGGGGGTCGTTCCAAGAGAATCCACGCTTCTTGCGATCGGACATGCCGTGACAGAAGACGCAGTTCTCCGATGGGGGAGGGTAGGAGAGGTCGAGGACAATCTTCCCGTCGGCATTGAACAGCCGCTCGTTGTAGGTCACACGCGGTTGGCCGCCCTCCTTTACGTTCCCCTTGACCTGGCCGATGCCGGATGCCGCCACCGTGGCCCAGCGGTAGTTCCAGTTCTTGAGCTGCTTGACTCGGAGCTTGAAATTGTAGCCGGGCAGGTGACAGATGAAGCAGTCAGCCTCGACGACGCCGGTTCGATCCCAGTGGCTCTTGTGGTAGTCGCCATCGAGCGATTGCGCCAGCTCCGGCTCGGCCTTCAATCGCCGGTCATACCGTTGTCCATCGCGATCGAACTCGAGCGCGCCGCCGCCCGGATGGCAGCCTCCACAACCAGGTTTGCCCATCAACTCGCGGCTACCGGCTTGGATGTACATGAAGGGGGTCAGGTCGATCTCATCGGGGTGCTGGTTCTTCTTCTTCGCCAACTGG
>Ga0180432_10010556_pt1 | contig 11038 bp, 8 predicted proteins | sample SS_ome_10_FD_132414 | JGI IMG/M metagenome (GOLD analysis project Ga0180432, IMG submission 132414) | Hypersaline lake sediment archaeal communities from the Salton Sea, California, USA - SS_1_MS_2 metaG | ecosystem: Environmental > Aquatic > Non-marine Saline and Alkaline > Hypersaline >... | reverse complement strand
GTGAAGGAGGAGATCGGGCTGACCTTCGCCCGGATTCTGAGGGCCATGCTGCGCCAGGCCCCCAACATCATCCTGGTGGGCGAGATTCGCGACAAGGAGGTGGCCGACGTGGCCATCCAGGCGGCCCTGACCGGCCACCTGGTGTTCAGCACCCTGCACACCAACGACGCTCCCTCGGCCATCCCGCGGTTGATCGACATGGGCGTCAAGCCGTTCCTGGTGGCCAGCGCCATCCAGGCCATCATGGCCCAGCGGCTGATCCGGTTGATCTGTCCGGAGTGCAAGGCCCCGGACCCCGAGCCCGACCGCTACATGATGAAGGTGCTGGGCTTCACCGATGAGGAGCTGAAGGGCGCCCAGTTCATGAAGGGCAAGGGGTGCAAGCACTGCAACGGCAGCGGTTACCGCGGGCGGCAGGGCATCTTCGAGCTGGTGGTGCTGAACAACCAGCTCCGGGAACTGGCCCTCCGCCGGGCGCCGGCCAACGAGCTGCGCCGCTCGGCGGCCAACGCGGGCATGAGAAACCTGCTCGGCGACGGCAAGCTCAAGATTCTCCGGGGGGTCACCACCCTGGAAGAGGTGGCCCGCATCACCCAGGCCGAGGGTGTCGTGACGCAGGAGTCGGCGGCGTGAGCCGGCCCGACCCGGGCCGGCGAGGTCCGGTTCGCGGAGATCGAGGAACGCGGCGGCCGCGGCGCCGCCCAGACCAGGGACTGTGAGTTTGCTGTAAATGTCCACGCTACACATCGACCGACTGCTGGAAACGGTGATCAAACAGGGGGCTTCCGACCTGCATCTCACGGTGGGGCGGCAGCCGGTGATCCGGCTGGATGGTCGGCTGCGGAACCTGGAGACCAAGGTTCTGGGGCCGGATGACACCACGGCCCTCATGAAGGCCATCACCCCCGAACGGGGCCAGCAGGAGATCCAGGAGGAGGGCGGCTGCGACTTCGGCTTCGCCTTCGGGGATGCCGGCCGTTTCCGCGTGGCGGTCTTCCGGCAGAAGGGGCACGTCGCCCTGGTGCTCCGCTTGATTCCGACCAAGCTGCTGACCTTCGACCAGATCGGCCTGCCGGGCATCTGCCGGGCGCTGTGCCGCCGCCCGCGGGGTCTCTTCCTGGTCACCGGGCCCACCGGCTCGGGCAAGACCACCACCCTGGCCACCATGCTGGACTACATCAACCACAACCTCGACCGGCACATCGTGACCATCGAGGACCCCATCGAGTACTACCACAACCACCAGAAGTCGCTGATGAACCAGCGGGAGGTCGGCTCCGACGTCCCCAGCTTCTCCGAGGCCCTCCGGCGGGTGCTGCGTCAGGACCCGGACGTGATCCTGGTGGGCGAGCTGCGTGACCTCGAGACCATGGAGGCGGCCATCCGGGCGGCCGAGACGGGCCACCTGGTGTTCAGCACGGTGCACACCACCGGGGCCCAGGGTACGGTCAACCGGATCGTGGACGCCTTCCCGCACGAGCAGCAGGAGCAGATCCGGGTACAGCTCTCCACCAACCTGATCGCGGTGCTGTCGCAGGCCCTGCTGCCGCGGATTCCCAAGGGCCGGGTGGCGGCCTACGAGTTCATGGTGGTCACGCCGGCCATCTCCAACCTGATCCGCGAGAACAAGACCTACCGGATCGACTCGGCCATCCAGACGGGCAAGAAGTACGGCATGCAGCTCCTGGATGACCACCTCTGGAACCTGTACAAGAGCGGGGCGGTGCCGATGGAGGAGGCCATCGACAAGTCCCGCCACCCGGGCGAGATGCAGGACAAGATCGAGGCCCACCGCCGCGGCATGGACATGACCGACGTCGACGCCGACAGCGAGGACGCCAAGGACGTGCTCAGGACCTAGCGCCCCGGGCCGGGCCGTGCGGGGCCGCCGTCCGGTGCCGCCCCTGCCGGCGGCCGGGCCCACAACGCCGCCAACGACCGGAGAATCCCAGGGATATGGCCACGCAACTCGCAATGCCCCCGATCGAGCAGCTCCGAGGACGCCAGCTCGGGCGGATCCTCATCAAGATGGGCCGCATCCGCCGGGCCGACGTGCTCGAGGCCCTGGAGATCCAGAAGAAGCAGGGCGGACCCATCGGCTCCATCCTGGTGAGCATGGGCTCGATCACCGAGCAGGACCTCAACCTGGCCCTGGCCGCCCAGGTGGGCATGGAAACCGTGGAGATGCGCAAGCGGGACGTGCCCCCCGAGATCATCAACATGGTGCCCGCCCAGATGGCCAACACCTACAAGGTGGTGCCCTTCGACTACGACGCCGACCGGCACATCCTCTCGGTGGCCATCGCCAGCCCCGACAACTTCCAGGCCACCGACGACCTCAAGACCCTGATGGGCTTCAACGTCCGGGCCTCCATCTGCACCGAGGACGAGCTCCAGAAGGCCCTGGATCGCTACTACCCCGAGGAGGCCCAGGAGTCCATCGTGGGGCTCATCGAGGAGATCAGAACCGACGAGAATCTGGCCCGCTTCGAGGGGCGCGGCGACAGCATCGACCTCGATGAGCTGCGGGAGATGGCCGAGGCCAACCCGGTCAAGAAGCTGCTCAACCTGGTGCTGCTGCAGGCCATCCGCGACAAGGCCTCGGACATCCACTTCGAGCCCTTCGAGGACGAGTTCAAGATGCGCTACCGCATCGACGGCGTCCTCTACGAGATGGTGCCTCCTCCGGGGCATATTGCCGTGGCCATCACCTCGCGGATCAAGGTCATGGCCAACCTGGACATCGCCGAGCGGCGCCTGCCGCAGGACGGGCGCATCGAGCTGGTGGTCAGCGGCAACCCGGTCGACCTGCGGGTGGCCGTCCTGCCCACCATGTTCGGCGAGAGCGTGGTCATGCGGGTGCTGGACCGCGGCAACGTCGCCCTGGACCTGGACAAGCTGGGCCTGCGGGACGCCGAGCTGAGCACCTTTCGCCAGCTCATCCACAAGCCCAACGGCATCATCATCTGCACGGGGCCGACCGGCTGCGGCAAGACCACCACCCTCTACGCCGCCCTCCGCGAACTCAACAGCACGGACACCAAGATCCTCACCACCGAGGACCCGGTGGAGTACGACATCGACGGCATGATCCAGTGCCAGATCCGGGCGGACATCGGCCTGACCTTCGCCCGCTGCCTGCGGAGCTTCCTGCGGCAGGACCCCGACATCATCCTGGTGGGCGAGATTCGCGACCTGGAGACCGCCCAGATCTCGGTGCAGGCCTCCTTGACGGGACACCTGGTTCTCAGCACGCTGCACACGAACGATGCCCCGAGTTCGATCGCCCGCCTGCTGGATCTGGGCTTGGAGCCGTTCCTGCTTACAGCGACGCTGGAAGCGGTGGTTGCCCAGCGGCTGGTTCGGCGGATCTGCGAGCACTGCAAGACGGAGTTCCAGCCGTCGGAGCAGTTGCTGATGGAGCTGGACCTGACGCCGCAGGACGTGGCCGGCAAGACCCTCTGCTACGGCAAGGGGTGTGACTACTGCAACAACACGGGGTACCGCGGCCGGGTGGGCATTTACGAGATCATGACGCTCGATGACGAGGTCAAGGAGGCGATCATGCAGCAGGCCTCCACGGCCGTGTTGCGGGAGATGTCGCTGGCCCGGGGGATGACCAGCCTCCGCGACAACGGGCTGGCCTACATCTTCGACGGCATCACCACCATCGAGGAGGTGGTGAAGGAGACGGTCATCGAAAGCTGACGGGGGCGAAGGCATGCCGAAGTACGTCTACGAGGCGATGAACCAGGCCGGCCAGGAGGTCAAGGACGAGATCGACGCCGTCTCCAGCGAAGAGGCTCTGTCCAAGATCCGCAACCTGGGCTTCTTCCCCACCCGCATCCGCGAGAAGGGCGGCAAGAAGAAGGCGGGGGCGGCCCCGGGCAAGAGGAAGAAGAGCGGCGGCCAGATCACCATCGGCGGGGTGTCGCTCAAGGCGATCACCCAGCTCACCCGCCAGCTCTCCACCCTCCAGGACGCCGGGCTGCCCATCCTGCGCAGCCTCAACATCCTCGAGCAGCAGCAGAAACCCGGTCTGCTCAAGAACGTCCTGCGGGGGGTCTGCGAGGAGGTGGAGGGTGGCTCAACCCTCTCGGAGGCCTTCTCCAAGCATCCCAAGGCCTTCGACCGGCTGTACGTCAACATGGTGGCCGCCGGCGAGACGGGCGGCGTGCTGGACGTCATCCTGCTGCGCCTGGCCGACTTCATGGAGAAGAACCAGCGCCTCAAGCGGAAGGTCAAGGGGGCGATGATCTACCCCACGGTGGTCGTCCTCTTCTCGGTGAGCATCGTCTCGGGCATCATGATCTTCGTGGTGCCCAAGTTCGAGGAGATCTTCATCGACTTCGACACCAAGCTGCCGGAGATGACCCTGCTGCTGATCGGCATCTCGCGGTGGTTCCTCGGCGGCAAGCCGCCGGGGTGGGCGGTCCTGCTGTTGAGCCCGGTGGGGTTCTTCCTGTTCCTCAAGCTGCTCAAGCAGTCCAAGGGGGGGCGCTACCTGGTGGACATGTGCAGCCTGAAGCTGCCGGTGATGGGCAAGATCCTGCAGAAGACGGCCGTGGCCCGCTTCACCCGCACCCTGGGCACCCTGGTGACCGCCGGCGTGCCCATCCTGGAGGCCATCAACATCACCAAGGAGACCTCCGGCAACGAGGTCTACGCCCGGGCCCTGGGCACCATCCACGACGCCATCCGCGAGGGCGACAGCTTCGCCAACCCGCTGCGGGCCGCCAAGGTCTGCGACGGGATCGTGGTCAACATGATCGACGTCGGCGAGGAGACCGGCGACCTGGACAAGATGCTGATCAAGATCGCGGACAACTACGACGAGGAGGTCGAGACCCTGGTCGCGGGGCTGGTCTCGCTGATCGAGCCGCTGATGGTGGTGTTTCTGGGCGGGATCGTGGGGTTCATCGTCATCGCCCTGTTCCTGCCGCTGGTGTCGCTGATCCAGTCGGTGTCGGGCGGGGGCCAGTAGCCGCGGCGGGGTGGTTGGGCCGGGGCGGGTCGTCCGCCGGCGGCCCCTGAGAATCGAAACGAACCGGTTCCGGCCGGCCCGCAGGCCCGCGGCCGAACCCTGTGCCAAGGAGTAGTAGCAGCCATGAACACCACGCACCTGCAGCCCGGCACCGGCCGGACGCTCGGCTCCGGGGCACCCCGGGCGGGCTTCACGCTGGTGGAGCTGTTGACGGTCATCGCCATCATCTCGTTGCTCATCGGCATCCTGCTGCCCTCGCTGAGCTCGGCCCGGGACCAGGCCAAGAACGTCCGCACCGAGGCCCTGCTCAAGACCATCGACACCGGGCTGGAGCTGTTCAAGAACGAGAACGAGAAGGAGTTCCGGGCCACCAACGGCTACCCCACCTCGCACCGCGGCCCGGACGTCTACGACACGACGGCGCCCGTGCCCGACTACATCTACGGCGCCCACTGGCTGGCCTTCCACCTGCTGGGCAAGGACAGCCAGGGGTTCGTGCCGCGGCGGGCCGTCCCGCGGGACCTGCTGACCAAGGAGGACCGCTGGTACACCAACGACCCCTACGAGGACGGCTCCACGGGCCCGCTGGATCGGGTGGGGCCCTACGTCAACCCCGACGGGGTGGAGCTGGTTCCCACGACGGAGCTGCCCGGCACGCCGCCGAGCAAGACGCTGGTGGACCTGAGCCTGGAGTGGCCGGTGATGGTCGACTCCTTCGGACGCCCGGTGTTGTACTACGTGGCCAGCCCCTACGGGAAGCTGATCGCGGAGACCGACCTGGACGACGGCACGGCGCCCAGCGGCGACGGGCCCCCGGTCTTCGTGCACGAGGACAACTGGGCCTTTACCGGCAACGACGACGAGGAGGGCTGGAGGTTCGCCCAGCAGGCCCACCGGATTCAGGAGTACGGGGACCCCGACCCCGACGAGATCGACAAGAAGGAGAATCGCAACAGCTTCTGCTACTACATCTGCGATCACGACCTGCTGGACAGCACCGGTGACGGTGTTGCCGCGGACCGGGTCGTTCGTCCGTTCCAGAGGGACCGTTTTCTGCTGATCACGCCCGGCAAGGACGGCATCTACGGCACGCCGGACGACGTGAACAACTTCGAGCAGAAGCAGTAGGGGCGCGTGGTGGAGCCGCGCGGCCCGCGGCCGCGCTCCGGCCGGACCGGCCGGGCAACGACCAGGAGTCGACGCATGCACAGAGCCGAGACGATCAACCCCCGGGCCGCCCGCGGCGACCGCGCCCCGCGCCCGGCTTTCTCCCTTATCGAGCTGATGGTCGTGGTGGCCATCATCGCCCTGCTGGTCGGCATCATGCTGCCCTCCTTCCACAACGTGCGGCAGCAGGCCAAGGTGACCAAGACCGTCTCGCTGTTCCAGGCCCTGGAGGCCGGCAACGAGCAGTTCAAGGCCGACCGGCAGATCGGGGGCACGTACATCCCCTCGGCGACGGACTCGCCGACGTTCGGCCAGCTCCAGGACCCGCTGGCTTCCCCGGCCGGCTCGCAGACGGTGGGCGCCGTCGCCGGGGCCAGCCTGCTGGTCTACGGCCTGGCCGGCGCCGACGCCCTGGGCACGCCGGGCTTCCGCGACCTGAACCGCGACGGCTCCTGGTGGGATGACCAGCACAACGGTGCCGGCCCTCCGGCGGGGTCCTACTACCTCGATCCCTCCAAGAGCATGGAACCCGCCCAGCCGCGCTATGGCCCGTACCTCAGCGACAAGGGCCTCGACGCCATCGTCGCCTACCAGACGCTCAAGGACGAGGGCAGCATCGTCGACGCCCCGGGCCTGGACGCCGGCACGGGCAACGCCTGGGGCCAGAAGGTCTTCGTCGATGCCTGGAACCACCCCGTGCTCTACTACCGGGCCCAGCGAGCCGGCCGGCAGATGCTCACCGACGCGTCCGTCGTCGGCATCTACAACCACCGCGACAACCGCCCCCTGACGGGCGACCAGGCCGGCGGCGGCTTCGGAACCTCGGCCGGCCCCGTCGACTTCGGCGCCGGAACCGACCACGGCATCAGCGCCAACAAGATCCCCGACCCGGATCCCGCCACCGACGACGTCGGCGCCACCGCCTTCGATGACACCTTCGCCCGCTTCATCTGGGACAGCGACGTCACCCAGCGCAACGTCCCCGTCAACCGGGAGACCTACCTGCTGATCAGCGCCGGGCCCGACGCCCTCTACGGCACCACCGACGACGTGGTCAACTGGACGCCCAAATGACCGCCATGCGCCACAACACCGCCTTCACCCTGGTCGAGCTGCTGGTGGTCATCGGGGTCATCGCCCTGCTTATCGGGGCCATCCTGGGCGTCAGCGTCTCGGTCATCGCCGGCGCCAAGGCCCGCGACACCCAGGCCATGCTGGCCAGCCTGTCGCTCGCGGTCGACCAGTTCCGCAACGACGCCCCCCTGGCCAAGGCGACCAACTACAAGAAACGATACCTCGAGAACGCCCCGCCCGACGAGCTGGAGGCGTTTACGGGGGAGTACACGGAATCGCCGGTGAGTGTGGCACCCGGCGCTGCCGCGCTGCAGGACGGCAGCGGCGGCGCCCTGAGTCTGAGTGCCGTGGAGCACCGCGACATCAAGGCCATGGTGCTGGCCATGACCCTGTACAGCGACGCGGCGGCCGCCATCCTGGACCGTATCGACACGCGCTTCCGCCGCCGCGCGCAGGACGCGGCGGGGGCGCCCACCGAGGTCCTGCGCCGCTCGATGGGCGGCAGCAACATCGACATCCCGCTGGTCTACTACGTGGACTCCTGGGGCACGCCGCTGGACTACTTCGCGACCTCGGACACCACGGGGGCCCAGGCGTTCTACGACACCGTGCCGATCAACAACGCCCGGCGGGACACCTCGACCGCCCTGCTGCGAATCAACAACGGCGAGCCGCTCTTCGTCTCCTACGGCCCGGACGGTCCGGAGCAGTTCTCGGCGGACTTCTACGATCCCGCCGACGACCTGCCCTACGACCTGGTCTACGACTGGACGACCTATACCAGCGATGCCGGCTTCTCCGGCAACCGCATCGACCACCCGCTGAACGCGGACAACGTCTACTCCGATCCCCAGATCGCCGAACGCCTGGCGACCGGGGCGGGGGGGAAGTGAGAAGGCGGAAGTGGGAAGTTGGAATTGAGAAGTGGGAAGTTGGGATTGAGAAGTGAGAAGTTAGAAGTGAGAAGTGAGAATTGAGAAGTTAGAAGTTAGAATGATCGGGTGGTGGCGACTTTGGGGGGGCTGCTGACCCCCTGGAAGGGCCACCCGCGCCGCAACGACCGCCACCAGCACGGAACCGCGACCGTGACGCAGCGGCCACCGAAGCGCCACCGCGACCGTACGGGGGCTCGCAGACAGCGTCCCCCATCGAGCCGCGGACGGGCCGCCGGGCAGCGGTCGATCCGGGCGGGCCATGCGATGGAGAGACAGGACCATGACGCCGACCATCCCAGCCACTCCGCAGCCGCCAGCGGCGGGCCGCCCGGCCGGGTTCACCCTGGTCGAGATCATCGTGGTGATCTCCATCATCGCCCTGCTGCTGGGCCTGGTGGTCCCCTCGCTCAACTCCATGTGGGCCGAGAGCAAGGGGGCCGAGACCGAGCAGTTCCTCAAGGGAACCATCGCCTCCGCCCGGGCCCGGGCCTACGGCGACCGGGAGCGGGGCCTCTTCTTCATGCTCGACGGCGACGTGCAGAAGATCTTCCCGATCGAGGCCGAGCCGGTCGACCCGACCGATGCCGCGGACAAGGGCGTAGTCGACGCCGCTGCCGCTGATCGCTTCCGCATCGCCGACGGCAACGTCGTTATGCTGTCCCGGCCGTTCCGCGTGACCCCGCGCGCCGCGGTGGACGAGACCATCTGGGACGCCACCGACCTTGCCGCGACCGGGTACGACCAGGTCGACAGTGACCTGGAACACCATCGCAATTTCTTCACCATGATCTTCTCGCCCGAGGGGCGGCTTATCGTGGGGCGCGACGTGCTGATCCACGATCCGGACGGCGATGGTGACCAGCGGGGCGATCGGACCGGGCTGCCCGTGAGCGGCACGTCGAACTGGCAGACCGAGAGCGGCGACCAACCGCTTCCCAAGGCGTCGGGCCCCGGAACCGGATCGGATGTTCTGACCGACATGATCGTCGACAGCGGCGACGTGGCCATCAACTTCCCCTCGGTGGACGGACTGTTGGTCTACGACGATGCTACCTTCGCGGAGCAGCCGACGCCGGAACTCAAGCGGGAGTACCTGATCCGGACGGGTGCTCCGCTGTACGTGTCGCGGCTGTCGGGGGCGGTGGTCCGCGGCCCGCTGGGCGAGAACGAGTAATCCGCAAGAGTGAGAAGCCAGCAGTGAGCAGTGTTGGAGGACGGCTCAGTGGCCCGGTCCCGCGGCGTGTCGCACCGCCGGCGCCGCCGGTGGGCGCTGTTGCGACCGGTTCCGCGAAGCGGGCCGGCCACCCGTTTGCCGCACCCGCCGTGCTGGCGTGCCGGGGCGGCCGCATCCGCGGCCCCGCGGCTTCTCACTTGCCCAACCGGACGGTGTTACGCCCGCCAACGGCGGGTCCCCGCCGGGCGGGCTTCTCCCTGGCCGAGCTGATGATCGCCATCGTCATCCTGGGCCTGGGCCTCATGATCGTGGCCAGCATGTTCCCCATCGCCTGGACCAAGGCCCGGGACCTGGCCGCCACCAACACCGCCGCCAGCGCCGCCCAGGCCGCCGAAACCACCGTCAGACTGCTGACGCGGGTGAGCGATTCCGGCGATCCGGTCCCAAGCGTGCCCAGCTTCCTGGGCGACCACGACGGGGTCACGCCCACGCCGAACCTGGACCCGTGGGTGCACGTTCTGCACGGGCAGAACTTCAGCCTGAACACGCCGTGGCCCACCGCAACGCCGCAGCCCGCACCTCTTCTTGGGGATTTCATCGCTGTTGGCGGTGGGACGGCTGATCCGGACGTGAACCATCCGACACCGTTGCCGCTGGTTCAGGTGGCGTTTCACGACCGCGTGTACCCCCCCCTGCCGGTGCCGCCTGACGGCTCGAATCCCGGGACGTTCGCTGCCGAGGCGAATCGTTGGCGGGACCTGCTGGACCAGCGCCGCTTCTCGTGGTCCGTGCTGCACAAGCTGGATTACGACCCGGCCGTGCCGCCGACCCGCGCCTCCGTTCGCTCGTTCACCGTGTACTACGTCACCCTGCGTCGCGGTCAGCCAACCAATCGTTACGCCCGGCAGGACGGCACGACGGCCGCTCCATACCGGGTCTTCGGCAGTCCATCGTCGGGCCACTTCCCCCCTGCCGACCTCGGCCGTGCCGAGGATGTGATCTTTCCCGTCCCCTGGCGGGTGGAGATCGAGCTGGCTGCGCCGCCGGCCTCGCCCACCGGCGTGCCCACCGAGGCATACACCAACAACCAGGGCAAGACCAACTGGCTGGTGACCGAGATGATGCCGCCCGGGGCCGTTTTGATCGACGAGATCAACGGCCTGGTCTATCGCGTCGAGGGCCGCGAGCTGGATCCCGCCAATCCCGATCGGGCCATCCTGACGCTCGACCAGGAGGTCCCGGCGGATCTGCTCGACGACAGCCCGACGCCGCCCGAACTCGTCCGCACGGTCTGGGTCTTCCCGCCCGCCGCCGAGCGGGACAGCAACGGCGACCTGGTGGCCTTCATCGGCCCGCAGCCCGTGGCCGGCATCGAGGTCCGCACCCTCACCCTCACCCCGTAGCCGGGACAAGTGACCGGGCCTTCCGCCAACGCCGGCACCGGCACCGGCGGGCCACCCCAGCCACGCCAGCCCCGGTTCGCGGGCTCGCGCCGCGCGGGTCTGATCAGAGCACCAGGCGCCAGCCTGGTGACCAGTACGGGTGCCACGTTCCGCCATGCCCTGTCCGCGGGCTTGCGCCGCGCGGCTCTGATACGCCCGGTCCGCGGGCTCGCGCCGCGCGGGTCTGATCAGAGCACCAGGCGCCAGCCTGGTGACCAGTACGGGTGCCACGTTCCGCCATGCCCTGTCCGCGGGCTTGCGC
>Ga0180432_10010555_pt1 | contig 11039 bp, 9 predicted proteins | sample SS_ome_10_FD_132414 | JGI IMG/M metagenome (GOLD analysis project Ga0180432, IMG submission 132414) | Hypersaline lake sediment archaeal communities from the Salton Sea, California, USA - SS_1_MS_2 metaG | ecosystem: Environmental > Aquatic > Non-marine Saline and Alkaline > Hypersaline >... | reverse complement strand
TGGTACTTCGGCAATGCTGGCTGACCTTCTTGCTGGAGCCGGTTCGGCGCCCTGGATGATCTGCAAACGGGCAGCTTCGACCTGATGAATCCGCGTCCCGACATCCAGATCCTGGCCATCAACAGAGCCAGCTCGGCGGTTTTCAACGATTTCCTGGAGGAGGGCGAGTATTCCATACCTTGGCTGCAAGATGTTACCGCGGAGAGCGTCTGGACCCAGTGGAGCGGGGTGCAGAACGACGTGATCATCCTCGATCGCAAGGGTGGCCGGCGTGCGGTCTATGACTACTACCATGGAACCACCTACGGTCTCCGATCCCTTCTTCTCTCGATCGAGGCCGAGGGGGAGGAGTAGTCGACATGTCGCCGGGGCTTGGCCGACAGGTGCGCGCGCTGGGGTGGGTGCTCTGCGCCCTCATTCCCGGTGCGGCCGCTCTCCTTCTGGTGGGGCGGATTCCCGGTGTCGAGTTCTCGCTCCTGCTCCGCGATCCGGCCGCCTCCACCCATCAGCCCTTCTACCTCGGAGCGTTCTCCCAGCTCGGCATCCTTTTCTGGTGCGCGACCGTCACACTCTGCCTCTACACCGCCTTTCTCCTTCGCCGCGGAGGCGGAGATCCGCACACGAGCCGTTTTCTCTTAGCGGCCGGCCTTTATGCGCTGCTCCTGTTGATCGACGACCTGTGGATGTTCCACGAGGGCATCTGCCGCCAGTACCTGCACATTCCCGAGGTTGCGGTCTACGCGGTGTATCTGGGATTGCTGATCGTCCTGTTCGGGTGGTTTGTCCGCCCCGTGCGGCGATCGGAGTGGGCGATTCTCGCCGTCGCGCTCGGGCTTTTCAGTCTCTCGATCCTGATCGATCGCTACGACCACTCCTATACCGACGCCTACTACCTCCGCGAGGACGGCAGCAAGTTCCTGGGAATTCTCGTCTACTTCACCTACTTCCTGCGCACCTGCCGAGCGGCTACCGCGACCAACGGGGCACCCGCCCCGGCGTGTACGGCGCCTTCGCCTCCTCCAGCCGGCGTTCCAGATCGGCCAGATCCGTCTCCACCAAGCGCGTGAGATCGGCCAACACGCTCTCGAACGCCTCGGTCGCGATGGCATAGCTTTGCCGGTGGGTTACGGTCGGCGAGGACATCGTCTCCCAGCCCTCGTCGATGATTTGGCCCACGCGGCGGGTGATCGACGGGGGCGTCGGCTCGTTGCGCCGACGGATCGTTCGATCCCCTTCGAGCCGGATGCGGAGGTCGGCCAGCTTGAGCTCGAGACGGCGGACCTCGTCCACCATCCGCGGATCGGCCCCCGGCGTATCGCGCAGGGCGACCTGGATGTGATCGATTCGCCTCTGCGCTTCGTTCGCATACCGGACGGTTCCCTGGATGGTGCGGTGGAGGTTCGTCACGTCGCGGCGGAAGGCGGTCGCGCCGGCCCAATCGTCGGTCGGGAGCGTCGATTGGCCGAGCGCCTTCACCGTGAACGTTTGGGGCACGCCCAGCGGGGTGGTCACTCCATCGACCCGCTGCGCCATCCTCACCGAATAGGTCCCTGGGGCCGCCATGTGGCCGCGCGGCGGGGTGCTCCAGGGCCGCCGGGGCGACCAGGGGGTCGTTGAAGCCGGATTGGGTGAGGGATAGTGAAGATCCCAGGCCACGCGGTGGAAGCCCTTGGACGTGGGTCCCGTGATGCGACGGACGACCTCTCCCCGATCATTCATCACCGTAAAGGTAATCGTGGGGTCCTCCTCGCGGTCCTCCCGCCGCAGCTCGTCCCAGGTCGGGTAGCGCACCGGGCGGTCTTCCTCGCGAGCCTTCTTCTCCTCCTTATGGCGAAGCTGGCGATGGGTTTGAAGCCCATCCTTCAGATAGTACGTGAAGACGGCTCCGAAGGGGGGATTCTCGGCATAGAAGAAGCCGGCACCCTGAGACGCCTTCCCGCGTCCTCCCCAAGGGGTCTTCTCCACGTAGAGCCACGCATTCTTCACCGGGAAGAGGCGCGCGCCGTCCTCCAGGTCATCCTCACTCAGAAACCGCAGCGGGGAGTAGTCGTCGAGAAGGTAGATTCCGCGTCCGAACGTGCCGACGGCCAGATCCCCCTCCCGCCGCTGCACATCCAGGTCACGAACAGCGATGGTCGGGAGGCCTCCCTTCAGTTGAACCCAATGTTGACCGCCGTCGAGGGTGAAGAAGAGGCCGAACTCGGTGCCGGCGAAGAGGAGATCGGGGTCGATGTGGTCCTGCTCCATCGCGTAGACCGTTCCCCGTTCGGGGAGGTCGCCGGTGATCGATCGCCAGGAGCGGCCCTGATCGGCGCTGCGGAAGAGGTAGGGCTTGAAATCGCCGTTCTTGTGGTTGTCGAAGGCGGCGAAGACGGTCTCGGCGTCGTGGCGTGAGGCGGTCAACTCACTCACGTAGGTCATCTCCGGCACGCCCTTCACGTGATCGATCCGCCGCCAGGTTGCGCCGCCGTCGTCGGTGACCTGGATCAACCCGTCGTCGGTGCCGACGTAGACGACCCCTTCCTGAACCGGGGATTCGGTGAGGGCGACGCAGTTGCCGTAGTAGGACGTGTTCCAATTCTTGGCCACCGCATCGACGCTCTGCAGAACGCCCATCACTTCGAGCTGATTGCGATCGAGCTGGCGGGTGAGATCGGGGCTCACCGGCTTCCAGGAGTCGCCCCGGTCGTCGGTACGGAAGAGGCGGTTCGCCGCGAAGTAGAGCCGGGTGGGGGAGTGGGGGCTGAGAAGGAGCGGGCTGTTCCAGTTCCAGCGCAGCGCGGGCTCCCCCTTGCCCGGTTGGGGTTGGATGCCGATCGTCTCCCCGGTACGGCGGTCGTAGCGGACGAGCCCGCCGTATTGCCATTGCGAGTAGACGATGTCGGCGTTGGTCGGATCGACCTGTGTTTCGTACCCGTCGCCGCCCACGGTGACGTACCAGTCGGCGTTGGTGATACCGTTGCCGCTGGTCGTGCGCGACGGGGCCCCGAGTGTGTTGTTGTCCTGCGTTCCCCCGTAGACGTGATAGAAGGGGGCATCGTTGTCGACGCTCACGCGATAGAACTGGGTGACCGGAAGGTTCGACTTGAACGCCCAGGTCTCGCCCCGGTCGTAGGTCTCGTAGATCCCGCCGTCGCCGCCGATCAACAAGTGATCGGTTTGCCGCGGATCGATCCAGAGCGCGTGGTCATCGACGTGGCGGGCGAGCCGGCCCAGCCGCTCGAAGCTCTCCCCCCCGTCCTCGGTCACGCGCGTGACTGTATCGAGCGAATAGACGCGCCCCGCATCGTGAGGGTCGGCGACGATCTCGTTGTAGTACTGGGGGCTGGAGGACATGTAACCGCTGCGCTTCTGCCAACCCGCCCCCGCATCGGTCGAGCGGAAGAACCCACCGGCATCGTTGGCGGCTTCGACGAGCGCGTAGATCACATCCGGGTTCGCCGGGGAGACCGCCATCCCGATCCGCCCCATGTCCTCGCTGGGCAGACCGCGGGTGAGCTTGTTCCAGGTCGCGCCGGCATCGGTCGACTTGTAGATGGCCGACTCAGGCCCCCCGTCGATCAAAGCCCACACGTGCCGGCGCCGCTGGTAGGCGGAGGCGTACAGGACATCGGGGTTCCGGGGATCCATGTGGACCTCGTTGACACCGGTGTCTTCGCTGATATCGAGCACGCACTGCCACGTCTCTCCGCCGTCGATCGTCTTGAAGAGCCCCCGATCTCCACCCGCGCGCCAGAGGGGTCCCTGCGCGGCCACGTAGACGACACGGGAGTCGCGCGGGTCGATCGCAATCATCCCGATGTGCTCGGATTCCTCGAGGCCCATGTGCTTCCAGGTACGGCCGCCGTCGATCGACTTGTAGACGCCGTCGCCGTAGGCCACGCTCCGCTGGCTGTTGTTCTCTCCCGTGCCGACCCACACGACGAGAGGATCGTTGGGATCGAGGGTGATGCACCCGATCGAAAAGCTTCCTTGATCGTCGAAGATCGGATCCCACGTCGTCCCGTTGTTTTCCGTCTTCCACACGTTCCCCGAACAGACGGCGACGTAGTAGACCCACGGGCGCGTGGGATGGACGGCGAAGTCGGCAATGCGGCCGGAGGTGCGAGCCGGCCCCAAGCTGCGCAGCCGGAGGCCGGAGAAGGTTGCCGATGTGAGGACGCCCGGATCCTCGTCCGCCGAGTCTGCGGCGGTGGCGGGGCCGGTCATCCCGATGAGCAGGCCGAGGGATAGAAGCAGGATCGGTTTCATCCGGTTCCCTCCATGGGTCGAGATTGCAGGGGCAAGACCTCCAAACACACCAGCATAGGGTGGTTCCGTGAGCAGGCAAAGCCCCAACCCCTACTCCATGAAGTCCAGGGAACCAATGGACAATTGCGCGCGTATTGGGGGAAGAAGACAGGCAAGGAAGGATCCCGCCCGCGGAGGCGGCGAGGCGCTCGGGGGCGTTCGACAAGCCGTATGTGGGGCCACGCGGCCTGATTACAACGGCTGTCGAAGGCTGCGTCCACGCGGGGGCCGGCACAGGCGGCCCAACGATCGGGTCCCCGCCTCTCATCGTCCGGTGACACCTTTCGGTTGACCAGGGGGTGAACGATGATCTAATCTATCTAGTCTACAGACATTGGCTGAGATTGTCGGGGGAGTCGACATGGCGTTGCAGATCACGACCAAAGGCTGTTACGGGCTCCGGGCTATGGTAGATCTTGCGCGACATCACGCCGACTGTCCCATTTTGCTCGGCTCGGTGGCGCAACGTTTGGGCGTCTCGCGGAAGTATCTCCACGCCATGTTGGTGGCTCTCAAGTCAGCGGGGCTGGTTCGGAGCATCCGTGGGAGCGGAGGCGGCTATTGCCTCACGCGGGATCCGGAGAAAATCACCGTGGCTGAGGTGCTCGCCGTTCTGGAGGGAGCGCTGACCCTGCGGGATTGCGTCCGGGATCCGGAGGTCTGCGAGCGCTCGCGGCATTGCGTGACGCACCAGTTGTGGACGGAGTTGGGGGGAACCCTCGAGTCCCTCCTGAGCGCCATCACGCTTCGGGATCTGATCGAGTTCGACGACAACCCCCAGGGTCGTACGCTCATCCAATTGTAGCCCTCACGGTTTCCGCCCTCCCACTGCGGTGGGAGAGGTGCGACTCCTGTTCATCGATGCAGGGAGGATCGATGGAACTCGAACTCACAGGCAAGACGGCGCTCGTGACCGGTGGCTCGCGAGGCATCGGGCGTGCGATCGCGGTTCGCTTGGGCGAATGCGGAGCCCGCGTGGCGATCAACTACGTGCGCAATACCTCGGCCGCCGAAGAAACCGCCGCCCGGATCCGGGAAGCAGGTGGAGAGGCGCTCGTACTCCGAGCCAACGTCGGCAAGCCGGAGCAGATCGAACAGATGTTCTCATCCCTCCGAGAGGCGTGGGGACCGCGGCTCGACATTCTGGTCAGCAACGCCGCCTCCGGTGTCATCAAACCCGCCCTGGAACTCACCTGGCATCATTGGGACTGGACCATGGGGATCAACGCGGCCACCCTCCTGCCGCTGGCGCAGCGGGCCCGCGAGATGATGCAGGAAGGTGGGCACATCGTTGCCGTCAGCTCGCTCGGGGCGCTCCGGGCGATCCCCATGTACGCGGCGGTGGGTGCGAGCAAGGCGGCTCTCGAGGCGCTCGTCCGTCATCTCGCGGTCGAATTGGCTCCCGGTGGTATCAAGGTCAACGCGGTGAGCGCGGGGTTGGTTGAAACCGATGCGCTCAAGCATTTCAAGAATCGAGATGACATCCTGGGCAACTCGAAGATCAAGACGCCGGCCGGGCGCCTGACCGAGCCCCGGGACGTGGCCAACATCGTTCTCTTCCTGGTCAGTCCCCTCGCCGACATGGTGATCGGACAGACCGTCACCGTCGACGGGGGCTACAGCGTCCTGGCGTAGAGAGGGGGGGCGATCATGTTGCTGACGCAATGGCTCATGCATGCGCTCGACATGTTCCGGCTGATGGCACCCTACCTTCTGTTCGGATTCCTGATCGCCGGGGCGCTGCACGTGTTGGTGCCGAAGTCGTGGGTGGCCCGGCATCTGGGGGGAGGGGGTCTGCCGGCGTCGGTCCGAGCCGCTCTGATCGGGACGCCGCTTCCGCTCTGTTCCTGCGGGGTCGTCCCATTCGCGGAGCTGCTGAAGAAGCAAGGGGCATCGAAGCCGGCGATCACCTCCTTTCTCATCTCGACCCCCCAGACCGGGGTCGACTCGATCCTGGCCGCGTATGCGATCCTCGGGCTGCCGCTCGCGCTCTGGAAGGTGATGACGGCGGCGGTGTCAGGGGTGATCGGGGGAACGGTGGCCTCGTGGGTGGATCGTACGCCCCGAGCCGAGGCGGTCGCCGGCCCGGTCGCGGACGGCGGCCGCAGTGTGTCCGCCGCCCTTCGATACGGCTTGGGCAATCTGCTCGATGATGTCGCCTTCTGGCTCCTCGTGGGCGTGATGGTGGGGGGGGCGATCGCGGCGTTCGTGCCGGATGGATTCCTATCGCGTGAGTTCCTCCATCCCTCGCTCCAGATCATCGCGGTCCTGGCCGTCGCTGTGCCGCTCTATGTCTGCGCGACCGGCTCGGTCCCGGTGGCGGCCGCCCTCGTGCTCAAGGGGATGCCGCTCGGGGCGGCCGTGGTCTTTCTGATCGCGGGGCCGGCGACCAACGTGGCGACGCTCGCGGTCTTCGGCAAGGTGCTCGGGAAGAGGATCCTGGCGGTCTACTTGGGATCAATCGTCATCGTGAGCGTGGTCTTCGGCCTGCTCTTCCAGGTGATCTTCCCTCATGCCCACCTTGCCCCCTCGCTGCAGGGAGCGCACGTGCACTCCGAGCCCCTCGCGGAGGTCACCTGGTGGGAGTGGGCTTCGGTCATGGTCCTGGGAGGGTTGATGGTGCGTGTTTTCCTGCGGCGCCTGGTCCGGCGGTTCGGACGAACGCGGGGGAGCGCACCCGCGGCGGCCAGGGGCGAAACGATGCGTCTTCAAGTGGCCGGGATGAGTTGCGCCCATTGCCGGAGAAGCGTGGAGAAGGCGTTGGCGGCCATCGCGGGCGTCACGGGAGTCGAGGTGTCACTGGAGCGGGCGGAGGCGCGCGTTACGGGGGAAGCCCTCAATGCGGATGCCCTGATCGATGCTGTTCGGCGGCGTGGCTTCACGGCCTCTCGTCGCCCCTAGTGCCCGGCGGGTTCGGCGTTACCCCTCCGCCAGCTCTTCCAACCCTCCCGGATCGAGGATTCGAATCTCTGATCCCCGCACCTCGATCAATCCCGCGGTTTGAAGCTTCTTCAGTGCCCGACTGAGCGTCTCGGCCACCGTCCCGATCTGCGCCGCCAGCTCTCGCTTGGTCTGCTCCAGGCGGAACGTGTTCGTCCGGGCATCCTTCGACATCGCAAGCAGGATGCCCGCCAATCGGGCCGGCACCTCGCGCAGCGACAGCCGCTCGATCAATCGCTCGAACTCCTGCAGCTTGGCCGAGAGACCGGCCATCATCTCCAGGGCCACCTTGGGATTGGTGCGGATCATCTCCTCCAGCGTCGTGCGTCGTACGTGCAGAACCACGGCCGGCTCAACCGCCTCGGCGTACGCGGGGAGCGAGGTTTCACCCCACATCGCCGCCTCACCGAACGTCTGCCCGGCCCCGTAGAGGTGGAGGATCTGCTCGTCCCCCTTGGCGGACAATTGATAGATCTTCACCCGACCGGAGACGATGACGAAGAAACCGTCGGCCGGATCGCCGGCGCCGAAGAGCTGTGCCCCGCGGGCCAGGCGCTTGGGGCGGCAGGCGCGTTGGAGCGTTTTCAGGTCCGCTTCCGGGAACGCCGAGAAGAGCGGGACCCGTCGCAACAACCCGCTGACATCGGCCGATGTCTGTTGATCCATGGCGCGATAGTGAAGGTTTGCGCTTCCGCCGTCCAGGTCTTCCTACGCCCGCGACTGGATCTCACCCGTGATGCCGATCGTGATCACCCGCACTGCGGCATCGGTCGCCTGACGGACCGCCCGAACCAGTCCCGCGCAGCAGGGAACCTCCATGCGGACGACGGTGATCGATCGTACCCGATTGCGGCTCAGGATCTCGGAGAGTTTCCGTACGTAGGCGGAGGCATCGTCGAGCTTCGGGCACCCGACGGCGACCGTGTGCCCCGCCAGCAGGCGATCGTGGTAATCGGCCATGGCGAACGGCACGCAGTCGGCGGTGATCAACACATCGGCGTCTTGCCACATGGGCCCCTGGACGGGCAGTAGGTGCAGCTGAACGGGCCAGTGGGTCAGCCGCGAGGTTTGGGACGGGCTCTCCGATGGCAGTGTTCGGGCCTGTGCGCCGGGGCAACCGCAGAAGGCTTCCTGCCTGGCGGCTTCAACGGCGGTCTCGTCGAATGCCTCCGCCTCCCGCTCCTCGACCGCGATCGCGCCCTGGGGACAGTGGCCGAGACAGGCGCCGAGACCGTCACACAGGTTTTCGGCCACCAGACGGGCCTTGCCGTCAATGATCTGAATCGCACCCTCGGCGCATGTCGGTATGCACTCGCCACAGCCGTTGCACTTCTTCTCGTCGATCTTGACGATGTGCCGCAGCACCTTCTCTTTCATATCGGGGCCTCTCGGTCTGGAGGTTGATGTCGACGGGTTCCAGGATCGACGAGAGGACCGACCCGCGCCTTGACGCAGGTCAAGCAAGAGACACTTCGAGCTCGATTTCGTCTCGGATCGGGATTCCCCCCGATCCGGTGGCGGGGATCTCGGGCTTCAGCTCCCGCGAGCGCGCGATCGCCCCGGGATAGACCGCGGCGATGACGAATCCCCGCTTCTGGTAGAAGCCGAGCGCTCTCGTATTGTCGTTGGTGGTGATCAACCAAAGCCGACGGCACCCGCCTGTTCGGGCGAGGTCTCGTAGCGACCGGAGAAGCTTGCTTCCGACCCCTCGGCCCTCCCGCGTGCTGTTGAGGGTGACGATTTCGCACTCCTCGTCGGCGAAACGGTAGGTGACGAGCCCCACCCGATCGGGGCCCAGGGTGGCGACCAGAGCGGGCAGCGCGGCGGCGTCATGCAGGCGGCCACGTGTCACCACCCGGGTCGAGCCCCAAAATCGCTCGAGCAGATCCCGGCGCCAGGGATCATCCGGGCGCTCCGCGGACCGAATCCGGATCAAGGCCGCGGCGCGCATCACTGGAGTTTGACGATCCGGCGGGAGCACTCCTCGTGGCCCCCGCGGAGCCGGGCGTAGTAGATCCCCGGGGAGGCCGGGTGCCCGCTGTCATCCGCCCCGTCCCAGTAGAGCGCCGCCCTTCCCGCGATCGGGAGCCGGCGCACGAGACGGCCGGCGACGTCGAGGATCTCGAGCGAGAACCGGTCCCGCTCACGGGGGAGATCGGAGGCATAGAAGAGGGGTATGACCGTCTCTCCCCGCGTCGGATTGGGGCGGGGGGAGCCGAGCGAGACCGAGCCGGTGACGACGGGCACGTCGTCGACGGCGGTGGGATCGGCGACAAAGAGCACATCGGCCAGCAGCCAGGCGTCGGGATCGATCCGGAGCCTCTCGGCGGGTCCCGGCAGCTCGACCGTGAAGAACTGCTCGGGGAGGCTGTCCCAGAGAACGGTCCGGAACTCGCCGCCTCCTTCCAGTTCGAAGCAGGCGTCGATTGGCATCTTGAAGTAGTCTCCGCCGGTGGTGGTCTGCCGGACCTCGACGATCGCCTCCGTTTCCCGAACCGGATTCCAGAGCACGCGATAGGTGGGGCGGCCCGTGCCGTAGACCCACTGGTCGAAGAACCAGTCGAGGGACATGGCGGCCGTCTCCTCGAAGGATGCGCGAAGGTCTTCGGTGACCGCGTTTCCATAGGCGTGGCGCTCACCGTAGTTGCGAAGCGCGTTGAAGAAGCGCTCGTCCCCGACCAGGTGGCGCAGCATGTGCAACACCCAGGCCCCCTTCTTGTAGACCGTGCTGTTGAAGATGAAGTTCGGGTCGTAGATCGACCCGGAGAAGGAGTCGTATTTCTTCGCCAGCATGTTCTGCTTCAGGCTGTCGGGCCCGGCGACATGCTCGGCCCACAGCGCTTCGCAGTAGGTGGCAAATCCCTCGTTCAGCCAGATATCGCGCCACGTGCCGCACGTCACCCAATCGCCCCACCACTGATGGGCGAGCTCGTGCACCACGACCCAGTCAGCCGGCTCGTCCAGATTCAGCAGGTAGGCGCCCATGCTGGTCATCGTCTGGTGTTCCATCGCCCCCGACCAGGCGTACTCGGCCATGCCGTACTTCTCGTCGACGAAGGGGTACTCGCCGAAGAGCTGGGCGAAGAAGGTGATGACATCGGGCGTAAATGCCCAGTCGGAGAGTGCCCGGTCGAGGTGCTCCGGATACGCGTAGTAGACGAGTGGCATCTCCGAGTCGTCCTGGGCGTGATAGGTATCTTCGAAGGTGGCGTAGTTGGTCGCGGCGAGGCTCACGAGGTAGGTGGTGGTCAGATAGCCTCCCTCCCAGCGATAGAGCATGCGATGGCCTTCCATCGGCAGCGTTTCGACGAGCAGGCCGTTGGAGGCCACGATCAGGCTGTCGGGGACGATGAAGGCGAGGTCGGCGAAGAACTTGTCATCGGGTCGATCCTTGCACGGCCACCAGGTGCGTGAGGCCTGGGGTTCGGTGTTGGTGTAGACGATCGGCACCTCATGGTGGTAGCGCACGTCGAAGCCCCAGATGAATCCCATCTCCGGAACGCCGTGATAGGAAATCGCCGCCCGCAGGGTTTCGCCGGTCATCGGGGTGTGGGGAAGGATCAAGCTCAGCGTATCGTTCTCAAGCGTGAAATCGACCGCCGAGCCGTTGATGCGCGTCTCGGTCACCACCATATTGTCGTGGAAGTCGAAGATCAACCGGTCGGGGGGAGGATCGGTGATGACGACCGTCCACTTTACTTCCCCGATGACCGCCTCTTCCTCAATGACCGGTTCCACCCGCAGGTCCACGTGCAGCGCGTCGTATCCGGTGCGGTCCGCGTCCCAGGTCAAGCGCGGATCGATTCGGC
>Ga0180432_10010554_pt1 | contig 11039 bp, 7 predicted proteins | sample SS_ome_10_FD_132414 | JGI IMG/M metagenome (GOLD analysis project Ga0180432, IMG submission 132414) | Hypersaline lake sediment archaeal communities from the Salton Sea, California, USA - SS_1_MS_2 metaG | ecosystem: Environmental > Aquatic > Non-marine Saline and Alkaline > Hypersaline >... | reverse complement strand
GATGCCGGCATCCTCGAAGTGATCCTTGTTGTAGAAGACCATCACCACCCACGGGTTGTACGGAAGCCCGATGATGTCCCCATCCGAGTTCTGGAGTTCGACGCTATGGAACAGCGCAGGCAGGATGGATTCGCGGACCGTCATGTCGCTTTCGGCATAGTCTGGCCCCAATGCTGCGGCGTCGAGGTAACCGGCCTGATGCAGATCGAGTGCGTCATCCCTGTTGCCGGCCCAAGCATCATAGACGTCGATGGGCTCTCTGGCTTCCATGGCCGTGGCGAGCAGATTGCGGATGTCTCGGCCGTACCAGGTGACCTCGACCGTCACGTTGGGATGGGCGGCCTCGAAGGCTTCGACGGCGCCCTTGACGACCTGGCCCTGTGGCTCATCCTCGTTCCACATCGACCAGTAGGTGAGAGTGATCTCCTCTGCCGGCTCTGTGGGTTGGGGGGGCTTTGTGGCCTGAGGAGGTTCGGTTGCCGCTGGAACTACCGTTGCGTGCGGGGTCGCTTTAGGGCCGCAACTGCTGAGCGGGAGCGCGGCCAAGATGACCATGACCAGCAATAGACGAACACTGCCCTTCATTGTGTTCCTCCTTCGGAATGTCTGCGCGATTCAAGATCGCTCTCTTGGTTTCCGATGACTCAGACGGCCCCTAGGTCAAACAGCAAACAGTCTCTACTCCCGCCCACCACCTCCTTCTCCAGTCCTGAGCCTTCCGGGAAATCCATCTCGCTCGCGAGGCGAGCGTCGCACGCAGACCGCAGACCGGTCATCTTGACAGTGCTGGTGTATAACGGGCGGGACCGGTGAACAGAGCAATCCCGCGCTGAGTGCGGAGGATTGCTGTGCACACCACATCGGCTGGGGAGATACCGACTGACTTGGCGGTGAGCGGTATCTCCCTTCGTGTGTCAAGCACCTGTGGATTCTCCGAGAAGACTCGCGTAGGGCCAGTTGTGGTAGCCACGGACAAGCCTGGCCAGCGGATGCAATGTGAGGGGTATCGACGGGATCTCAGAACAATCCCAGTTCCGCAGGGAGTAGGAGGGCAGCTGCCCCCAGGAGGACTATGTCGCTTCCCAGACTCGCCAGGCCGACCTCCGTATTCTCGGCCAGCGGCGAAAACGCTCGCTTCATCACCTCCTCCCGAACCGCGTCGAGCAAGAATGGGCCAAAGCAGGTCACGCTTCCGGCAAACAGGATGCGACAGCTACCCAACACACCGACGAGGTTTGCGGCAGCGATGCCCAGGCTTTGGCCAACTTCATGAATCATCCGCTGCAGCGTTTCGTCGCCCGCGTGCAAGGCCTGGCTGATCGTTTCCAGGGTGATGGCTTCCGCCGAAGGGGAGAACCGATGCAACTGCGACTTCGGGTCACTCCGCGCAATGGCCCGCGCGCGGCGGATGATGGTCCGGCTGCTCGTGACGGTCTCGAGGCATCCGTAGTTTCCGCACTGGCAGCGCGCTCCGTCGGGCTCCACGACGACGTGACCGATCTCACCCGCGCCAGAGGGGTTGCCGTGTAGGAGCCGACCGTTGAGGACGATGCCGGCGCCGACGCCATACCCCACATTCACGACGACCAGATCTCTGGCGTCCTCACTGTTGCCGAAGCTATACTCGGCCAGTGCAGCGACTTGACAGTCGTTGGCCACGTATACCGGCAGGTCGTAGCGCCGCTGCAGTAGATCGCGTAGCGGGACATCGCGCCAGTCCACATTGACGGCCCGCTGCACGACGCCATTGACCGTATCTACCAGTCCTGGCGCACCAATACCAATCCCCAATAGGGGACTGTCGGTTCCCTCCACCAATGCGTCAACCAGTTCGTAGGTCAGAGCCAGAGCAGCATCACGACTACGGTCGCTCAACGCGAGGTCCCTGCGGTGTCGAATCTCGCCGCGCAGATTGATGATCGCCCCGCGAAAGTCCCCTCTGGCCAGGTCCAGACCGATAAGGTGGCGGGAATCATCCACCACGCTCAACAGGATGGGGGGCTTCCCTCCGGTGGACGGACCATAGCCCGTCTCTTCCACCAGTCCTTGGTCCATCAGATCGGACACCACAACTGAGACGGTAGGAGCAGTGAGGTCGGTTGCGCGGGAGAGGTCAGCACGGCTGATCGACCCAGCATCGTATATGGTCTTGAGTACCAGTCGGCTGTTGTGGGTTCTCGTGCTTGAGTGGTTCGCTTTCCTCACCGCCGGAGTCCCTTCTGTTGGTGACCAAAGCGCCTTACTTAGCGAGACTTACTTAGTAAGTATTGTACTGCATTTCCATCGTGTTGTCAAGGCACAGGCGGTTCCTTACCCGGGTGGCTAGATGTTCGACTGAAGCGAGAAGGAGGTGGCTGAGCCTATCCTCTACTGGAGGGGAACTCGGATGCGCTGCAGAAAAGCGAGCCGGTACGAACGTCTAGCGGGGAGATTGGCTGGGAACGGCTGATCGTGAAACGGAAGCACAGGTACCGGCATGTAGCTACAACGGCAGGAGACCCAGGGGACAAGGGAAGTGCCCCACATGTGCAGAATGCATCCTGAGTGAGCGGGGTGCATTCTCATCTGGGGAGATGCTGCAGATGCAGGGGCGGGTGCGGCAGGATAGACGTGACGTGGGTTTCCGTCTTCCACCTGCGCTCGATCTCTGAGGGTGACGCCGCCTCGAAGAATCCCTCCACCGCCTCGACGAGATTCAGGCGTGCTTCCTCGACCGTATTGCCCTGGCTGACCACACCCAGTCCTGGACAAGTAGCCACATAGCCGTCCCCTTCACGGTCAATCAGGGCCGTCAGCGGTCCGACGTTCTTCATGTCATCTCCTCTGGGTCGATTGTGGCACGGCCGAAGAATACCACAAAATCTCTTTGGGCTGCGTTCTTGCAGCCATCGGTTGATCATTTGCCACGTGGTTCTCAGAAACCTCCGAGCGAGTCCTTCTCGATAGATGCAACGGGCCAGAATCGGGAGGGCGCGCCCGAGAATGTCTCCGATCATGAGATGTGCCCCACCGTAGACTCAGGAGTCGATTCTGGAGACCAGCTCTGGAGTTGCGGGGGTACTTATGGCCTCCCTCATTCCCCCGCTCTGTGGTGGCGCACGCGATTTGTCCGTTTGCAGCGAGGCCAGCGCGATCTGGTACTCATGTTGGATACTGCGGGTGCGGCGAGACTGATGTCCGGCCAGCTCACTGGATTCGGCGATCTGCCTGACCGGTGCTGCGTGCACCCTGGCCGCCAACTCTGTTGCCGTGACTGGCGAGATGTGCTAAGATAGGCGCATGGGGGTGTGGATGAAGCCTTCAATGAGATGGTCGCTTCTCGCTGTCCTGTTGGTCGCCGTCGTCGTGGTGGCGACGGAGTGTGCTAGCGGTCGCGTGTCACCAGCCTCTGCCTCCCGGGAACCCCAGATCACTCCCTCGACACGCGACCCTTCGAGCCCGGGATGGTCCAACCTCAGGTTTGAGCGTATCTCCGTCGAGGATGGGCTATCTCATAGCACCGTGAATTGCATACTCCAGGACAGCTACGGCTTCATGTGGTTCGGAACCGAGGATGGGCTCAATCGGTACGATGGTCACAGTTTCACGGTGTACAGGCACAACCCGGATGATCCTCACAGCTTGAGCCACAACCGGGTCTGGTCTTTGTACGAGGACTCCGCCGGCGCGCTGTGGGTTGGGACCTACGGTGGCGGACTCAATCGCTTCCACCGCGACACCGGTCAGTTCGCTCGCTATGACACATACGACTTTGGTAACATCACCGATGAGCCCGAAGCATACAGGAATATCGTCTGGGCCATCGACGAGCATCCGGCGGGCGTTGTCTGGATTGCCACCTATGGGGGTGGGCTGGTCCGGTTCGATCTCGAGACCGAGAGATTCACCAGCTACGCGCCCGACCCGGGTGATCCTCGGTTCGGAGGGCATGAGTGGATCACGGCGCTCCTGGTGGACGATTCGGGGATGCTCTGGATTGGCACGCACAGCGTGGGGCTCGATCGCTTCGACCCCACGACGGGCAAGATAACCACCTACCGGCACTATGCCGGCGACCCGGATGGACTGGGGCACGATTGGATCACCGAGATCGTCCAGGATCGGTCGGGTGCGATCTGGATAGGGACCCATGGCGGAGGACTGGATCGCTTTGATCCCGAGACGGAGACGTTCGGTCACTACCGGCACGACCCGGAAGAGCGCGCCAGCCTGGGCGACAACTACATCTGGTCTATCTCTGAAGACCCTGCGGGCCTGCTCTGGATCGGTACCTACGGCGGTGGGCTCGATGCCTTCGATCCGGAGAACGGAACCTTCGTCCATGTCCGCCACGATCCCACGGACCCGCGCAGTCTGAGCAGCAATCGCACCCGCGCGATGCATCACGACCGATCGGGCATCCTCTGGGTCGGGACGCGGGGCGGCGGCGTGAGCAGGTCCGATCCGGCCTCCGCGCGATTCACCCACTACCGCGGCGACCTCGATGATCCCCAGCGCCCCGGCGACTACCAGGTCCTCGCTCTGCTGGAGGGCAAAGACGGCACGCTTTGGATTGGGACTGCAGGTGGCGGGCTCGATGCCCTGGATCGAATGACGGGCGAGTGGCGGCATTTCCGGCATGACCCCGCTGACCCTCACAGTCTGGGTGACAACTCGATCCAGGCCATTCACGAGGACGATTCGGGCATCTTTTGGCTGGCAACCCAGAACGGGTTCTACCGGTTTGATCCAACTACCGGCCGCTTTGAGCGTCTGCCCCACAACCCCCCGGACCCTGGCGACGTTCAGCGGGAGACCATCTACACCGTTGCCGCAGATCAGCAGGGCGTACTGTGGTTGGGCACGCACGGGCGGGGGCTATCTGCCTACGATCCGGTGATCTCTCGATTCGTCTACCATCTGGGAAGAACGGGTCGACAAACTGGAGAAGGGGCGCGCGATGGACTGAGCGACAACTATGTGCACGCTGTCTTGGCAGGCCCGTCGGGGACGCTCTGGGCCGGGACGCACGAGGGCCTGAACAGCTATGACCGTGAGACCGGTCGGTGGTACTTCTTCCAGCACGACCCCGGCGACCCCAATAGCCTCGGTCACAACTGGATCGAGTCCCTGTACCAAGACCGATCAGGGATGCTGTGGGTGGGTACCCTGGGCGGTGGGCTTGACAGGCTGGACATTGCGTCTGGGACTTTCAGTCACTACAGGGAGCAAGATGGGCTGGCAAACAACATGGTGCTGGAGATCCTCGAAGGCGGCGGTTATCTGTGGATCTGCACCGCCAACGGGCTTTCGATGTTGGATCCGGACACCGAGACCATAGAGAACTACGATGCCAGCGATGGGCTGCCGATCAACGAGTTCAGTGCTGCGTACGCCAGCGAGAGCGGAGAGTTGTTCGTCGGGGGTATCAACGGCTTCATGTCGTTCTATCCGAACCAAATGGTACACAATCCCCTCGTTCCGCCGGTGGTCCTGACTTCGCTGCAACGGAACGGCGTAACCGTAGATACCGGCAAGGCCCCCGAAGATCTCAGAGAGGTGACCCTCCGCTGGCCAGGCAACTCGTTCGAATTCGGATTCGCCGCCCTCAGCTACACCCTGCCGGATAAGAATCAGCATGCCTACAAGCTGGAGGGATTCGACAGGGACTGGAACTACATCGGCAATCGGCGATTCGGCAGGTACACGAATCTGCCCGGCGGCACCTACACGCTCAGGCTCAAGGGGTCGAACAACGACGGGGTGTGGAATGAGGAGGGCAAGTCCATCCAGGTGGTCATCGTGCCGCCCTTCTGGCAGACGTGGTGGTTTCGGGGAATCGTGGTCCTGACACTGGCCGGGGGTGTCTTTGGCGGGTACCGGCTACGTGTGCGTAGCCTGGAGGCGCGCAGCCACGAGCTGCAACGGCAGGTCGAGGAGAGGACGGCTGAACTGCGGAAGGAGATGGACCAGCGCATCCGGGCTGAGGAAGCCCTGGGTCGGCGGGAACGGGAGAAGGCCATCACCGAGGAGCGCAACCGGTTGGCTCGGGAGCTGCACGATTCGGTGACCCAGGCCCTGTACGGCGTCACGCTGTACTCGGAGGCGGCATTGGGTCGACTGGCATCGGGACACGCCGAGCGGGCCGCCGCGAACCTGACTGAACTGCAGCACACGGCCCACGAAGCTCTGGCGGAGATGCGCCTGCTGGTCTTCGAGCTTCGCCCGCCCGTTTTGGCAGAAGAGGGTCTGGTGGCCGCCCTTCAGGCTCGTCTGCGGGCCGTGGAGGGCCGGGCCGGGCTCAGGACAGAGTTCAGAACGGATGTGGAGCAGCTTCTTCCACCGGATGTCGAGGAAGCTCTTTATCGCATCGCCGTGGAGGCGCTGAACAACGTGCTCAAACACGCGCAAGCTCGCAATATCAAGGTGCACTTGCGTCAGCAAGAGTCGCCCAAGGGTGCTGTAACCTTGGAAGTCATAGACGACGGGATTGGCTTCGACCCGGTAACGGCCCTCGATCGGGGGGGGATGGGCCTGTCTGCAATGCAGGAGCGGGCAGCGGCGTTGGGTGGGCGCCTGACGGTGTCGAGTAAGCCCGGCTCGGGGACACGGCTCCTGGTAGTCTGGACCGGAGACGAGGAAGGAGAGCCCAGTGAGTGACGCAAGTCGCATCCGCCTGTTCATCGCCGACGACCACGCCATCGTGCGCGAGGGGATCCGGGCTGTGCTGGAGCTCGTGCCTGACATCGAGGTGGTCGGCGAGGCTGCAAACGGCCGCGACGCCGTCCGGCGGGTGGAGGAGCTCGAGCCTGACGTCATCCTGATGGACCTGGTGATGCCCGAGATGGACGGCATCGAGGCCATCCGCTGCATCAAGGAGCGCCAACCGGAGGCCCGCATCCTGGTTCTGACCACCTTTGCCGGTGAGGACAAGATCCTTCCCGCCATCAGGGCGGGCGCGCTGGGTTATCACCTGAAAGATTCGCGACCGCAGGATCTGGCCCAGGCCGTCCGCCAGGTATACCGCGGGGAGTCCTCGCTCCACCCGGTGGTCGCTCGCAAGGTACTGGAGGAGCTAGCCCACCCCTCTGAACGGCCGCCCACATCCGACCCGCTGACCCAGCGGGAGGTGGAGGTGCTGCGGCTGGTAGGTCAGGGGCTGGAGAACGCCGAGATCGGCGAGAAGCTGGTCATCACCGAGGCCACGGTGCGCACCCACGTAAGCAATATCACCGGCAAGCTGCACGTGGCCAGCCGCACCCAGGCTGCGCTGTATGCCCTGAGGGAGGGCATTGCGTCACTGGACGACGGGCACGACTGACCAGGGAGGGAGGACTTCAGCTCACCTACATTCGTCGCCGGCGTTGGTCAGTCCGCACCAGATACATATCCTTGCTAGACTAGCTGTCTAGATCGCGTACGCACCGTGCTGAGAAGGGCCGCCGAAAGGCGGCCTTTTCGCGTATGAGGAACCCGCATCTCTCCGATGACAAAGAGGCCGTTGTTTGGTACGCTGTGGGCGATAGGAACGAGAGCGGGCGCGAAGCCAGACGCCACGGAGATGAAACGATCATGCAACGCAGAGTGCTCATCGCCGACGAGCGCCGTCGTTCTCGCAGCGGACTGAGAGCCGTGCTCGCTCTTCGACCGGAGATACAGGTCGTCGGCGAGGTGGTGAATGGACGGGGGGCCGTACGGCTGGTGGAGGAACTCCGGCCTGATGTGGTGCTGATGGATGGCAGGTTGCCGGTCGTGGACGGTCTGGAGGTTACCCGGCTCATCAAAGAGAGGTGGCGCGGGGTCAGGATCATCGTGCTGACCATCCAGGCAGGCTATCGGGCCGATGCCCTGGCCGCCGGAGCCGACGGATTCCTGGTCAAGGGATGTCCATCTGAAGAGCTGTCGAAAGCCATTCTAGATCGATGACAGGGGGTACGAGAATGAAGGAACTCAGAGCGAGGCCCAGTCGCTGGACCTACGCTATTGCTGCCGTGATCCCGGTGCTTGGCTGCCTGACGGCGATGATGCTGATGTACCGGCGGTTCCCGGGCCTGCCGGGTACGCTGGAATCCAGGGTGAGCCTGGACAACCTGACGCAGGTCGTGGTTCCCGGCTCGAAAGACATCACCTTTGCCGAGCCGGGTGCCTACGCGGTGTACTACGAGTATCGCAGTGTCGTGCATGGAACAGTCTATGCCAGCAGCGAGACACCTCCTGCCCTGGCATGCTCCTTGACCTCGAAGGCAACCGGTGCGGAGATTGGGGTCGTCCCTGACTATGAAGAAAGCAACACCTACTCCACTAGGGATCGGGAGCGCGTGGGGGTGTTGATCCGGAGCATCACCATAGACGAACCGGGCACCTACACCTTTTCCTGCCGCCATGCAGACGGCAGTTCGCAGCCAGAAGTCGTGCTGGCCGTGGGACCGAACTTCGTGTGGGAGTTCTTTGGTATCGTGGTGAGATCGGGCGCCACGTTGGTCGCGGGTGGGGTCGCGCTGTTTGGCTCAGGCTTGGTTGCGGCTGTCGTCGCCATCGTGGTTGCCGTGAAACGGCATCGGTCGAAACGGGTAACCGTGGCTGGATAGTCCCCCGGGACGTGTAGTCGCGCATGCTGAGCCAGGCTGGAAGCCATGTTGGCACATCCAACCAGCAGGTGCCAGCGCTCATGAGAAAGGAGTAACACGATGAGATTCAGGGCCGTTGCTTTGTTGGTATTGCTGGCCATCCTTGTGGGAGTAACCGGCTGTGGCGAGAAGACAAAGCCTACTCCAATCGTCTCCGCCACTCCTGGCCCTGCGGGCATCTCCCTGGTGCCCTACACCAGCCAGGAGTTGGGCATCGCCGGCGTCGTTCCAGACGGTTGGGTCGAGTTCAATCCAGGCCACTTCCAGCCTGCGGTGCCAAGCACCGAGGCCACGCTCTTCGCGCAGTTCAGCCTGCCAGGCGTGATGACTGAACAGCTCGCTGGGCTGTTGGAGGTTGCTGAAAGCGCTGGCGGCAGGGAGACCCCCAGCTTGAGCTGGGATCTGTATGCCACGGATTTCGAGGTTCCCGATCTGGCCACGATCACCATCGATTTCGCGCTGGCCGAAGGCGGCGGTGCGAAGCATGCCATTGTCTTGGTATCCCTGGCCGAAGACCGCGAGATGCTGCGTGCGGCACTCTTTCTGCCCGCGGTCGAGGCGCTGGTCCCGATGGCAGCGACCGGGGCTGATGCGGAGAAGCAAGCTCAGGCAACGGCTGTGGAAGCACTGACCGGCGGACCCGCACCGATCAAGACCCAGGTACGATCGGCCGATGGGATGGTAATGGTCTTGGTGCCTGCCGGCGACTTCGAGATGGGCAGCGACGCCATCTGGAGATGGTCGGGGAGCCTGCGGGAAGGCACTTTGAAGCCGCACCCGTTCCCAGACATCCGACCTCAGCATACCGTCCACCTGGACGCCTTCTGGATGGACCAGACCGAGGTGACCGTCGGCATGTTTCGCACCTTCGTCGAAGGGACGGGGTACGTGACCGCCGCTGAGCGAGAAGGGTATGGGCAGCCCTACAAGCCTGGTCCGAGGGAGGAGGAATGGCCGGACGTTCCCGGAGCGGACTGGCAGCATCCAAGGGGGCCCGGATGCGAGGCTCCGGACGATCACCCTGTGGTGCAGGTAACCTGGGACGATGCGGCAGCTTACTGCCGGTGGGCCGGCGGCCACTTGCCGACGGAGGCCCAGTGGGAAAAGGCCTGCCGGGGTACGGATGCACGCGCGTACCCGTGGGGGAACGAGTTTGACGAGCGACGCCTGAACTTCTGTGATGCCCGGTGCGAGGTGACACGCTGGACCGATGATCCCACCTTCGACGACGGCTACGCGTACAACTCCCCGGTGGGCAGCTACCCCGAAGGAGCCAGCCCCTACGGAGCGCTGGATATGGCGGGCAACGTCTGGGAATGGACGGCGGACCGCTACGACAGCCGGTACTACGCCAGCTCTCCCGGCGAGAACCCGCAGGGTCCGGAGACAGGCTATAAACGCGTACAGCACGGCGGCGCCTGGGTCGACTGCGGGGGCGCAGGGTGGCTGGGCTGCTGCGTCCGGCACGCCACGGTGCCGTCGAACAGATGTGATGACTTGGGCTTTCGCTGCGCGGTTCCAGCAGGGGAGGGATGTCCATGAGGCAGACTGTGTCCGGCCGACGAGCTACGGGCAGGCAAATCCACGTTCCCAGGAGGGACAGGACGCTGAAAGTTCTTGCTCTGATCATCTTGGCAGGCGTGCTCGTGGGGAGTTCGGCGTGTAGGCAGGCCGAGAAGCCTGTGATCAAGGAGCTCAGGGTCCCGGCGGATGGCGTCACATTGCACGTCAGAATCGCGGGCAATCCAGAAGCCGCTGATGTGCTATTGGCCATCAGCATGGGCCCCGGCCTCTCCAGTCACTATATGATCAGCCTGGAGCAGCTTGCGGGCGAATCGTTAGCCGTCGTCACCTACGACCAGCGTGGAACGGGTCGCTCCAGTGAGCCATCCGGCGGCTATGAGTTGACAGAGTACGTAGCCGATCTAGAGGCAGTGCGCCAGGCCGTGGGCGCCGAGCGGCTTCATCTGTTGGGCCATTGTTGGGGCGGGTTGGTCGCCGTGCGCTACGCGACGATCCATCCGGATCGGGTGCGCTCGCTGGTGCTGTGGGGTGGCGGGTGGCCGAGCTCGGAGATCGTCGCTATAGGCCAACAGAACCTGGGGCGGCGGCAGGCAGCTTTGCAGCAGGAGGGCATCATCCCCACGAGCCCGACGGCTATCGATCAGATCCTGCCTGTCTTCTTATCCAATCCACACTTCGAGCTGCCCGACGAGTTCAGGCGGTCGCAGTACAATCCCGAGGTGGAACAGGAGACCAAGTCCGCCCTGGGTGAATACGATGTCACCGCAGATGTTGCCAGGCTGAAGCATCGTGTGCTCTTCCTGTGGGGCGAAGACGATCCGTTCGGCCTGGAGATAGCCGAGGCGACCATGAAGACGTTCTCGGCCGCCCAGGTGCAGTTCGTTGTGATCGAGGAGTGTGGGCACCTCT